>Ga0209713_10000228_pt1 | contig 31726 bp, 19 predicted proteins | sample ArcOceMetagenome_3_FD_187444 | JGI IMG/M metagenome (GOLD analysis project Ga0209713, IMG submission 187444) | Marine eukaryotic phytoplankton communities from Arctic Ocean - Arctic Ocean- Svalbard ARC20M Metagenome (SPAdes) (version 2) | ecosystem: Environmental > Aquatic > Marine > Oceanic...
AAATCCGTCAACGTGGGACGAGGTCTACTCTTTGCCTGGCTGAAAGCCGACGTCCAAGCTGTTTTTTGATTAGATTCTCGCGCATACTGTAGCCGAGGCCCACCCCGGGAAAACTTGAAAAATAATACTATTTCGAAATTCGTGCAGCGTGGCGTGCTCAACGAGTGCCACCGCCGCCGTGGGCAGACGCAGCCATGCCACTTTTAACTCCCATGAAGTTGGTCATGGTATCGGCCTCCTTCATCGCCGGCGCGATGTTCTGGTCCTACCAGGGTCCTGGTCCTGAGTACGAGTCCGACCAGCACTCGCACATCAAGAAGACGCTGGCGGCGCTCGGCCACACTCCGGGCAAGCCGATCGTGCTCCTGACCGGCGCGGCTGGGTTTGTCGGGTTCCACACGACGATGGAGATGCTGCGGAGAGGCACCACCGTCATCGGGCTCGACAACTTCAACCACTACTACGACGTGAACCTCAAGCACACGCGGGCCGCCAAGCTGAAGAAGGCGGGCATGACGACGCTCTTCCGTGGCGACGTGTGCGACGGCGATCTGCTGAAGCTGCTGATGAAGGAGGGGCGCGTGACGCGCGTCATCCATCTGGCGGCGCAGGCGGGCGTACGCTACTCGCTCAAGAAGCCGCTGGCCTACGTGGAGGCGAACGTGCGCTGCTTCGTGACCATGCTCGAGGCGGTCAAGGAGGTCGACAAGACGCTGCCGATCACGTACGCGTCGTCGTCGTCGGTGTACGGGCTGAACACCGAGATCCCGTTCTCGGAGAAGCACCGGATCGAGTCGCAGGCCTCGCTCTACGGCGCGACCAAGGAGGCCAACGAGAGGATCGCGCACGTCTACCACCACCTGCACGGGCTCAAGCTGACGGGGCTGCGCTTCTTCACGGTGTACGGCCCGATCGGCCGGCCGGACATGGCGTACTTCTCGTTCACGCAGGCGATCGTCGCGGGCAAGCGGATCACCGAGTACCGCAAGGACGACGGCACCGAGCTGCAGCGCGACTTCACGTACGTCTCCGACATCGTCGAGGGCGTCATCGCGGCGAGCGAGCTGGGCGCGCCGCTCGAGGTCTTCAACCTGGGCAACACGCACCCGGAGAAGGTGTCGACGCTGATCCACCTCCTCGAGGAGGGGCTCGGCAAGAAGGCCAACATCACGCAGGCGCCGATCTCGGCGGGCGACGTGCCGATGACCTTTGCCGACGTCTCGCACGCGCGCGAGCGGCTCGGCTACCGGCCGCGCGTCTCGCTGCGCGAGGGCGTGAGCAAGTTCCTCGCGTGGTACTCCGAGTACTACAAGGTGCCGCTCGCCAGCTCCTTCAAGCTGCACAACGGGAAGGAGAAGAACGGCAAGGCCTGGAGGAAAACACGCCAGTCGCGGCGCAACCTGGTGCAGCGCCGCCTCGTCTCGACCGACAGGAAGCAGCCCGCGTCACCATGAGGCCGGCCTCCGCGGCTACTGTTGGTAGCGTTTACGTCAGCGAGGTTTTTGCATTAGCAGTTTTGAGAGGGTGGCCCGCCAAGCCGCTATTTTTTTGAGGCCGCGAGTAGGATTGCATAAACATGCACGCGCCGAGTCCGAGCATCTTCGCTTCGCGCAGCCGAATAGCATCGCGCAGCCGAATAGGATCGATGCGCGGCTCTCTCTTCCGCCACGTCGCACTGCTCGGCGCCGCTAGCGGGCTCACGCTGCGCACGCCGATGCTCAGCCGCGCGCGCCTTCCCGAGCTGCGCGGCGGAGCGCTCATGTCAGCCGTCGCGACCGCCGAGCCCAAGGCGCCGGTCGAGAAGTTCCGTGTCGACTACAAGCCACCGCCGTACATCATCGATACCGTCCAGATGGACTTCAACATCAACGAGGACGAGACGATCGTGACGACCTCGCTCGCCTTCAACCGCGGCGCCGACACCACCGACGGCACGCCGCTCGAGCTCGACGGCGACAGCGAGTCCATCACGCTCAAGTCGGTCGCGATCGACGGCACGGCGCTCGTCGAGGGCACCGACTACACGCTGACCGAGGACACGATGACGCTGCTCAACCCTCCGACCGGCGCGAGCTTCACGCTCGAGTCGACCGTCGCCATCAAGCCGCAGGAGAACCTGCAGCTGTCGGGGCTGTACAAGTCGTCGGGCAACTATGTGACGCAGTGCGAGGCCGAGGGCTTCCGCCGGATCACGTACTTCCAGGACCGGCCCGACGTGATGGCCAAGTACACGCGCGTGCGCGTCGAGGCCGAGAAGGCCAAGTACCCGCTGCTGCTGAGCAACGGCAACGAGCTGACGTCGGGCGAGCTCGAGGGCGGCCGCCACTACGCCGAGTTCGAGGATCCGTTCCCGAAGCCGAGCTACCTGTTCGCGCTGGTCGCGGGCAACCTGCCCGGCATCGAGGACTCGTTCACGACCATGTCGGGGCGCGCGGTGCGCCTCGCGATCTGGTCGGAGCCCGAGAACATCGACCAGCTCGGCTGGGCGATGCAGTCGCTCAAGGACTCGATGAAGTGGGACGAGGAGGCCTACGGGCGCGAGTACGACCTCGACGTGTACCACATCATCGCCGTCAAGGACTTCAACATGGGCGCGATGGAGAACAAGGGGCTCAATGTCTTCAACACGGCGTGCGTGCTCGCGAAGCCGTCGACGGCGACCGACGGCGACTACGGCCGCGTGCAGGGCGTCGTGGCGCACGAGTACTTCCACAACTGGTCGGGCAACCGCGTCACGTGCCGCGACTGGTTCCAGCTGACGCTCAAGGAGGGCCTGACCGTCTACCGCGACCAGCACTTCTCGGCCGACATGACGAGCGCCGCGGTCAAGCGCATCGAGGACGCGCGCATCATCCGCTCGGCGCAGTTCACGCAGGACGCCGGCCCGATGGCGCACCCGATCCGGCCGGAGTCGTACATCGCCATGGACAACTTCTACACGGTGACCGTCTACAACAAGGGCGCCGAGGTCATCCGGATGTACCGCACGCTGCTCGGCGTCGCCGGCTTCCGCAAGGGGATGGACCTCTACTTCGAGCGGCACGACGGCCAGGCGGTCACGTGCGACGACTTCCGCGCGGCGATGGCCGACGCCAACGGCGCCGACCTCACGCAGTTCGAGCGCTGGTACACGCAGGCGGGCACGCCGACGGTGGCGGCGTCGGGCGCCTACGACGCTGCGGCGCAGACGTACACGCTCACGCTGACGCAGTCGACGCCGCCGACGCCGGGGCAGCCGACCAAGGAGCCCTTCCTGATCCCGGTCGAGGTGGCGCTGCTGGCGGCCGACGACGGCGCGGTGCTCGCGCCCGGCAGGGTGCTCGAGCTCAGCGAGGAGACGCAGTCGTTCACCTTCGGGGGCGTCGCGTCGGCGCCGGTGCCGTCGGTGCTGCGCGGCTTCTCAGCGCCGGTCAAGCTCGATCTGCCGCGCACCGACGCCGAGCTCGCCTTCCTCGCCGCCAACGACGACGACCCCTTCAACAAGCGGGCCGGCATGGTCAAAGTGGCCGCCGTCTTGGGTGGCGCCATCGCATAGCTGGCCACCATCGGCCCCTCAGGCCGCGTCTGAAGGCCCGGGGCTGCCAGAAGACGCCATTTCTCCACTGCGTCTGACCATGCAGGTGGGACGCCTCGCAGCGCCTCGCGTCGCGCGTGCTGCTCGACCTCGCCTCCAAGCTGCAGGGCGGCGCGCCCGAGGCCGAGCTGAGCCTGCCGGCGGCGTTTGTCGACGCGTGGCGCGCGACGCTCACCGCGAGCGGCCTCGACCCGGCGGCGCAGGCCTACTCGCTCGCCCTGCCCGACTACTCGACCCTGGCGCTCGACATGGCGCCCGTCGACCCCGCGGCGCTGTGCGGCGCGCTCAAGGTGACGCGCAAGGGGCTCGCGTCGGCGCTGCGGCCCGAGTTCGAGGCCAAGTACGCCGAGCTCGCGCCGCCCGCCGGCGAGGAGTTCAACACGCGCCCCGAGACGGTCGGCCGGCGCGCGCTGCGCAACACGTGCCTCGGCTACCTGGCCAAGCTCGGCGACGACGCCGCGCAGGCGCTCTGCCTCTCGCAGTTCCACGAGGCGTCGTGCATGAGCGAGAGCCTCGCCGCGGTCGCGCTGCTCGCGTCCATCCCCGGCGCGGCGCGCGACGAGGCGCTGGCGGCCTTCTACGCGCGCGCCAAGGCCAACAAGGAGGACCTCGTCGTCAACAAGTGGTTCACCATCCAGGCCGCCGCCGACGCGCCCGACGCGCTGCAGGTGGCCAAGGGCCTCATGGAGCACGAGGCCTTCGAGATGACCAACCCCAACACGGTGCGCTCCGTCGTGAGCACCTTCGCCGGCGCCAACCCGTCGGCCTTCCACGCGGCCGACGGCTCCGGCTACGACTTCATCGGCGAGCTCGTGCTGTCGCTCGACAAGATCAACCCGCAGGTGGCGGCGCGCCTCGCCGGCTCCTTTGGGCAGTGGCGGCGGTACGAGCCGAGCCGCGGCGAGCTGATGAAGGCGAAGCTCGAGACGATCGTCGCGGCGCCGGGGCTCTCCAAGGACACGTTTGAGATCGCGTCGCGCAGCCTGGCGTGAGCGGCGGCCAGCGCACGGAGCGGAGGTGCGGAGCAGCGCGGCGGGAGATGCTGGAGAGGCATCTCCATGCCTGGGAGAATGGCAGGGTGCGCGTTGCGCGTGTAACGTTCAGAAACACCCGCCAAGATGCCCAGAAATAACTAAACATGACGCGCTAGGCTCACCCGCGCGCGGCGGCCATCGTCTCGAAGGCCACGTCCCTTCCGCTCAGTCTCCAATGGTAGTGAGAGAGCAGGTTGCGCATCGCAAAGCACTTCTTGGCGAGCTTGGGGCGCGCGCCGACGAGCAGCACGCGGCCGCTGCCTTCGCAGAAGACGACCTTGACGCTCAGCTCGCGCTCCATCGCCGCCAGGTCGCGCCGGCCGCGCCCCGCGCCGTCGTCCTCCGGGATCGCCTCCCACAGCCGCGGCGCCTCCATTGGCCCCAGATCGTCGACCTCGACCTTCTTGAGCGCCGCGAAGAGCTGCTTGCCCCACCGCTCCTCAAACTCGGCGGCGCGCTCCTCCGGCGTCGCTGGTGGGCCGGCCACCCGCACGCCGCTCCGCCCCACCCGCTCGCAGCGCACGCCGTGCTTGCGCTGCTGCGTCCCCGCCCAAAAGGCCAACAGCCACGCAGCCTCGCCCTCCGCCGCCGTCGCCGCCGCCTCCCGCGCCGCCTCCGTCGCAGCCGCCGCGACGCGCGCCGCCGCGAGCTCGCACACAAACGAGAGCTCACCCTGGTCGCCCTGCTCGCTCTGCTCGCCTTGCGCGCTCTGGGCCTGGGCGGCCTCACGGAGCGGCTCGAGATCCGCGGTGCCGTCCAGGAAGGCCTCACGCTGCGCCGGATCGCCGCCGAGCACCCACGCCCGCAGCGCAAGCGCCGTCAGCTTCGGCCCAAACCAGCCGAGCGTGCAGCCCGGGTTGAAGCCGTGCTCGACCTCGTTGAGCCAGAGACGGGCACCCTCGCCCGCGCCCTTGACGCCGCCGTCACCGTCACCGTCGCCCTTGGCCCAGCGCACGAAAAAGTCGGCGCGGAAAGCGGCGGCCTCGCCGTTCTCCTCACCCGCGGCGCCGGCCTTCGCCAGCGCACGCGTCACGTCGACGATCGCCTCTAGCAGCGTGCGCTGCTTTGCATCGCCGTGCACGCGCTGCGTGAGCAGCTGTGTCGTGTGGCGCCTGCGCTCGGCCTCGGGAGAGGCGGGGAAGGTCGCCGGGTTGCAGAGCTCAGGCATGTCCGCCGGAACTTCGAAGTCGGCCGGCGCGACAATCGGCGCAATCTCACCGCCGCTGTCGCCGTCGCCATCGCCCTGCAGCCCCTGCAGCCCCTGCAGCACGAGGATGCGCTCCATGACCACTGAGCGGCCGGCAACGACGATCAGCCGGCCGCCGTTGATGGAGAGGGCGCAGAGCTCTTGGTCGTGCGGCAGCGACGGCTCGACGAGGAAGGAGCCGCCCTCGCACAGCGCGCGGCTCTGCACCACCTGCTCCTCCCACAGCTGCGCGTATGGCAGCCGCTCCGCGCCGTGCGCGCCGTAGCCCTTGAACGGGTTGGTCATCCACACGAGGTCGCCTTCTGCCTCGCTGCCGTCGCTCGGTGCGATGCTCGCTGCTAGGTACTGCTGCGCGCCGTCGGTATCGGGCACGCCCTGGAATGGCTGATCCTCGACCGAGAGCAGCAGCACGCCGCGCGAGTTGGAGCCGCGCGACGGCTTCGCGCACAGGCAGCGGTGCTCGTGCAGCAGTGCGTGCAGCCGCTCGCGGCAGCCCGGCTCTACGATCGTCTGCACGGGCGTGCCGGCCTCGAGATTGGGCACCCAGCCGCCGTAACCGTCCTCGACGATGTCGGGCACCTCGAGCCGAGTGCCGTCCCACTCGACGGCCGAGGAGAGGAGCGTCGGTACCAAGAAGAGGTCATCGACGCCCGCGCGCGCCCAGTGCGCCTTGCGAAGAATCTTGTCGTGCACCCAGTCTGGCAGCGTCGGCATGCTCTGCTGGCGTGCCTCGCAGAAGCGGTAGATGAGGTCACGGACGCCATCACGATGGTGGAGCGGCGCCGTCAACGCGCTGCTGAGTGGGCTGGGACCAGAGAAGCGTGGTGAGATACCGGCCAGCGTTAGGCGGAGCGCGTCGTCGTCGTTTAGGCGGCCACAGACAGGCGCCATCGCGTACTTGGTGCGGGTCGCCACTGTCCTCGCACGCTTCGCGAAGTTGATGCAAGCATGCAGTGAGGGGCAAACCACCTACGCCGCGACAAAATTTATTACTAGCGACGCTCCTTCTTCACTACCACCACTCGCTCCTTGCACCCAGCCGTGCTCGACGGCACGGGTGCCGTGCTCGCGCTCGTGCCACTCCGCGCCGGCCGCCGCTGCGGCTGCGGCTGCGGTTGCAACTGCGCCACCGATGCGTGAGCCGGCTCCGGCTGCGTGCTGCGAATCTCGTCGCCGCGCCTCCAGATGGTCTGCGTTCCGTCTGGCAGCGCATCGAGCTTCGCCCGCAGCGCGTCGTCGCGCACGACGTCGCGCGTGCGCCGCATCGGCGCCTCGCAGCCCGCCATCGGGCACGCGTGGTGGCGGGAGACGTGCTGCCAGAGCATGTCGAAGTTGCAGCGGCTCACGTGCGCGCAGGAGCTGCCCTTGGCTGGGTCGGTCAGCGGAAGAAACGAGATGGCGCAGCGCAATTCCAGCGCCTCCCATTCCTCCATGACCTCGACGCCCGCCGTGCCCTCCAGCTCCCAGCGCACCTCGTTCATTCGGTAGCTGCGCCGATCGTTGTCATCGTACAGCACGATGTGCGTCTGCCACAGCGCATTGTACGCCTGGATGCGCCCGCGGAACCACTTGCAGTCGCCTTCCCACCAGACGCGAATGCGGCGGCCCACAAGCGCATTCGCGTCCTCGGCCGCCATCGGCTCCGCTGCTGCCGCGAGCGGCGCTGGCGGCTCGTCTTCGCTCTCTGCGTCTGACTCGCCCTCGACTGCGACTTGCGTCTCGTCCAGCTCGATCATCTCGATTGCGGCCTCCTGTTGGCCCTCCGGTGCGGGCTCGTTCAAGTACATCTCCCCAGCCTTCTTGCGGGTCTGGGCGCGCTCGCCTGCCGGGCCCCTGACTCCACGCGGCCGGCTGGAGTCAACCACCTTGCACCAACCAGGCGGAAGGCCCTGCCTCAGAGCCGGCACCGCTTTGGCGGCTGGTTCGTCCTCGTCATCGATCTCAACCACCTCTTCTTTGGCCTCGTTGTTCTCATCTTCGTCGACCATCACCATGTCTTCATCATCCTCCGTTTCAGAGCAGCGCGTGCGCTTTTGGCGTTGATCGAGGACTACGAGGCCGCCACGCTTGCCGCCGAGTTCATGTCCAGGCTTGGGGCGGCAATGACCAACCTCACGACGTTTCACCCACGTTGCTCCCTTGCTCTGACCGGCAGGAACCCATTCGCCAGTCGATGTGTCCCACTCCTTGCCGACGGGGACACGGCCGCGTGGTGGGCGAATGTAGACTTCGGTGGCCCCGTCACAAACTTCATCCTCGTCGATCATCACGACCTCCTCTTCCTCGCTCTCCTCGCCGCTGCCTTCACCATCGTCGACCTCCCACGCAAGCGGGTCCTCTGACACCTCGCACCGATTGTACTTCGGGTTGGAATTGAGCGCACACGTCCAGCTGTCACCGTCTGCCAGCCCGGCGGCCTGGGTCAGTGACAGCTCGCGCCACTTCTGACACTCGTCGCACTGAACCCATGCGCTGTCGTCCTCCTTCTCATTATCACGGGCCCCGGCAAGGGCATCCGCCGCTGGCTGCGTAGCAACGTTGCAGGCTCCTGGGTGCGCATAACCCTTGCAGCACAGCGGGCTACGCCAGCAGCGGTCAGCCGCCTTGCACTGGCTGGTCTCAGAGTCTGGGTCTTGCTCCAACTGCACCCGCTCGCGACGACGCGCCTCCATCTGGGCCGTCTTTTTTCGCTGCTCGACGTACCGTGCGTACGCAACTGCCCCCTCCACAGCAGTGTCAAAGTAGCCAATGAGCTCTTTCAGCCGCTTCTTTTTGTTCCAATACCGGGCAATGAACGGCTTCTCAGTGAGCGCGGGATTCAAGCTCACGCCTGTGTAGCCGGTCAAACTCTTGCTGGATAGTTGCAGCTGCAGCCCCTCCGCCTCCTCCTGCAGTGGTGACGCCGTGCAGGCGCGGGAGGCATCAATGCACCTGAGCTGCAGAGCCACGGTGCCGTCACCACCCACCGTCAGCGCTGCTTTTACCATGGCCCTGGCCCGTTTGGGCGCAGGAGCATCCGTGACCATCTCGTCCCGTGGCCGCTTCCCCAGCTCGATTCTGGGCGCTTCATGGCGACCACAGCTGCGCACGGCCGTGGAGTCGACCTCACAGTCGCCGATCAGCTGCCATACTGACCTCGAGTTGCCGAGGTGCTGCTCGACTTGCCAGCTGCTCTGGCCGTCGGCGCCTACCTTGACCGTGCCGGGAAACCACATGCTGGCGCGTGAGTGAGGCTCCTTCGCCCGCGTCTTGTTCTTTCTGTCTTCACTGTGCAAGCGCTCGGCCCCCGTGATAAGCCGCCCGAGCACCGCCTTCACCTGCGGCTCGGCCTTGCTGGTTGGCGACTTGAGCTCCGGATGCTGCTTGCGGGCGCTGGTGTGCGAGTAGAAGCGCTCTCCCTGGGGAGAAGTGTATACCAAGCGACCGGACGCGCTGCAGTATCTTTTCTGCACCCGCCATCCCCGCGCCGAGCAGTCTGCACCCAATCGCTCGTCCACCTTTGCCAGGCTCCAAGCCTGTGGTTGTGGCTGTGGCTGCACCTTCGCTGTGACGCTGCTGCCGCCGGTCGCCATCAGCGAGAGGCGCACCAGTGGAATAGCTGGTGCTGCTGCCGCTTTCGCTTTGGCTACTGCCCTTTGCAGCCCTGAGCGGGTTTGCTCCTCGGCGGTCGCTGCCTCGCGTTTCGCTCGCTGCTCGGAGCGCTCCCGCTTGCGCACCTCGGAGTTGTACCGATTCTTGATCGCATTGTCGGTGCGGCCAACGAAGCGCTTCGCAATCTCGCTCCAGCGCGTTCCCAGCTCCGCGACGCTGTCGACGATCAGCTTTTCCTCCTCGGCCGTCCAGGCACTCTTGTTCACCTGTGGACTGAGGTGACCCAGCCACCTGTCCCGGCAACTCTTGCCGGCGCGGCCGGGCACGTGCTCTGCAATCAGGGACCACCTTTCCTCGCCAAGCTGCATCACCGCAGCCCTGAGCTGCGCATCCATCTCTGCAGTCCACAAGACGTGGCGTCCCGCACGCGTTGGGTGCACCAGGCGTTGCGTCGGCTTCACCGTCGCTATGACGGTTCCACCGCCGAGGCTGGTGGCTGTCAGCGACAGACGAACTGGCGGCGCCTCTGCCACGTGCACTGCCGCCGTAGCCCTCGGCGTCTTGCAGCTACCGGGCGCAGCCGCAACTGGGTTCCTGGCCTGCTCCTCAGCCACTCGCTCAGGGCTGCGGTGACCGACCTTGCGCTTTCCGGGAGCAAGCTCCTGTGTGGGGAGCCTCAGGTTATCCTGCGCCGCCGCCCGCACCGCTGCCGCCGCCTGCACCGCCGCCGTCGCCGCCTGCAGGCCCACACCGGAGACCTTCCTCGTCGAGGGCGCGATGTTGTGCACCATTGGGGCGCACTCCTTCTCGTACCACGCGAGGTCGGCTGCGTACAGCGTCCGCTTCTCGTGGAGGACGTTGGTGATCTGAACGTCGGGCGCTTTCGGGCCCTCGACGGCAGCTGCTTCACGGATGACTCGCTGCTCCAAGAGTGCAAGCCTCTGAGCTGCAAGTAAAGGTGGTACCAGCGGAAATCGAAAAGGGGCTTCCATGGCTGCGACGGGAACAGCAGGTGCCACGCGGGCAAGAGTTCCATTGTTGGAAATCGTTAAGGCTGGCATGGAAGATAGAGAATCATGGCTGGCATATGTGGCATATGTGGCTGGCAGCCTAGCCTTGTTCATCTCGAAGCCCGGCGTTATCGCCGTCGCGGGCTGCGCAGTCTGCGCCATAGGTATCTCCGACGTTGGCGCGTTGGCCTCCTTGCTGACGTCGACCGGCCCATTGCTCGTCATCCGGAGGACAAACTGCACCTTGCTGCCGGGAAGCGCTCCATCCGGGATGACGGCCATGTGCAGCATGCCGTCGGGGAGGCGACAGCCAATGGGCTGGTCAGGCTTGACGTTGGCCGGCGCCACGATCTCAATTGTGACCGTCCCAAAGTCTTGAGCAGCTAGCGGCACAGGTGCGGCTAGTTTCGTGGCTGTAGAAGGCTGTGCAGGAGAAGTGATCGCCTCCATATCCTTCGTATCCTCCAGGGCCTCCATCGCTGCCGCATCCGACATTCGCCCAATCTAACACGCCACTCGCACAAGTCTTGTAAGTCACGCATGGATGCATGCAGACAATACATAAACTGGGTCCTGGGGTAATCGCTGGCAAACGCGTCGCCTCAATAGCCTCAAAAGAAAATAGGGTGAACTCGCCCAATGGGCAAGGGCTATGGACCTAAGGTATGAAGGTAATTCAGTAGCATCACTTCAACTCATCCTCTGTGCAGCGGAAGAACCGATGCCCTGAGCCCAGCTTCCTCGGCGCGACGCACGCATGGCCGCGGAACGCAGCAGCACAATCAGCGACGCGCGTTGGCGCGCACGCGGGCGTGGGGTGGCACGCGCCGTGGCTGGTGACACAGCAGGCCTTCTGCCGGAAGCACTCGGCCTGGTGCGGGCCCTGCCGGTCGCCGTGCGCTTCGGAGGCCGTCGCCGAAGACGACGACGACGAAGGCGAAGCCGAGGGCGCTCCTGAACGATCTCCTGAACGATCTCCTGACGCGAGCAGCATGGCACTCGGCTCGGCGCGCACGAGCACCCACGGCACGTACGCGTAGTGGATGGGCGTGCCCCACGACTGCAGCGTCGCCTCGAGCACCGTCTCCGCGCCGGGCTCCGCTGCGGCGCCCTCGCCACTCCACGACTGCACCGCCGTGGCGTCCGTCCTGTTCTCGAGCACCGGCGCAACCTTCGGGCCAAGGCGCAGCTGGCAGCTGCCAAACACCAGCACCCGCGCCTCGCCGAGGGCGTACGCCCCGCCGGCGCCACCGCCACCCTCGCCCACTGCCGCCGCCGTCGTTGCCATCAAGCCCTGATGCTGGCCCTCCTCCGATGCCGTGTCGAGCGACGAGAAGGCTTCGCCCATGAACGCGTCGGCCGCGCCGAGCGCGCGCGAGATCAGCGCGAAGTGGTCGGACATGTGCCCCGCCGTGCTCGAGAGTCCCGACGAGAGGCCGTGGTTGCCCGGCACGACGACGCCGAGACGGCTATCGTCGCGGCTCAGCTCCCAGATGGGCGGCAGCGGCGCGTAGTAACCGACGTCGAAGCGGAGCACCGCCACCCAGTCGAAGCGCGCGCCCTCGGCCGCCTCGTGCCGCTTCACGCGCTGCCAGCAGAGCGCGCGGTGCCAGAAGCTCGGCCCGCCGCACGGCGGCAGCTGCTGCGCGGCGCCATCTGCTCTGCCCTTGCTGCCGGGGGGCAGCTTGGCCAACGCGCTGCTATGGCTGTACGACGGCTCGAGGTGCATCGCCTCAGCCGGCAGCCCTGCCTCGGCGCGCATCCTGCCGATCGCCGCGTCGCGCTCCTCGTACCACGCGCTGGCGTTGACGGATGGCGCGAGGGCTGCCGTCGTCGGGCACAGGAAGACCTCCAGCAGGCAGCGCGGCGGCGGGCAGAGCGGCCCGAGAGCGTGCCTGCCGATGCTGTCGGCCGTAGCGATGCTGAAGCTGCGCCACTCACCGACGACCGTCGCGGCGATTTGCACGGGCGGGGCCGGTGGCGCAGACGGTGGCGCCACGCAGACCACACAGCTCTGCGCGCAATGCTCGCGCAGCCATGGTGTGCACGCCATGCCGTGCTCTGCCAGCTTGGCCGCGCAGTACTGCTCGCCCTTACTGTCGACGCAGGCTGCAGGCGGCGGCGCGGGAGCAGGAGCGGTGTAGCTGGCGCGCCACAGAAGGATGGCGGCGACATTGGCGAGCGCACAGCAGAAGAAGAATCTCGCAGCGGCGTCCTCGGGCGTCATAATCCTCACTCGTCAACACATATGTACATAATGCGATGCGCAGCAATCAAGCTTTCCGTGCAGATGGAAAACAACTTTCTAAGTTTGGTTTAAGCTGTTTAAGCTGTTTAAGCAAGCTCTCGCCGTGATTCCCAGTTTACTGGCGAGCGAAAGGCGGCCTGTCGTGATGTTGTCGATCTTGTCTGTCGCCGCGTGCGTCTTGCGCGCAAACAAGAGAAATAGAACCACCGATCTGGGAAGTTTGGCATACTCCTCTTTGTCAGCGTCATCACCTACTACGAGCACACGGACGATGCTCGCATTCACGCTCCTCGGCGCGACGTACCTCACACCATACACATTCGAAAACTACACCAACCTCCTGCCGCTGCCCAATGACTTCACCAATGGCACGACGCTTCTCCGCCTGCCGAGCAAGCTGACGTTCACGATCAAGACCAATCCGCCACCACCTGTGCTTGTTGAGGCCACAAAGCGATACACCGACATCATTTTCGCATGGGGCGCGCCGACGGGCTCCACTGTCACGGAACCGAGCCTCACGTCGGTCGAGATCATTGTCGACAATCCAGACGACACGTTTGCGACGCTGCAGCTCGGCATGGACGAGAGCTACTCGCTCTCGGTGCCCGCGACGAGCAACGGCACGGCGCAGCTCCATGCACCAACTGTTTGGGGCGCACTGCGTGGTCTCGAGACACTGGCTCAGATGATAGAGTACCACCCGCCCAACGCCTTCCGCAACGAGCCGCACCCCGGCGAATACACGCTGGCGTGGGCGCCGTGGCAGATCGACGACTACCCTCGCTTCCAGCATCGCGGCATCATGTTTGACACCGCACGTCACTACCTGAAGGTCTCGACGCTGTTCCGACAGCTCGACGCCATGGCAGCGGCGAAACTCAACACGATGCACATTCACCTGACGGACTCCACATCGGTGCCCATCGTGTCCAAGAGCTTCCCCGAGCTCGCCGCGAAGGGCGCCTTCGGCCCAGCAATGTTGTACTCGCCGGATGACATGCGGCAAGTGGTCGAATACGCGCGACACCGCGGCATTCGCGTCGTGCCCGAATGGGACATGCCTGGCCACAGTGACGCGTGGGCTGGAGGCGCACCGCCGGGCGTGATGGTGTCTTGCGGCTCGATTCAACCGCTTGGTCAGTTCCTCTTTGACCCGACGAGCGAGGCGACGTACGAGTTCCTGGACACCTTCTTCAGTGACATGGACGAGATCTTCCCGGACAAGATTTGGCATCTGGGAGGCGACGAGGTCGGCCCGGGCTGCTTCAATCAGAGCACGGCCGTCCAGGCCTACCTGTGCGCCGCAACCCGAGCATCCACCTCGAGGACCTGGTTCCAATGTTCACACGCGCACGCACCAGATCGCAGCCAAGCATGGCCGCAGCGTCACGACGTGGAACGATGCCTTCGCATCCATCTACATGAAGGCCAATCAGAGCGGGTGTGCGGGCTACAATGCCAGCTCCGATCCATTCGGCCCCGGTGGGAGCAAGTCGTGCGTGAGCCAGGAGCCGCTTCATCAGAGCGTCAACGCCTCGCTGCCGACTGATGCCATCGTGCAGGCGTGGAACTCTGGATGCTTCGTCGAGTATGCGCAGCTGTCGCCGGTGCACAAGTTCCGATCTATACTCAGCACCGGCTACTACCTGAACAGCGGTGGCACCCCCAAGGAGCAGTGGGAGGCTTGGTACGACCCCGACCCCAGCTGCCAGGCGGAGAACGCGTGCGTCTACCTTCTGCCCGAGGAGCAGCAGGAGTCGTTCCTCGGGGTGGAGATGTGCCTGTGGGGCGAGGAAGAGGACGATTACACAATCGACAAACAGCTGTGGTTGCGTGCCTCGCTGGTTGGCGAACGAATCTGGTCCACCAATGCAACGATCGCGGCTGCCAGCGATGCAGTGGCCACCTGGGCAAACCCCGACATCAGCATGCGCATGATCAAGCACCGCTGCCGACTGATGCAGCGCGGCATACACCCTGAGGCATACGCATCGCTCATTGTGCCCTTTGAGAGCAAGTGGCAGCAGTGCATGGGCTGGCTGCCACCATCTCAGGCCCAGGAGCTGTCGGTCGAGGCGTGGAGTTGAAAGACGTTGGCATGGACGTTGGTTGCCAATCCTGGCTGTGCAGCTGGGACTGAGGGGCTGAGGCGTCTCGTTTATTATTTTGATTAAATTTCAAACGTTCCACTACCTGCACTGAACAAAACTATCCTTTTATCACCGCTATCGGTCTTAGCTTGACGCATTTGTTCGAGATGCCCGCGGCATGGCAAGTGTCCACGACGGCCGTCACGTCCTTGTACGAGTCGGGCGCCTCCTCCATCACCAGCTTGGGTGAGGCGACGCGGATCGCGATGCCCTTCGAGTTGAGCGCCTCGAGGACGTCGGTGTAGTCCATCTGCCGCCGCGAGCCCGCGCGACTCTTGGCACGGCCGGCGCCGTGGCACGTCGAGCCAAACGTCTCCTCCATGCCGAGCTCGGTGCCGGTGAGCACGTACGAGCACGTGCCCATCGTGCCGCCCACCAGCACCGGCTGCCCCGTATACTGGTAGTCGACGGGGATGAGCGGGTGGTGCGGCGGGAAGGCGCGCGTCGAGCCCTTGCGGTGCACGAGCAGCGTCTTCGGTCGGCCGTCGACGAGGTGCTCCTCCACCTTGGCGATGTTGTGCGAGACGTCGTAGATGACGGCCATCTCGAGATCGTCCGGCGTCGCGTTGAACTGCTTCGCGAAGGCCTGCCGGCACAGGAAGGTCATCGACGCGCGGTTGACCCACGCGTAGTTGGCGGCCGCCGCCATCGCCTTCAGGTACTGCTGCCCCTCCGGCGAGCCGATCCGCGCGCACGCCAGCTGCCGGTCATTTGGCGTGATGCCGTCGCGGCCCATCGCCTTCTCCATCTCCACCAGCGCGTCGGTCGCGACCTGGTGGCCGAGCCCGCGCGATCCCGAGTGGATCATCACGCAGACCTGCCCGACGGTGTCGATGCCCATCTGCCCCGCCGCGCGCTTGTCGAAGATCTCGTCGACCACCTGGATCTCCGCGTAGTGGTTGCCCGCGCCGAGCGTCCCGAGCTGCGGCAGCCCGCGCTTCTTCGCGCGCGCCGAGACCGCCGTCGCGTCGGCCGAGAGCATGCGGCCGTACTCCTCGCAGTGCTCCTTGTCCTCGGCCCACGCGTAGCCCTCGCGCACAGACCAGTCGAGGCCGAGCTCGAGCGCCGACTGCAGGTTGGCCGCGTTCGTCGGGATGATGCCCTGGGAGCCCACGCCGACCGGGATGTGGTCAAACAGCCCCTGCGCCAGCTTCTCCTTGACGGGCTCGACGTCCGCCTCGGTCAGGTTGGTGCGCAGCAGCCGCACGCCGCAGTTGATGTCGAAGCCGACGCCGCCGGGCGAGACCACCGCTTCCGGGTTGCTCATGTCGAACGCGGCGACGTTGCCGATCGCAAAGCCGTAGCCCGAGTGCAGGTCCGGCAGCCCAATCGAGTGGCGAACGATCCCGGGAAGGCCAGCGACGTTGCCGATTTGCTTGAGCGCCGGCAGGAAGCCCTGACGATCGTTCGCCTTGCAGTACTGCGCCAGCTCCGAGAAGACCAGCTCCTGCAAGGCGGCGTTCACATAGAAGGTGCCTGGCACGCGCATGTTGGGTACGAAGCCCGGCCTGATGCGCCACTTGCTGTCACTGAGCTGCTCGAGGAAGCGCATCTCCTCGTCGTAAGTGCGCACCGGCAGCGAGGCCATGTCGCCGAAGTGCGACATGGGCGCAGCAAACTGATCGACGCGTCCGCTTCGCGTGCATAAAAGGCTCGTAGCAAACATGCATGCGGCAGGAGTTACACCACCTGGCGTGTTGTCACCAAATGCACCAAAGGCCAAAGGTGTCTCCAGCTCCAAGACATGTGACAGTGATTTCTCAAATTTGGCGTCTAGAATCCAGAGACAGGAACCAATGGGTGAGAAGCTGTTTGCTTTGGGAAGCCAAGGTCAACAGGGGCTTGGTGGGTCCTGGACCTCCGGCTCAACTCCCGCAGCAGTAGCTGTGCCAAATTAGGCAGCGCGCGGCTCTGCTTGCTTGTGCCTCGCCGGCATCATGCACGCGGCGCTCGCGGCGGTCGTCGGAAGGACCGTCGGCGGCGACACTGCCAACACGGCACTGCTCGCGACGAGCTCCTCAAGGTCACCGCATTGCACTCACGCTGAACGTAAAACATTTCTTGAGGAGACCAACGTTCACCGGTGCGTCCATGGCTCCGCCCCGCTCGTGTGGGACGAAGCCATCGCTGGAGTCGCGGCGAGCTTCGTCGAGAACATGACCTACTTGACTCCGTACACGTCTCCGTACGACCTGACGCCGCCACAGGCCGAGAACCTGTATGCGAGTGAGCTGCCCGCGACGCCTATCGATGCGATCAAGCTGTGGTACGAGGAGCGGCATCACTGCGAGTGGATCGACAAGGGCGGGTGCAAGAACTCGATCCATCAGGGTTCCTCCACCCACCACTTCACCGCGATGGTGTGGAGGACGGCCACGCGGATGGGCTGCGCATTCAGTTCCGAGGGGAGGATTGCCGTCTGCCGCTACGCAGCCGATGGCCCCGACTTGTCGGAGGACACGCCGAACGTCGGCGGCTCGGAAGGCGAAACCGATTTCGACTTTCATGTCTACCACTCCAACAGCGATCAGCTGAAAGGCGCCTGCACGTCCCCACCGTCTCCGCCGCCTTTCCCGCCCCCCGCGCCCCCCATGCCCCCACCGCCGCCTTCCCCGTCACCGGTTGGTGCTGCTGCCGGGGAGGGTGCGGCCACAACGGGCTGCAAGACGCAGGCTGAGTGCAGCGGGGCCTTGGAGAATGGAGGTGGTGCAGGTGGAGCTGGGGGTGCCAGCGGGGGAGCCGGCAGCGGGGGGGCCGGCAGCGGCGGAGCGGGTGCGGCCGGTGTGGGCGCGAGCGGCGGTGGAGGTGCGGGTGCCGGTGCGGCGGACTCTGATGAGAGCGACGCGTATGGTGGGGCCACGATGGGTGGCGGTGGGGCCACGATGGGTGGCGGTGGGGCCACGATGGGTGGCGGTGGGGCCACGATGGGTGGCGGTGGGGCCACGATGGGTGGTGGGGTCGACGACCCTCCCCTGGTCATGTCTCCGCCGCCTCCGCCGCCCCCGCCGCCCCCGCCGTCTCCGCCGCCTCCTCCGCTTCCGCCGCCTCCGCCGCCTCCGCCGCCTCCGCCGCCACCACCGCCGCCTCCGCCTCCGAAGCCACCTCCTCCGGATGGCAGGCTGGGTTGCAGTGGACACGCGCCAGGCATCGATTCGGACACGTGCGAATCCTGCCTGTTTGCGTACTTTGAGGACGTGCCAGCCAAGGATGTGGGCAAGACGGGCGATAGCGTGACCGTTTGCACGGCCTGCTCGAGGGATACATTTGACGACTTCACCGCAGAGACCGCCGCGCAGGCTGGTGCCCTGTGCTTTGCTGGCGTTCCCTTCGCGACACTAATGCCGATTGCGACACCCTTGCCGACGGCAACTCCGACGGCAACTCCGACGGCAACTCCGACGGCAACTCCGACGGCAACTCCGACGGCAACTCCGACGGCAACTCCGATGGCAACTCCGATGGCAACTCCTCTGCCCCTGCTGTCGTTTGCCAAAGCACTGCAGCCGGAAGAGCAGCAGCAGCAGCAGCAGCAGCAGCAGCAGCCGGAGCCGCAGCCGCAGCCGCCGCCGCAGCATCAGCCACAGTCGCAGAAGCAGCTACAGCCGCCGCAGCTGAAGCAGCACCAGCAGCAGGCTGACTCCTGGCCACCCAAGTGCACCACGGAGGGCGAGGATATGTTCCAGTACGCGCCTCCTCCCGACCCGGGAATCGCATGCTGCGCGGGGATGCACACGTGCAGCGAGCAGCGACCAGGCGGGCGGTCCGCGATGATCTGTCGATCTGCTCCGTGTGCTTGAGACCATATGCACCGTGTCGCCAGTGTGCGCTAGTGAGAGAGAGTCCCCCGGTAGTGGTCTTGCAGAGACTCACAGGTCACGTCTCTACTCAAAACTACTCGCGCTCTGTAAGAAAGTAGCCCTGGAGAGGAATTCTTACGCCGTCGGGTGCAGCGAACTCAGCATGCGCGATCGATCAGCTCGCTCGGAGGCGGCCTGGCGCTGGGTCTGCTTCCGAGCTATCCGCTCGACGAACAGGAACAAGCATATGAGGAGCAGCACCGGGGCAAGCACGAGCAGGACGAGCCGCGACGTTGGGGTCGCTTGCGTGGAGGGCGCGTAGCGGTGGCGCGGCCTGCCGCGCCCGTCGATGCAACGCGGCGCATACACCAACTTGGAGAGGTTGGTCAGCTTGGCGCCCGGCGCGCCAGGGAGCAGCATGCCGTGCTCGAGGGCAAAGGTGCGCCACGGGTCCTGCGGGAGGGTGCGCAGCGCGTGCACTGCTCGCGCCTCGTGCGCCTCGCGCGCGCGCAGCGCCACGCCCTCCATGGCGTCGGGCACCCGCTCGAGGCGCATCGAGAGCGCGCGCGGCAGGCCCGAGCAGTGGCCCAGCGCGAGGCCGAAGAGGAACTCGACTCGGTGGTAATGGAAGGCGCTCACCACGATGCTGAGGCGATCCGGATACGCCGGGACGCCAGCGTCGCCCTCGGGCAGCACCAGGAGCTCGCCGGGCGGCGTTCCCAAGGCGGATGCCTGCTGCAGGACAGCGTGCGTCATAGTCGCTTCATGCACCGTGTGCAGCGCCGGGATGCCCGGCGTGATCATGGCCGCGGCGGGAACGCCAGCAGCTGCGAGCGAGGCGGCGACGTACTTCCAGTGCGGTGTCGTGGTCGGGTTGAACTTGTACCCCGTCCGACCACCGCCCGAAATCAGGATCTGCGTGTTCATGCCGGCGGCGACGCTGCGGCGGTAGAGCTGCGCCGTGCGATTTGTCCGAGCATGGACGTCGATGTCGAGCTTGCCCGCCGCATCATTCGTGCCCGCAATCTCTAGGATCAGGTGCTTCTGTTTTCGGCCGCTGCGCATCCTCTTTCGGCGGCTCGCAAGGTGCTTTTGGTGCATTCACCAACACGCGCGATAGCCACACGCGCGATAGCGACGAACTATCGAACTCTCACCCGGGCGCCTGGCTATTGTATAGACTTGCGCAACCTTTTGCATTACACCAGGTTTATTAATAATCGCGATGCCGCGCTCGTCTCGGCGCAACCGCAGCGTCGGGACGCTGCCTGGCCACCGGCTGAGGCTCTGGCCAGACGGCCTGCAGCCGGAGGGCGAGGCTGGGTCAGCCAGGAACACCGACGACCTGGCGCAAGCGGGCCTCGATGTCTACGAGCCCCGCGGCGCCTGCAGCAGCACTGGCGCCGGCGGCTGTCCAGCGTACGGCACCGCCATCGTCGTTATTCCCGGCGGTGCGTACAATCCGCCCAACCACGAGTGGGCCAAGGTGCACGAGGGCGCCGAAGTGGCCACGTGGCTCGTGTCGCTCGGCGTGCTGTCCGTTGTGCTCAAGTACCGGCTGCCCCGCGGTCGGCCACTCGTGCCGCTGTCGGATGCGCTGCGTGCCATCGAGACCGTCCGAGGCGGAGGACACAACGGGTCCAAGGCCGCGGCGCCGCCCTGGACCTTCAGGGTGCGACGTGTCGGCGTGATCGGCTTCTCGGCCGGAGGACACCTCGCCGCGCTCGCCTCGACCGCCTTCACGTCGAGCGCCAACCGGCCCGACTTTTCGCTGCTCATGTACCCGGTCACGACGCTGCGTGCGCCGCTCGGCCACCACCTGACGCGCAGAATGTACCTCGGGCCGCAGCCGGGCGCCAAGCTCGTCGACCGCTTCAGCCCCGACCGCCGCCTGACGTCGCACGCGCCGCCCGCCTTTGTCGCGCACGCCCGCGACGACACCATCGTGCCGCACGCCAACGCCGCGCTGTACTGCAACGCCTCGCTTGCCGTTGGCGTCGCGTGCGAGCAGCTGCTGCTGGAGCGCGGCGGCCACGCCTTTGTGGCGCGGCCAGGGCCGTGGCGCACGTGCACGACGGCCGCCGCCGCGTGGCTGGTGCGGACCGTCGGCGCCCGGCGCAAGCCGGGAAGGGGGGCAATGTAGCTGAGGTGGTATGTATTAGTTGCGCTGAGCAAAATAAGTGGAAGCAGAAATATTTCCATTTGAGGTCAAATTCGGTGTGATAGCATTGTGTGCATCAGTGTGCACGAGGCTTGCGCACCTCTGGGGCCGCCGCCAGCTTCAGGATTCACGTCCTCGTCAGTCACCAGAGCGTGTGAGCTAGCCGAGGCATGTTCTCATTTTCCTCCTACAAGTGGTGACTGCTGTTGAGATTCACTTGTCGGCTGCTTGCTTGTCGCTCGAACCAAACTCAAACAAAAGTAAATACTACGTAGTGAAATAGATGAAGAAATGAATGGGCATGATCAAGCTCTCTTCCTAATCATGGTTTGCGGGTCGAGTTACGCTGCGAAAGTTCTTCACACGAGCGCAGAACACGTGCTGTCGGTGTTTGTGAGTGTCAGTTAGTAGTAAGTAAGTACTTCGCCCCCCTGTCCGCAAACTTGATTGTGACGATCGTACCATCGCGTCAGCGTGCCGACCGACATGGGCGCCAGCCAGAGCGCGCCTCCCAAGGGGAGCAACGAGAAGCACCGTTCCGAGCTCGTCTCGGCGTCGGCGCAGGTCCAGCGCGCAGCCAACGAGATCGAGCGTCTCAGGAGGAGCGAGGCGCGGTACAAGGAGGTGGCCGGCCAGGCGCTGGCCGAGGCGCACGGGCTGCGCAAGGAGGGCGAGAAGCTGCAGCAGCAACAGATGATGCTCTTTGGCAGCCTGGCAGTGATGGGCGTGGGCGCGGCGGCTGCTGTGGCCGCCGCCGTGATGGCGCGACGCTCGCAGCGCAGCGCCATCGAGGCGGCGAGCCTCACGCTCGCAGAGGTGCGGCAGCGTGCGGCGCAAACCGAGGTCAAGGCGGAGCGCTTCGGCGCGGAGCCGCTCGCTCGCTCGCTGGTGCCCGTGTGCGACAACGTGGACATGCTGCTGAGTGCGGCCGACGGCGCGAGCGACGGCGCCAAGGGCGTGCTCGAGGGCGCGCAGCTGACAGCCAAGTCGCTCTTTTCGGCGCTCGAGGGCCATTCGATCCGCCGCGTCTCGCCCGAGCTGGGTAGCGCCTTCGACCCGTCGGTGATGGAGGCGATGTACACGGTGCCCAGCGAGCCGCCCGCCGAAGCGGACGTGGTGGCGTCGGTGCTGCGGCCAGGCTACTTGCTGCACGACCGTGTCTTGCGAGCGGCGCAGGTCGGTGTCACGGTGCACGCGCCAAAGGAGACCTCGGAGTGAGCTCTCGTATGAATCATTTCTAGTCTACTTTACAGCGGAAAGCCCGACACGAGCTCAGTCCGCCGATTCGTGATGATATGGCCAATGGCGTTCTGCATGAGCACGCTCACCGCACCGGTGCTCGCATCGATGTCGAGCACGGTCGTGCCCGTGTTGAAATGCTTCCAATTGTCAAAGTCGTCGCCGCTCGGCGCACCCGCCTTGAGCACGAGCGCATCCAGCAGAGCGCAAATGAAGTCATAATGTGCAACGAGCAAAATCTGCTTGTCGGCGGCCAGCGAGGCGGCGAGCGCGATCAGCTCGGCTGCCACGCCCTTGGCGCGCGCGCGGCACAAGGCCGTGCCCTCGCGGCCTTTGCCGCCCTCGTCGACGTACCAGCCGTCCTCGGTCACCGTGTCGGGCAGCTCATAGGTCGGGAAGCCCTCCTGCATCTGCTTTCGCGACAGCCCGCCCTGCGCCACGAACTCCGTGTACGCTTCGTTGTTGGTGTAGACACCGCCAGCCTCGAAGCAGCGCGTGTGGACCTTCGGTGCCATCTGCAGCATCTGCGCCGTCGGCGCGACTGTCTGCAGCGTCCGCTTGTGCGGCGAGACCCAGATTTCGCTGATCGGATGGATGCCAAGGCTCGCCGACGCCACCTCGTCACGAAGGTAGGCGCCCAGCAGCTTGGCCTGCTCAAAGCCGCGAGGGCTTAGCTCCGGGTCTGGCGAGCGCTTGGTGGTGTAGTCGTTCCAAGACGTGTCCTCGTGCACGTTGTTCATCGACTCGCCGTGACGGACGAGGGCGAGTCGCAGGCGGTACGTCGATGCGCACGAGCCGTCGGCAGGAGCCTCGGCGGCAAGTGAGGAGAGTATCGCCAATAGCATCCGGCAAAGGGCACGAGCAGGCTGAGCGGAGTCAGGGACGCGGCGGACGGAGCACGAGACTTAGTGAGACCTGTTCGCGCTTGCATGCTGCATGCACACGAGTCAATGTCGGTGCCCCGGCTCAGCGCAGCCTCCACGCTTCGCGAGGTTGCGGATCACAACGCGAAGTGGCGATCCAAGGTCGCGCAGTCGGAGCAGGGATGGATCACGGAGGCAAACATCGAGAGGAGCGTCTTTGACTACGGCATGTCCAGAACGCCACTCGCGATGCGGACGCGTCTCATTGGCAACGAGGGGGACTCGCCGTTGCAGCACGACATGATATCATGGCTCGGCCTGCAGACGGCCGCCATGGCGCCTCTCGAGTACCTTGAGATCGGCGTGTCGGTGCTGAAGGGCGTGAGCACGCAGCTGCACGCCTGGCGGAATGCGACGGTGACGGCATTCGACGTGGAGGACCCCAACCCCACCCAGGCCAGCCATTGGGGCGAGCCAGAATTCGTGGCGCAATGGCCACTGTCCGGCCCGCGTAACAAGGACCAGTACAAAAAGCCGTCCGGCGTCACGGTGCGCCCATCCGAGTTCCTGACCAACGACTCGGTGCGGCATTGGCCTGCCACCGCTGCGACACGACACAATCGTGTGTACTACGTGGCGAGTGATGCGACCGACCCGACCGGGTGGACGCGGATGGCCGCGGTGCGTGCTGAGCGAGGGCTCCGTCCGTTCAATCTGATCTTCTCCGACGGGCTGCACACGCCGGGCGCGTTGGTGACGGAGTTCCGGCAGTTCAAGCGGGCGGGCATGCTGGCGACTCCCCATGAGGGTCCTCTGACGGTGATCTGGGACGACTGTGGCTATGCGCTGTGGCAGTCGGTGAACAAGCATGTCGACGAGTTCGCTCGGGCCATTGGACGCGAGCGCCTCTGCTTTGCCACCTTCCAGATCCCCGGTTGGACCGGCACCAAGGACGGCTCGCAGACCACGTGCATCCTGTCGTCTCTGCCCCGTGAGGTCCTGGAGCCGGTGATGCTCAAAGAGCACCTCGCGTCGCACGGAAGAAAAGCTGAGAATGAGGGGAGCGGACCAAAGTGTCGAAGCACGCCGGTACCCATGGCGTGAGTGTAAAAGCCGTATACGTTTTCTGTGCTCGTCTACAAATCTATAGGGGCGCAAAGTTGTAAGTTCGTCTCGTCTCAAGTGTCAGCTGCACCACGCTGCACTCTCCTGGGCCATCCCCGGCGTTCGAGCTTGCAGACGCACACCATGGCATCGATAACCGTCAGCCATGGAGAGTGCTGCTTTCCGTTGCCTGCCGCAAGTCTGCGACTCACCACGGAAAGCTGTAAAACAGCTACGAGCAGCACGCGAAACTGTTCGGATTGCTATGATTGATAGGAAGAGAAACGGCGCTGTAGCGGTGTTGTCGATGGACTCGCAGTCCCATTCGCAGCTCCACTCAGCCTGGGCCGTGCTCGCCCACCGCCCACCGTCACCATTCGAGGCTGCCTTCGTGCGCAACCTCTCTCGCGCGCTGCGGCCGATCAATGTGCCGCTCACGGTGATGCTCGACGCCACGACGCGACGCTCGAACGCCTCCGACTGCGGCACGCTGCGCCGCTGCACGCACGACCCGCTCCTCGCGGCGAAGACGGAGGCGGCGTGGCTCTCGCGGACGGCCGACGCCAACGTCGCGGTCGTCACGGCGACGCAAGCCGACGTGGCGTCGATCTTCCCGAGCTTTGTCGATCGGCAGCGCCGCCTGAACACGGCCGACGTCGGGTGGCGCGCGCACGAGTACGTGCTGCTGACGCTCCGCCAGCAGCGGCGGCTGCCCGCGGCGAGCTTCTACTGGGTCAGCGAGGCCGACGTCTTCTTCAAGGGCGACGCCGCGGCATGGGTGCGGAGGACGCAGGCGGCGCACGCGATCGACGACCTCCTGCCACCGAGCCCGCGGGCGCCGCGCGGCTGGGTGCAGTTCACGCAGGAGCGCGACAACCAGCCCGGCTACCTGCGCGGGCACGACCGGCGGGGCGCGTGGCACGCGAGCCAGGAGCACGTGCGCCGCTTCTCCGGTCGGCTGCTCGACGCACTGCACACGTCGCTCGCCCTCGACGTCTACGTGTGGGGCGAGGCGCTGGCGCCGACGCTCTGCCACACCGTCGCGCTCTTCCACTGCGCCGGCGGTGGCGATGGGCTCGAGGTGCGGAGCGGCTCCTCCTCTGCGGACGAGCACGACGGCGCTCGCGGCTGGCCGCGCGACACGTGGTCCATCGTGCAGACGCAGCGCGGCCGCTTTCAGTCGCTCGCGCCGACGCCGCCCTGGAGCGAGCTGCCCTCGGAGCGCTGGTGGCACCGAGAGCCGCGACGCGGCGACGGCGCCATCTTCGATGGTACATAGTCAGGTCTCAGACGGTCGATATGAGAAGCTAAAACTCAAACACCACTCCCCGACAGTACGCGCACAGGCCACAGCGAGCTTCCACGTGGCACCGGGATCGATCGCGTCGCGCCTCGCCGCCAGGAGCCGCGAGCTGCGTCTTTTCCTCCTCTTCAGTAGCGCTTGCGCTCGCGCGGCGGCTCCCAGTTGAGCGGGTGGCTCTCGGGCGTCGCGTCGGGGTCCTCCTTCCAGAACTTGATCGTCTTGTCGGCCTCGCACGTGATGAGGCGGCTGCCCGACAGGTCGAACTTCATCGCGTAGATGCCGCGCTCGCCCTCGAGCGAGCCCGGCTGCGCGATCGTCTCGCCCGTGTGGAAGTTGTGCCCGCTCTTCCAGTCGTGAAAGTGGAGGTAGCCGTTGTCGGAGCCCGACACCATCACGCCGTCCTCGTTGATGGCGAGCGCGTTGACGATGCAGTTGGCGCCGGTGATGTTGTGCAGGAACTTGCCCTCGGGGCACTTCCACTTTTTCATGTTGTCGGCCGACGCCGACGCGAACGTGTACTCGGACGGATGGAGGGCGAGCGCGCGCACCGCCTTCTTGTGGTTGGTGAGCACGGCGCTCGCGCGCCCCGCCACCAGGTCCCACAGCCGGATCGTGCCGTCCATCGAGCCGGTGATCACCTGCGGCTCGAGGGCCTGCGTCTCGACGGCGGCGACCGTCTGCTGGTGGCCGCACAGCGTGTGCACCGCGTTCTTGGTGCGCACGTCCCACACGCGCGCGACGCAGTCGCGGCCGCCCGTCACGAGCAGGTCGAGCGTCGGGTGCAGGCTCGCGCAGTAGACGCCGCTCAGGTGGCCGTGGTAGTGGCGGATGACGCGGTTGTACTCGAGGTCCCAGCACTTGACCATCTTGTCCTCGCCCGCCGAGAAGAGGTACGGCGAGCGCGGCGAGATGGCGAGCCCGCGCACGGTCGAGATGTGCCCCGTGAGCGTCAGCTTGAGCACGCCCGACGCCAGGTCCCACACCTTGATCGTCCGGTCCGCCGAGCCGGTGACGAACCACTCGTTGGTCGGGTCGACCGCGATCGCGCGCACCCAGCCCATGTGGCCCGACACGACGCGCATCAGCTTCCACGGCGCGTGCCACTCGGGCTTGGGCACGTCGAGCACCGGGTTGTGCCGGCGGATGCTCAACACGCGGCTATTGCCGGCCGACGCCATCGGCGCCGTCGCCGGCTGCTGCTTCCCGCTGAGGATCAGGCTCGTGCTGCTGCTGCCGCCCGCGCCGGAGCTGCTGCCCGCCGACGCGGAGGCGCCGCTGTTGTCGGTGAGCATCATCGCCTGCGACGACGCGGCGGCGAGCGCGGCACCCGCGGTCGCGGTGCCCGCGGTCACGGCGCCGCCCTTGGCACCGCCCGCGGTGGGCGGGGGCAGGTCCTTGACCAGCCGGTACTCGGCCTGCACCTTGGCCATCACCTTTAGCCGCGCGCTGCGGAGACAAGGGAGGCGACGCGCGATGAGCACGTGCGTGGAGGCTGGGGCGGCGCGAATGGGAAGGCGGCGCACCAGTCCTCCAACTCAGTCAGCCGCTGCCCATAGTTGCTCAGGTACATGGTGTGCGTGCGCTTCAGCGAGCGCAGGCATAGCTCTTTGGGCTCGGAAGTGGAGGCAGCCCTGCAGCGTGTGGGGTTGGTGGAGGGTGAGCGAAAAGCTACGAAGGGCTAATATACATGTGGGGTAGCGGGCTGGAGCTGTGGAGCTGGCGCTGCGCACATGGCTGCGGCGACGAGACGGGCTAAGGGCCGGTAGGTAGCCGCCATCGTGCTTCCGCGCCTCGGCCGTCACTGCCGCCGTCGCTTCCGCCAGCCTAATGAGCCACCAACGCAAGTCGCTCGCTCACCTCGCCGACAAGTTCAACGTGGCTCCGCCTCCTGGCTACGTGCCTGGTCGCGGTCGTGGCATCAGTGGCTTCTCGAAGCCGCCCGAGGAGCCGCCGAAGCGAGGCTCCGCCGCTCCCAGCTCCTCGGGCGCTGGCCCGTCGGGCGCGTCGTCGTCCAAGTCGAAGAAGGAGGACAGTGGCCTCGAGGGTGACTCGGGCGACACGCGCGAGCTCGACCTGTCCGAGACGCAGCGCTTCGAGGAGCAGGAGATCACCATGGACGCCAAGGAGGCGGGCGTGCAGATGGAGGCGTTCAACATGGACGCCGAGCGGCAGGAGGGCCACTTCGACGACGACTTCAACTACGTGTGGAAGGCCAAGGGCGGCGAGGAGGACATCAAGGACGCGTGGCTGACCGAGACGGACGCGGGCGACGCGGAGTCGGAGGAGAAGGTCGCCAAGCGGCGGCGGCTGCTGAAGAGCCAGATCGAGCAGCTGCAGGCGGACGACGTGGAGGTCGACACGGTGGCGCTGCAGCGCGCGGCGGTGGCGCTGCTCGAGCCGCGCGAGTCGGTGGCGGCGGCGCTGAGGCGGTTCAGCGTCAAACCGAAGACGGGGCAGGGCAAGGGAGGCGGCCGCGTCGGCGTCGGCAGCAGCAAGGAGGAGCGCGAGGCGGCGATGGCGGCGATGGAGGGGGAGAAGGCGGCGAAGAAGAAGCTGTTCAACGAGCTGACCGAGGCGGCGGACGCGCTGATGCGCGCGGGCGACCTCGACATCTACAGCGCCACCAAGGAGCGCCTCGAGGAGGCGCTCGCCAAGGCGGAGGAGGCGAGAGCCGCGGCCGCCGCCGCGGAGGCGAGCGCGGCGGCGGCGGCGGAGGCGACGGCGCGCGGCGGCGTGAGCGCCGAGGTGCACGAGGCGGCTGTGGCGGGCGGCTTCGAGCCGCACGGCGGTGGGCTATACTTCAACGCGACGAGCTGCCTCTTCTTTGACCCAAACTCGTCGCTCTACTGGCAGCAGGGCGCCGGCGACGAGGGGCCGTACTACTACTTTGACTCGGCGAGCCAGCAGTTTGTCGACGCGTCCCAGTACGCGGCCAGTGGTGGTGACGCCGCGGGTGCTGGTGCTGCCGAGAACGCCGAACCGGGCGCGGCTGCCGCCGCGGGCGGTGGCGCAGCCGAAGAGGAGGAAGAGGAGGAGGACATTGACGGCGATGAACCGCCGCCGGCCAAGGCCAAGGCCAAGACCAGGGACGACGATGACAGCGACGAAGACATCGTTGTCAAGTTCTGAGGGGCGTAGTTTCGGTGTTATCTTTAAATCTATGGTTCGTGGAAACGAACACGATCGAAATGTCCAACCAAAATCCAAAAAGCAATGCCGCTCAAAAGCACTTGCTGTGCACAATTGAACGGCCCGACTCGTCATACTCGTGGCGCTGAATCCACAAGTCACCGTTGCCATCCAGGGCAGACATCACCGTGCCGCCGTACCACGCCGTGTCCGCCGGACCATCGGGCACCACCACATTGATGGCCACGCCACTGGGCGCGAAAGCCTTCAACTCATTGCGCAGCCGCTCGGCGAGGCCCGCTGCCGCCGCGCCGCCTCCCACTATGATGATATTGTCGTACAGGGCTAGACGAATGTCGACGTCGCACTTCATGAGCGAATTGTTCACCATCTCCTGCAGGCCCGCGACTTCAAAGCCCAGCTCATCCGGACTGAACAGCAACTCACCGACCTGCCAGCGCTCGACGTTGACGCGGAGCTCGCGGCCCTGGTGCGAGAAGCTGACGCTGTCCCGGTTCCCATGGTTCTCGGCGGCGGCCATCTTCTCAGCAAGGTCGAAGCCGTCGAGCTTGCGAGCGGAGAGGTGTGCGGGTTTGTCGTGCGCGGGGGTGTGCCATCCTCAACTCTTACCTTTAGATTTCGGTGCGTGGGGGGGTCAAACCACCGCAAAGCGCTCCCCGGTCAGCTATTTAGGCAACCATTATTCTGTGTGAAAAAATGGCTCAGTCACCAATCCCAGCCGCCTGGCCGGCGCGCTACGAGGGTCCGCGCATCGTCAGCGTGGGCCAGGGCTCGACTGGCACGCACGCCGTCTTCTATGCGATGGCGATGCTCGGCCTTCCCGCGGTGCACTACCTGCAGGAGACGACCGCCCGACCGTGGGTCGCACGGCTCACCAAGGACCACGTCCGCACGCGGCACAAGGACACGCGGCCCGAGTCGAGCTGCCACCACCCCGCCGCGCCGCACGGGGGCATCTGCCACGAGCCCTCGCAGTACCCGCCGCACGACACCCTCGTATCGCTCTACTCGCACGCCGTGCACTGCAGCGGCGGCGGAGAGACGGGAGAGGCCGAGAAGCGGGCGCGGTGGAGGCAGGGGACGAAGCCGGAATGGCAACCCATGAGCCAGAGTGACGGCAGCCCAGTGTGCGTCGGCCGCGAGTGGCTCGAGGGCGTCGAGCGCGCGATGGAGCACACGGCCAACCTCGGCTACTCTCTGAGCGACGTGCCCTATGCGAGCCTGCCGTCGCTGCTGTCGCGGCCCGCCTTCAACGGCTCGCTGTTCGTCGACCTGCGCCGCTCGCCCGAGGGGTGGACGCACACGCGGCTCGGCAGCGGGCGCGGCGAGAAGAACGGCGTCGACCCCGTCTGCCACCCCGCGCTGTGGCCGGCGGTGCAGCGGGCGGGTCACTCGCCGCTCGACTTGCACGCGTGCGTCACCGCGTGCATCGCGCGCGACTACGGCTCGCCCGCGGGGACGCAGTGCCTCGTGCCGCTCGGCCAGCTGCACCGCCTCGCGCAGCAGTGGAGCTGGAGCGCCGACTGGACCGCCACCACGGCGCTCAAGCGCCACTACGAGGTCATCTCCCGCCTCTTCAGCCCCGTCGCCACCACCCATAGCACCGGCATCGACCTCGACAGCGGCGCCACGAGTCGGCCCGGCGTCAACGTCGTTCCGATCGACCTCTTCGCAGACGTGTGGGCGCCGGGACACGTCAAGGACGGAGACGGCGGGCAGGTGCCCGAGGAGCTGCTCGCGGCCGTGCTGGGCGGGCGGCTGTGCGCGCATCCGCACGCCGACGCAGCGGCGCCGCTCGCCGCGCAGTGCGGCCACAAGCTGCGCGACGGCGTGGTCAGCTCGTACGACGACGCGCTGGCGACGGCGCAGCAGTCGCAGGCGTCGTCGCAGGCGTCGTCGCAGGCGCTGGTGGCGGCGGGAGAGGACGGCGCAGTGGTGGCGGCGGCCGAGCACAAAGAGCAGCAGGACGAGCAGCGGCAGCAGCAGACCAGGAATCGAACCGAGAACACGCCGTGGTGGTCGTACCTCAAGCCGTCGCTGCAGTCGCAGCAGCAGCAGCGCAGGGAGGTCGCCGTGACGCCGCCCGCCGCGTCGGCCGCCGACGCCCCCGCGCCTGCCACGGCCTCGTCGCCCGCCTCCCCAGACGTGCCCACCCTCATGTTCCCCGCCGCCTCCGCCTCCTCCTCCTCCTCCTCCTCCTCCTCCGCCTCCTCCTCTGGCTCCTCCTCTGCTTCGCCGTCGCGGCCACCGCGCGTGTACGTCTACCCTCCCGCCGACATCGCCATGTACGCCTCGTGCGGCGGCACGCGCGACCTGCCGAGCTGGCAGGCCAAGAAGCGCGCCTTCGAGGAGGCGCGCAACGCCACCCACCTCCACAACGTCGACTACTTCTTCGTCAGAGCCGTCACGGCGGGTGGACTCGGCACCGGCGCCGCCGACACTGCAGCCAGCAGCGGCACGGCGTCGGCGGGGGCGGCGAGCGGCGTCGTGACGGTGTCGTCGCCGGAGGACGCGGAGCTCTTCGTCGTTCCCGCGCTCTGCACGCAGTCGTACGACGGCGCCTGCTCCTCCTCGCACGCCGACAACGCCGCGCAGCTCGCGTGGTACCTGCAGGCCTCGCCGTGGTTCCGCCGCCACGGCGGCGCCGACCACCTCCTCGTGTGCGACCACTTCGCCGCGTACAAGGAGGTGGCGGCGCACGTCGAGCTGCGGTCGATGATCCTGGGCCGATTCGAGCGGACGTTCTGGACAATGTCCGACGAGGGCAACGGCTGCGCGCCGCCGCCCGGCGTGGTGCCTGCACCGACCAACAAGCACTGCCCGGCCCCGCTCGGTACCAAGTGGCGCGGGCCGGTGCTGGCGGTGGGGTACACGTCGGCCGCCGCGATCGGCCTCTGCCCGAGCAGCGTCGAGGAGCGGCGAAGCGGAGGCGGCGCGATGGTGGCACGTGCCACCGCCGCGGCGCTGCTGCAGTCGAACCGGATGCTCGCGGCGTCGTACAAGAACAGGACGCGCGGCGTCACGGCGGTGATGGGCTACCAGCCGGACAAGGACGCCACGCGCAGGCAGCTGCTCTGCGCACAGCTCAGCCACGACGCGCGCGCCCGCAGTGGAGGCGGAGGCGCCGGCGGCGGCGGCGGCGTTGGCGGCGATGGCGATGCGAACCTGGTCTACTTCACCGTGCGTGCTGGCGGCGAGAGAGGCTTTGCGCTCCCCAGCTGCGGCGACGGCACCGACGCGCAGCAGCAGCAGCAGGTCATCGCGGCAGCAGCGGCAGCCGGCGAAGCAGGCG
>Ga0209713_10000229_pt1 | contig 31570 bp, 24 predicted proteins | sample ArcOceMetagenome_3_FD_187444 | JGI IMG/M metagenome (GOLD analysis project Ga0209713, IMG submission 187444) | Marine eukaryotic phytoplankton communities from Arctic Ocean - Arctic Ocean- Svalbard ARC20M Metagenome (SPAdes) (version 2) | ecosystem: Environmental > Aquatic > Marine > Oceanic...
GCTTCCAGCCGCCAAAGAAGACGAGGTTGCACTGCGAGAGGTCGTAGCCCATCCCGCAGTCCTCGCGCGGCCCCGGCTGCGTGCCCGTCATCGTGTACTCCGTCCACTCCATCGTGTCCGCGTCCATGATCGAGATGGCGTTCGAGTACTCGCGCGGCGCCGTCTGCCCGCCAAAGAAGAAGACGCGGTCGCTCGGCACCGACTCGATGTTGCGCGCCATGTGGTTCCACATGTTGGAGGGGAGCTTCGACCACGTGACCGGCTCGTCGTCGTCCGGGTTGAAGCCCTCGGGCTGGAGCCACTCCATGTTCTTGGTCTCGAGCATGTGCACGTCGTGGTGGAAGCCGGGGTCCTTGCCGTGCGACCAGCCGCGGCCGCCCGAGATGATGATGCGCGAGCCGGTGACGCACGCGGCGTGGTCGGAGCGCGGCGAGGGCGGGACCCCCTTCTGCTCGGGGATCTTCTCCCACGTCCACGTGTCGAGCGCCAGGAAGTGCACGTCCATGAAGTAGTCGCGCGCGGTGCCCATCCCGCCGTAGCCGCCGATGATGAAGACCTTGTGGCGCGTCTGGCGCATGAGCTCGTCCTCGTCGTCCTCCTCCTCGATCGACGAGGCCGTGTGGTGGCTGCGCGGCGGCGGCGCCGCGCCCGCGCACTCCTTGAGCGTCCACTCGCTCTGCGTGATGTTGAGGACGTAGGTGTCGTTGAAGCGCTTGCCCTTGCACAGGCCGCCGAAGATCATGATGCTCTCCTGGTCGGGGCAGAGCGTCGCCGTGTGCCGCCAGCGCGGCGGCGGGATGTCTCCCATCAGGTCGGCCTGCGCGGGCGGAGGGGTGCGGTCGTCAGATGAATGAGGGTAGAGGGGTGGCTCAACTTTTGTGGCGACCGAGGGGGGACGTGGGGGCATCGTGGCCGCTGTGCGCGTTGGGAGGGGCTCGGCCCGACGAGCGAGGCGCACGGGTCGAGGGAGGGGCGTCCCATGGGGCGGCGTCGGCGTGCGCACCTCCTCCCACTTCATCGGGTCCGACGACATGTTCAAATAGTAGGTCTGGTTGGACACGATCGGCTCATTGTCCTTTGTGATACCGCAGCCTCCGAAGATGACTGCCTTGTCGCCGGTGACCGTGATGGTGTGGCCGGAGCGCGGGGTCGGTTTGTCGCCCTTCGTCGCGGGCTGCACCCAGCTGACCTCCCCAAGGGGCTTGGCCTGCTGCGACATCTAAACCGAGGCGTCGACGGAGACTCCTGCGACGGAATCAGGCGGAGAAAAGAGTGTCAGGACCACGTGCAGGGCCAGGGTGGCCGTGCGGCAGCCCCGCGAGGCGTCTTGGGCACTTCTGACTGCGAAAACGCGCCTAAGCTCGGCGCAGGTTGTTACCCTCGGCGACGCTGGAACGCCTGCGCCTGAGATGCACCGGGATCCCGGTCGCCTGCTTTTCTCCCGAGGGGGGCGGAGCGGGGAGCTCCACGGACCTTTTTGCGTGATGCGCGCGAAGGAGAACGGAAGAGGGGGAAAAAGACCCTTTTGGAAGACAACAAAGAAGAAGGTAGGAGGGGGAGGGGGGACTTAGCTTACGTCAGTACTGTAATCTTTTGTGTCGGCATGGCCGACGCGACGCCCTACCTCCCAACCTCCGACTGGACCTACTACCTCGAGGCGGCGCGCGCGGAGCCGTGGCCCGCCTGCGCGTACCGCTTCCTCTCGTACACCTCCGACTGTGGACGCGACGACCTGTACGACAGCGCCGGCGCCAACCAGGAGTTCGCGCTCTCTCCCGCTCCGGAGGGCAATCAGACCTTCTACCTCAGGCTGAGCTGCGGCAAGTACCTGAGTGTCGCGGGCGCGTGCTCCAGCATCGTCGTCGACACGTGGCCGCAGGCGGGGATCAACCAGGCCTTCAGCTTCGTGAGCGGAAGCGACGCCGACGTGCCGTTCGAGTGGGCCATCGAGGCGGTCGGCCGCGCCTCGTGTGCAGAGCGCTACCTGAGCTTCGCGGCATCTTGCTCCGACCACACCGTTGTCATGGGCGGCACGCAACAGCCGTTTCGGCTGCACGCCGTGCGTGGGCCAGCGCCCGCCTCGGCGGCCGCTTCGGCCAAGCCATGCGCCGACCCGTTCTCGTGGTACTCGCGCGGCGCGCAGCGCTACTACGTCGCTTGCACCGGCGGCGCGCTCGGACTCGAGCACGCGGCGGCCGTGAGCGCAAGCGCTGCCTTTGTCGCCGACGGCACCGCGCTCGACGTCGGTAGCGTGCCGGCGTGGGCGAGCAGCGGCAACCGCTGGGCGCCGGAGAACCTCGAGCTGCAGAGCGGCGGCGGGAACGCCCTCTTCTTCAGCGACAGCCAGAGCAGCGACGGCCGCCACCGCGTCGGCTGGGCCATGTCGGGCCGCGACGGGCACAGCCTCGCCGGCAGCTTCGGCACGTTTGCGGCGGCGCCGCTCGCCCTCGGCGACAGCGCGGGCGGCGAGATCGACCAGCACGTCTTCCGTGACGTCGCCAACGGCGGCGCGACCTATTTGCTCTGGAAGACCGACGACAACTCGGTCGGCGCCAAGACGACGCGGCTGTGGGTGCAGCGGGTGGCCGTTTCGCCAGGCAACGTGACTCTGTTGGGCGCGCGGCAGGAGCTGCTCAACTCGAGCGGCCTGTGGTGGGCACCGTCGTTCGTGTCGGGCGGCAGCCTCGTCGAGGCGCCCGAGATGCTCCATCGCGACGGCTGGTACTACCTCTTCTTCGCGGCGGGGCGCTTCTGCACGACGAGCTACGCCGAAGGCGTCGCTCGCTCCAAGAGCGTGTTTGGTCCATTCGAGAAGCTGCCGGTGCCGCTGCTGTCGTCGGGCCTGAGTGGCGGCCAGCTCACCGGCCCGGGGCACGCGTCGTTTGTGGCCGATGCGCAGGGCCGCCACTTTGCGGTCTACCACGCGAGCACCGGCTCCGGCAACTGCCAGCGGTACGCCTTCGTCTCCCGCATGCGCTTCACGAGCGGCGGATGGCCGTACGTGACCTTCGAGGCGTCGGGCGAGGCCACAAGGCCGCCGCTGGTCGAGGACGAGGACGAGCAACCACAGACGCATCAACAGCAGCCGGCGACGACGCAGGCGTGTCGGATTGTCGCGCCGTGCGATGGCATAGTCGACGACCCATCGCTGCGAGTGGGCACGCCGATGGTCTGCGCCGGTCAGCCGTGCCGGCGGCTCGGCGAAGACGGCGGCATCGGCAATGCCGCGGGTGGCGATGTCGTGCTCGCGTGCTCGATATGAGAACCTAGTCTACGTGAAAGATAGCCTACGACCCACGTACAGACTCGCCGTTTGGCCTGATGCCGCCCCTGCACGCCTCGACGAAGACAATGTCGCCCTCGCGAAGTGCCGTGGCGCCTGCCGCGTCGCCGTGCACGTACGGAACCGTCGCGCGCGTCTCGCACGGCAGCGACGTCGCCGATGCCGGCGGTGGCGCCTGCTTGCCGGCCGGCGGGCCCTGCAGAGCCACGACGGCAGCCACCCACGCCGCACTGACGCACGCGAGCGTCACGGTGAAGCCCTGCTGCTGCAGCCCGCGAAGGAAGGCGTGCGTGTGCTCCGCGCAGCGCACAGGCACCATACCACAGAAGCGCGCACCGCCACCGCCCCTGCTGTCGCCCGAGCCCGTGGCGGCGGCGGCGGCGGCGGCGGCGGCTGCGCGGCGTGCCACGACGCGCGGCAGCACGGCGGCGTGGCCGGCCGAGTAGATGACGTCGGAAGCGAGCAGCAGATCGAAGCGCTCGTCGGGCCGGAGCCGCGGCACCGGAGGCGCGCCTCCACCGGCCTCGGCCTCGGCTTCCTCGCGGAGGAGCTGCGCCGCCTTGACGCCCTGCTCAGTCGAGTACTGCTCGCTGCTGTCCGCGCAGCACGGCACCTCCTCGTCCCAATCCAGCAGCACCGCATCGGCTGCCGGAGCCACCGCCGCTGGCGACGGCGGCTGCTCGGGCGTCGATGGCTGCTCCTGCTCGGTCTGCTGCGGCTCCGTGCGCTGCTGAAGCGCGGCGCACGCGGCGCATGACTCGGCCACGGTTCGCAGCAGCCGCGGCAGGCAGTCGGACAGTGCGACGCGCCGAGCGCCCAGCGCAGCTGCCGTCAGCCCCGGCAAGCCGAGGCCACAGCCAAGCTCCAGCACCGCAGCGTCGTCGAGCTCGAGCTCGTGCGCGTGCTTCGCGAGCCAGCAGGCGAGCAGGAGCGCACACGGCCACGCGCGCCATCCCGTGCCGCCGTCGACATACTCGCATTCGCGCACCACAATCGAGACGCTTCGCTGCCGCTTCGCCACGTTGAACTCGTAGGCACAGTGGACTGGGTCGCGCGCCTTGGCGTTGCACGGGTAGTAGAAGCGGTCCGGCTCGCGCGCGCAGCGGAGGAGGAAGGCCGAGGTCGAGCGCGGCGGGACCTCGGTTAGCTTCTTCTCAGGCATCGGCAGTCCGTGGCGCGCTGTGCTGGCGAGCTCCAAGTCAATTATCCGTCGGCGCCAAGAAGTACAACATGAAGCACCGCGTGCTCGATATGGACGCTCGTGACGCTCGGCGTCGCGAGTGGTCGGTGGCACGCGGAAAGAATTCTTTTTCACGCAACTCTACGTCCGGTATCCGTAACTACTTCACTTCGAGCAGCTCGACCTCGAAGACGAGCGTCGCGCCGGGTGGGATGGCTGGCGGCGACCCGCGCGCGCCGTAGGCAATGTCGGGCGGGATGGTCAGCCTGGCCTTTGCCGCCCTCCTTCATCAGCTGCAGCCCCTCGGTCCAACCCTTGATCACGCCGGAGAGCGGGAACTCGATCGGCTCGCCGCGCTTGATCGAGCTGTCAAAGACCGTGCCGTCGACCAGCGTGCCCTCGTAGTGCACCTTGACCGTGTCGGTGGCGGTGGGCGCCTTGCCGTCGCCGACCACCAGGTCCTTGACGACCAGCCCGCTGTCGGTCTGCACCGCGCCCTCCTCCTCGGCCGCCTTGCCCAGGAACGCGATGCCCTCCTTGGCGGCCTCTTCGGCCTTGGCCGCCGCGCGCTCCTGCATGATCGCGGCCGCCTTTGGCACGCCCTCGGAGAGTGGTCCCGGCGGGCCGTCTTCCATTAGGTATGATTTGATCCCACCGAGCAGGGCATCGATCTCCTCCTCCTCGAGGACGTTGAGCTCCCCAAGCTGCCGGCCGATGTTGAAGCCCATGCAGCCGAAGGCGTTGGCCGTCTCCGTGTCGAGCGCCGCCCGCACGGCCGCGCGGCGGAGATGTAGCGGCGCTCTCGTCAGCGTCGGCTGCTGGTGAAGGCAGTTGAACGCGGGTGCCGCGAGCGCGACGGTGAGCATACCTGTATGAATGTAGAAGTCTGCGGGCGTGACCGCGCCGTCGGAAGCCGCGGTCGAGATGAGATTTTGTCTCGTGCGCATGCATGATTGATGCAACGCGACCTGCCCGCGCTCCGCACGACGCTAGCTACCGCACCCACGCTCGCTCCCGCGCCGCTGCTCGTGCTCGTGCTGCTCCTCGTGCTCGCGGCCGCGTCGCGTCCGCGCTCTCCATGCAGCGCAAAACCCTCGCCACGACCAAATGTACAGCAAGTGAGATTGTCGTCGGTCGGCCCGCGCGGCTTGGGCTGCCAAGGCTCCACGCTCCAGGGCCATCAGATGGGTCCGACCGACGGCCCCGAGCCCCAGCGCACGCGCGCCGCGCCGCCGCCGAACGCCGCGCCGAAACTATTGTTTGAGATGACTGACGTACGGTACACGTTGAACGGAACGTACATGCGCTCGCGACAGTCCTATCCCCGCGGCATTCATCACGAGGTGCTCCTCGCGTATGTGGTGGGCGTCGATAAGGTGCTCACCACCCTCGTCCACTGTACCACTCGCGTGCGCGCCGTCGTCAGTGAAGCCCACAAGCCGCAGCAGACTCTGCTCACTGAAGAGGGTAGCCAAGAGGAATCCGCGGCTCGGATCGTCATCGCCGCCGTCCCACTCGTTCGCGTCGCGCAGCTCCTGCACTTTGGGCGGCGAAGAGCAGAGCATCGCGCGTGACTCGGCGTTCGGCGCGCACAGCCGCTCGTCCTCGAGATGCACATCGGGCGCCGCGCACTCGAGGCTGAGGACCACCCACGCGTCCTCGGCGTACTTTTCGGTGACAGAGTTGACGACATGGACCGTGGTACGGCGTCCCGCGCGCGGCTCCGTGGAGTAGTCGTTGAAGCGCACGACCTCTTCGAAGGCATCGATGCACTCGGGCTGCAACGAAGCGTCCAGAGGACCGTTGCCCACGACCAAGATTTGGAGGGCGTCCTTGGAGGACGTGCCCTTGAAGGAGGTGCCCTTGGAGGAATTGCGCAGCCCGTACAGCCTGCTGAGGACCGTGTCGTTGCGACATTCGAATGTGACGTTGGCCGGCAGTTTCGACCAGTGCCAGACGTCCGCGCGGTGCTTCACGTACCGCTCGTCGTACTCTGTGCTCGCATTGAGCTCCAGTCGGAAGGTCTCCTCCGACGCGCACTCGTGGGGCAAGGCAGCAGCCTCCGCCTCATCGAGGAGCGGATCGAGCGGGGTGCCAACGGCGGCCGACGCAGCAAACGTATGGCCAGGTGCGAGCGTCGACGCGTCCGCGTTTGTCGTGGGCGCCGCAAGAAGGTCGAAAAGCGACGGCGAGAGCAGGAACGCCATCGCCCTCGACAACCCCTTTTGGCAAGTTCGCCACAGAACATACGTCACGGCGGTATGCACTTGTGGCCCTGCACGCCCTCTTATACCCAGCAGACGCAACCTAGGCAGAAACACACGTGTACAGTGCACGATGCAAGCCGTTCGGCATGTGGCCCTGCACGTGGTCACACTCTTTTCTCCGCCTGACAGGCCCCCTCGAGATGCTTCGTCAGTGGCTCTTTTCGCAAAAATAATAACACCTGCGCGCCGTGCTGGCAACGCTGCAGATCACGCTGGCGACGCTGCAGCACTTTCTCAGAAACCTTCGTGCCGCTGCTCACGGTCGCCCGCGCGTCGTGCAGCCCTCATGGCCACCAAAACGCTCGCCCTCATCAACTCCGAGCTCTCTGCGGGACCAACCAGCGGCTCTGCGATCGACATCGAGATCCGCTGCGTCGACCACCGCCTCCGCGTCTCCTGCGGCGCCGGCGGGCGGCTCTGCCTGACTATTCCTGCGGCCGACGGAGACACGACGCCTCGCGGTTGCCTCGAGCTCTCCTCGATGAGCGCAGCCCGCCGTGCCGCGAGCGGTGGCAAACCCGCTGCACTCTCGCTGCTCGCACGCGGAGACCTCAAGCTGCAGGGCGACTGCCTCGAGCAGATTCAGAACATCCAGGAGACCCTGGGCGCGCTCGACGCGTCCGCTGTGCAGCGGCTGCGCTCGCTCGGCGAGGCGCTGATCTCTCAGCAGCTCGCCGCTGCGCCCTGGATGCCCGATCGCGAGGCAACGCGCTGCATGTCGCCATCCTGTGGCAAGCCGTTCACGATGACGCGGCGTCGCCACCACTGCAGGCGATGCGGGCACATCTTCTGCAGCCGTTGCGCGCCACGGCCGGCGAGCGGACGCAACGAGCGCACGTGTACCCGCTGCGCCAGTACCGGCCGGCCGCCGCTGTCCACGGACGACCTCGACGACGAAGACGGCGACGGCGACGTCGAGGACGCGCCGCCCGCCAACGCCGCCAACACTGCCGCACCGGCCGCCGCGGCCGCCAGCTGGCTGCTCGAGCTTCACGTCGAGTCGGAGCTGAGCTACATCGCGTGGCGCGGCCGCGTCGTCGAGCTCGCGCTGCTGGGTGCCGCCGCGCTCGCGCTGCATTCGGAGGAGCGGTGGCGCTCGCAGCAGGTGCAAGCGGCGTTCGTCGGCGCGGCCACGCTCGGGTGGCTGCTGCGCCGCTGGCTGTCGCGGTACAAGGCGGTGGCGCACGCGTGCGTCGTCATCGCGCTCGGCCTCGTCGCCACCCACCTGCGCTCGCGCGGCCGCTCCGCCGCGGCGCAGCGCGCGCTGTGGGAGCTCCGCCACCGCGTCAACGCGCGCTTCGTCTTCGAGACGGTGGCGAGGCTCGGTGGGTTCTGGGTGAAGCTCGCGCAGGGCGCCTCGGTCGTCTCGGCGCTGCCCGACGCGTACGGCGCCGAGCTGAGCCGGCTGCAGGACGCGATGCCCGCCGACCCGATGTCGGCGGTGCACGCCGTCCTGAAGGAGGAGCTCGGTGCCAACTGGCGCTCGATCGTCGTCGACATCGACCCGGCGCCGCTCGGATCGGCGACCATCGCGCAGGTCCACAAGGCGAAGCTGCGCGTGTGCGCCGACGACGACGAGTACGACGACGACGACGACGTTGGCGGTGGAGGCGGCGGCGGCGGCTACCACGGAGGTCGCAGCGGAGGCGGAGGCGGCGCGGTGCGCGAGGTGGAGGTGGAGGGCGTGCTCAAGGTGCAGCACCCGCACGTGGCGCAACAGCTCGACATCGACATCTCGGCCTCGACGGCGGTGGCGATGCTGCTCTCCGCCGTCGCGCCGCACCTCTTCCGCGACCTCGGCCCGATCGTGCGCGACCTCGCCGCGATCACGCGCGCCGAGCTCGACTTCCGGCAGGAGGCGCGCTCGCAGACCGCGGCGCGGCGCAGCCTGGCGGCCTCGGGGCTGCGCGTGCGTGTGCCGCGCGTCTACGGCGGCCTCGTGACGCGGCGGCTGCTCGGGATGGAGTTTGTCAACGGCGTCAAGGTCACCGAGATGAAGGGCAAGGCGGGCAAGGGCAAGGGCAAGGGCGGCGGCGGCGGCGGCCACGCCGAGGGCGGCGGCGGCGGCGGCGGCCACGCCGAGGTGTGCCGCGTCGTCGAGACGCTCGTGCGCTACTACGGCGCGACGATGCACGGCGACGTCTTCAACTGCGACCCGCACCCGGGCAACCTGCTGGTCGAGGAGCGCAGCGGCACGCTGGTCGTGCTCGACTGGGGCCAGGCGCGCAGGCTCACGCCAGGAGAGCGCGTCGGCCACGCGCAGCTCTTCCTGGCGGTGCTGATGGAGGACGTCAACCTGCTCGGCGACGCCGTCGAGGCGCTGGGCGCGCCGTTTGCCGACCTCGCCGCCGCGCCCAACGCGACGCCCGCGACGATGATCGGCGCGCTGCGCTTCCTGCTGCGCGACACCAAGGACTCCAAGTTCGCGGCGCGCGCCGACTTCGGGCAGCTCGAGCGCGCGCTCGGCGGCCTGAGCGGCGAGCTCAAGAGCATCCAGGGCGGCGGCTCCGACCTCTTCAAGGGGCCGATGATGCCCTTTTCGAAGACGGTCGGTCTGCTGTGGGAGATGTCGACGCTGCTCGGCGTGAGCCTGCCGCTGCTGCACAGCCTCGCCTCCGAGGGCTACGCCGTGCTGCTGCGCGAGCGCGGCTACGGCCACGTCAAGCTGCGCAGCGCGCCCGACCTCCCGTCCGGCTTTGTGCTCGACCCCCCCCCGCCGCCGCCGCCGCCGCTGCCGCTCTCTCCTCCGCAGCCGTCGCCGCTGTCGCCGTCGTCGCTGCCGCCGCCGTCGCTCGCGTCGTCGCTCTCGTCGCTGCTCGCCGCGCTGCACGGCGAGGGCCTGCTCCTCGGCGCGTCGCTCTCCGTCATCGACGCGGCCAGCGGCGCTCACCTCGCCGACGCCGTCGTCGGCCACTGCGCGTGGGACGCGCCGGCGCCAGTCTCGGCGTCGACGCGCTTCAACCTCGCCGAGATCAGCAAGCTCTTCCTCGCGTTCGCCGTGCTGCGCCTCGTCGACAGGAGCGACGACGGCGGCGTCCCGTCGCCGTCGTCGCCGCGGCTGGCGCTCTCCGACGCGCTGACGGCGGCGGGCGTGACGCTCGAGCAGGCGCTCGCGCACACGGCGGGCCACCTGCAGCTGCTCCACCCGTCGGTCGCCTCCTTCGAGCAGATGTGCGACGTGGATGGCATGGCGCAGCTCGCCGCGTCGGCGACGCCGCTGCTGCCGCCCGGCGCCCGCCAGCAGTACCACCACACGAGCTACGGCTGGCTGCTCGCGCACGCCTGTCGCCGCGCCGGCACCGACGTTGAGACGGCGTGGGAGGCGCTGGCTGAGGCGGCGCTCGGCCACGACGGCGCGCGTCGGCTCTCGCTGCGCGCCGCAGGCGAGGGTGGCGCCGGCCAACGGGCGGCTGGCGATGGCGGCGGTGGCGGTGTTGCCGCTGCCGCCGGCGCGGAGGCGAGCAACTCGAAGCCGATGACGTCGCCGCGCATCGATACGGTGCTCGAGCAGCTCCTCTTCCTGTCACACGTCGCCTCTCGCGCGGCGCGCGACGGCGCGACCGACGCCGAGAAGGCCGACGCCGCCGTGTGGATGTGCCTCTTCGGCAAGCCGCAGTGGGTCGAGCCGTCGGCCTTCTCGCGGCCGCGCGCGCGCCGCGCCGTGCTGCCCGGGCTGCAGGCCTACGCGACCGCGCGCGACGCGGCGGCGGCGCTGCGCGCGGTGGCCTTCGGCGGCTTGCTCTCGCCCAAGACGCTCGCCGAGGCGCGCCGCTCGCGCCGGCCGCCGCCGTCGCGCCTCTCGACGCCGACGCGGATGCCACCCGGCTTCCGCGCCTCCTTCGGCGAGGAAGCCGAGTGGGGCCTCGGCGTGCAGCTCGTCCCGTGCGGTGGGGCTGACTGCTGGGGCCACCTCGGCGCCAACGGCTCGTTCGCACTGGTCATCCCGGGGCGGAGGCCGCTCGTGGCCACGCTGCTGACCAACCGCGCCGGAAGCTCCGAGGCGGCGGAGCGTGTGCTGAAGTTCCTGGTGGAGGCCGCCGGGTAGACTGGATTTTGGTGGTTCAGCCCCTCGGTTCACTAAGCGATCACTTTGACGGAGTTTGAGTTTTGTGCAAAACTCGTGCCGAGGCTCCAGCCGTCGACACATACAGTATAGCTGCGTCAATGACCACCCAGGAGGCCAGGGCCTTGGAGAAGGCGACCCAGACGCTGCCGGCCGGCTACGGCCCGCGGGTGGGCACGCTTGACTGGCTCGGGCTCGGAAGCGACGAGCAGGCATCGCGGCTCCAGAGTCGCCTCGCGGCGTTCAAGCGGGACGGGCCATCTCCGGATCGCGACGGGCTGGCGCCGGGCCAGCACCCCACGGTGTTTCACCTTCCCGGACTGCGTGCTCAGCCGTGGTGGCATCCGTTCGATGAGGGGCGTGACCGTTCGATCAGCGTCGTCGTCGAGGCGCTTCGCAAGGCATACCCGGCGGTCCTCTCCGAAGTGTCCGTGCTGCAGAAGAGTCTCGAGGCGAAAGAGAGCCGGCCCACACTTCTGAAGGAGCAACTCGAGTCGCTCCCCGTCGAGAGCGGCGAGTGGACGCAGCTGTGCCTCATGGACGAGGGCCGGTGGAACGAGGCGGTCTGCTCCCGCCTGCCCGTCACGACCGCGCTGCTGCGCCGGCTGCCGCTGTGCGAGAGCACCCTCGGCTACGCGTACCTGAGCCGCCTCGCGCCCAGCACGAACATCGCGCCGCATCACGGTTGCACCAACGTCAAGCTGCGCGCGCAGCTACCGCTGCTCGTCGGCCCCACCGACGACGAGGCGCTGCGCACAGGCGATCTCGACGGCGCCACCAACACCGACGGCGCCTTCGTGCCCTTCTCCGGCGAGGGGCCCGCCTTCGTGCCCTTCTCCGGCGCGCGCCGCCTCGTCGTGGGCGACGACGACAATTGGCATGAGTATTTCGCGGGCGAGCCGCTGATCTTCGACGATTCGTACCGCCACCGCGTGAGCAACATGACGCCGCACGCGCGCGTCGTGCTGCTCGTCGACCTGTGGCACCCCAACCTCACCCGCCGCTCCATCTCGCACCTGACGCGCGCCTTTGCGCCGCCGCCGCAGCCGCCGCCGCCGCCGCCGCCGCTGCCGCCGCCGCCCATCGGCGGCGCTGCGGACAGCGCGGGCGACGGCAAGGGCGGCGAGGACGACGCGGACCTCGCGCATCGTCGCTCGGACGACGACGTGGACGGCGCGCCGACCGCCACTCGCGGCACGGAGGCGCTGCCCGACGAGGTGCTCGAGCTCGCACTCGCCTCGCTCGACGTCCCCGAGCTCGGCCGCGCCGCGGCGGCATGCAGCCGATGGGCGGCGCTCGTGCGCGGAGACGGCGTGTGGCGCCAGCTCTACGAGCGCGAGTGCGCCGCCAACGGCGTCGGCGTGCCCGTCGACGGCGACGACGGCACAAGCGAGAAAGGCTGGTGCGAGCGCTACCGTGAGGACCTTCACCTGCGCTTCGACAGCCCGTTCCCAGACCCAGCCGCGCTCGCCGCCGCCGCCGTCGCCGCCGGCAACGCCCCGCCTCGGGTGCCGCCGATGAAGCTGCTCATGGTGGGCGACGCCGGGGTGGGCAAGTCGAGCTTCCTGCTGCGCTTCGCCGACGACAGCTTCTGCGATGCGTTCATCTCGACGATCGGCATCGACTTCAAGATCAAGAGCGTCGCGATGCGCGGCGAGCCGCTCAAGCTGATGATCTGGGACACGGCGGGGCCCGAGCGCTTCCGCCGGATCACCACCGCCTACTACCGCGGCGCGCACGGTGTCTTCGTCATGTTTGACGTCACCGACCGCCCCACGTTTGAGCACGTGCGGCACTGGGTGCAGCAGGTGACCACCTACGGGGTCCCAGGGACGTGCGTGATGATCGCGGGCCTCAAGGCGGGCGAGGAGGTCGACGACACGGACCCGCCGCCGCCCGACCCGAGGGCACGGCGGCGCACGACGGGCAATCAGGCGCGGCCGCGCGAGGTGTCCGCCGTCGAGGCGCGGCAGCTCGCGCAGGAGCTCGCGGAGGAGTGCGGCTTCGCCGTGCCTTACTTTGAGTGCAGCAGCAGAAAGGGCATGCGCAGCGTCGAGCAGGCCATCTACACGCTCTCGCGCGAGGTCGTGCGCAGCGAGCGGTGGCCTCCGGAGCCGCAGCGACCGAGGCCAGCCACCGTACACAACGAGCCCCAGGTTGATCGCATGGGCAAGTGTGCCATCCTGTGATGTGCAGGCGTGGCAGTCGCGAGGCTGTGCAATGTTTAGCGTGGTTTACAGCCGTTACGCGTGCAGGCATACATGACTTGGTGCGTATACTAACCTCACATTGGTGATTCGCCCGGCGGTGTTGAGCTTGGCGTCAAGAACCTCAGTCATGCGCCCTGCAAAGTCCAAAGTCGCGTAATCACAGGTTGAAGTATCTAATATCTTAGCTACGTTCCCGACATGCTTACATGAAATCATGAGCAGCCTTTATGCCAATCGCTTGTCCCATTCCGGCATCGGCGTACCAGTCTGACGGACGGCCTCATGAGGCGAACCGAGGCTGATGGGGGCACCAACAGTTTGTCCTTGTCATGCGCGGTGCCATGAAACTCGATACCGTGGAGCGCGAGCACCTTTTGAAGAAAGTATTCTTCTGTGTTGATGATGGAACTCATGCGGTCACGCTCAGGTATCGAACGCCCCGGTTCGAAGATATTTCCGAACGATTGACCGACCTGTTTGTAATGGTCATATCGGCCCAGAACGATGGACACCAAATCCCATGGCCCAACGAAGACATAATCTGGGATGTGGTTGCGCAGACTCCATGCACCCTGCTTGAAAATGATCCCCTCTCCGACATGCTGCTGGGAAAGGTTGCCGACGGCGGTCAGCGCGAGATGCGAGTGGAACGCCACGTAAAGCGTGGGCGGAACGGTATCCATCTCACGAAGATGCACAGGTTCAGTGAAGTTCGCATCGAACCGGGTGTGGCAGTATATGTCGCGCCGTGGTGCTGCCCGCAACGTGTCGAGCAGTTGCCGCTGCTTGTACAGCTGATTGCAATGCGCTCCTGAGCAGTTCTTGGGCCCACCTGTCAGCAGGGTTGCTACGTCCTGGACGCCTCGATGGTTGCGAAAGCGAGAGACCATCTCTGTTGGGATGTTCATGTCGGACGCAAGGTACACCCAGATCAGATAGTGACGGGAATTGGCATCGACCAGCATCTCCAGGTGATTATCGATCACCTCCTCGTAGCCACGAAGCTGCCCTGACACGCTCAGCACTGCGGTGCGCAGGATATTGTCAGCAGTGAGCGGTGCTTCAGTCCAACCCCTGCACGGTGCGTTGTGGGTAACGCACGGCCGGTTGGTCGTTGAGCTGGCGCAGCAGTTGCGCTCCTTGCAGCCAGTAACGAAGGCTGCGCACTGGCCGTAACAGGTCGGGCTGCAGCAGTGATTCACTACAGTTCGTGTGTGAGACCGTGATCCATCCAAACAATGCGGATCTTGAGCGCGAGTTCCTAGCAACGCGCAGAAACACATTCTGCATAGGGTGCGCATCTTTGACGGTGAGCTGCGTCCTGGTCCACGCCGCGTGGGCCGGCCACAAGGCGGACTCGTATGAGTGAGCGCGCTTCGCTCTCTGGCGACGCTATTCTTTGCGGCGACAGAGAGAGAATGCATACCTTTTGCCGCTTTTGGGTACTCCAGCATACTTAGTGCATATAAAGGGCGACGGGCGTCAAGCCAAGACCGACCGCCGGCGCGCCGCACGCGCAGCAGCATGGCCCCGCACAGTCGCGTCACTACAATCACCCCTGGCTGGCCTGGGCAGCCGTACTGGCTCGCTTGCCCACCGCTCACCACGCAAAAGGAGTGTGATGTCCTCGGTGGCGGTGCAGCGGGGTTCGCTGCGCAGTGCTCCGAGCCAGAAGCTGACACGCAGGAGGTCCTCAGCTCACTGTTGCTGGGCTGCGCCAGCTCCAACTCTTGCCTGTACGTGGACGTGGGCTGCAACATGGGCTACTTTGCAGCCCAGGCCGCCGCACTCGGCGCCGCCGTCGACTGCTTCGAGCCCACGCCCTTTTTTGTCGAGGCGGCGAGGGCGACTTGGACGAGAAATGGGTTCTCGCGCGCGTCTAACATCACGCGAGCCGCGGTCGTCGCACCATCAGCATTTCAGCAGGCCAGGAGGGAGGCCATCGGCTCCTCTCCGCAGCCTACAATCCATCTCCGTAGCGCGTACCTTCCGTGCAGTGTGGGCGAACGCGACAAGAAGGCGTTGGAACGAGCCGGGCGTTGGAACGAGAAGGCGAGGCACCGGGCTGGGATGCGCCGCTCGTGGGGATACGGTCGATTCTGAACGGGAGGAGCATAACAATGCTCAAAGTGGACATTGACTCGGTGGAGGGATCCCTGCTTCACGAGGCGACGCGAATGCTCTCCGCGGGCCAGACGGCCATCCAGTCCATCCTGATCGAGCTCGGCGACCCTAAATCGGCCTGGGCCCACTGTTATCAGGATTGGTGTAACGCGTCGCGCCCAATGACCAACCCGAGGGGTGGTGACGTGAGCGACCTCTATGTGCTGCAACGGCAGCTCGGGTTCGACATTTACAGGGTCAACATCCACGTCAACCGCGAGATTCTCACCTGGCGCGGCGAAAACGCCAATGCGCGCATGTCGCCTCCACAGCCACACTGGGAGCAGCTCCACTCGGTGCGCAGCATGCGCAAGCTCGAGCTGCTGCGGCGCGACACGCCCCGCGAGGCCTTCCCGACGCTCCTGCGAGCGTCCCAGAGCTTGCTGATTACAAAGGAGCGCCTTCTAACCGTGGGGTGAGGCCTACCGTCCTCCACCCCACGGGACTGCGAGAGCACCCAAACGCTTTTGAGTCATTCAAGTGAGATTAAGTAGGGAGTTACCACAACGAGACACACCCCACTCCTCTCTCTCCATCACATACGCCTACGCAACGGAGGCCGCGAAATCGTGGAGCTCGGCCTGCTCCTGCGCCGTGAACCCGCAGAAGACGACGGTCTCGAGGCCGGGGTAGGTGTTCTTGGCGATCGCCTTCAGACCCGTCTCGATCACGACATTTAGCGGACAGTTGCCGCGAAAGATGCCGGCCGAGAGGATGCAGAAGCCCACGCTCTTCAGCTCGTTCTCGCGGGCCCGCTCCATCGCGTTCTTGTAGGCGGCCTCGAGCAGCTCGAGCCTGTCCGCGTGATCCGCGAGAATCGGGCTGTACCCAAAGGCCGGCCCGACCGCGTGGATCACCTTGGAGCAGGGCAGGTCGCCCGCGACCGTGATCTTGGCGTCGCCCATCGGGCAGCGGCGACCGGCCTCCAGGACCGGCAGGGCCCAGCGCGCCGACGCCAACGTCTCCCCGCCGCGCCGATTGACCTCCCCGTCGATCCCACCCCCACCGAGGCACCCCTCGTTGGCCGCGTTGACGATCGCGTCGCCCGTGAACTTGACGACGCTGTCGAACGCGATGTACATCGCCGTCCCCGACCCACCGAGAGTCACCTTGAAGGACGTGAGGAGGCCCATCACGCTCGCCACGGACGGCTCGATCTTGGCAAAGAGCGGCGGCGGCGCCAACGGCTTCGGTGGCGGCGGCGGCGCGCACGCCTTGGTCACCTTGCGCTCCAGCGTCTTGCGCTGCGAGGCCTTCACCTTCCACAACGTGTTAAGCTGGACCGTCACCAGCTCCTTGCCCGGAACGAACGACGCGTCGAGCACGACGACGCGCGCGCTGGCCTTGTTCGCCTTCTTGAACACCGCAAGGCTGTAGCCGTCCCCTGCGCGCCCCACCGCAGCGTTGCGCACCTTGCAAACCTCATGCACCTGGATCGTCGACATGTCTCTCTCTCTCTCTTTTTCAGCTCGGGGTTTTTACTCGCTTTTTTCACCCAACTTTTTCGGCAAGTTCGAAAAACACCATGGCACGCACCAAGTCGACAGAGCGCGCGGCCCGCCCCGTGCCGCGCAGGCAGCTCGCCATCGCCAAGAACCCGCCGCCCCCTATGATGCGCATGCCTCCATTCTTCCACCGCGTCATGAAAGAGATCGACGCGGCGAAGAAGGCCTTCGATGCCATCGGCATGTGGGAGTGCAAGGACAAAGCAGTGTTTGGAGGAGGCTGCGCCAATAAACACTTTGGCCTCGTCGTCAAGAGCTTCCAGATGAAGCCGATGTGCCGCTTCAGCAAGAAGGACTCTGAGCAGACGGAGCTAGAGACGACGATTCTCGTCGAGGTCCCGGCTAACTACCCATTCGATGCACCGCACATCACCTTCACGGACAAGCAGCTTGATCATCCAAGCATTGATCTCCACGGTCGCTACATCGGCAAAGCGCTGCAGCTGTGGTCGCCAGTGCACTCTCTGGCGGAATACATCACCTCTGTCCAGTACGAGCTCTTATTCGCGCTGGCCTAGGCAGCTCAGAGTCTCTCTGCAAGGGCTTCAAGCAACCCCGTCCGCGACGCAGTCGCCAAGAGCGCACCCAAACGCAAACGCAACCCCGAGTGCGAGTAGAGCGCTGTGTGCCGGACTAAAGAAAGAGAAAGCACCGAACGCGCGGCCCAGGGAGAAGAACGTTAAAGTGTTTATTCAAAGCTTAAAAGTAGCCGCCCCGCAGCAAGAACACACGTTCCCGGTCCGCCAGGGGAGCGGCTGCACAAATATCCCGGTATGCACCGGGACCAGCGTAGTCAGGACGCACGGGAGCGCCGACCGCGCGTCAAACGACGTCAGGACGCGCTCGATCGCCTCTCCAAACTTGGGGTCCGCGTCCGGGCAGCCCTGGAGCAAGCTCGTCCCATGGACCGACATGTTGAGCACTGGACGCGCGTCCGTGATCGGAGACGCCAGGCACAGGACGAGCACCATGCGACGATTCGCGAGCACCGGGCGCAACCCGTGCAGAAACACCTGGTTGAGTGAGAGCGCGCCCGTGTCCTCCACCGCGATCAGCGGACGACCACCGCCGCGGTTGACCGCGGAGCAGACCTCCTGCGCCAACAACGAGACGTTCGAGTCCGCGAGTACAACCACCTCGCCACACACGTCAACGACGTCCGTCACAATTCGACCCATGTTTGTGAAAATGTACGTCGGACACACGTCTAAAACGTCGCAAACGTCACCACGAAACGCCGCCAGATTACGGACAGGAATGTCGACCCACGAAGTGCGCCCATCGACGGTGGCAAACTTCATCCCTTTTTTTCGCCAAACCCCGCTTTTTCACCGCAAGCTCCCAAAAAGAAAAAGTCCCGAGTTCAGGTGTTCGTGTCAATTTTATGCAAAGAGACCCAATTTATAGACCATATGCTCCAAAAATTGGAGCGCAACACAACAAACGAAACACAAAACACCATCCATGCAGCCGCGATCAGTGATACGTCGATCCTTCCCTTTTAAATTTTCACGAGTGTATAATAGTGGCGATCATCCTAGTACACGCGTTGCTGCACATACACTGGTTGACGAGAAGTTCAAAAGCCACATTTTCGGATTCTTTTGTATGGTCACTGCGAGCTTGACACGAGCATTCATTGTTTATTCTCTAGGGAAAAAGCTGTCGTCAAAGTTCGTTGCTCTTGTTCTGCGACGTGATCATGTTGTCCACCTTTTTCATAATCTCACGAAACGCGTCCGTCTTGTCGAAACCCTCGTTGTCCAACCCGCTCAACTCGTACCACTGATTCCATCGCTTGTACTTTTCAGCATCAAACTCGTTGAGCAACTCCTCGAGGCTCTTCTCCGTGATCGCCGACAGCATCTCCGTCCGATCGCGATCCACCCACCGTCGACGTTTTAGCCCATCTTCCTCGACAACCTGCATGATCCGACCCCGCTTGTTCGTAATTCGAATGTTCGAGCTCTCCGGATTCCGAAAGTGCTTCATCTCAATATACCGCGAAATCGTCTCGCTTCCGGGCAATTGCTGCAAAATAGTATGAACGTCCGCCACAGAAAGCGCCTCCTCCTGACCATACGGAACAACGTTGATCGTCACGTTGTTGTTCACGTTTTGGACCGGACGAGCCGCGCGAGCCTCTTTCAATCGCACCGTAAGCTCCATATTCTCCGCGCGAAGACGCTCGTTTTCCGCCCGACTCTCTTTCAAACAGACATTCTCAGCCATCAAACCATGCACTTGTCGTTGTAATTCAAAGCATTTCTCGTGCCATGCAATCACCTTGCATGTGCGCTTATGACGCGCTAGATTCGATGCTATCGAGTATCCACATGGACACGACATTATTTCACATGACACACCCCACTCTCGGGCCACTCAAATCTGATCGTCACTTTTGACGACGACACCGTCACTTTTGACGACGACATCGTCACTTTTGACGTATTTGACTGGTTGGAAAGTGGCGGAGCGGATGACTGGGTTTGACCGTAAAGATACACACTAGATGAGGTGGGGAGAGATATGGTTTTTGAAAATTGGGTCCGGGAGAGACCGTGTTTCCCAAAATTTGTGTGACGACAATTTACTTTTACTTTTTTTGTGTGGGGAGGCCTTTATTTTTACCGGCGTCTCGGATGTTGTTGACGATCGCCGCCACCTCGGCCGCAGTGAACGTATCCAAAGTCGCATCCGAATGAACGCGTTTGAGCCACTTGTTGCACACATCGTCGACATCTTCCCCAACATCCTGAAGCATCTCGCCGATGTTCGACCAAGCATCTGCCGTCGTTTCTCACATTCCTCAGAAATGTCGTCAAACTCGAGTCTTAAATTTACATGAATCTCATTATTGTCGCCTTTTTTAATTTTTGGTCAAACAAACCTTTTTTATGTACATTAAGTGTATTTTGTGACACTCCATTATACATGCATGAACATATAACATCATATCTACACATTTGTGTACAAAAACATATACATCAAATTCACACGCGCATCACACGGTTTAAACCAGTCAAAAAAACTCACCGACGTTCTCAGATTGACGTTCTCAGATTGACGTTCTCAGATTGACGTTTTCAGATTGACGTTCTCAGACCGACGTTCTCAGACCGACGTTCTCAGACCGACGTCTCACGGTTTAAACCAGTCAAAAAAAACTCACCGACGTTCTCAGACCGACGTTCTCAGACCGACGTTCTGAGGCCGACTTCTCAGATTGACGTTCTCAGACCGACGTTCTCAAACCGACATTCTCAGACCGACGTTCTCGTCAAATCTTTTCACCGAGATTTTCAGACCGACGTTCTGAGGCCGACGTTCTCAGATTGACGTTCTCAGATTGACGTTCTCAGACCGACGTTATCAGACCGACGTTCTCGTCAAATTTTTTCACCAACATTTTCAGACCGACGTTCTCAGGCCGATGTTCTCACTTTTCTCGGCCAATGTTATCGACTCTTTTTGCCGATATTCTTAACTCTTTTTGACCGACGTCCTCAGACTGACGTCTCTGTGTGGTTGTGGTTTGGTGATTTCGGATCATAAAAAACTTCCCCACTTAACTACTGTTAGGGAGGGGGGGGGCGGAGGGTGATCGGTCTTGGTGATCTGTTCCATCGCCACGATCGCGTCACTCGCATTCGGAATGACCTTGCGTTTGTTGTCCGAGACGTCATGCTTGAACCAGCCGCGGATGGTGCCCTTCTCCGAACGCGCACTGCTCTGCTCCTCGCACCACACGAGGCGATCTACCGAGTAAGTCGACGCGTGATCCTGGTTCATCTTGTCCAGCCACGCCACGATCGCTCTCATCGAGTTCTCCACAGTCAACATCTTGGTCTTACCGTCGTCAGCCGTCACCTCGACGCGCTTAAGAACGCTGCGCCGCTTGCGATCGTGGGTCGGCGCCGCTCCACCGCCTTTGACATCGAGGCTCAACGCCACGAAACGCATGCTCGTGTCGAACAAAAACCCCAGGTTGGCGTCTTTGCCGCCGTAATGTATCTTGAATGCGCTCCCTGTCGGTATGCCCAGCAGGTTGCCGTCGACCGCGGCGAACGAGTCAGTGCTGTCCGCATAGAAGGATGGCTTACCGTCGGGCCTGGCGATCCCGATGTCGTGCGCACTAAACCCAGTAGAGGTCACATCACGCTTCAACGTCAGCTTGGTGCCAACGTCACAGTTGTTGTCGGTAAGACACAGACCGATGATGTGCTCGTTCGCGTTCACAACACCCGGCGTGGATGTTGTGACGACGAGCTGCCCCAACGAGCCGGGGATGTTGCAGTCGGCCATAATGTAGAAAGGGCAAGCGGAGTCAGGGTCAAAGAGCGTCGACATCGTGTGTGCTTTTTTTCGGTTTTTTCGCAAAAGGAACGTTTGAAAAAAGTTAAGCTCGTACCACATACTGTGTGTACTGTACAACGACAACATTACGCCCTGTTGAGTCACGCAACCGAACTCAACGGGAGCGGCACGCCGAGCGACGAGCAGAACGCGCCGCACGAGCTGAAGGAACCGCATCGCCGTCCGTGAGATTATCCATGAGGACCAATCGTCCATCACCCATGCGAACCTCACGTAGGGCTTTCTTTGCCTGCTAGTTCTCATTCTGAGCCAGGCCAATCACGATCTTTGTGTCTCAGTGCGTCTGACACAACGCAGTGAATGCGTCACCGGTGATGTGGGTGCCAAGAGCAGCAGACGAGTCGTCAAAGATGATAGTCATCGCTCCGCACTGATCCGCTCTCAAGAAGCGAAAGCGCTCCTGCGGCACCCCTGGATGCTCTTTCGCAGACGGCCACATCGGGCTTTGCTCTTGCGCCGTTCTCATCGCCAAACGCTCTCGCGTGGCGGCATAAACTTATTGAGTGCGACACGCTAAATGCGAGGTAGCGTCCGGGTGTGTTTGAATTAAAAAAAAGCGGGAGAGAGTCGGATTCTGCAAAGAACGCAAACTTGAAAAAAACTCAAACAAATGTCGACCACCACTGCCGAGATGTCTGTGACTGCTTTCTGCTATGGCAACGCGGAGCAGTTGGATTGCCTTGCTCGCCTCAACATCAAGACGATGGAGGACATGTGGCGATACATCGCAGCGTCCACTCCGCCAGTGGAAGAGGCTAATGTTCCGCTCGTGATTCACAAACGGCACGTCATCGGACTTTGCACTCACCGGTGCAACAAGCTCTTCTTCGATTTCGACAAGCTCTATCGGAAGCGCGGCGTTGTTGTTGGAGGAGAGTGGCCCAATCAATGGATCGCGCTCCGGACGCCAAGGAGCACGCAGAAACAGCGAGTTGTCGAGCTGCCACCCGAACGTGCCGCTCCTTTTCCCGAATTCTATGTGGATGACGAGGCCGCCCTCGCTGAGGCCATCCGTCAAAGTTTAGCAATTATGCCGTCGTCACCGCAGCTGAAGACCACATCGGGCATGCGTGAGGTGCCCAAGCTCAAAGAGATTAGTAAGTCAATTGACGGTCCTATCGAACTGTGCTGCCCTATCACCTTGCAGCTCTTTGAAGACCCGGTGAAGACGCTCCACGGCCAAATCTACGAGCGCGCGGCGATCGAAGACTGGCTAAAGAGCAAGAGCACCGACCCGATGACTGGCGAAACTCTCAAGATCAAGGCTCTCTTCCCTGACGATGAGATGAACCTACGTTGCGCAGAGTATGTTCTGGGCCTGAAGCCACCAGTCACCCGTTTGTGCGGGCGCGGAGGGCGCGGAGGGGGCGGAGGCCGTGGTGGCCGCGGCGAGAGGGTTGCTATGTAACTTAAACTTTAAGGCCCGCCAGACGCGGTAAACTAAAAACAACGGCACGCTGCTTTGCCACCGGCAAAGAACTCAGCGGCGATTCGGCCTAGCGCGACCTACGCGTTGAGGGAGGTCAGCGGCGCGTTCGCAGGCTAGCACTTTGCGCAGCGAGGCTGACTTTGCGCTGCGCGCTGCGTAAGGCTAACTTGGCATGCGCGCTATTCGAGGCTAAGCTAATTCGAGGCTGACTTTACCCGCAGCAGTTCGTGCACGCCCGCACGCTCCAACACTGCGGCAGGCGCAAACTTTTTCGCAAACAGCGAGAACCGCTCCTCGGCGAGCCGCTGGCGCGTCGTGCGGCTCGTATTGGCGAGCGCGTAGAACCTGTTCGGCAGCTCACCCAGCGGCGCAAAGGTGCACAAGCCTGCAAACTCCACCTCGTCCGCCTCCGCGCTTGACTCCGAGATGACGAGTACGCCTGCGCTGAGCAGACTCGACAATCGCACGAGCTCGAGTGGTTGCAGGCGCCCGGCTCCACGAGGCGCCCCATTCTCATCGCCGCACTCCTTGTGCAGATTGAGGTGCATTCCGTGATGGCGCAGCGTGTCGGCGAGCTCTGCCTGGGTCCAAATGGTGTTGAAGACGCGCAAGCGGTCACCGAGGTGCTCCTGCAACCAGCCCATGCACCTTGACCGTCGGCCAAATTTCGTCGCACCGAGGAAGGCGAGCGTCGCGCTCGACTGCTGCTGGGCCCGTGCCATTCGCTGCAGGCCGGGAGGCACGTAGCGAAACGTGCGCGCACCAACAGCGCCGCCACTTGTCTGCCCGCCGCGTGGGCGGTCTTGGTGAGCTCCTCCTGAGCACAGGGCGATGTTATGCCTGCTGTAGTCCCAGACCTCGTCGACGAGCGCCTGCTGCCACAGACTGCACGGCATGTCGTGCGGCTCGGTCTGGTAGTACACGGTGCGAACGCCACGGCGGCGCAGCTCGGCCCACGGCACCTCCCTAGAAGCGGCGTTGCCCACCCAGACAAATATGGAGCCCGCCTGCAGCTTCTCCATCCCGCAGCAGCCGCCTCGCAGTCGAGAGATGGAAGTGTTGGGCACGACCTGCGCTTCCACGGTCCAGTGATTCGAGTCGGCCAATGCACGCAGGCCATCGACGAGAGTCTGGACGATTGGCCTGTACATGTGGCGCAGGCTACCCCAATCGTTCTCGGCTTGCCAAACAACAGCGCGCCGCATCGCCATGCCTGCGAGGCCAGACGCAAGAGACTCGTCTCGGCCCGTACTGCCAAGGGTAGAAGACCAAGTAGGCGTCGACCCAAGTTTTGTAATGCGAGGGTTGCAAGCGTATGCAGCACCTCCATTATGCGATTCTCGCTCGTATGTTCGCTGTTCAGTATTGCGTGCGCAGGGAATCTCTCGTCCACATGGTGCTTGCGGCAGGCCACGAAGCTACGGGTCCCGCCGGAGCCGCTCAGCAAGGCTTCAATTTGTAAAGCGGGCAAGAGTGCCAGTATCACCGCACTCCGTATGAACGTGTCACCTACATTCGTACTGGCTCTCTTCGACCACGGGTGGTCGTCGTCGGTCGATTTTCTTGCCGGCGGCGGACGACTCAACGGCCATGAGGAGATGACCCTTGCGGTCAACCTTCTCTTTCGCAAGCGGCCGGGCTGTCGTGTCATTGATGTCGGCATGAATGCCGGCTTTTACACCTGGCAGGCAGCGAGCTTGGGCTGCGAGGTCGATGCGTTCGACATTTTGCCACGCGCTCATATGCTTGCCAATCTGACGCGCGTCCTAAACGAGGCTGCCGTGGCAGCGCGGGTGCGCCCGCACTGGTTGGCATCGGGGGCGACATCCGGTCCGACTCACAGGCGGGCACCTTCACTGGTGGCACCTACATCACGTCCTCCGCAGGCGCACCCGGCGGCGTGCGCGTGCCGTCTGTGCGGCTTGATGACTTCTTCGGATCGTCAATGGCGCGACGGCACCAGTACAGCCTGCTTAAGGTGGATGTGGAGGGCTTCGAGCTCGATGTGCTCTTCTCTGCAGAGCGGTTGATCCGCATGAATGCAATTTCCAACGTCATCGTCGAAACTGGCGGCAAGGCTCGCTGGAGCCGCGCGGGTCGCAGCTCGGCCGACGCGCGCAGGCTGCTAGACCTCTTTGACGAGAGCGGATTTCAGTGCCGCGCGCTGCGCATGTGGCACTCACCAACCAAGGATTTTATGACCCCCGGTCATGCCAAGTTTGACACCGCCCTGGCGAGCTGGCCCGTGCGCAGCGTGCGCAGCGAGGTGGCAGGCAAAGACGCCACGTTCGAGTACACCATCATCGAGCCGAGACACTTTGGTCACTTTGTCGAGATGCTCGAGTTGGTGGACTTCAACCTCTGGTTTGCATTGCCACGGCCCGACTCGGTGCGCCACGCGGGCCTCGCGATGAAGGAGATGAAGGCGGCGAGCCCCAGCAAGAGCGCCGGCTCTAGGCTCGCCACCGTGCTCGCGTTTGTGGCGATGATGGCGGTCTGCGGTGGATGCGCGGCCTCGACGCGCCGCCTTCGGGCTGCGACTGGCAGCAGTTCGGAGGTTGGGGGTGATGCCGACCTACGCGAGTCATACCCTAAACGGCGGTCGTCCACATTGGTGACAGAAACCTACACCTCTGTATGTTAAACCGTTACAACCCATCGCGGCCATGCAGACTCTACTACTTACTACCTCCCTCCAACGGCTACCCACGCCGTCACACCCCACCTACACTCACACGCACTGCGTGGCGCATCCATCCTTCCAAACCCAATCGCGCAACTCATCGAAAAAGTCCTGCTCCTCCTCCCCGGACTCCAGGGCCGTGTCAGCGCAAAGAATGCCAAGGTTGCCTGGCACATCGTCCGGCTCCGGCAGGGAAGACATAAAGTCGCAGTCGTCCTCGACGGGCATGGGTGGCACCAGCATGACATAGTCCTTCCCCGGCGGCTCGATCGACGCCGTGTCCGTGGTCTCCGACGTTGCGCCGTCGGACTCGATCGCTTCGGTGACTTCAACATAGTTGACGAGGTCGGCGCCGAACACGCTCTCGTCGTCGATGACGGCCGACAGTTCGATTTCCACGCGCTGCTCGCGAAATCGCTGCAGCAGACCCCGTCTGCACTTGACCGTCTCCTTCTCAGAGGCATAGAGGTACCGCACTCGATCCGAATCGCCGTCATCGGAACGATGCTTGAACGCAAACACCTTGAACCCCATGCGCTTCACCCTGACTATCTCGAGGAAACATGTCTTGCCTCGCGACGGCGAGCAGGCGGCGCCGTCTGCCGCGCCCTTGCCGCCGATGTGGTGTGTGGGCTGCTTTCCCATCCGAAAAAGTAGGAATCTCGAGCCTTTCGATTTTTTCCCCACCCAACTGTATTTCTTCGGATTCTGAATCTCTCTCGATGAAACCTAAACCGCCGTGCCCCCAATGCGGCGTCGCCATCCTTGTGAAGACAGACGGCGGAAGCAGCAAGGGTCTCTACGCATACGTTTGCTACGCTCACGACCCCCCCGTTAAATGGAACCAAGTGCCTCCCCACATGCTTCGCAACTCGACCGACTTATCCCGCGTGCGCATGAAGAACACCACCAACGGCAGCGCGCGTTCATACCGATGCGGCAAGTGCGGCGTGTCCCCCAAGAAGGGACACATCTGCCTCGGCTCGCGGCCGTCGTTCAACCCGGCTGCTGCTGCCTCCCTCCCAAGCTCCTCTCAGCAACCCCCGCCACAAACCAACAATTACGAGGACGACATGGAATACAACGAGGAAGAGGACGCTCTCCCCCCTGCCCCGCCCGCGCTTCTTCAGCTCCGCCCGCTCTCGGAGGTCTCCAAGCGAATTGCGCAAGCCTAGCGACGCGCAAAGGGATAGGCGGCTCCGGTAAGAACGGGCGGGTAGAACTTGGCCTTCACCATCTCAAGCCACTCCTTGTGCGACGCGTAGAGAGTAGTTACCGTGTCTACGTCGAACCAGCCAACCCCCGACACCTCGTTGACATCCGTCACCGAGAGCTCGAGTTCGTCGGCGACGTCGGGCGGGGCGTGAAAGTGGACGGCAGTCGTCTCTATCCACGCGTGGTCCGTCGTGCGACGGTCGTCGACGATGCCGCGGTACACCACACCGCGTTCTCCCTCGGCAAAGAGGCGATCCACCGCGCCGCCCGGCTTGGCGGCCTCCTCGGTGAACTCGCCCTTGAGCGTGCGCGACACCGTCGAGCCCGGGTCGACCATCCCTCCCGGGAAGGCCAGCTCGTCCGAATCGCGGCGCCGCACCAGGACCACCTGCAGCCGGCCATTGTGAAATCGAGTGACGATCGGGTCAGCCGCGTGGTTCGGACCGTAGCGGCCGAGCAAACCGCGCCCGCACAAGCCGACCGGCCCGCCGGGGTTGCGGAAGCGCTTGAAGACCTCATCGACGCTGGCGACGGCGTCGACGGAGGACGCGTCGCCCGCCGCGAAGCTCTTGCGTTTTCCAAGCACGCTCAGAGGCGGGCGCTCCACGTCCGCCCACTTTTTGCCGCTCTCGAGGTCCTCGGCGTTTGCTAGGACCGAGGGATCCGTAAACTCGACGGGATCGTAGCCGTCCGGAAGCTTGTCCCAAGAAGCGCCCTGCGCGAGCTTGACGCGGGACGGGTAGCAAGCGGGGGCAGAAGAGCGAGCGACGGTGTACTGCATGTTGGGCTGGTGGTTTTGCTTTTTTCGGGTTAAGTTTCGTGAAAACCCCAATTCAGCCATGCCGAGCCTGCGCGAGTGCCTCCTCATGTCCATTACTCCGTACGACGCCGCTCCGTCGATCTCCGACCGCAAGGAGGCCGCCGTGGCGGTCGTCGAGCGCGTGCGCATGTATTTCGCCGCCGAGGACGAAACTCCCCGGAAGCTCAAGCGCCTCAGCGATGTGGACGACGAGGACGTGTACAGCAACCCCAACACGTCCAGCAAACTGCATGTCCACATTACCGGCAGACGGCCGTTCACCCACGTCGGCGTCGACTACCCGACCGTCGAGCACGCGTTCCAGGCACAGAAGTTCTCCGACGCGGACGATCGCAAGCAAATCGCGACCCTCAGCCTGACGGATGCCGTCTCAGCGGGCCGCAGCGCCGACATTGATGTCGACGAGTGGGACGCCAACAAGGCCAAGCTGATGTACGCCCTGCTCAAGGAGCAGGCCAAGCAGCACGAGGAGATGGCGAGCACGCTCGTGAAGTCGCAGGGCATCAGCATCCACGTGGACGACGTCTACGACGAGTACTGGCCGACCATGCTGCCCAAGATGTACACCAAGCTGGGCGAGAAGCTCGCCGAGAAACTTGCCGAGAGCTCCAACGGAGCCAAGAGCGGCGACGCCGCCCCCCCGCACCAAAGCGCAACGCCGCCGACTCGGGTCGGTGGAGGTCGGTAACATATGAATATGAAACCGAATAGAGAGGGGCAACTACACTAAGGACTGAAAACGAGGGAACTGCGGTGACGCGGCATCATCCCATTGACATGCAGGCCGGCGCTGCAACGCCGGCGGGCTCCGAATACAAGCCAGTTACCTTCGCGCAACTCAACGAGGGCAACCCTGCCACGCAAGTCGTAGGGTAAGGTCGTAGTAAAAGATGAGACCCACTTCACAAAGTTCTTAGAGTAAGTTCTTGTGGGATGTACTGTAGCCTTGTGTGTGAGTTGACAATCATGAGGTAACGCCGTGACCTAACGCGAGCATTGGCACGACCCAACAGCATGCGCCAACGTGCATGTGCAGTTCGTGCGCTGGTTGTCACCTCGCATGCACGCCTGCCGAGAGAGAGATCTCGGAAAGGGAGCTCTCTAACGTCTGCCAAATCGGCTATGTCATAGCCTAGGAGTGTCAGCCGTAGCCTACCTAGGCCCCTTTCTAGGTGAAAAATCAGCGCACATCCGAACACGGGGCTGCCTCGGAGCTCGGTGGAGACAGCGGGAGAGCGGGTCGGCACCGCCGAGACTTCGAGGAGAGGCCTCAGGGAATGCAGGTTACGGAACATCCCCTGATTCGCTACGTCGGGTCCTTGGCTTTCGTGGACATGTTCGCAGATAAAGCGCCTACGCAGCGCTCCTCGCCGTGCATGCCACGCACGGTATCTTCATCGAAGCCAACGGCTCGTAGCTGCGAAAGGCGGCCAGCGCCGGTCCATCTCGCCACACAATCTTCTTGGCAGAGCTTGCGAATCAACGCGACGTCAATGCAAAGGGTTTCTCCTGACGTGGCAGTGTCGCTCCGCATTGGCTTGCCTGGCGTGACAACGCGCAACACGAAGTATGCATTCGAGATCTCCAAGCCGTCGACGTGGCTCCCGCTGTCAGTCACGCAGCCCGGGCCTCCAAGGTCGTCTCGCCAACAGCGGTTGTACAGCTCGCCGAACAGTAGCGCATTTCTGCTGCTCGTCACAAAGTAGAGGTCAGATATATCCCTGACCTCGTCGGGAGGGAACCGCGCACTGTCGCTTAGCAGAATCACTCTGCCAAGTAGCAGCAGATCAGGTCTTGTCATCACCACCATCGAATGCGTGTGGTTGTGTCGGTGCTCATAGGCACGAAGGGACTGCAAGGCGCGACCCAATGAGTACTTTTGCGACAGAAAAGTCACACGGCCTTTGCAATCGTTGTTGCGCGGGTCGAAGCATTCGCGATGTCGCCGCTGCAGTGCTGCGAATGTAGCCTCGTGAGGTCCATTGTCCTCGAACTCGGCGACGACGGGACGATAGAGCTGACGGAGCCAACTCTCTTCTTGAAGCGCCCACGAGTGGATGAACACATTGAAATTATGTACGCCTCCGTTTGGTTGGAACAGGTGTCGTTCAAAGGCGCGGTAGCACACGTCGAGGGCAACGGGCTCTCCGACCCAGGTTGTGTTCGAGACTGTGAGCTGCCCCCCCAGCTTGCCACGTCGCGAGACGCCGCCCGACATGATCAGGGCGTACGGAGCGTACGTCCGTGCCGGATGGAGGTGCTCGTGATGCAAGGGCGGTGAGGAGGGTTCGACCATGAGAGTCACACCTACTATTAACGCTATGTTTGAGGTGCAACCTCATGCATACCCTACCGCATGCAGAGACACGTCTGGCCGTCCAGAGTAGAGGACACCACTCAGCGCACGACGCTAGAGCTGTTACTGGAACCCGATGTCTACTTCGCAATGTCCTCCGCTGCCTGACGACCTCATCTGCTCGGTCTGCGCGCACGTTCGTCATCTCTCACAAAGTTCTCAGCAGCACGTGTGGCCGTGTTGAAGAGCAAAAGTAAGCATGGCTGGGATAAGAACATAACGGTCTGGACGGCACAGCAAAGGGAGTCTAGACCCTGAGGAACCCAGCATAAATACGTGGCGGTCTCGTTAGGTACATGTACGGTACCCCACCGAGGAGCGACGTTGACCGTCTGGGGTGATGATGGTGCCGATGTTCTTCGCCGGCTCCTTCCTCGGCGTCCTCGTCATCTTCGGCCAGGGCTCCAAGGAAGGCGGGCGGGCGGTGCTGACGGCGGTGCTGCTCCTCCTCGACGTCCTCTTCAAGATTGGCGCCACCCTCTGCAACGAGTGCGTCTCCTACGGTCGCGCCGCGCGCCGACGCGGCCGGGCCCGGCGAGCCGACTCGATGCCAACGCCCGAAGTGGCGACGACGCGCCGTCCATCGATATGGCCAACATGGCCAACGCCTTCAGTGGAGGTCAATGGGTCTTGCCGGACCGGATGAGAAACAAATGTAAAGTACAAAATGCAAATGGGACTACTAAAAAAAGAATGAAGGAAAGGCATCAAGCGTCAGTACTCGCCTACTTTATCGCAGGTCTGCAACGCGCTCGCCAGCGGTGGTGGAAAGCCTTCCACTTGTCGTGCGACTCGGCGTACAGCTGGTCCTCCTCGGCGTCGCCCTGCCAGGGCTTCGTTCCGACCAGATGCAGCACGTGCACGTGCGCGGCGTCATAGTCCGGATCGTAGATGGCGCGCCGCTTGAGTGTGTTGACTCCTCACCGAGCCGGGGTCCACCTGTGCTTGAAGAAGCTGTTCAGAAAGCCCTGATCGCTCTTGTCATGCGAAGGCAACTTACCGAGCTGTTGGGTCATCGCATCGAAGGTGGCGTTCGAGGGGACGGTTGCCACCACTCCGGAGTTGAAATGGTCTGGGTCGAGCTTGAACCCGTTGTTCGGCCCGGCGGCGATCCAGTCGACTCGTGCCCGCTCGAAGAGCTCGTCGATCGGCTGCAACACGACCGTGTCCGCGTCGAGAAAGACAACCTTGCCGCAGCCCATCAGCTCGGAGAACATGACCAGCTTGGACATGACGTTGTTGAATCGCTCATGGCCGTCCGCAATCTGAGCCGCATACGGATTTGCGATGTTGGGCACCTCCACGAGGGCCAAATCCAAGTGCGTGTTGCTGGTATTGGCACAACTGAGCAGCGGCTCAAACGTGGCGTCTGGCACATTGGAGGTCTTCATTACGACGAGCGGTGCTCGTGCGCCCACCTCCAGGAGCGACTGGTAGAGCGCCTCCACTCCAGACGCGTACTCCTCGGTGGAAACGAACGTTGCAAAGCACTCCTGCTTCGACCACAGGTTTACGGGATGCACCGCCCTGGTGCCGCTACTGGGCTTCCGCCGTGCCTCTGGCTTTGGTGGTTGCATGAGCCGTCGGAGCCATCGGGCGGGCTCCGAAGGGAAGGCGTGGACCAGCCCGAGCCACAGGACGAGCGCGAGCGGTCGCGATGGCCTCAAGTGGGGCATGCCCCAGCCAAGTTCGCAATCGCCAAAGGGAGCAAGTTTTTCTCCTTTTTATCGTTATCGCTTTTTTTCTCGTTCTGTGCGTGCTCTTAGGCTTAGGCTTAGGCTTTATTACCACGGAACGTAGTTAGCTTCCGTTTTCCCGTCTTATCTACAGACCGTTTTCTCAACTACACACCTCGGACCCCGTGACCAGCACGGACGCCAACTGCTCATAGCCGGCCGTGCATGCGACGCATGCGCGAGCTCTATAGTCTATCCAGAATAGTGGCTTGGGGTATCAGACCCCACCCTAGAGAAGTTTCGATGGGCTCTCCTTCACCCCCCCCCCCCCCCCCCCCCCCCC
>Ga0209713_10000231_pt1 | contig 31392 bp, 23 predicted proteins | sample ArcOceMetagenome_3_FD_187444 | JGI IMG/M metagenome (GOLD analysis project Ga0209713, IMG submission 187444) | Marine eukaryotic phytoplankton communities from Arctic Ocean - Arctic Ocean- Svalbard ARC20M Metagenome (SPAdes) (version 2) | ecosystem: Environmental > Aquatic > Marine > Oceanic...
TCATTATCTTGTATATCATTATCTTGTATATCATTATCTTGTATATCATTATCTTGTATATCATTATCTTGTATATCATTATCTTGTATATCATTATCTTGTATATCATTATCTTCCATAGCTGATTTTTTTGAATTTATAGTTTCCGAATTATAAAAAATTTCATAAGACTCAGAGTATATATTAAAAATATAAACTAATAAAAAAGTAACTATTATAGAGAATGCTAATTTATTATAATTATTAATATATTTATTAATAAATAATGTATATAAAGTTATCAATAATATAAAAAATATTTTAAATTTATTCAATATCATTATACTTTATAGTAATATTTTATTACGATACTATTTTTAATAATTTTAATAAAAAAAACTAATTTATAATATTTATTAGTCAATGAACATTTCATCTTCGTCTGCTTTAATAGTTATTCCTTTAATCGTTGTTTTATTTGTAGAATATTTTTTACTTATATAATTTTTAAATTCTTTTTTAGTTGGTGGTTTAACATCATATTCTTCTTTGTACCAAGGTTTAAAATGCTCGTACAAATTTGTAATTGATATACAACACGCTGGATCATGAATTATATTTTCTTTAAGATATTCTTCATACATATTATTATAATTTTTATATGCTAATGTTTTCGCAATAACATCTGGAGGGTCTTTGAGACCGTGTAACTTATATTTTTTATAATATTCGACAAGTAGACTCATGAATGGACTAGCCCATTCTTGTAATTTTGAACTTAAATTATAATCTATTGGGAATTGATTTGGGTTTTCTGGGTCAGGATTATCGACAAATTCTGATTGATAATCCATTACTTTCATTCTTCTCCATGTACCACCATCTTCCGCAGGAACTTTTGGTAATTTATTACAAGTCAGAGTCATTTTAAATTGGGGTTTAAATTCAACAGGATCTTTAAAAAGAGCTCTTGCCATAATTTTATCACCACCTGTTAATTCTTTCATCATACCAACTCGTATTTCTTCATCTTCATCGGGTTCTTGTAAACATGCAAACCGTTTACCTTTTGTCCTTTCTAATTCAGGTGAAGCTGCTGAAGATTTACCTCTTTTTTGAGTTAAAACGCTTACAGGAAGTTTACAACAATAATCCCCAAATGCGAATTCAAATAATTCAATTAATTTCGATTTCCCATTACCACCAGTACCAGTCCATACATTAAATCTTTCTTCATTTGTATTTCCATCCAAGGAACTCGCCAATACCATAAGTACATATTCTCTATTCTCTTGTTTTGGTTGAATTTGTTTCATAAATAGTTGAATTTCTTCAAGATATTTATAGTTTTGACTTTCTGTATCATTTATTAAATCATCATATTTTATATAGTCAATACCAGTTGTCATAGATACATAATCTTCTGGATAACCTGCTCGAAAATCTAAATTTTCTAAATCATATATTCCGTTTTCAAAACCAACTAGATTCGGATTACTATCAAGTTTATTAATAAAGTTTTCTTCCCAAAATTTTTCTTGACATTCTTGCATAAGACTTTTCTTAAATGTCACATTTCTTAATTTCAATGTTACTGAATTAAGATTTTTACTTTTGTGAATAAAACTTTCTTTTGATGGGTCATCTTGTTCAAATTCTGTTGCTTTTTTAGAATATTCTGAAGAAAGAATTAAATATTCGTCAACAACCGGTCCAGAAATATATTTTCTTAATGTAATCCCATCGTCCAATTCTTTCCATCTGCCATCAAATTCATACCATATTTTATTTTTAATAGAGCCACACGTGTATTTATATTTATACATTTCAAGTATAACATTTGCAATATCGGTATGTGTTAAATTAATACTTTTTAATAATAATGCCCGTAGGTCATTTCTTCTAATAGCATCATATTTTTTTTTATTATCTATCATGCACCATCTATGAAGAGTCCCAATATTTAACCCATCATTACCCATATTTAACCATTTTTCAACACATTCCTTTTCTGCTGTGTTACTATGATTATCGCTTTTTTTACTAAATTCTATCCATTTATCCAATAATCTATAATCTATATTATGAAGACACCAACCAACTTCAATCCATGATTGAAAATTTTTGGCACGTTCCGCAGAAAGTATATCTATATATTGTTTAATTTGATCAAAATTATCGGTCTTATTTTTTTTTGATTTATTTGATACAATGTCTTTATTAATATTTACTATATATTTTTTACTTCTTTCAGTAATCAAATCGTTCATACTTTCTTTTAAAGAAGATTTATATGTTTTATTTCTAATACTCAATAATTTAACCAATGATAATTTAGGATATTGATTAATATCTTTTTTACAATAATTATCATTATTTATTTCAATAATATTAGTAAGTTTATATGATTGCGAACCTGTATTTTTTTTTGAACCATATAATAACCAACCATTATTTTTAATTACAGCCTTATCTACTATATTACTATATGGTAAGCCTTCTTTTGGGTCAGTTATATCAATTAAATCTAAACACCCAAATATATGATTAATTTCGTTTAATATATCTTCTCTGATAATATATTGTATTTCTGGAGTTGAAATAATATATGGGAACATTATATGTACGCCGTCTTTCATGCAATTTTCAGTAATTACGGGGTTTTCTTTTTCAAAAACAAAAGCCCATCTTTCTTTATCTTGTTCGATATCAAAATATAATTCTATTTTAGACATATATAATTTAATAAAATCCAATATATGATTAAAAGTATATTTTCTTTTATTAATTGCATCTAGTTTAAATCTAAAATCTAAATCAATAACTAGTGGACCAATTTCTTCGTGTTTCTCAGTAATAAACTCTTCATTATCTTCATCAAATACATAAGAAGTATAATGTTTTAAAAATTCATCATAATTTTCACCAGTTATATTATATGTGCATTTAATGCCATCCATGCGAGTATTTGTGAATCTTTTATTATTTAATACTTTACAATTATTGTTTAAAAAATTTAAATATTTATCAGAAACTCCAAGGATTTCGAAATTTTCCATATTATTATATTAATATAATAAACTTATATTTTAAGTATTTTAATAATACTTAAATTATAATAAAAATCAATTTTATAATTATGCCGGTATATGGGGTTAATTAATATGCCCGGTTTATTATTTTAGTTAGATAAAATAAATTAAAACTCGGCATCCAATCCAAAAGTCATATCTTTTTTGTCACGACATACACCTGTTTTAGAATACTCTGCAATACGTTTTTCAAAAAAATTCCCTTTTCCTTCTAATGAAATTTTTTCCATAAAGTCAAATGGATTATGTGAGTTATACAATTTATTATAACCTAACTGTACCAATAGTCTATCTCCGACATATTTAATATATTCTGTCATTAAAGCAGCATTCATTCCTATTAAATTACAAGGTAATGATGAAGTTATAAATTCTGTTTCAATATTTACCGCTTCATCAACTATACTGTGTACTATATTTTCAGAAATCCGATTATTTATCATACTATATAATAATACTGCAAATTCAGTATGAAGACCTTCGTCTCTACTAATTAATTCATTGCTAAAAGTCAGTCCAGGCATAAGTTTTCTATCTTTTAACCAAAATATTGCACAAAATGAACCTGAAAAAAATATACCTTCTACAATGGCAAAAGCTATAAGTCTTGTAGCAAAACTAGATTCTTTATCATGTATCCATTTTATTGCCCAGTTTGCTTTTTTTTGTACACATGGTACAGTATTAATTGCATTAAATAAATTAGTTTTTTCTTTTTTATTACTAACATATTCGTCTAACAATAATGAATACATTTCTGAGTGAATACCTTCCATTGGTATTTGAAAATTATAAAAATATTGTGCTTCAAGAATTTTAACTTCTTTTGAAAATCTTTCAGCCAAATTTTCCATAACAATACCGTCACTTCCAGCAAAAAATGCCAAAACCATTTTTATAAAATACTGTTCATTTTCATTAAGATTTATCCAATCATTTTTATCTTTACTCAAATCAACTTCTTCTACGGTCCAAAAAAGGGCCAATTGTTTTTTATACATATTCCAAATATTTTCATATTTTATAGGATAAATGACGTATTCTCTATCATCCTCAACTAAAATTGGTTCTTTTAAAATTTGAGCCATTATAATTATATTAATATAATTTATTTTTAAATATTTTTAATATTCTAAGTATTTTTAAAAATACCGACAAATATTATATTTGTAATTTTATTACGTTTTACCTGTGTTTTTTAAAATATTTTTGTATATATAATAATCAAATGTATATATATATATTTGATTTGGACAATACACTACTGCCAACCTCAGATATTCAAAAAAAAATAGTTAATATTCCTAGTAATACTCCAGGTATATCGTCAACAAATTTTTATAATTTTATAAAAAAAAATAATACATTGGATCAATTAATTAAAAAAATACCAAATAAAAAATATATATTATCAAATGCTACAAAATTACATGTTATAAATTCTTTAGAAAGATTAGGTATTATAAATAACTTTGATGAAATTATAGATAGGGATATAACCTATACATTAAAACCAAATTTAAATAATTATATAATTACTATGAATCTCGTATCATCTTCTCTAAATATAAATAATAATTTAATATCATATATATTTTTTGATGATATGATTTCTAATTTGATAACTGCAAAATATATTGGATGGATAACTGTATATATTGGTAATAAACAAAATAGACATAATTCAGTTGATTATTCATTTAATAATATATTCGATGCTTTATTATTTTTCATAAAAAATAAAAAATACCATATATAATAATAAATATATCTTATAATAGATTCTATACAAAAACTATAGATTATAAAAAAAATATATAATTTTTTATAAATAATTAAGAATTATTATTCAAATAAATTATTATTCAAATATTAAATTATTAATAAATATATAATATATATATATTATATAATGAAAGAAGCATTCATATTTTTAATATTTTTAATAATAGCATATATTATTATTATGATTAATAATAATTCGGTTGAAACTTTTCATGAAGAATCTAATTCGGAAGTGCTTTGTGAAAAAAAACCATTATTAATGTGCGAGAATCAAAAAGGAGTAACATGTGAAAGAAACGAAGATATAGGGAAATGTAAAATATGTCCAGATTTACCGGATATGAGTAAATATGTATTAAAATCTAGTATTCCTGCATGTCCAAAATGTCCAGATTTAAAAAATTATATTTTAAAAACCGAAATAGAGAACCAAGATTTTTTGAATGGTCAATATATTAAAAAATCTTCTATACCTCCATGTAATTGTCCACCTTGTCCAAAAATCGAATGCCCAACAGTCGATTGTCCTTCATTGGAACAAATAACAAATAGTATTAGAAATACTAATAGAAATAGAAATAGATTAAGGGGTAGAAAATTTAATTTGAATGATTATGTTAATGAGAATAACGAATTAAACCAAACAAATAGAACTGACCAAACAAATAGAACTGACCAAACAAATAGAACTGACCAAACAAATAGAACTGACCAAACAAATAGAACTGACCAAACAAATAGAACTGACCAAACAAATAGAACTGACCAAAGTAGTCAGAATACGCAAGCGGGTATGGCTGGAAGAGATGATATTGGAAGTCAACGTAATAATGGTTTTGGCGAAAATAATAGATTTAGTGGTAATAGTTTAAATGTTGGGTTTGGTGGAGGCAGTTCGTTTAGTGGTACTCAAATTGATAATAAAAGCGATATGGATAATATAAATAGAAACGATATGGAAAATAGAAACGATATGGAAAATAGAAATGATATGGAAAATAGAAACGATATGGAAAATAGAAATGATATGGAAAATAGAAACGATATGGAAAATAGAAATGATATGGAAAATAGAAACGATATGGAAAATAGAAACGATATGGAAAATAGAAACGATATGGAAAATAGAAATGATATGGAAAATAGAAACGATATGGAAAATAGAAACGATATGGAAAATAGAAATGATATGGAAAATGGAGGAAGTTTTAAAAAGATATGTAATAATTGTCATAGAATAAATGATGGAAATCATCAATGTAAAGATAAGTTTAACCCATCATATGGTAATTATGGTTTATTATCGGATTCGAATAATAATGGTGGAAAATGGAATAATATTAATTGGAACAATCGTAAAAGATATCCACGTGCTTGGTCCAAGTATGGTATGGCATAATTCCAATATTGTACAGAATTTTATATATAAGTATAAATTTAATTAATATTTTATAATATTATTTATAATAAATTTATAAGTATAAATTTATTATAAATAATATTTTATAATTATAATGACTTCCCAACAGAAAAAAAAACAAGAAGACTGTGTTGTTAAAAACGAATTAGATTCAGAAGAAATATTACTCAATTTAAAAATTATAGCACAAATAAAGGAATTTGAAAAAATAAATACTTTAAATAGTGAAATATCAATAGATCAATCATGGATACAATTTTTATCTAGAAGTTATTATGGTAATAGTCGTGAAAATACTATAAATATATTAGAGACTGTGGTGAACAATACTCTTAAAATCACAGATACGACTCTAACTAATAGTAAAAATATCATAGATAATAATGTTCTTGTCGAAGAACCTTCTCATTTATTACAAAGGTTTATATTACAAATGTCAAATGCGGTGAATGGTTTAGATAATTTAAAAGTAACTTATAAGAATGATATTCAAATAATTTCAAAATTAGATTTATTAACAGAAAAACTTCAAATGAGAATAGATAAAATAAATAAGGTTTTAACTATTAATATATAGATTAAAATAATTAATATATAGATTAAAATAATTAATATATAGATTAAAATAATTAATATATAGATTAAAATAATTAATATATGAGATAAATATTCTTTAAGTTAATAAAATTGAAATTTATAAATAACATAAAGATAGAATTATTATATATATTATAAAATTAATGTGTGGTATTTTCGCATATCTTGGAAAAAATATTAGTAAAAGTAAAATTAAATTAAATTTTAATTTAATTAAATCAAGAGGACCAGATAATTCACAGTTTGTGTCTATAAATAATAATATTCATTTAGGTTTTCATCGCTTATCAATTAATGATTTATCAAAAAAAGGAGATCAACCAATTTATCATCCAGAAGATAAAAATTTAATATTAATTTGCAATGGCGAAATATATAATTTTGAAAATTTAAGAGAAGAAAATTCATTCATTAATTATTCAAGCAATTCAGATTGTGAAATCATTCTTTGGTTATATAAGAAATATGGTATAGAAAAAACAGTAACTTTATTAGACGGTGTGTTTTCATTTGTAATAGTTGATTTAAATATAAATAAAATATTTGCTGCGAGAGACCCATTTGGAATTAGACCACTGTTTTTGGGAAGTATTGATGACGAAATATTAATTTCTTCTGAAATTAAAAGTATTTCCGAGTTATGTGACAATATTATACCATTCAATCCAGGTAGTTGGTGGTGTAAAGAAGATGGATTCAAATCTTATTATAATTATAACTATACTATGAATAATGTTGATAAATTAATATTTGATGAGAACGAATATTGTAAAAATATAAAATTAAAGTTAAATGAAGCAGTTGAAAAAAGACTTTTATCTGATAGAAAAATAGGTTGTCTTTTATCTGGTGGGGTTGATTCGAGTTTAATTGCTGCATTAGTTGCGAAACATTACAAAAAAGGTGAATTAGAAACATTTAGTATAGGCATTAAGGGAGCTGTAGATTTAAAATATGCACAAATGGTAGCCGATCATATTGGTTCAAAACATCATAGTATTGAATTAACTGAACAAGATATGTTGAATGCGATTCCCGAAGTAATTTATAATATCGAATCTATGGATACCACTACGGTAAGAGCGTCTGTTCCCAATTATTTAGTATCTAAATATATAAAGGAAAATACTGATTGTAAAGTAATTTTTCAAGGAGATGGTATGGATGAAGTGGGTGGTTCATATTTATATCTTGCAAATGCTCCATCTGACACCGAGTTTCATAATGAATGTATAAACTTATTGAAAGAAATCCATATGTTTGATGTACTCCGAGCTGACAGAACTATAGCTGACAACGGGTTGGAACCTCGTACACCATTTTTGGATAAATCTTTTGTTAATTATTATATGTCGATACCAGTAGAATTAAGAATGCATAGTGATAAAATTGAAAAATATATTTTACGGAAATCGTTTGAAAATGATAATTTATTACCAGAAGAAGTTCTTTGGAGAAGGAAAGAAGCATTTTCTGACGGATGTAGTAGTGAAAAGAAATCATGGTCCAATATTATCAAAGAACATGTAAATGATATTATAACCGATGATGAATTTAATCAAATATCTCAACAATATATTCATAATAAACCTCTATTAAAAGAATCTTTATATTATAGAATCATATTTGATAAACATTACAAAAAATTTTCCAAAATAATCCCCCATTTTTGGATGCCTAAATGGACCAAATCAAATGTGATAGACCCATCTGCGAGAATATTAGACGATGTTTATAATAAGGATTATAAAATACGAGAAAAAAATATTTGTAAAACAATCTAGTATTTGTAAAACAATCTAGTATTTGTAAAACAATCTAGTATTTGTAAAACAATCTAGTATTTGTAAAACAATCTAGTATTTGTAAAACAATCTAGTATTATTTAAATACTATATAAATACATATTTAATAAATTAATAATGATAAGTATTGTATTCATTTTCCTCATCACTTTCACCATTTTCTAAATAAAATTCATTTGAATCATTTATATATTCAAAATCTTCAAAATAGTCTCGTGTTGGGTTTTCATACAAATTACAATTCATAGTTTTCATATCCAATATACTCTGGAGAAAGTATTTTGGAAGTTTAAATTTTTTTTCAAGTAAATCTTTCTTAGTATATTCAGAAGTAGGATAGATTGTATTTGTTGCGGAATCTAATAAATAAAACTTTGGAATAATTCTTGACATTTTTTAAATACATAAATATTATATTTTGTCATATTTCAATTTTTTATTTTTTAATTAATAAAATTGAAATTTATAAATAACATAAAGATTATTATTATTAATATAATAATTTGTAATTATTATCCCAATGAATGATAATAAACAAGATGAGTTTAAATGGTCAAATGATACGTGGAATGTAGTTGGAGCATTTTTTAAACAAAAGAAGAATAAACAATTGGTAAGACATCAAATAGAATCATTTGATGATTTTCTAAATAATAAAACCCTAAGTATTATTAAACAATATAATCCAATAGTAATTTTACACGAATTTGATCCAGATAATAAAAATTATAAATATAATATTTCGGTCAATTTCACAAACTTCTATATAAGTAAACCAACTATATGTGAAAATAATGGAAGTACTCAACCAATGACACCGAATGACGCGAGATTGAGAAATTTTACATATGCCGCACCAATGTATGTAGATATCGAATTCAAAATTAATGTAAATAATAAAGAACCAGATAATGAAGAAAAAATTATAAAACTAGAAAAAATAAATATTGGTAAAATGCCAATTATGTTACATTCTAGGTTTTGTTTATTAAGTGAAAGATGCCATAACAATCAAAAAGATATGGGTGAATGTATTTATGATAATGGTGGATATTTTATAATCAATGGTAGTGAAAAAGTTCTTATACCCCAAGAAAAGGTTGCAGAGAATAAAATATATGTTTTCAAAAATAGTAAAAATGCGAATAAGTACTCACATATTGCTGAAATAAAATCGGTGAATATTACTAAATTTAATCCCGCAAAAAGTTTAAGTATAAAATTTTGTACTAAAGATAATATGTTTGGTAAAACTCTAAAAGTTACAATATCACATATTCGTCAAGATATTCCATTATTTATTATTTTTAGAGCTTTAGGGATTGAATCTGATAAAGAAATAATAGAATATATTGTATATGATTTATCTGATAATTTATCTAAGAAAATGATAGAATTATTAAAACCATCGTTAGAAGAAGCTATAACTATTCAAACCCAAGAACTGGCAACTCAGTATATTTCAAAATATGTGAATATACTTGGACAACCAAAAGAACTTAAGATAGAAAAAGAAAAGAGAATTAGTTATATAAGAGACTTATTTAAGAAAGATTTCCTTCCACATATTGGGGAGAATTATAATAATAAGGCGCTCTTTATTGGTTATATGGTGAATCGTTTATTCAGATGTTATTTGGGTTATTCGGAATACGATGACCGTGATAGTTATATTAATAAACGTATAGATTTATCAGGTAGTTTATTATCTAACTTATTCAGACAATACTTTACAAAATTAATCAAAGATATGCGAACTTCAATTATAAAGGAGATCAATTCGGGTCCATGGAAAGCAACCAATAATTATGGTGATTTAATAAATTCATCAAATATTTATAAAATTGTAAAATCAACTACAATTGAAACTGGTCTTCGTTATTCATTAGCTACTGGTAATTGGGGTATGAAAAATGCTAATAATAAACAAGGTATCGCACAAGTATTAAGTAGATTAACATATAATAGTACTTTATCTCATTTAAGAAGAGTTACTACTCCGATTGAGAAAACTGGAAAACTGATTGCTCCAAGAAAACTTCATAGTACCTCGTTTGGTTTTGTATGTCCGGCAGAAACCCCAGAAGGTGGTGCGGTAGGTGTGGTTAAGAATTTATCAGTTATGTGTCATATAACTATTGAAACAATACCAGATATAATTTATTCATCTTTAGATGATTTCGGAATAGAAAAAATAGAAGATATAAACATCAATCAAATTATTAATAAAACAAAGATATTTGTTAATGGGAATTGGTATTGTGTTCACAAAAATCCGATTGAACTATTGAATTATCTTAAGAATCTTAGAAGAATTGGAATAATTAATATATTTACATCAATTTCGTGGGATTCAAATCTTAATGAAATTTATATATATAGTGATTCTGGTAGATGTATGAGACCACTATATATACTTGAAGATAATAAGTTTCTGATAAATAAAGATATAATTAATCAGTTAGTTAATAAAGAAATAAAGTGGAATAATTTAATTCTGGGTTCTCTGAATAAAAATAAAGGTGATTTTATAGATAATGAAATAAAACCTGGGGTTATTGAATGGTTAGATGCTTCAGAAACTAATTCATCATTAATTTGTATACCAGAAAATGATAAAATTATTTCAAAAACTAACAACCATATATATAGATATACACATTGCGAAATCCATCCTTCAACTATATTGGGGGTTCTGGCATCTAGTATACCTTTTCCTGACCATAATCAATCTCCGAGGAATACATATCAAAGTGCTATGGGTAAACAAGCTATGGGATTATATGCTACAAATTTCAGAGAAAGATTAGATACGTTAGCACATGTATTGAATTATCCTCAGAAACCTTTAGTATGTACAAGAATGATGAAATATCTAAATACGAATGAAATGCCAAATGGTATGAATGTAATAGTTGCAATTTGTACATATACTGGGTATAATCAAGAAGATTCAATTATACTAAATAAATCATCAGTTGATAGAGGTTTATTTGGTTCGACATTTTATAGAACATATAAAGATGAAGAAAAAAAGAATCAAGCAGATGGTTCTGATGAAAAATTTTGTAAACCCGATATAAAAATTACATCAGGTTTGAAAGCAGGTTCATATGATAAATTAAATGAAAATGGATTTATTAGCGTGAATTGTCCAGTAAAATCAAATGATATAATTATTGGAAAATCGATACCTGTAAAACAAACTATTTCAAATTCTTCACAAAGATTTCGTGACAATAGTACATCTATACGTAATAACGAAGAAGGTGTTGTAGATCACGTATATCAAAATAGAAACGGCGAAGGTTATCGTTTTTGTAAAGTAAGGATACGTTCAGATAGAATTCCAACAATTGGTGATAAATTTTCTTCAAGACACGGACAAAAAGGTACTGTTGGTATGTTATATTCGCAGGAAAATATGCCTTATAGTAAAGATGGAATTACACCTGATATTATTATAAATCCACACGCAATACCGAGTAGGATGACAATCGCACAATTAATAGAATGTATATTGGGCAAAGCCTGTACAAATTTGGGATTTTTTGGAGATTCTACACCATTTACAGATGTTAAATTGGAAGATATTTGTAAAATTTTAGAAGAACAATGTGATATGGAAAGGAATGGTAACGAAGTTTTATATAATGGATTCACTGGTGAGCAATTAAAATGTTCGGTTTTTATTGGACCAACTTATTATCAAAGACTTAAGCATATGGTTGATGATAAAATTCACAGTAGAAGTACTGGACCAGTAGTTTTATTAACAAGGCAACCTGCTGAAGGCAGGGCTAGAGATGGTGGATTAAGATTTGGAGAAATGGAGAGAGATTGTATTATAGCACACGGTAGTGCTCAATTTTTGAAAGAGCGTATGTTAGATGTATCGGATAATTATAGAGTATTTTTATGTAAGGAATGTGGTATTGTATCAATAGTCAATCCAGAGAAAAAAATATATAGTTGTAAAAAATGTAATAATTATGTATCGTTTTCAGAAGTTCATATGCCATATGCTAAAAAATTAATGATACAAGAATTACAAACAATGAATATTGCTGCCAGAATAATAACTACATAATAAGTAAATAATAATTTTTAATTTTAAAAATAAAATAATTAAATATTGAATATACATTGAATATACATTGAATATACATTGAATATACATTGAATATACATTGAATATACATTGAATATACATTGAATATACATTGTATATACATTGAATATACATTAAATATAATTTTTTTAACAATATTCTTGTAATTGTATTAATTATTCTATATGATTGTCAATTTCATGTGCTTTTTTCTTAAAAATAAATAGTATTTTGATTCATTAATATATTAAATATTATATTTTATAAATAAAATAATTACTATAAAATAATATCTATTTTTTCTTTTTCACTAGTTATTTTATATTCAATTATATTATAATCTTTATCTAGAATTTCTAAATATATATAATTAAAATTACTATTAATATTATTTAGATATGTTATATATTTAGCAAATATATAAAGATTTATATTAATTTTTAAAAAATTTTGAAGTATATTAATACAATCGTAATTATCTAAAATATTAGTATCATTGTTTTCGATAGTAATTGTTGCACCTAATATATCATTTTTAACATATTCTAAATTATCAATCCCTGTAAAATATTTGTATTGTATAAAATAATCAACACCAATATTACTTATTTTCAATATACTTTCATCATTTAAATTATTTATATTATAATATAATTTAAATTTATTATCTTCAAAATTATAATATGATACTGTCTGAGATTTTATAATATTTTTAGAAAAATCTATATAATAAGTATATACCGATAATGAATTCCATACAATATTATATTTATATTTATTTAATAAATAACCACTTACTATAATAAAAACAGGAGTTAAATAATAATAAGAAAATATATTAAAAAACATTTGTTTTTTAATATATTTTTATAGGTATTTTTTTAAATAATTTATTTTTTTCAATAAAATTACAATTAAATTTCTCTAAATATCTATAACAATATTATTATCATTGTATAGTTTATAATTATATATACATTCTTTAATATCTATATGTTGTTGCTTAAATTTAAATATTATATAAATTTAAGAATTACTTTTATATGTAAAATAATCTATACAAATTAAAAATATTAATTTATGATTCCGATAATTGCATGATAAGTTATAAAAATATTGTGCATTAATAAACTAAAAATTAAATAAATTAATAAATATTAGAATATAAGTTTATTCATCATCAAATGTTTCAATTATTGATGTATTTTTTATATTTTCTTCATTCTTCAAAGTTTTTTCTTCTTTACTCGACGATTTATTAGATTCCATAATATCAGTTCCCCTTCCGAATGCTTTATCTTGATCATTAATAATATTTTTAATATTATCTAAATCTAATCTATTTGAAAACGATTTTTTAAATTTATAAATAGTGTAAATAAAAAATAAAATAACTAATAAACTAATAATTTTTCCTTTATTATTCCATAAACTTTCTAAAATATTAAACGATTTTTTTATTTCTGGAGGTTTCACATTATTAACTTCTAAATTATTAACTAAATTTGCGTTATTTGGGATTTCTATACTTGTATTGTTAACAATATCATTGGAAACCTTTTCAAATAATTTGCTATCTAAATTATGATTAGTTTTTAGTTGTTGAACCAATTTTTCAATAAAAGGTGCTTTTTGATTCATAAATTGAAATGAAGCCATTTTATTTATATATTATATTTTAAAATAACATAAAAAAACATTTTTTTGAATATTTATTAATAAATTATTTATTAATAAATACATAATTATATTTTTATTATTTTATTATTAATCTGGTAATATCCCTATAATATTTTTATTTTCATCGCTATGTAAATCTATATATTTTAGTATACTTAAAATAACTGCAGAAGAATCTTTACCACAGTTAATACATTCTTTCAGTGCTAATTTTTTTTTAAAAATTTCAACTATCGGATAATTAACCTCAGCACATATATCGGTCATACCTCTATCAGAAAATGAAGCCAATAATTCTTCATTTTCTTTTTTAATAAAAACACCGATAATTAATAAATCTGGCAATAATGCTTTTAATCTACTACCAATACCATTTATCAAACCGATAGAACTATCTGGTATAAATATTATATCAATATTTCCATCGCATTGATTAAATATTTGATTTGAAATATTAATATAATATTTTTTTTGTAATCTATAATAATCTAAATTAATTATTTCCGGATTTTTTATATTATTTAAATATTTGTTGTTATTAATTTTAAAATTATACAATCGTTTAAATATTTCTAGTATTTTTTTATCTTTAGTTTCAATTTTATCGGTATCAACTGAAATACCATTTATTAAAAAGCTATCTATAATTTCATTTATAATTCTGGCATCAATTGTATTAAATGAATTTAAAAATTCATATTTAAGAAAAAAATTATATTTAGAATTATTTAATAGATTATTAATAGAAATTAATGGAGTATATTTTATGATATCTAATATATTTCCATATTTATTAGAATGTATCATTTACATATACATATAGGAAATAAAAACTGAATTGTAAATTTAAATTTTAATAAAAAAAATTTTATCATTATTTTTAAATATATAAATAATATTCATATTAAAAATATAAAATTATTTATATGAGTTGAAATCTGAATGATTTCAGGACGATATATCTACGACAAATCTGGAGAAATATTAAATTTATTAATTAGTATTAATATGCAAGCTAACCTAGTAATTTTACAAGTATTATGAGTACAATTAATAATTATATTTAATGGGTTATATTCTAATGGTTCATATAGCCGACTTTCTTATAAGGTTTAGTAAATAGATAGATATCTATAATAATTTAAAGCAAAAACCTAATCAAAATTTAAAAAGACAATTTAAAAAAGACAATTTAAAAAAGACAATTTAAAAAACAAAACCATAATATTTACAATACTCACACAGTTAGTTATTATAAAATTTTTTTGAAAAAAGGTTGTTTATAAATTATAACATCATATTCATTAAACTTCTTCCAGATGAACCGATTTTAAAGTCTGAGTCATCGCGGTTTATAATTACATCTATCTTTGAATTTTTCGGTAATTCACTTGGCAGTAAAGGAGGCAATCCTTTATTTGCTCGAACCCAATCATTTTTTTTATCATAATATCTAGTGATCCAAGTATAATTCGGAATTATATTAAATACTAGATCTCTTCCAAATAAAACAATCCATTTGAACGTATCTACAATATGATCACTTTGTCCAACAATAGTTCGCCCTACCTGTTGATCATTCATCCCTTCATAATAATTTTCAATAATTAACTTATTTTTATGATCCGAGATATTATTAAATTTATCAGTATGGTATGGAAGTATTAAATAAGAATGGGTTAAAAGTAATACGATAATAAACACTATTATAATTTTTAAATACATTATATTATTAATAAGATTATTATGTTAATTATAATTGTTTAATTAAATAATTTATTAATAAAAAATATTGTTCTTTAAATCTGAGAGATATTATTATATAAGATGTCCAGAATATTTTAAGTAAATATAAAAAATTAATTTTAATTTAAAATTATTAGTAATGTAAAAACTAATTATTAACACTGTTCAAAATAATAATAATCTTCCATTATATATTGAGTTTATATCAAATTAAAAATTCAGAAAGATAATTAGTATAAAATATAATAATTGAAACTATATATTAAGCCGTGATTAACTTAAGATGATTTAGTATTATTTATGAAACATTATATAATAATACATTTATTGGTTTAACTAATGTTAAAAATTGAATTAATATAAATTCAAAAATAAATTCAAAAATAAATTCAAAAATAAATTCAAATATTAATAGATATGAAAATTTATATTGTATTATATAGTAAATTGTATTAATTTATAAATAGTTTGTTATAATATACAAATTAATAATTTATATTTTTAAAATTGATTAATATATAAAAGACTTAATACACTTATATACAAGTTATGGGAATACCTGCATATTTTAATAGTTTAATCAAAGAGTTTCCCGATATAATAAGTAATAAATTATGTTCGGAATCAAATATTGGAAGAATATTTTTAGATTTAAATTGTTGTATTCATCCATGTGCAAAAAAAATAAATGATGAATTTTATGGTAAAGTGTCTAACGATGAACTAGAACAACTAATAATACGAGAAACGATTGATTATATTGATATAATAGTTAAGTTTACGAAGCCAAAAGATTTAATATATATAGCCATAGATGGTGTTCCACCAAGAGCAAAGATGTCACAACAACGATTAAGAAGATATAAGTCTATAAAAGAAAAAAAAACAATAAATAAAATTAAGAAAAAATGTAATTTAGAAATTACAAATTCGTGGGATTCAAACGCAATTACTCCTGGAACATATTTCATGAAAAACCTTTCAGATAAGATTTTAGAATATATAATGAATTTAAATTATAAAGATATAAATACTATATTTTCGGATTCGAGAGTAGAAGGTGAAGGTGAACATAAAATATTACAATATATTCGTAATAATTCGAGAAAGAACGATAACTACGATATAATATATGGATTGGACGCAGATTTAATAATGTTAGCATTATCTACCAACTTAAAAAATATAGCACTACTTCGTGAAAAAATTCATTTTAAAAAGGGCGAAGAATGTAAAGATGTATTCTTATATTTGATGGTAGATAAATTGCGAAATAATTTATTTTTAGATTTGAATTCAAAATTAGAGAATTCAAATATATTCTTAAAAAATGATGAATTGGTAAATAATTTTATTAAAGATTATATATTTTTGTGTATGTTTTTGGGTAATGATTTTATTCCACATATTCCATCATTAAGTATTAAATCCGGGGGGATAGATATTATAATAGATATATATACAAAATTATATTCGCGTTTTCAAGTTAATTTAATAGATGGTGCTGATATAAATTACGATTTTTTAATAAGTATTATGAAAGAATTATTAGATTTAGAAGACAAAAATTTAAATGATTTATATATGAAACGACAAAAATTTAAAATTAGTTATAGTAATAGTGAAACAATATATGAAAAGGAATTAAAAGATTTAAATTATTATCCGATTTTAAATAAAGATATAGAAGAAATGGTATTAATGGGACAAGACGGTTGGAGAAGTAGATATTATAGTAGTTGTTATGACAATATTTCTTTTAAAGAATACGAATTAGACAAAATATGTGCAAATTACATAGAGGGTTTACATTGGACAGCACTTTATTATTTTGATAAATGTCCTTCATGGAAATGGTATTTTAAACATAGACATTGTCCCTCTGTTTATGATTTATATAATTATTTAATTAAACAACCTTTTATAAAAGATAATCAATTTAATAAAGATAACCCGGTAGAACCTTTTGTTAATTTAATGATGGTATTGCCTATTGAAAGTTTTTATTTATTACCAGATATTTGTTTAAATTTAATAACTGATATAAATCATGAAATTAGTATGTATTATCCAATAGATTATAAATTAGATTCCTTAAATAAAATGTATTATTGGGAATGTATTCCAATATTACCAGATATAGAATTAGATAAAATATCAAAATTAATTAAGAACTGTAAATTTAAAAAAACCGAAATTGATAGAAACTCTTTTAATAAAGAGATAAATGTAATATCTAAAAAAAATTTCTCTAAAATTATTAATAATTGAATAAATTGATAAAACTATAAAATTAAATATTTTTTCAAACCCGATTACTGGTTGTTTTACCCAAATTTAGTTTATTACATAATTTTTTATTATGTGAGGAAGTTAAATTATGCCAATAAAAATTACAATAATTATATATATTATTGCTATAAATCATACAATTTATTTTTTTAGTAAAAAGTTTATCATTAAAATTAAATATTTCTGAATGACCATTTTTTTCAACTTCATTTTTAAAGAAAATTACAAATTCGTTCATATCATCTGACCTTTCTGGGTGCCATTGTACGCCATAAAATGGATAATTTCGTGCTTCAATTGTAGATATAAATATTTTACCATTTCTATCTTTATTCACTGAAACCACTCTATAAAAATTTTTAATATTATTAATTTTATTATATTTGTATAGCGATAATCCCATAGAGTGGTTATGTAATAATAATTTTTTATTCTTAATATTATTTAAAAAATTATTAGATATATTTTTAAGCATTCTACTTTCTTTACTATCTTTAACCGTCTCAAAATTAGTATAATAATCTTTGAATGAATCAAACTTAGTTAAAAGATCTTTTAAATTATCATTTTTTTCAGAAACTATCAACATTTGTTGGAAACCCATACATGCTCCCCATATTGGAAAATAATCACCATTGTCGTTCGCGGTAATAGATAATTTTATAAATTTTTTACAACATTTATAATACTCTTTCGAATTACTAGCAAATACTCCACCGCTCGGTATATATAATCCATTTATCCTTTCAAAATAGTATTTATGATTTTTAGTATTATATGGTATTGGGAAAATTTCTAAACCCGCGTTTTTTAACCAATTAATATGAGAAGATGATATATATGAATCACCACATATTTTGTAATATTTTCTCCCAGGACTTAGAGGGACCGTAACGATCCCTATAATTTTTTTTTTATATTTACGAACAATTTCTTTACCAACATGTATTCTTGTGAAATTTATTAAACACTCAGATAACACTTTAGCAATATCCTTTATATTTTTTTTTTCTTTTAAAATATTTTCAGATACCTCTATTTGAATACTTGAACAATTTTTAACTTTTGAATATTTCCTAGAGGTATACCCCCCATTATAATATATCTTAGTATTAATTGAATGTTTTGGGGATGGGACGCATTTGATATTTTTCAGAGTTTTAAATTTTTTTTTACTTATTAGATGTCCTAAACTTTGATTTCCTAATATTAATACCTTTTCGTTTATATTTATATTATCTGCTAAATTTTTAATAGTGGAATTTTCATAATTATTCGTATCTATATATATATTATCTAATCCATAACCTAACTGAATCTCTTTTTTCGTTTTAGTATTCGTATGTAAATCAATTAATAAACATTTCCCAAATCTTTTTATTATATTACTTATATATTCATTAATTTTATTATGATACATTTTCCAATATTTTTTTTGAGATTTAGATTCGGTACCAACTGTAATCGGACGGTTTACATCAACATATAACCTTTTAATATTAAAAATAACATAATATGGTGTAATATTATTTTCTTCCATTTGTGTAATAACAGCAGAACCAAAATTATTCAAATTTTTATCAGGGTTTAAATGTAATTTTTTAACAGTCCGGGATTTTAAATTTTTTCTCATTTTCCCATCGTGTCCTATGGTAATAATTAAGGGACAATTGCCAATTTTATTTATAATAGTTGACATTTATCTTTTATTATAATAGTTATATTTTAAATATTTAACATAAAGTAAATATTTTATTTTTTACTACAATTTAAATATTAATTTAATTATTCCATAATAATTTAATAAGTTTATTAATTTCTGCTGGAATAAATACTATATCACTTTGGTCAAAAATAAAATTTTCTGAACTATCATAATTAAACTTCCATACACTTTGTGAATTAATGGTTCCATTTTTTACATATATATATAAACCTTCTCTAATATCAGAAGCATCGTTAAAATTTTCAATACGAGTTAATGCGTTTCCTACAAATTTATAAATTCCATTAAATATAGGATCATTATCATTTTTAATCAATATTATCGAGTCTATGTCTACAATTATACCGTCAATTATATTACCAGGTGCGATAATACTAGAATCCAATGCTTCCGTTGTAGCAATATCAACTTCTAATAATTCTAATCTATCTTTTTTTAGATAATCTTCCATTTTAACATTTATTTTATTTTCAATAATATCATCAACATTATTATTAAGTTGTGTAATATAACTTGATGCTCCGGATGCCGAGAAAGGATAACCTTCTTTGACTATAATATCATCTGAATATATGTCAATACTATAACTTCCATCAAATATTTGATTTCCTATTTTAACAGGAGATTTTAATTTACTAGCAGTATCTGCGTTACCTTTTAAAGATTTACAATTAATTACTCCTCCAACATTTAAATTATAACTTATTGAACCGGAAATTGCACGAATGTTTCCACTATTCGGTTGAATAGTTGGTGCACTAACTAAATTGGTAATAGATTGTCTAGTCAATAGGCTAGATGGTATTATATTTTGCCGTATTATAGAATCCGGTCTATTTGAAATATTCGGTGTTTGAAAATTATTTAATCTATTCCATGAATAATTATTATTAAATGATAAATTGTTATAAGGATTATATCTCTGATTATTTGAGAATCTATTATAATACCCCATTATAACTTATAAATATTATAAATAACTGGGATTATTTTAAATTCATTAATATTTAATTTAAGATAAATGAAAATAGTGATGTTTAATTAATTATAATATTTTTATAAGTTAATTAACGTTGAAATTACAATTTAAATATATTTATATTTATTAATAAATGAATTTTATAATAAATAAAAAAAATTTAATATTCGGGACGGTGTGTATAAGTTATTTATCATATATCACTAATAAAATCTATTTTAATAACTCCAATATTAAAAAGATAACTAATAAATTGGATAATATTACAAATAATATTGAAGATATAAAACATAGTATTAAAGATATAAAACATAATATTCGGGGTACAGAAATTGGAATTGAAAATATTATTAATAACATACAAAGTAAAGAAACCGAACTTATAGAAATTAATAATTATCTGAAAAATAAAGAAAATAATTTAGAAAATATAGAAAATAATCTGAAAGATATAGAGAATAAACAGAGTTCTAAACAAAGTAATCTTAAAAATAAAGAAAATAATTTAGAAAATATAGAAAATAATCTTTATTTTAAAGAAAGTAATCTTAAAAATAAAGAAATTAACCTTAAAGATATAGAAACAGAATTGAATTATAAAGAAATTAATCTTAAAGATAAAGAAATTAATCTTAAAGATAAAGAAATTAATCTTAAAGATATAGAAACGAATCTTAATGATAAAATTGAAAATTTAAATAATATAGACTTTGTATCACTCGAAAAAATTTAATAAAGTTAATCAAATAATACCAAACATCCACCTTCTTTATTATTTTCAATACTGATAGGTCTATAAAATCTCTGTTCGCTTGGTATTAATTGATATATTATAAATTTGTCACCTCTAATATATTTTTCTCTGGAGTATACTACATATCCGTGAGGTTTTACGATCTGTCTAAGTATAGTTATCACATTTTTACAGTTTAAATCATTGAGGTATGTTCTTGCTTTGCATGGTAAATAATACTTCTCTAATTCTGATTTTAATTCTCTAACAGTTTCAACGGTTTTCAGGGATATAAGGTCTTGTCTTGCAAAATTATGATTATCATTAAAATCTTTTAAACCAAACCTATTAATTATTTCCAATGCCAATTCTTTTGTGGGTTGTCTGCGAAATAATTGGTTTTTAGATGACATTATATCCTAATATATATATAGAAAAAAAATAATTGTATAATTTAATTTTTCATTAAAATTAGTTTCATTCTTCCAATGGTTGTTGTTCAATTTCCCTTTCTTGTTTTTTATTTATACCTGACTTATCTTTTTTTGAGTATCCTTTTTTGAGAGACTGTTCTTTTTTATCATGCCAATAATCACACATAAGTGGTCCACCACTAATACCTTTAACTTGTACTGCTTGTGGACCATTCGCTCCAGTTGTAACCGAAAATGTAACATATTCCCCTTGTTGTAAAGTTTTATATTGCGATTTTGTAGGTTGAATACCCGAATGATGTACAAATAAGTCTTTACCTTGGTTCTCGCCCTCCAAATATGTAATAAATCCATAACCTAAACTATTTCTGAACCATTTTACCGAACCATTATTAATAGATGATTCACTTAAGATATTCTCTTGCATTTCTTCACTCATTTTATAATGTATTATATAATATTCTCTTTAAATAATTTAGAATAAATAAATTTTTTAATTAGTTGTATTCTTTAATTTATTATATATTGTTTTGAATAATATGAAAATTACCAATATTTTACTAATCTTAATCCTTATTCTTTTTTTTTTTCATTTAAAACAGTATTTTAAAATAAATTATAATATAGAAATCTTACAATTAAATTCTCCAAAATTAAATATCTGGAATGAAAATTTCTATAATAAACTCCCCATTATAATAACCAATTCTATGAACGATTGGGGGTATTTTACAAAATGGACAATTGACTTAATAGAAAATAAATATAAGAATAAATATATATCAACGTTTTATACCCATAATAATACTGTAATTAAAAAAAAAGTTAAAATAAGTGATTTTATTACGAAACTAAATAATGGTAATAATATTTATGGTTTAACTAATTATTTTGACGATTTAAATATTCAAAATAACATTTTATCACATCTTAAAAAATTACTTTGTAATAATAATATTGATATTAAAACGAAATTCTGTATTGGTAATAAAAATTCAGTTTTTAATATTCAATCAGATTCATCTCATAATCTAATTTTATGTCAATTATATGGTACTTGTAAAGTTTTATTGTGGAATCCTTCTGAAAGGGAAAATTTATATCCTTCTGGTAAATTTGATAAATATAATTTATATAGTAAAGTAGATATTAATAATATAAAAAACGAATTTAAAAAATTCAATAATTCAAAATATGTTGAAATAATATTAAATCCAGGACAAATATTGCATATACCGAATTATTGGTGGTATAATGTTCAAAATATGAATAGGAATATCACACTATATGTTAGAAGTGAATCACACTTTTCATATTTTATTAAATTATTCTTTGAAAAATATCGTTCATTTCTACATAGTTTAAATTTATATCAGAATACTAACTGTATATGCTGTACCGAGTAAAAAAATAATATTTCTTAGTTATTAATATATTTAATTTTTAGTATAATTTTAAATTATATATATATAAATTAAATATGAATGATGATGATTTAGGTAAATATAGTATTGATATTGAATGTAATTCTTGTTTATTTATACTTATACTTAAATATGGTGCTACATTTGACGGTATAAGTAATTTTACTTCCGAATCGATTGAAAGAAATGATACAAAAGATAATAATTATGAAGTTGAATTAAGATTGCCTTATGGAATATCTAATATAATATATGATAATGAACCCATTATTATTAATTATCAAAGATGTGTCGATAGACCAGTTGCAACTTCATACAATGTAAAAACTTTAGAATTTCTTAATTTATATTCAGATGTTTCTACAAACCATTTAAAATCATTTATTTTAGATGCAAAAAAATTTAATGAACCTAAAAAAAATAATGATGTTGTATGTAGAATATTAAAAAATACGGTTTGGATATTATTATCTAAATTGCCTAAAAGAGAATCAGATTCTATATTTTTACCAGGTACACAAAAAGAAGATATATATAACGATATTGAAAAATTTATAAATAGTGAAGACGATTATGAAAAATATGGCATACCATATAAAAGAAATTATTTATTAGAAGGTTTGCCGGGTACAGGCAAAACAAGTCTTATTTTTTCAATTGCTTCGAAATTTAATTTAGATATAGCAATTATTAATTTTAGTCCAAAAATTGACGATAATATATTTATGTCGGCAATATCAAATCTACCTAATAATTCTATATTATTATTAGAAGATATAGATTCTTTATTTATTGATAGGAAAAGTTCTAGTGAAAATTTTAGCATGATATCATTTAGCGCAATATTAAATGTATTAGATGGTATTGCTAGAAAAAATAAAATGATTACTTTCATGACAACAAATTATATTGATCGCATAGATGATGCATTAAAGAGACCAGGTAGAATAGACTATATGGTAAGCTTCAAATCGGCAACCATGGATCAGATTAAAAATATGTTTATTTCATTTTTTCCAAATTTAGATGAAATTCCTAAAAATATTTTGAGTAAAATTAAGAATAATTCAATTTCAACTGCTATATTACAAAAATTTCTATTTGAAAATAGAAATTCTAAAAATATTATTGAAAATATAGATAAATTATTTGAATTTGCAAAATGTTATAATTATAATTCATTATATATATAAAATATATTTAAAGTATTAAGGTTACTTCATTCAATGAATGAAAAATTTATAAATAATAAATCAACTCTAGACAATTTTTATATTAACAAAGGATATTCATATATGAGGTCTTTACTTAGACAATCGTTAATTATCAAATTAAATTGTTTTATAATAAATTTATTTAATAAAAATAAATTATTAAAATATTTTAAAATATTTTCTAAAAATTTTCTTTTTCAGAAACGAAAAAGAAATAAATTATTAAAAAATACTTTTTTAAAACTCAAATTACCCAATAGTGTATATTTAGCAAACTCATGTAGTATACACAAATTATGTTTAAAGAAAAAAAAAATGAATACTACAATTGAAGTAAATACATTTTCATATTTTTTTCATAAATATATAAATAATTATAAAGGTAATAATAGTATTTATGAAAAAGCTAATATCAATATTGTTAAATCACCTAATACAAATCTAAACTTTACCGGTTACAATCAACATAAAAGTTCATTATCTAATTCAAATAGTAAGCTATTAGAGAAATATTCTAACGACAATATCAATAATTATAAAGATAATATCAATTATTTCATAGATTTTAAATCATTTAAAAAATCGACAAAGAATATAAGAAGAAGACATAGTATGGTAATTTAATTCCAATCGTTATTACCTTCGCCATCATTCTTAATTTGGGGTAATAATAATTTATGTCTTTCGATATATTCTACCAAAAATGCCATATAACCTCGTATATTTGGACCCAATTCTTTACCAGCGTCTCTATTTTCTAAGAATTCGCATATCATCGGTGCTGAGACACGATGTTCTTTACTATTATTATATAAAAATAAATGTATAAAATACATTGACCACGCTGCACAGAAACCATCTGTTTGACCTTGTATATATTTTATTCCACTTAGCATTGTTTCTATCGCTTGTGGTCCCCTATTCCCCTGATACATATTTGGTGTAATATATTTAACATCTTTAAATATTATTTTTATACTTTCACTTTGTTCTGGTGTTAATGACGGGTTTTCCCCAGTTATAAATTGGCGGAATTGTTCATCTAAATCATTGTGGTCATATATTTTAAACCCTTTCCCATTGGGTTCAAATCTTACGATGGTTTTATCATGTCTATCCATTATCATCGCATTTGCGTGATACCCACCAGACTGAATACGTATAGTTAAAATAAAAATTATATATCTTTTTTCAGATTCCATACATCTTTCAAATGCTTTGATCGTGAAATCACTATAAGATAAACCGGCTCCCTTATCAAAATATTCAAAGGGCATCCAATTAGTAACATGATTAAATAAAATATCATGGTTATTGAAATACATTGGGTTATTTTTACCTAATTTAGTACCTAATATATCAATACTAACGCCTTCTGTTATCAAATCTCCTGGCAAATATCCAGTCCATTTATGTTGTAAATCATCTATGTATAGCATTGTTTCGTTCTTTTTATCAAATATCTTTGTTTTTTTATTATAATTTTCTAATTCATTATAATATTCATGGAATATTTTACTATTATTTTTTAATAAATTTTCTCCCTTATGTTTTAGATTTTTGCTTCTCATTAAAAATCTAGGATTAAATACTAACCTATCGTGTGTCTTAAAATCATTGCCAACCTTTTCTATAATTGTAGTAAAGTCTTTAAATAAATACTCTTCCGACATTAATAAAAGAACTTTTCTTGAAGTTTGGGGGTCACCTCGAAATAATGTAAAATACTTTTGGGTCTTCTCATTCATTGGTTTATAAAATTGTTTTCTCAATTTATGTACTTTATATTTTGGTTCTAAAAGATTTACTTGATTAATTTTAGGTATACTATTTTTTTTAGTTTTATTATTATTTAGGTTATTGTTATTTTTTTTACTTTTAATATCGTTGTGTTCTCTTTCAATTTTGTATATTAAATTTTTGTTTTTTGTCTTCCATTGATTCTCTTCAAAATCATAATCTGATTCTAATATTTCACGATATAATTCAGCTAATACAGTTTCTTCAACTTTATTATTACTTTTATTAGGTTCCAACCCTCTTAATAAAAATTTAACATTTTCTGGATTAATATTTTCAATAATCCATCCATTGCTTAAACCTTTCCATAATAATATTTGGCATGACATTTTTTTAAAACTTATTTTTGAAACTATTATACCATAATCCCCTAAATTCTTATCTGATAATTTTATTAAATCATATTTATTAAGTTTGGTAATATCTTTTACAAAATTTTTTGATTTTAAAATTTGTTTTTTATATATAAAATGGTCTCGGTTGTTTAAATTATCGCCGAACATAAGCATTTCGCTATTTATAAGTTTTATATGAAATTCAGTTAAAAGTTTTATATGGGGCTCTCCGTATTTTATTTTTAGTTTTAATGGACCAATTAGTTCTGTGTAAATAATATCTATTCTTTTAGAATTGGTACCTTTGCTAATACCCCCAAATAACATTTGTTCGATAGTACCTATCCTATTACTTAGTTTTTGATTTGGATAATCATAATATTCTCTTATAAAATTATATGCAGTTCTTTTTGCGAATTTATCAACATCCTTTCTTTTATTATCAGATAACCTATTTATTAATATAGGTATAAACTCTTGAGATGTAATTTCTTTAACTTTTGAAGGTTCATCTTTTAAATAATATTTATAAAATACAATCTTTGGTTCTATTTTTGATCGTCTTGTTTCTAATAATATACAATTTTCATCAGAATAATCCCCATCTTCTTTATTAATTATATGTATCAAGTCATATTTTCTAAATTTCATTATATCTTCTATAATTTTATTTGGTTTAGACACAAATATATTATTTGTTTGATTAATTACATTATTTGTTTGTTCAATTACATTATTTTTTTGATTAATTACATTATTTTTTTGATTAATTACATTATTTTTCAATTTATTTTCAACTTCGGCAGTTTTTTTTTTACCATAATGTTGTTTTAATTCATTTATAAATACTTTAGTATTTTGAAGCAATAAACAAATATCTGTAAATTCTATTATTTTATTAGATACCTCGGTTTTGATATTCTTGTGCATTTCTGTATAATATGTATGTAATGTTTTACTGAACTCATCTACATCCTTTATTTTATCTAATACCTTCCAAATTTTAATATTTTTCTTTTCTGGATCATTTTTTTGGTGTTCTGATATGATTGTATTTATTTCAAAAATTTGTATAAAATGTGAAATAAATTTAGTATTTACCATTATTATATACATCTCACTTTCTGGTATATTATCAGATATTATAGGAAGGTTCACTTCAATTCTTAAAAGATTCAATTTTTCCTTATATTTTTCTAAAAAATTTTTAAATTCTTGAAAATAATAATCATATATATAGTAAAATGTTTTTTTATTATCAACATCATCATCAACCCAATCCTGAGCTGTTTTGAAATAATTTTGAAATTTATCATAGGTTTCTTTAAGAATATCGTGTTTTATATCTTCAATTTTTTTATAAAGAATAGTATAATTTTTGTATATTATATCAAATTCCTTAGTAAATACATCGTCTAAATGTCTAAAATGCGAAGGTCGTATAATATCTTCTGAAAAATATCTATAAACTAATTCTTCAATATTTCTTGTGGGTAAGTTATTATTAATCATATCTTTCAAGAGAATATCTACCTGGTTATTTTTATTATTTATCAGGTTATTAGTCACACTATTATTATTTCCAATATTATTATTTCCAATATTATTATTTCCAATATTATTATTTCCAATATTATTATTTCCAATATTATTATTTCCATTATCTAAAAATGCTATACTCTGGTATAATTGTTCTAATTCTTTAAATGTTAGACCCTTATATCCATTTAAAATATTCGTTATTTGGGATATATTTATTACTATATCTTTATAATAGCCTTCATTTTTGACCTTTATAATACATTTATCTCTAGTATCAATATCAAGTTTATGTTCAAATCTTATAAAAAAACCAGATTTTGATATATTTTGTTCGATTTTAAACGTAACATAATCATGGATTGACATTTTATGCTTATCTGTTATTTTGTTTATGGAAAAGAATGACCTATTTTTTTTAATTAATGACATCAATTGTTCATCTGGAGGATTTCTCACTTTCAAATAATAATTAAAACAATCTTTTAATAATAAATCAGTGTCATATGCTCTGTTTATATTTCCTAATAATTTAATACAATCATCCCTCGTATAACCAAATATCTGATTATTCAAAAAAAATCTTGTAACTTTTTCGCCATTATGATTTGCGCGAAGTATCCTTCCATATTTGCCGGAATCTATTGAGATTTCTGAATAATAACAAATTTGTAGTCTGCTTTCCGCATAAGGGCATAAATAACTATATAAAACATGATTGCGATTAGCTAAAGATTTGGGATTTGTTCCATCTCCTACAAAACAATACCCTGGGTGTATTATGCCGATATACTTACCGCTTTTTTGTAACATTTTTGTTTTTGCATCTAAATAATATTTACTATAAATTGATGATATAATAAAACCACCCGTATGAATACAATTACCGCTTGCGTCTTCAATAGTTTTCCTTAAACTAATACCATTTTTAGATTTTAAATTAAAAAATACTTGTCTATCATTTTCATCTAAAGCATCTATTTTTGTTCCAAGATATATTAAAGCGTCCAAGGAGTCTTTAAATTCCTCATCTTTATAATCAGATAATAATATTAAACCGACTTCACCCAAAATATAAAATACATCAATATGTTTCATGATAGTTTCGTAAATCATATCAGAATCAATGTCAGGATATAATTTATCTAATTCGTTTTTACTATTAGATTCTAATTTAGGATGATAAAGTATCCTATCTAAATCATCTCTACTATCCCAAATTTTTCTATCAGGAGCATATGGATTTCTATTACCATTACCTATAATCCAATGTGCAAGTTCATTAATATCAAAACACGTATTATCAGATAATTGTATAATTCTAGATACCTCATCTTTACCAGTATTTTCTTTGTGTAAATTCTCTAATTTTACATTATCATTTGCCATTAATGCATTAAATTCTGGATTACATTTCCCAAAATTAACATCATATTTATTATCTAAACCCATGCAAGTCTGATTAAATCTATTATTAAATGCTTTATTAGATTTATTTTTGGATTTTATTATTTTATTCAAAGTAATACTAGAATTAGAAATATTATTATTAAAACTGTTATTAAGTTTTTCGTTACATATTTCATTTATCCAGGTTTTTTTATATCTTTTATTTTCCATTGGAGATATTTTAGTCATTTTTTTTAAATCTTTCATTTTATATTTACTAGTAATTCTATTGTTACAAAGTTCTTTTTTACTTATTTTTGGCATTTATATATATATATATAATATAATTTAAAAATTATATATAACAAATTATTAATACATTTATAATTTATTAAATTAAAATTATTATTTTGTTTTTCTTTAAAATATTCGATAATCAATAACAAATGAAGTCCAAGTACTTCTATTATTAATAGTAATAAATTTTGTGTTTTCCAAATTTATAATAATCAACTTTAATAATTAATTAATTTTATTTAATACCAAGTACATGTATTATATGGGTCTTTTTTTATTTCTTTAAAATCTTTATATTTTTAAATTAGATTTATTATTTTTTGATATAATTGATAATATTTTTGAAAATACATCATTTTTAACTTCCATTAATTCTTTATAATATTTTGGGGGTATAAAATCTTTATGTGGATTAACTATTATAATTTTTAATTTCAATATCAAACAAAAACAAATATTGTAAATTATACTCATATGTTTTTACATTTTGTAAAAATAAAATTTAGATAATATTATTAAATATACTTATTTTTGATTAACAAATGGAAAATAATTTAAATTAATCTCTGGTTTTGATGGGTTATTCGGCATATCCAAATTACACGGTAACGAATTAAAATTTAAGTTAGGAATAAAATCGTAATCTTTTTTTCTAATATATGTAATTTCAAATACATTTGGTATTTCTATATCTAAATATGTTTTATTAATTTTATATCTATTAATACCTACCCATATTATTTTATTCCAACCTTCCTTTTTATCAATTCTCTCAATTACTAGTTTATTATTATTTAAAATAGTAAATTTAAATTTATAATCTGTATCATTATTAATAACATTAAACTTTGTATTTATACATAAAGGTACTGATAAATCAATAATTTTTATATTTTTATCAGATGGTAATATTTTAAATTTAATATTATCATTTTCAATATCCTTTATTGTTTTTTTTTTTTGTAAATTTTTACCGTGTATATTTTTTGGTTAATTTGTTGTTGATTTTTTTTTT
>Ga0209713_10000233_pt1 | contig 31228 bp, 39 predicted proteins | sample ArcOceMetagenome_3_FD_187444 | JGI IMG/M metagenome (GOLD analysis project Ga0209713, IMG submission 187444) | Marine eukaryotic phytoplankton communities from Arctic Ocean - Arctic Ocean- Svalbard ARC20M Metagenome (SPAdes) (version 2) | ecosystem: Environmental > Aquatic > Marine > Oceanic...
GATGGCACCGCCGACTATGGTCCCGATATTACCACTTTCGACGACTCTCGCGCCGACGACCACGATGGCACCGCCGACTATGGTCCCGATATTACCACTTTCGACGACTCTCGCGCCGACGACCACGATGGCACCGCCGACTATGGTCCCGATATTACCACTTTCGACGACTCTCGCGCCGACGACCACGATGGCACCGCCGACTATGGTCCCGATATTACCACTTTCGACGACTCTCGCGCCGACGACCACGATGGCACCGCCGACTATGGTCCCGATATTACCACTTTCGACGACTCTCGCGCCGACGACCACGGCGGCTCCGTTGACGACCATTGCACCGACTTCCATAGTGACAATTACTGGCATCGACACGACAACCTTGGCGGTTGGAAAAAGGTGGGTGCATAACCAAGGAACGTATGCATACGACGTGGTTCCCACCGAATTCGACGGAGCAATCACTCCAAACTATTACTTGGGCGTGCGTTACGACAACGTGACAGTTCAATTTCACAAACCCACAGAGGTTCTCGCGTGGCAGAACAATTGGGGTAATTTACTCAGCCAATCAGCAGAGAATGATTTGCTTGCGCGTGGGTTCACCGTATCGTCGTACTACATCAAAATGAATTACAGTGGAGGGTTTAAAACGTATTCGAAACAATACAATGCGGGCGACACGGAAACGTTTACAACATTAAACACGGATACAAGCGCGGTCTCGTTCGTGTTTATGGCGTTCCGAGAACTTACAGTACCGGTCGTGACGACCACGACTCTCGCGCCGACGACCACGGCGGCTCCGTTGACGACCACGACTCTCGCACCGACGACCACGATGGCACCGGCGACGGGAAAGGTGACCCTCACGATTGTGGAAAAGACACGCGATAATATTATGAATCCGTCTCATTTCAGATTAACAGATATCGATGGTAATATTCTTTCTTACACAGCGAGTAAAACTGGACGATGGGGAGACGCCATGTTGGGTGGTGGGTTAACGGCGGATCTAAACGCTGCTCTTTCGGAAGAAAAATCCTGGACCCGCGTACAGTGGCGCAATACCGCATATGATGTGGGTAACACGTTCGTTTTGACCTTGGACGACCCTACTGCGGTGGTTCATCGAGTCGACCTTGTGTACTTCCGAGCCAACCGTTCACCGACCATGGACATCACCGTCGGGTCCAAAACGATACGCGTTGCGAGGATGAACGGAGACAACCAAAAGGCTAGCAAAACTCCATTTGAGAGAATGAAGAAACAGACCGCAATATTCGGTGAGTGAATTCGATAATCTTTTTTTTTCATTTGTACAATACATTATTTCACTTGATAACATTTATACCGTGAGATTGTTTTTTTTTCTAACTATTAAGTTAACATGGGTTGTAGTCCAATCAAGTCATCCAATTCAGTAATCGCAATTTTCTTATTACTGTTTGTCTTAACGGGTATTGTAATGATATTCGTAACTACAAACCTTGAATATGCAAAGCCCGATAAAAAAACTGGTCGTTCAATCCGCGACAAGCGCGTCCGCGACAAGGCCGTCCGCAATAAGCCTGCCCGCAACGAGCCTGTCCGCAACAAGCCTGTCCGCAACAAGCCCGTCCGCGACAAGCCCGTCCGCGACAAGCCCGTCCGCGACAAGCCCGTCCGCGACAAGCCCGTCCGCGACAAGCTCGTCCGCGACAAGCCCGTCCGCGACAAGCTCGTCCGCGATGGCAGAGATATGAAGTGCATCGGACCTCCAATGGAGGATATGATGTGTACCATAGACTGGAAACCCGTTCTTGGATGTGACGGAAAGATGTTTCCGAACACGTGCACGATGGTAGCTGCGGGTGTAGCATACACGCATCCAGAATATAAACTTAAAGCTAAATAAATAGATTAGTAGTGTGCCTGTCGTGTGGAAGCCATGCGAAACGACGCTATGACATAATTGCACATCGATTCAGACAATGTCGACCACCAATTGGTTTAATCGGACCGAGTCTATTAGAAAACCGCCAAAATAAACTGTAGAATCAAAATAGAATTGTTTTTCAAGATTAATGAAGTCGAAGATGATAACGAACAAAAACAGGATCAACTATGTACTCATTGTGATGCTCGTGTTTTTGTTCAGTGTCAGCGTGTCCCTCCTCTGTTCCATGAACAAACGTACATTACGTAAGAACTGTCCACCTCTTCACCTTAGGTTTCACAGACATCCACCGCGTACATGTGCTCGATGAATGTCATACCCTCCTCAAAAAAGTCGGGTAGGACGTCGCACATATCAAGCACCTTAAAATAAACTGCATCTTTCAGCTTGGGCGAGGTCTCAACGATATCCCAGTGTGCACCAAGGTAGTCACATAGCTCACACATCTTAGCGGATAAGATGGCGTTACGCTCAATGATTACATTGTCCCGAATTCGATCGTCGTGGAGCGCCTCGAACAAATCTGTCCATTGGGATTGTTCTCTTTCCCAGGAGTCCATTAACGTTCGCACGTGCTTGTTGAAGTTGATCGAGCGCATGTTTGGTGAAAGCGTCATGTTTACAATCGTGTGTGTTGCAGTTGACGCTTGTCTATCATTCAGTTGCACGTTCTTAAAGTGGTTGTCGAATTGTGATATTATGCTTGCTATGTATTCAAAAAATGAAGTCCTTTTTTGTCTGTTTTGCCCAATTGGCGTCCACGAACCAGTTGGTTCGTTTAGCTTTTGGGTTTGCGTGTATGTGAGCGTAGTAAATTCGAGGATCGATGTAGTTGTTTCGCGATGTCTGAAGGTTGTCTCGTGTTTTCGTTTTATGATTGCACGCGCGCGCAGCTTTCAGATTCGCCAGACGCAGGTCGTTGGTTCGTTTCAAGGTGGTTTGGAACGCGTTGGAAGCCTTGAGCGTTCGAAATACCTTGGCCGATACACCTGGGACAAGCGAGGACAGGTATCGGTTCACCTTTGATGGGTTGATGAGGTCAAAGAGCAGCGGGTCTTTGCGAATGAACAATTGCTTCAATACTTTGAAATATACGTCGTCGAGTGAGCACATCTTGTGGAATCGGACGGAGTCTTTGCCATCAAAATCAAGCTCAACAATGCGGCGAGTGTGATCCAAAATTCGTACATGTTTTTGCTTTTGGAGCGTGCAACAACCAACGGTGTCGGCACCAACGACCGAGCCCTTGTCGTTTCCCACCCGAATACCAAACTTTTCGATTAAATGACACGCAAGGGCCAATTGTCGACACTCGGCGCTTTGACACGCATGTTTTTCGTTCGCACCATGAACTTTGTGAAGGTTGCGCTTTAGTTTTCTAGCCAACTCAAACTTCCGGGTTTCGTCTGTCCGAAGGGTAACATACTTCCACTGATTGGTCAGGGGGTCACACCAACGTGCGCTCCAAGACGCGGCTGGTTCGTGAACATATCGACGATACCCTTGTTCGTGGAAGAGTTTGTTTCCGAATGTGTTCAATGTAATGTCGGATTTCATCACCGGAAATTTACATGTTCCACGAAGCGGGTGTTCACCCCGACCCACGAATATATGTGGATGCTCCAATTTGAAATTGGAGCTGGGATGCCATTTGTTACCGAAAAACACCTTCGAGTAATCCACATTGGATTTAGTTTCTTTTCGTGGGGATTTATGTATTTGCACGATTTGATACGAAGACGGTATCGTTTTTGTTGAAAGCTTCAATGATTTCCAGAAATTGGTTTGAAACACTTTATCAACCACCCCGTTTGCGTTTACGAACGCGGTCATCAGTGATGACTGATTATGATCGAGCCAATACATACGTTTTTGATCTGCGTGAGTGGTTTGAAGACACATCTTCAAAACCGTATCGGGTTCAGGTAATGCGGGTCCGTGATTCACAATCATACCACTTAAAGATCCCTGTTGTGTGTAAACATAATAAGAATGGCGCTGACAAAGCTAAGCGAAATCAACGCTCACGCTCGTGACAAGGATATCGTGTTTGACGAAGCACCGCATATCTACTTCATCGACGGCAAACCCGCTGGCACATCCGTGACCTCCCTTGTACACAAAAACTTTTCGAAGTTTGACGCAGATGCAATCATCGACAAAATGATGAACTCTCCTTGGTGGTATAAAAACAAGTATCACGGTCAAACGAAGGCAGAAATCAAAGAACAGTGGAAACAAAGTGGTATTTACGCTTGTACCCACGGCACGTACATGCATAAGACCATTGAGGAGTACTATAACAGTTGGCCGCTGAGCCACCCAGACACACCCGAGTTCGATATGTTTTTGTCGTTTGCACAAGACCATAAGAATATTGTCAAAGCATATCGAACCGAGTGGGAGGTGTACATCGAGGACTACGATTTGGCAGGTAGCATTGACATGGTATTTCGAAACCTTGAAGACGACACCTATTCGATTTACGATTGGAAGCGCACGAAGGAAATCAAGTATACTAACAAGTATTCAAAGGGATCTGGGGCAATGTCGGCGTACGACGACTGCAATTACGTGCATTACTCGCTCCAATTGAACATTTACAAGTACATATTGGAGGCAAAGTATGGCTTGACGATCCGAGACATGTATTTGGTGTGCATGTACCCTGAATATGACAACTATAAAAAGATCGAGGTGCTCAACTTGCAGGACGAGGTACATAAGATTCTCACAGAGCGAAAGGAATCGATGGCATCGTGAACCGTTCATTCCGCTCCACACAATATCACTGGAATATCACGCACACGCGAAGCCTCGTTGCAAAACGTGCTTATCGTGCTGCATAGAATTTTTGTACAATGGGATAAACAGACAAAGTCTTTCATGCCTACCGTCGTGTCAATCGTACGCGTCTCGATGAACGGGGGGTTTGACAAAATCCGATTCGGAAACATCTGGTGAAGATACAGTAAACAACCTGGACGATCACTGCAGACGAAAAAGGTTGTTGTATCCGGAAATTCCTTCATTTTATTGACATACGTTTCTAAATGAGTCACATTTGAGGTGCACGCGGATAGGTTTTTTGATTCGTCTTTGAAGCAGCACATTAGTGGGGCGCTCGTTGGGTCGCGTTCACGGATGCCTTTCCACTCGTCGTTGAAAAAGTACCCTCGTTCCCAGTCATTCACGTTCCCTTGTCGAACGTGCACCCCGACCGCGTTTGTGCGAAGAACGGTATTCAACAGCTCCTTGGTATCGGCGGATGTGTGTAGGTGAAGTCGCGAGTAGACACTGCGATCGTTCATCAATTGCCAAGCATCTTTCAATTTTAATTCACACGCTTTAATACAAAAACTGCCAGCCTGACTTAATTGTGCGACGTCGATGTTCAGAGCACACTCCTCGTTGAACTCGAAGATCGGTATGTGTTTGGTCCGGCAGATTACTTGTTCGAAATGAAACTTGGAGACGCTTCCAAAGGGGTGTCCAAATAATTTAGACATGGAGCCCTGGAAGCCCTCGTCGTCATGCTCGACCAAAATTACATCCTTTCCCAGATGCTGTGCTAGCGCGTAACACACGCGAATCGTCCTCAACCGGTTCCCGATACCCCACAGTGGCCATATGTAAATGACATCTCGACGAGGCTGCGCGAAACGGCTTGCCACACACGTTAAAGCCACACAACATACAAACAGAGCCAGCACGTATAACAATCGTATGTTCATTGTCATAAGTCAATATGTAAATTTCACTTTAAGGATCGATGGGTATAAGCTAGTAACCATGAAGAGTCCCATGCAGAGCCTTTTGGCAAGCCGACACACGACACCAACAAAGAAGAATCCCATGAGTAACCTCATGGAGACCCGCACGATCGTGTTCGATCGACTCAATCAAACGTTGATGGACAAGGAGATGAGTCGAGGCATCGAGGCTTCAATATTGTCCTACGTGAAGCACAACTGTTTGACGAAGTTCAACATGGATCAGCTTCGATGGAGCGATATCCGCGTCCGTCGATTTTATTTGAGAAAGTTTCGAATGATTCAGGCAAATCTTCCAAAAATTCAAGAACTGGTTCGATCTGGTGAGCTGCGCCTCGAAGATGTCGCAATGGCCCAACCGATGGAGCTACAGCCGGAGCTATACCAACCCTTTCTAGATGCAAAGAGCAAGCGTGAGATGCTAAGTGTGCTGGTCGATTCTGAGGAGAAGCATGACGGGATCCTGAAATGCGATCAGTGCAAGACGTACAAGACCCGATACACCGAGTTGCAAACACGAGGGGCAGACGAACCGATGACCGTGTTTGCGATGTGTCTCGAGTGTGACCATCATTGGACGCTAGACGGTAAATAAAAGACAACGGTTAAGTTCAATTAACTTTTCCAGTGCGCAATCTAACCACTCGCGAACTGCCACTATGTGATCTACTTTCGCCGGTTGCGGAGAGTTAATTCGAATAAAAGGCGGGTATTCCTCCCGCTTGAATGTTCGATTGAATAAGATCAAGGATCATACACCGTGGTTTCGCATGACCCCGTCAACGGCAATCTGATTTTCAAGCGTGTTTCGTTTATGACTTGCGTCCCGCTTTTCTTGTTCCTTTGGGCGCCATGATTTGCTGGGATTTTGTACCCGTGCGTCATGGCTTGATATTCTTCTTGGCGCCGTATTCTCCCTGTTTTCTGAAGTCGGCGATGTGATCGTCCTGTTTGTGTTCCGAGTCCTTCACAGTGGGCTCTCCTGTCGATCCCTTGTCACGCAAAGCTCGTTGTTTTTTTAGTTTCTCGCGTAGCTCCGTGCGCAGACGGTCGTTGGTATTGAAGTGTGGGTTGAGCATTACTGTGACCGCGGAAATGGTTTCGAGAGATTGCACGCCAAGACTTTTGTTGACAAGCAAGGAAAAAAAACTTACTTTAAGAAACTCGTTCAACATTACAACAACCTGTACAATGCTTGCGATGGAAACAGGATTGAAATTGCGCGAGCGTTACATCAGCCTAAAGCGAAACCGCCCAGCGACGATATTACTGACCAACCAGGAGTATTTTTCTCTTGATTACAAGTACAACCATCAACCGGTCGACGCATGTGTCGAACCACGTGTAGAGAAGATTTCTAAATGCGTGGTCAAATGTAGGGCGACCAAAATGGACGGGAATATCTGTAACGCAAAGGTGAAGGAGGGTGAATTTTGTAAACGCCATTCCAAACAACACATTTAAAAAGATATAGTCTGATTCGTTGTACATGGATGAATTGTATACTAAACTTCAAAAACAGTCACTTATGAACTATGGAACGATGGTTTTGGACCGAAAAAAAAACGCCGACGCGCGTGACGAGCGCTTGAGAGTGTGTGTTGCTGAGCTCGGTACACGTATCCTATCAGAAAGTGTGGAAAAAATGATCACCGCGAGCGATAAGGGTTATTTCTCATGTCGTTTGTTTGAATGTAAAGCGGACGAAAAATGGTCTCATGAATACCGGACCGTTTTCCTTCTGCGTGGTCCGTCGCGTTGGTACAACCCGGTAAGTTTTTTCGAGACGAAGAATATCGTCGGTATCGAAACATATTTGCAGGAGCAATTGAAGCCAATCGAAGTGCATATGAAATATGATCGTCACTCGCGTACACATTTCGTTGAAGCGTCGTGGAAAACCTTCACTTAAAGAACTCGTCGGGTTAGAATAACAATCAAGCATTGCCATGGGAACTCGGTTGAACCTGACGGAGTACGCTAAGCTGTACTTTTCATTCATGGAAAAGGCCAAGACAAACGGACATTACGTGAACGTATCGACCATAACGTTAATATGCGTGTTGAACGTCGACCACGTGGATTTGAAACAGTTTGTGGCTGGATTCAACAATGATAACGTCCACATCAAAGTACCACCGACAAAGATGGGCACAGAAAAAAAGAAAACATTTTATAACCAAATCACTTTAAATTATCGGGACATATCGAGTAAATCCATTAAGCTGTTTTCAAACGGTAAACTTCAAATCACCGGATTGACCAGCTTTTTCGAGTGCGATCTCGTATTGACAAAAATCATCGGGTGGTTGAACACTGTATTTGAAACAACTCACATTGCAGTTGCCGATGCGTACATCGGCATGTTGAACATTAACTTTTCAGTTCAAAACACGATTGATTTACAGAGCTTAAATCGTATTTTGAATTCATTTGCCAACGTGATGGCCGTGTACAATCCTGAAACCTATCCAGCAATTAACGTCAAACTACAAAAGTCAGATGAGTTCAAATTTGCAACGAAAGGCAAATCTATATCGCTTTTCGTATTTGGAACAGGTAACATTGTGGTCACCGGCACAAAAACCCTCGAGCAGGCGATTTTTGCATATGACTTTATCGTCGGAGTATTCACCGAGTATCGAACCCTCTTTAAAACACCCAAAGAACGCAAAATGGACGACATGTCAAAATACATAGAAGGATATGCTGCACGACAATTTTTATCGTGCATTGGGGAATGATTTTTTTTTCTGCGTTGGTGATATACACATGGTTCTTCCCGGTATGTCCGACGGTCGCGCTTTTACTTCTTACGAAAGTAGTTGTGTGATGAACAAGAGCACCATGGAAAGCAAAAAACTCAACTCGAGCGAATATCGCCACTACCTACAGAAGAATGCGGTCAAGATAATGACCAACACACTGAACATGCAAGGCAATGTCGTTTCAAGTGAAATTCGTAATAGCCGTTGCACATAACTCGCGAGTTTAAGAAGACACGTACTTTTATGTGCAAATAATGGAGAGGCCCTTGACGCGTTATGGCGTCAAGATACCTCTATCCGATATCACATCGGGTGAAAAACACACAATTTTGTCTGATCTTACGATTTCGCCTATACTGTCAGATTACGAGTATAAGACCATAAAATACAAAATCTTCTCACTTTCGAAGAATAGTCTGTTCGTACCAAGATTTTACAAACCATCAACCCGAACGCTTTCGTTACCTTTGTATGGGGCGATATCGGTTGACTTTGTCGGAAACTTGAAGGAGAGTACTTGTCAGATTTCGGCGGCAACTGCAGTCATTTCTGAATTGAACTCAAAGACGGGCTGTGTCCTTTCACTTCCCACGGGGTATGGGAAAACGACAGTCGCTCTTTACGTTCTATCAAAAATGGCGTGTAAAACCCTCATCATAGTTCACAAGGAGTTTCTCATGAATCAGTGGGTCGAGAAAATCCAACAATTCTTACCCTCGGCTCGTATCGGGAAAATACAAGGCGATATCGTCGATGTGGATAACAAGGACGTTGTGGTTGGAATGCTTCAATCCTTGTCTGGACGCGAGTATCCCATCGACACATTTTCGGAGTTTGGACTCACTATTATAGACGAAACCCATCATATTTGCACACGCACATTTTCTCGCATTTTCGGCAGGTTCAATACCGCGTACGTTCTTGGTTTGTCGGCGACGTTAGAGCGAAAGGACGGACTGACTCATGTCATTCACTACTTTCTCGGTGACGTCGGTTTTTTTGCCGAGCGGAAAAATCAGGCGAACGTGACAGTAAAAACGTTAAAGCTATCACATCACGAACCGTTTCCGGTGAACACTTGCGACAAGGCAAATATGTCAGAGGCGATCACCATGTTAACAACGATGGATCGTAGGAACGACCTGATCTTACAGGCGGTCGCCGAAATCGAACCAGGTCGAAAGGTTCTGATCCTATCAGATCGACGGGATCATTGCACATGGTTGCACACGACTTTGCAACAACTCGGAAAAGAGGTTGGACTCTATATGGGTGGAATGAAACCCGATCAGTTGAAACAAAGCGAAACAAAGGACATAATCGTTGGCACGTTTTCGCTCGCACATGAAGGGTTGGACATTCCTGCATTGGACTGTATCGTTCTCGCCACCCCCAAGTCAAGCATCGTCCAAGCGGTGGGACGCATACTTAGAGAAACCCTCGGGAAACAGTTCGACCCTCTGGTGGTGGATATCGTGGATTTATGGGGACCGTTCAGCAATCAGTACAAAAAACGGAAGGCTTATTACACTGCAACGGGTTTCACCTTTCTCAAAGAGTCGGGTAGCCTTGCCGAAAGGACCCTTCTGTTCCAAGCGGAGTAGGTGCGTTTAATCGAACATATTTATGTAGGTGGTTACTACATATGGACGAATTGATTGCTTCTCTTACAGCTCGCATCGTGACTCTAGAAACCAAACTAGCCAGACAAGAGAAAGCGCTACGAAAGATCAAAAAGGAGATGATTCCCGAGTGCGACCGTGTCCCGCGGAAGCCTAGTGGCTTCGCTAAGCCTGCATACCTTTCCCCCGAGCTGTGCACATTCCTAGAGGTGCCAGCGGACACCGAACTCGCTCGCACGGAGGTTACCAAACGACTGCTGCAGTATATCAAAGATCACAACTGTCAACGCCCCGAGAACAAGCGCATCATCGATCTGGACGACAAGCTCAAAACGCTTCTCGAGCCTGTCGACAACGAGGAGGTTAGCTACTTCAACATCCAGAGGCTGCTAAAAAAACATTATCAGAAGCCGGAAGCTGCGACAGTAGCCGTACCCACGCCTCCTGTGAAAGAGACTGTTAAAAAGGTTAAAAAAACAACGAAGAAGTAGAAGAATTTAAGTATAATGCTATAATTATAATAGAAAATGGACACTTTATGTAGTCGACAAGAAATCGAATCCATCACGAGATTTAGAATTAGAAATTTGAAGTTATATCAAGAGGCTTTTGTTCACAAGTCTGCTGTTAAGCTTCTGGGTGCAAAACGCTCCAACGAACGATTGGAGTTTATAGGCGACTCGGTTCTCAATTTAGTCATCGCACAGTATCTGTATGAAAAATACCCCGATGAGAATGAGGGATTTATGACTAAACTGCGAACGCGAATCGTAAGCGGTCAGAGCCTTTCGAAAATCGCGGAAGCGATCGGATTGAGCAACCACGTTCGAATGAATGATAAGGCGATTCGACAGGGTTGGAACGGCAACGCCAGAATTCAAGAAGATTTGTTCGAATCTCTTGTAGGCGCAATCTACCTCGACCAAGGGTTAGAGATGTCGACAAAATTCATACTGTCCAAGTTACATGCTTATCTAGACTCGGAAGAACTACAGGTGGATAAAAATTTCAAAGACATCCTGATGCGACATACGCAAAGCGTTAACGTTAGTTTACCACTCTATAGGGTGGAAACCGAAATTGGACCAAATCATTGCAAACAATTTGTAGTGAACGTGGCCGTTAATGACCTGATCGTCGGCCAGGGCTCCGCACACAATAAGAAACAAGCCGAACAACAAGCGGCATACAGCGCTTTGATTTGCCTTGGTTTCGTTGATCCACAAAACATTAAAACCTCAACTCATGATAGATGAATACCAGCGCAGGCATTCTAATTTACTTTCGAGACGGCAATAACGAAAAGCGGTTCGTACTAGGCAAGGACTCAAAGTATAAATGTTGGAGCGACTTCGGTGGTAAATATGAACACGCCGACACCACTCCAACAGAAACTGCGTCCAGAGAATTTTACGAAGAAACAGATGGTATCATTATGAGTAAGCATCATATAGCCGCGTTGATTGAGGAGCCCAGTACCAAAGCGTTATGTTGTAGTTCGTACAAAAATCGGTCGTATATGATGTTTCTTGTAGACATTACTGACATAATACCCGATTCAATTCATTTTCTTAAAATCAGAAATCGGTTCAAGCGGTTCGTCGATATGTTAAACTCGATACGGGACGAGGAGAGTATGTATCGGTTTAGGGAGAAAAACGACATTGAGATTTTCTCTGCTATGGATATTGGAAGAAACCCCGATGACTTTCGTAGCGTATTTTACAACTCATTCGTAAACAATCTCGAAATCATCACCAACGCGTAAAGCTTTAAGAATTTTAGTGTTCACACAGGTTAATGGATGAAATTCTGGTTACCAAGGAAAATGACAACAACCATGTGTATTACGAATCGTCCAGTGACGGTGACGTTGACGTGGAATTAAATTCTCGCAAGTACCGAAACGTATCTCGACGAAATACTTCTTCGCAGTCCAACAACAGTCCCGCTCCAGTTCGACGAGCACCTGTGCCCGTGCATCGATCAAGTGTCAAACCACCAGACGACATGCTCAATATGTTCAGTAATCCCGAGAAGCAATACACACCCAAACAAGAAGAGACCTTCGGGTACGACCAATCGCCTCCAATGAGCGAAAACGCTTTATCCGATCAACCACACGAAGAAGACTACGGCTACAACGAGCCCGAGTATGACGACGATCCAATTCAACCCGGTGACGGGTTTAACACGGTCGAAGATGAAAAACAAGACCTGCTGTATAAGTTTTATCGTATGCAGACGAAGGGAATTCCAATCTCCAAGAAATTCAACATGTCGTCTGACCTGCTCGAAATGCGCCGCGAGTATACCAAAATTACACGCGACATGGAGGTGAATGGAAGCATCAAATTTTCTCGTCGAATGCTCATGGCGTGTGTCACTGGAATCGAATTTATGAACAAGCGCTACGATCCGTTCGACGTCAAACTTGACGGTTGGTCCGAATCGTTGATGGAGAACATGGACGACTACGACAACGTATTTGAAAGGCTTCACGACAAATACGCGTCGAAGGTGCAAATGGCGCCTGAAATCGAATTACTGTTGAGCATCACGGGAAGCGCATTTATGTTTCATTTAACGAACAGCATGGTGGGTAACCTACCCAATCTAAATGACATCGCAAAGTCTAATCCAGACATCATTAGCAATTTGATGAAAACCATGTCGAATGTTCAAGGCGGTGCAGCTGGCGTGCCTTCAAATTTCGGTCAGCCACGTCAATCTTCGTCGCCGAATACGGCATCGGGTCCATCTGAAAAAAAAGAGATGAAGGGGCCGATGTTCGACATGTCTTCCGTGATGGGAATGTTCAACGGCGCGTCTACCGAGACTCCTAGGCCTCTTCCACCCGTGATCCCGCCACCAATTCCTCCGATGATTCCACCCCCAATGCTACCGAGCAACCGACCCGTTAACAATACCACCTTTATGGATCCACTGACCGAGGATACGACTCGTGAAAAAGCCAATTTGCCCGTTGTGGTACATAGCCCAAGCGTGTCGGTGATTTCAAGCTCGATATACAGCGACGTAAGCGACATTCCGACCAAAACGATATCGTTCAGTGAAAGTGCCATCACCAACGGATCTAAAGGGCGTCGAGGCCGAAAACCAAAGGTTTCGGCTGATAAAACAATAACGATTTAACTTGGATAAAAAATACCTGTCGTTAATATATTAGCTATGAACTTGTCGTTGACTCCGTTGTCGGACGCTTGGAGTGAACCCAATCGAGAACCCTTGAAGAAAGTCCTGTCAAGGAACGAATCCTCCGTAGATGCGTACAACTCTAGTGTGTCATATGACGAATACGTTATCAACATAGACTCCTTCAAGCCGTTCAGAATCGATGTTTCAATCAAGAATCAACAGTTGGTGGACCGTCTAAAATGTATGTCCACTGACGAACAGGTGAATTTGGTTACTAAGTTGTTGATCGAGTACTTTGAAAACACCCCATCGGAGAGATCGGAAGATATTCAGCCCGTTATCGTGAAAGGACAAAGTGCTCCACCCGTCCCGAAAGTTGAAATGATCTCTCCGAACTCAACCCCGAACTCGACGCGTTTCATGGTTCACGACCCCGCGATGCATCATCAGATTGAGTACATGAAGCCACCGGGGGTGAACGATTGCAACAATACGAGCTTGTTGATCGTACTAGTGTTTGCGATCTGGATGTTACTGGACCGACTCATGCATATTATGTAGCATACACAACACCGAGTCAGTGGGCATTTTAGACTCTGACACTTTTTTCTTTATTTTCAAAGGGTTGTTGATGACCTTCGCGGATGAGCAGTCCGCTCTCAACGAAGAGACGTCTGGTTTGCTTCCGACTGACGAGCTCTTGACGGTTCTTAATCGGTCCATATCGTAACTCACATGTTTGATCGGAGCGAGGCGGATTCGAAGGTCTTCTCTGGACTTTCGAAACTCGTCGATGGTCAGATGACCGCCGAACGCGATCAAACACTCACGTGGGGGTGCGCATGGAATCACCAACAACGGGTCGGGCTGCGACGATTGGATCAAACGAGCAATGAGCATCTTTGAGTTGTATGTGTTGTCCGTGTGATTGGTTTCGTTGTTGTATGCTTTGACACAGGAAAATCCACAAAACTGTCCGATGCCGTTGAATACGCCGGTACGCTCATCTACCGAAATCGGTAGTTGGTATACAGTGGTTTTTATTTGATGACAACACCACCAACAAAGTTTCATGTGTTTCATGAAACTAATTTTGTGTTTAAATTCGAAAAAGAGAATGTATTTGAAATTTAAATGGGTGATTTCACACGAATCTCGGATCTAAACCGACCTATGGCCACCGGACAAATTGCAAACGACAAACCTTCCGTTTCTGATGTTCCAAATTATTCCGACCTGCTGCACAATATGAAGGCTGAAATTGGCTCTCAACAGGAACAACAGGAACAACAGCAGCAACAGCAACAGCAACAGCAACAGCTTCAATACCAACAACAACAACAACAGCAGCAGGATCAGCAGCGCAATGTGCAATTTCAGATGCAGGATGAATTGTTGAAAAACCAGCAAATGTTAGAACAGCATTTCAATCAAGCACTGACGGATCAAAACGCGAAACTCGAAGCCATGCAAGCCGGTGTACAACCCAGTGCATCCGACTGTCAGACGCTTAGCATCCAGCACGAGACTGGTTTGTTGATGTTGATATGTATTTTGGTTCAGTTCCCAAGTTTTCAGGCTATGCTTCGTAAACGTATTCCCAGCATGTACACGACAGACACACTATCCATCATCGGTGTTATTTTCAACGCGGTCGTGATGTCGGTGATCTTCATCATGGCTAAGCACCTAATGCAAAAATATGCCAAAGAGTATTAAGAGCACGTGGAGCCTTGAAAACCAATGGACAACAAGTCCACGAAATTGCTTGTTGCCCTAAAAAGATACTACAGTGATCAAAAAAAAATGACGATTCTACGAAACATTGTGTCCAACGCACCAAACAACATATCACTCCGCCTGGTGGATTGGTTGGTGACTAATTATTCAAAAAGTCACAATGTAGTTTATGATGTGGCGGGAAAAACATTTTGTCTGCATCAAAATTATAAGAATATGCTCAAGGCCTATTCAAAACGTATGTTCGACCCATTCCGTCGTCACGGGCGTTTGTATATCGACGCAAACGACGGTGTGTTCGAAACCACAGTGGCGCAATTGACATTCTTTCGGTGGGCGATAGACAACAAGGTGGTGAAATACGCGCAAGAACACAAACATAAAATAAAACTGGATATGGAATCACAAGGGGTGGTCAATGGGAAGAAGAAAAAGACGAGTCTAAAAGGAACTCATATTTATAATGTTAACATGACAATTTCGTTTGGATAGCATTCTTATTTTCATCGCAATTACAATGATCGCCGTCAAATACATTATCATTTCTGTCGGCTTGATTGCCGTCTCGTTGATTACAAACGCGATGTTCTTTGACATCCCATGGTATTTGGTCGCGCTGGGAGCACTTTTCGCGTCGATCTTGTGCAACTTGGTGATGAGTCGCTTCATTCGTCGGACGGAAATCGTAGAGTCGTTTCCATTGAGTTCGGGTGACGCGATTCTCACCAACCGACCGGTGATCGACGGCGCCGAAATCGACCTCCTAAAATCCGAATTGAACCATAACCGGGAAATTCTTCAAAATCGTCCCCAGAACGATATTAAGGTCGAATAGCGTCGTAGAGAATAGGAATGGCGCGTAATAGCGGCGCAGGTGGTAAGTCACACAAGAGTATGAAAAGGGGATCGGTTGTAGAGCGCGACCGATCGCTGGTGTACCGAGACATCGACCAAGACTATGCCAAAGTGTTAAAAATGCTTGGGAACAACCGATGTCTCGTGAAACGGAACAATACGGATACTGAAGTCGTCGGTATCATCTGTGGACGAATGCGAAAGAAGTACGTGCACCGCATATCCACAGATGATGTCGTTTTGGTTGGTGTCCGGGATTTTCAAGACGACAAAGTAGACATCGTTCATGTGTACACTAACGACGAAGCAAAAATGCTGTTAGAGCAAGGTGAATTATCTTTGAAGCTTTCGAACGAAGAAGAGGTAGACGAATCGAATCTGATGTTTGTTCAAGATATTTAAAAAGACGACTCTTCTGTAGTGCATGGAGCCGTTTGCCACATTAGGGTTGAACCCGAACGCACCACCGGATGTGGTGAAGATGGCCTACAAACGACTCGCGAGAGAGCATCATCCTGACAAAGGAGGGTCCGTCGAGAAGTTTCAAGCCGTCCAAGAAGCCTACGAAGCCATTTGCAATATGTCTGTGTCGAGAAACAACTTCACCACGATATTCGACGACATGGTGAATCTTGTACCCAAACGAAGGGTCCGTGTCGAAATCAAATTGACACTAGAAGAGCTTTACATTGGAAAGTGCCTGTTGATACAAGGTGTTCGGGTTGAACTCCCTCCTGGAATCATTCCGTTCCAAATCATCGTGATTCCGGAATTAAACGACTATCAGATGTTGGTGACGATTGCAAAGCATCCGTTTTACACAATCGACTTCGTGACCAAGAATCTAATTTTCAAAACGAGTATCAGTTTGTGCGAAGCTCTGGTGGGCTATCGCGGAAAGATCAAACATCCAAATGGAAAAATGATGTACCTGTCCACACCTGAGAATGTGGTCGTAGGTAACGAGTCAGTATTCCATTTCAAGGGGGGTGGTGTACCGATGGGTGAGAATGGATCGTCCTCTGATCTCGTTGTTGCCTTCGATGTCATTATGCCGAAAACCATCGACAGTGTCAAACACAGGGAGGCTCTCTTGGATATTTTTGATTGCAACGTGCCAGTCATCGCAAAAAAGAACGATGACGTAATCGTAGAGTTAAAAATATAGATTTAAATCAAACATGAAAAATCAAATTCATCCCGCCGCGTGGGACATTCCAACGCGCGTGAACGGGAATTGTTATGTGTTTTCGTTGGGACCGAAGGAAAAACCCGGTGGTTTTCATCGTAGGGTGTATAAAGCCAGGCCTGGTGACAAATGTCAGTCGGGAAAAAACTGTTGTTACAAGGATAAACCGTTCGACTTCACGGATTGTAAGGAGTTAACGTCGCGAATCGTGTGCGATAACAAAAAACACGTCATTCCTCTCCGAAAGAACGTTTCCGTCGTCACACCCCTTCCTGATGGTTTTCACATGATGTGTGCCATGCTTTCACCGAATAATCACACCGATTTTCATTTTGCTCGACGGTTTGCAAGGTCCGACTTACGAAAATCGGACATAAAGCGATTACTGGCGACCACCCCCGAGCCCGCGAGGAGCCAGCTTCAACGAATCAAACCGAACGGATATATATGGATGCATCAACGCGGGTGGATGAAGGGTGGGCCGATCTGTTACGACGCCTCCAATAATTTAATCACTAACGTCAGAAAATGCGACATGAAATACGGAGAGCTCGACTACAATCTAATGTGTACGTTCTTTAAAGTTGAGACGAGACGCGCCACAGTGACTACCGAGTTCGAATTTTAATTTCGAAGCTAAGAGTATCTACGCATGTATTCGATTCTCGACACCAACATTTCTGACGACGACATGTACTTTACGGTGAATTTCGACCAAGAACATAAAGGCTCGCAGATTGAGAAACAGTCCGCAAGTAATGCCGGTAAAAAAAAACAAACTATTATAGCGGCAGAACACCCAACGACGAAAACTGATAAAGTTCAAACACGTAGAGTGGCAAAACAACAACCGATGGTTGAAATTGAGAAAGATCTTCCCAATGATCAGGCGGTGGTCCCCTCCAAATCTGCTGATTCTGCTGCGCTCCACTCTAAGGCGCTACATAAGAAGGTATACACTCCCTTTGCCAACCATAAAAAAAGGGTTGAATCCAGTGCAAACCGTCTCGCTCGTACGAAACTCGTCCTGTTGATGACCCTCTTGATGATGTTGTTAATCGTGTTATTGCTCGTCGTCCGAATGAACTAGACGACGACTCGATAAAGAGTGTGTATACCGCAAGTCTCCGATCTGCGGTCGATGCGCATCATATCTCCCGGTAATGCCCCGTAGTATCTACACACGGGGTCGGTCGACAGAATATGGGGGAAATGACACGATTTCGTGTTGTATTCCTTCAAGACTGTTTTTTTTTCGATTACCGAAAGCAGTGTATGCTTCGGGACAAAGTCATGTTTTGTGATGTTAAACGAAAGTTCCTTTTCACTGAAAATCTGAACGAACAAATTTTTAACATCAGAAGATATGAACTGCTTGGCGAAGGTTGTGATTGCGTACTTGTAAATAACAATCAAGCAAGTGATCTGCGTGACGTCAATCTGATCGAGATGCGTCTTAATCAACTTTATACTTTTCACATTTACTTTTGGGTCTGAAACATAATAAACCAATATTTGTTTGTTTGTCGATGGATCGACCGCTTCTAAATCGTCACCATTCGATTCGATGCGGGTATAGCCTCGATCGTGTAGAAGCTCGAGCACCACACGTCGCGTCACCTCGTTCATGCATTTCTAAACGAACGATATTGTTAAATTCATGATCGATCGAATTGTTTTGTTATGTCAATCGCCAGGTCGTTGGTGGCCAAAATCGAGGGGGTGAAACCAAAATCACGACGGTTCGCCCCGTCAGAACGCCTCGTAGACTGTAAACCGACATCCGACGGGATATTCAGTCCGTGGGCGACGGTCGACGAGTAGAGGTTCTTGTTCTCGCGATGTTCGACCTTGTACTGGCTCTGTGTCGTGCTTGGGTCCAATGGTTGGTTTAGACCGTTAAAGTTTGGCATGTAATCCGACACGAGTGTGTCCTCGCGCATTGTCACTTGTCTGCTCCCATCGTAGGCGTAATCGTACGAAGCGTTGGCCGACACCCTCGCCATCGATGGGCCTGCCAATACATCGCCATTGTGTGTACCTCGCAGAGTGGGCTTTGCGTCCGCCTTTTCGACGTAGCTACCCATCGTGCGACTAGCGCCGCCGACGTAATCGCCTGCCAACAATTTCTGAGTGGGTTTTGCGTCGTACCCCGCACGAACCGTGGAAGGTGCGTTAACCGGCACGGCCACGGTGTTCGTTGGACCGTCGGTCATCATTTCGCGCTGAGTCGCGGCGTCGAAGTTAGAGACCGACGAATAGGTTCCATGCCTAGAGCCCGCGCCATTGGCGTTTAGCAGATGTGTGTTGCAATTTCCCCTCTCCGTCGAGTGTAGCAGATGCGTCGTCGCAGTCGGTTGTCCGATGCGCTCCGACTGTGGATTCCCGACATAATTGGTCGTGGTCAGGCTACTCCGGTCTCGAGTCGGGTTTTCAGCAACGTACGTTGCATTGACACCAGCCGTATTCGAATGGATGTTCAGGTCATTGCCTCGACACGTATTACGAAAGATCTCCGAAGCGCGAGAACGGGTACCTTGTACTGTCGACTGTCGAGCACCCAGCCCTCGGTAGGTCTCTGTCAACGGAGTCCGTTTGGTCACGTCGACGTCGATAGTCTGCTCCAACTGATCGACTGCGGATTTTCCGGCAAGTGTACGACCTTTATAGTTGTGTTTGCGATATCCGTTGACATTTCCAGGTAGAACTCGAACGTTCTGATGAAAGCCACCTGTGGCCACCTCGTCCGCTTTCAATCCCAGTCCAGGTCCTACTTTGACTTGTTCGAACGGCAGGACATTGTTTTTCACAGTCGCCAACGGCAAGTAGCGTTCTTGGTCCACCTGCGCTAGACTGCCGTTCACATTCGTTAGGTCACGCGTCGGCTTGGGCGCCTCGACTTCTTTTTTATGTTGAAAATCCATCGTGTTTACACCGGTGAATGTGGACAACCGACGATCCTTTAGAGCGTCGTTCGTGTTTTGACTACGTTCGCTTTTGAAAAACGGCATGTTGTGATTCGTGAGCGGCTCATCTACGTTTACCGTGTTCTCATCATCCATGTGCCTGTTCATTCTATTTGCGAATGCAGTGTAGGTATCTGCCACGGTCAATGGAGTGGAGTTTGGAGTGGAATTCGGAACAAACCGTGAACTGTTAGTATCGTTCCGTCGCGGATCTTGATGCAGTGTTGCATCCTTTGGAAGCGTGCTCGTCTGTTTAGCGTACTGCTGACCTGCGTATGCGAGGCCTCCAAGTAAAAGGTACTCCATTATTATATACAATTTATTTTTTCAATCGCTAAAGATTCGCACCGTATTTGACAAACTGTCTCGTGTCTATTCCTAAAATTTGGTTCACGTTCATCAGCGCGGGGATGCGAACCGACTCCGGTGTCGGTTCGTTCCACCGACCATTCTCGACTTTGGAAATCGTCTTGACCGACTTAGACTCTCGAAGATTCCACTCTGGAATCACGACGGGAGACGCCGTTGCCGCAACGGCGGTCGAAATGTTCGACGCGTGTTGAGAAGACTTCGGTGTAACCGCGAACGATTGCGCGCTGTTCCGAAGAAAGGTATCCACATCGATCACGTTCGACTGCTCGAAGGTGGTTTTACAGTTGAGACCGGTAGGCGGGTCATTGCATACACCCGAGCCGTATTGATGTATGTGACTCTTGTTCAAGACATAGTCGTGTACACGTTCGCTTTGTTCGGTTCGCAACATATATATTTAGATGAGGTTATTTTTTTTGCATTGATCCGTAAGCGATCCGTTCGTTTCTCGAGCTCGCTCCACCGCGTTGAGTTTCCACGACTAGAGGTGAGTTCTGGTCAAAGTAGGTTTCCGTATACAGCGGCTTGCGGTCACAGTTGTTCATACCATCCATCTGCTTGTGCAAAAGTTGACTCTCGACGTCGACTTGACTGTTGTCGCCAGAGCGTAAGTACATGTATGGCGCCGTCCCGTATAGTTCCGTGTTCATACCATCCTTGTCAGTATTGCGGGTGGTTTTCCCGCGAGACAGATCTGTGCTAACATGAATGTCGTTCGCGTGATTGTGTTCCAGAGCGCGATTCTGTTGAGTGTCGGCGGTGTACCATTTTAAAGCGGCTGAGCTCGTATCGTCCCGGTTGCAAGCGACGTCTTTATCATAGAAGAGCCTCGTTTGGATGTTCATAATATAGATTAATTAGAAATTAATTGTACAACCATTGTGCGAATTCCGTCTGCGCGTTCACGTCTGTCGTATTGGGGACGGTGTAAAACTGGCGAGGCTGCGACTGGCGCCGAAAGGGGTCTAATGGGCTAACAGGCAGATCTTTGAAAAAGTACTTGTCGATAGCCTCTTGTTGGTTTTTGCACGTGGGAATTTCGTTCTTGAATCCAACGGACGGGTTTCCGAACGGATTTTGCTCGCTTACAGCATAACATGTCGTTTTGACTGGGGGGTGAACGTCACTGGTGTCGATCGCTTTCATTTTCTCTGTCGTCGAACGTCTAAGACAATTGACAACATACACGACGCTCAATGAAAAAAACCCAGTCGCCATGAGCACGGAGTCTTGTTTCAACACACCAATCAAAAACAAGTATACGATCGTAAAGCGAGATAAGCGGTTCCAAAACCGAGACGATTTTAGATCCATGTCGCAGAAGAACCCGACGTCGAACAGAGAACCGTCTCGAAACAAAACCCCGATGTCATCGAAACAGGACACGTCGTCTTGCATATGTTGTTATTGTACAAAAAAGTTTCAATAAATGACTGGGTCGTCATAATAAGGATTGTGATTGATTGCAAAATTACAAAACTTCTCCGGCGAGTTGGAATAATGACGATTTTCGTACAATCCAATTTCAATGGACACCTCGATGAGTCGTTTGAAATTCATCCAAAAATTATGATTGTGTGCATACTCCGTTGTCATGCTATGTGCGACCTCATGCATAACGACGAAAAATAAATCATTGATTGTATTCTCTTTCGTTAAGCATATTGAAATTCGTTCCCCTTTGTTGACGTTGAATGCGAATGTCCTTCTCAACGATAAGGCATTGGGAAGCTCGTCGAGTTGGATGGTTCGACGGTGATTCTTCTTCAACAATATTTGAATGGGCTGTTCGGATTCATACTTTGGTTTTTTCAATTCTTCCAGCAATCCGTTCATTTTGGAACGAATTTCGTGAAGAATCTTAGCCTTTTTGAGTTTGGAGTCGTCGCTTTGGTTGTTGTTTACGTAATAGGTATGGTTGTCGTATTTGATCGCGACCTGCACATCAGAACAGTATCTGATGTATATCAAACACACGATAAAAACAACCCAAGCCAGCACGATCATACTCTAACAATATCTATTTTTTTGTCATGTTCATCATCATGTCCTGCATATGCGACATGCTTTGCATCATGAGGGCGGGATTGAACCCTGCGCCATCTCCATCCATTTCACCCGCGTACTGTTGCGCCAAGGATTCGATGTTCTGCATCACGTTGTCTGGAATGCCCGAAATGGTACTTCCAAAAAACAAAAGCGTCGCAAGATGTGCCCAAACGGCGTCTTTAATATTCGGGGTCATCTCATCGGAAATCCAAAGCGATTTGATGTCTAAATCGACCAAAAATTGCACCGACTCGTTTTCGATGATACTTTCGTCCTTCTGTTGAATATACGCCGAGAGGGGTTGAACGTGGTCCAAAAACGTGCTCATCACAAGCCTGGGATTCGTGTCCTTCAACAAATCGAACTTCATACGATACGATTTGAACTTTTTATGCTCGGGGAACGTCGTCTCCAAATCGACAAGAAAATGATCGAACATGCTGATGAAGGTGCTGACAGAACTCATATAAATACTATAACATGAACTCCTTTAATTGATTTTAGATATTCGTTTTTGATAGAACCGCTGTACCAAACAAGCAATAATGGATGTTATGATGATCAACCCAAGTAGATTGGCGGTGAAAAAACGGCGCTTATGAAATTTATCGAAATTTGGTAACTCGATAGACGACGGAAGACTCATTGAAATACGATACAAACTTTTTTTCGGAATGAAACGTTTGCTAAAAGTCGACGTCTAATGAAAACGACCAATCCATGTCAAGAGGATTCGTGCGGGCGTATTCACCGACTCGACGCTCAAAAAAATTAGTCTTACCCGTCAAGCTGAGATTCTCCATAAAGTCGAATGGATTGGTCGAGGCGTACATCGCGTCGTAGCCCAGTTGCAGTAGCAGTCTGTCTGCGACGTATTCGATATACTGCTTCATAAGCACGTCGTTCATTCCAATCAATCGACACGGAATCGATTCGGTGATGAACTCCATCTCGTGGGTCACGGCTTCCGACACGATCGCATGCACCTCATCTTTGGTTAACTTATGTTTCAAATATGAGTACATCAGAACTGCAAACTCTTGGTGGGTACCTTCGTCCCTGGAAATGAGTTCGTTCGAGAATGAAAGTCCGTGCATCAGACCACGTTTTTTCAACCAGTAAATTGCGCAAAACGAACCGGAGAACATGACACCTTCGACACAAGCGAACGCCACCAACCGCTTGGCGAAACACGGGCAGTTCGTTTTGTCGATCCATTTTGATGCCCATGAAGCCTTCTTGGTGATGCTCGGAATCGTGTGGATACCGTCAAACAGACGAGCCTTTTCGGTCAGGTCATGCACATAGGTGTCAATCATAAGACTGTAGGTGTGACTATGGATCGTTTCGTTGAATTGCTGATAACTGTAAAAGGCTCGGGCCTCTGGGATCTGAATTTCGTTGCTGAAGTTCACGGCAAGGTTTTCGTTCACGATGCCGTCCGATGCAGCGAAGAAGGCCAGTATCCGTTTCACAAAATATCGCTCGTCGTTAGTCATCGCCTCGTCAAAGTCTCTTTGATCGGTCGAGAAGTCAATCTCATTCGTCGTCCAAAAGCTCGTGACCGCCTTCTCGTACATCCGCCAAATGTCGGGATACTTGATTGGGAACAAGACGTGCCGATTCTCGTTGGGGAGTAACAGCGGTTCTCCGAACGTCGTCACGAAGGTTTCAAAGTCGTACAACCTGTCAGAGGAGAAGACCATGGGAAACATTTCAATCTCGAGAAGCTCGTCTTCGAAGTTCGGATTTTCCGTTGCAACGTCAGCCTTACTTTTTACCTTTTTCACCACATATTTGATATTCATTTGGTCACAAAGCGCAACGAGCTCTACACACCGCCGACAGTTATCTTTGCTGTAAATTCGAAACGCCATGTATCTTAATGAGCGAATTATTTTTTTAAGTCAAACACATCCGTCGGTTCAAACGCAAACATGTCCCCGGTGCGTGTGATCACCATCAACTTCGAGTCCGCATCGAGGTCGTCGTGAGCAAACATTTGGTTCACCTTGATTGTTTCACCAAACCGATCATAACAAGGTCCGTTGAACTTGTTGACCCGTTTCAAAACGTCCTCGAACACTCCTTCAGATACGTTGATAAGCACGGCCTTGACAATCAATTGGTCCGTGCGGGGCGCTTTCATACAATGCGATACCGACGGATAAACGTTGGGTTTCGCTGAAACGAAACGATATTTGCATCCCAACCACTCGAGACGGAACTCGAGTATTTCGCCCCCCGCAACGGTCAGCACTTCCCCACCGAGAAATTTGTTCGTAACGTCAAACTCGGTGTCTCCTTCGAACGCGTACTTCATCACCTTGTACACGATCATCGGTTGGTAGGGTGTCCCAATCAACTTCTTATAAATGGACAATGTAAAACTGCGCGCGAAGTGTTTCACCCGAATAAATCCAATGTAGGCGTTGACGAGCAACGTATGGAAGCTCGACATGATTCCTGTTTAGACATTCACAAACTTTAAACTTTAAAGGTATGGTTTGTTTTTGGTTTAAATGTCAATTGTTGAGGAACACCAGAGAAAGTTAGAGTCCATTACCAAAAATATAACTGCAATCGAACAAATATGCGCTCAAATATGTGCATTGGAGACGCGCAAACAATCCACTTCGAATGTTTTCGAAGTGCTCGACATGGATCAAGAACTGTTCGAGCTTCAACGTCAACTCGACACCATTGTACAAGACGACACACACTCTTATCTGTTGAGAACATCTACTGTCTTCCGAGAGTACGATAACCAACGAACGAGTGAATTTGCAGCTTCGGACACCAAGGACGTCGACGACATGAACACGTTCGTCGAGCAGAGAATGCACAATGAGCGAGGTAAGTTGTATGCAAAGTATATGCAAATTGAGAACAATGTACCGCTTTTTTCTGAGAAGAAGACGAATAAGATGATTTGCACCGAGTGTCAAGGTGACTTGAAGCTCGCGTCAAACGAATCATATGTAGTCTGTGAGTGTTGTGGGTTTCAGGAAACGTATTTCGAACCCAGTGCGACCGGATTGACCTATGAACAAGAGGTCAACACAGACACAAGCGTTCACTTCTCGTACAAACGAATCAATCACTTGCGAGAGCTTCTCTCGCAGTTGCAAGCGAAAGAGTCCTCCGACATTCCCGATGATGTCTTGAATATCGTGCGAGCCGAATTCAAAAAAGAGCGCATCACAACCTCCAGTGGGATCACACAAGAAAAAGTGAAACGGTTTCTGAAAAAATGCGCGTTGAACAAATATTACGAACACACGCGACAAATCACCAACCTTTTGAGCGGAAGACCGCCACCCACAGTTTCGAACGAACTTTACGACAAGATCATCAGTATGTTCATCGACATCCAGGAACCGTTCGAGAGAGTGTGCCCAAAGTCTCGAAAAAATTTTTTCAGCTACAACTACGTTTTGTACAAGTTTTGTCAGCTGCTTGGCGCAGAAGAACACATTCACCTTTTTCCGTTGCTCAAAAGTAGAGAAAAACTGTACCAACAAGATCAGATTTGGAAGGATATCTGCGAAATCAAAGATTGGTGTTTCATCAAAAGTGTTTAAGAATTACTTTCTTTAGTAAGTATTAATTATGGTCACCCCTGTGTCAAGTGTACCGTCCGCTCGATTGCGGTCGGAGTGCCTCGCGTTGGGTATCGCGCCGTCGGTCGTGTCCCGCGGCGATATGGTGACGGAGTTGACCTCTTGCGGACTTTACGAAATCGACATGCGGTTTCCCGTCAAAGCACCCAAAATCGACACGGCGAATCGTAGAAACGACCAGTCGAACGTTTATCTCGGGAATGGAGCTGGACTACACAACAGTCGACCGAATCAGTTGTACATCTCAAACACGACCACCGAACGCCCGTTACTCGGAGGGGACTTTGAACAACAGCGAGTGAGCATCAATCGCGTCCTCAGTTTGAGTAACACCGAATTCGACCCATGTCATGTTGGATCGGAGGGTGATTTAATACGTGACGGGTCGAATCTGTTCATGTTTCGTTCAAGTGAAGTCCAACCTGGGTGGTACCCAATCGAGTTTGGAACTCTTCGGATTGTCTGATCACGATCTTTCTTTGTGAATGTTGAATATTTTGTAGATGTCTTCCTTTGTCAACCCGATGGACATGTCCATATTGTGACGAACACCGTCATGTTGAATTCGATCGTCGCGAAGGATGGAGGAAATGATTCGTTTCTTCTTCTCTTGCAACTCGATGATGTTTTCCTCAACGAAGGGATTTGCAGGATCACCCGACGTAATACAGAAGCGGACGACATGCACTGGTTTGGTTTGACCCGTTCGGTATGCCCGCCCAATGGCTTGATACTCAATCGCAGGGTTCCAGTTGGGAGCCATGATGAACACGTGGTTTGCCATTTGCAAATTGATGCCTTGCCCACCCGTGTTGATCTGAATCAGAAAGACCTTCGAGGCGGCGTCCACTGTGAATGTGTCAACATTCCTCTGTCGTTCAGATATGCTCATCGTGCCGTCGATTCGACAATAGTTGAATCCGGCGTCTGCCAAATTACGTGCATAAAAGTCCATCTCCTTGACAAACTGACAAAATATTATCGCCTTATCATCCCTCGGGATCCGCTTCAGGTTGGCCATGAGCTCGCGTACTTTGGTGACAGGAAACGTCCAGTCCTCTGCGACCGATTGTGTTTTTGCAGACACACCGTCATAGTACAATTGCGGGTGTATACAAAGCTGTCGAACCCGAAGAAGATGTTCTAACATGTTGGGCACCGTACTGCCCGTATTGCGTTGTATCCGAGTCTGCTCTCGATGAAAGATTTTGCAATACAGATGTGCTTCTTGAGTCGACGAAAAAGGGACATATTTGACCTCCACGTTGCATTCGGGAGATTCCATCGCAATATCATCCTTTGTTCGTCGGAGGAGAAAGAGTGAACACACCTTGTCCTTTTCGCGCTGACACAAGCCCTTGGAAACGCCGATCCATTCCATAAGGTTTACGAAGTCAGTCATTCGGTTCATCACCGGGGTTGCCGTCAACGCCCATCGAATGTCTGTTCGAAGCATCATACTCGCCTCGAACAACTTCGATTTTCGATTGCGAAGCATATGCGCCTCATCGATGACGATTCTGTCCCATTTAAAGTTGTGAACTTCGGAGGTGCCGATGACGCTGTTCTTTCTGTTCAACAAACTGTACGACATCAAATGAACGACGGGTGTTGACGTCTTCCCCCACATAACCTTGTCGGTTGCCTTGAAGAGGATGTGCACCTGAACAGTGGGCGCAAATCGCTCGATTTGCTCTTTCCATTGCATCACCAAACTCTTTGGCAGAATGATTAACGTGTTTGGTTTTTCGTTACCAACGATTGTACAGATGGATAGAATGGTCTTTCCAAGCCCCACCTCGTCGGCCACCACACCACCTCGAGGCATGGGTGTATCGTCCAAAACATCGTCGGTAAGCTCTCTGTGGAACATCCATCGCGCACCTTCATGCTGGTGCGAGTGAATGGTTTCAATGTTCAGTTCTCGAACGGCCTTCGAATAACACGACTCGATCGTAGCCATTGGTTATGCTCGAATTGTTACGATTGTACCAAGAGTTGTTTAAGTGAAAAAAAAAACAGTGTAAAGTTTGGATATTAAGCCGTGTAGCGAAGGATGCTATACGGGTTCGGGTCGGAAACCGTTAAGGTCCCGACAATGGAATAAAATAGATGCTCGTTCTGCTTTGCATCAACGAATCAAATAGATCAGTATGGACCGCAAAAACCATATGCGTTGAGTTCGAAACGCTCACACACACGAGAATACAATCCAAGATGCCGACAATCGTTATTCTCGTAACAAATTGTTTTTGTCAGGGCCAAGGGATTAGGGTTGGAGGCTTTACACACAAAGCCTCCCTTGTTACTTGATTTTTCTGCCAAGCCTTCCATATTGCCCCAATTCGACCACGTACAATCAGAACATATGGAATCGTTCTTTTGATATCGATTATGGGGTTGACCACACAATGTTTCATATCCAGTATCGTAGGGAGAGTCGAATGTTGGTATGATAATTGGATCGCTATCTAAATGACCTGTCGCAAACCTTTTCCGAATTATATATGTGTATGTCCTCCCGTAGCTCAGACCGCTGTGCGTGTATGAAGTTTCTGACGCACCCTTGGTTGCAATTACAACGTTTGTATTTTCATTTATGATTTGATATTCCAATAATATATATGCGCCGTTCGTGTTTGGAACCCAATATAATTCATTTGCTGGGGAAATCGATTTCATTGTTGTTGAACCTGCATCCGATGCTTTCCTTGGTGCAACTAACGTTTTTACATTAAATGTAGCGCTATCTACATATGTACCTGACGTAAACCTTTTCCGAATTTTATATCTGTAGATCGTATCGGAGACCAGAGGTCCGTGCGTGTATGTAGTTCTGTTAACATCAGTAAAGTTTGCAATTTCAGCGTTTGTATCTACATCGAAGATTTGAATTGCCGTTACTGTATGATGGCCGTTCGTTCCCAGACTCCATTTCAAATCATTTTCTTGGGGAATCGACATTTTTGTTTCTGAACCCGAATTCGATGCTTGGGTTGGTGCAAGTATAGTCATGTCGTTCTCCGGTTTCAGGTACGTCGTGCCACCTGATGTGGTGTACCTCCAGTTGGGGTTTCCCGAGAACGTGATCTGCCGACATTTCCCTCTAAGTGTCGCAACTGACGTATGCTCGGGCCAATGCTGCAACCCTTTGCAATTCGAATCGCGAAAACACTCATTCTTACAATCGGTTAAGGACTGTGTACCCATTCGTATCTCTTCGCGATTGGAAGGATACCAGTTTGAGTTTGATGCATAAAAGCCAGATGGTGCCCTTGGTGCTACAAATGTTGTTAGGATAATTGGTTCGCTATCTAAATGACCTATCTCAAACAATTTCCGAATTATATATGTGTATGTCCTCCCTTGTTCCAAATCACTGTGCGTGTATTTAGTTTCTGACGCACCCTTGGTTTCAATTAGAGCGTTAGTGGTTCCATTGATTTGTCTGATTTGAATTTCCCGAACTGTATATCCACCGTCATCGTTCAGAGCCCAGTTCAATTCATTTGCTGGGGGAATCGACTCGATTGTTTTTGAACGCGAAGAACCCGCTTTGTTCGATGCTTTGTGTGGTGCATCTAACGTTGTTACATTAAATGCAACGCTATCTACATGGTGTTTTGTCGTAAACACTTTCCGAATTATATATCTGTATGTCCTCCCATACTGCAACTCGATGTGCGTGTATGTAGTTCTGGTAACATCAGTAAGGTTTGCAATGATGTATTCTGTGGTTCCATCGAGGATTAGAATCTCCGCAACTGTATATCCACCGTCATCGTTCGGAGCCCAGTTCAATTCATTTGCTGGGGGAATCGACTCAACTGTTTTTGTTGGCGAAGGACCCGATGTCTTGTTCGATGCTTTGCGTGGTGCCTTTAACGTTTCTACACTGAATGTATCGCTATCGATATTGTCACCTGTTGTAAGCACTTTCCGAATTATATATGTGTATGTCCTCCCATAGTGCAAACCGGTGTGCGTGTATTTAGTTCTGTCATCAGTAAAGTATGCAATTTTAGCTTTTGTGGTTCCATCGAGGATTTGAATTTCCCGAACTGTATATCCACCGTCATCGTTTAGAGCCCAGTTCAATTCATTTGCTGGGGGATTCGACTCAACTGTTTTTGTTGGCGAAGGACCCGATGTCTTGTTCGATGCTTTGTGTGGTGCCTTTAACGTTTTTACACTGAATGTATCGCTATCGATATTGTCACCTGTTGTAAGCACTTTCCGAATTATATATCTGTATATCTTCCCAGACTGCAAACCGGTGTGCTTGTGTGAAGTTTCTGACGCACCCTTGGTTTTAATTTTAGCTTTTGTGGTTCCATTGAGGATTTGAATTTCCCGAACTGTATATCCACCGTCATCGTTCAGAGCCCAGTTCAATTCATTTGCTGGGGGAATCGACTCAACTGTTTTTGATTGCGAAGGACCCGATGTCTTGTTCGATGCTTTGTGTGGTGCCTCTAACGTTCTTACAATGAATGTATCGCTATCGATATTGTCACCTGTTGTAAACACTTTCCGAATTATATATCTGTATATCCTCCCATACTGCAAACCGGTGTGCGTGTATTCTTTTCTGTTAACATCAGTAAAGTTTGCAATTTTAGCTTTTGTGATTCCATCGAGGATTTGAATTGCCGTTACGGTATAATGGCCGTTCGTTCCCAGACTCCATTTCAAATCATTTGCTGGGGAAATCGACATTTTTGTTGTTGAACCCGAATTCGATGCTTTGGTTGGTGCAACTAGAGTCATGTTGTTTCCCGGTTTCAGGTACGTCGTGCTACCTGATGTGGTGTGCCTCCAGTTGGGGTTTCCCGAGAACGTGAGCTGTCGACATGTTCCTCTAAGTGTCGCATCTGACACGCCCTCGGGCCAATACTGCAACCCTTTGCAATCCGGATCGTTGTAACACTCATTCTTACAATCGGTTAAGGACCGTGTATCCGTTCGTATCATCTCGTTACCGAGCGGGTACCAGTTTGACATTGATTTGTAAAAGGTGGGTGATGCCGTCGGCACCGGTGTGGTCGAGGTGGTTGTTGTTGGTCTGTTGGTTGTGGTCGTCGGCACCGGTGTGGTCGAGGTGGTTGTTGTTGGTCTGTTGGTTGTGGTCGTCGGCACCGGTGTGGTCGAGGTGGTTGTTGTTGGTCTGTTG
>Ga0209713_10000236_pt1 | contig 31078 bp, 27 predicted proteins | sample ArcOceMetagenome_3_FD_187444 | JGI IMG/M metagenome (GOLD analysis project Ga0209713, IMG submission 187444) | Marine eukaryotic phytoplankton communities from Arctic Ocean - Arctic Ocean- Svalbard ARC20M Metagenome (SPAdes) (version 2) | ecosystem: Environmental > Aquatic > Marine > Oceanic...
ATTAATCCGTGCTGATGCGGCAGTCGATGCGTTGATAGGTCAATTGTAAATTCATGGTGCTGTCATACAAAACCACTTGAGACGGGCAGGGTGACTTTGCAGCTTCTTTGGATAACAAAGTGGTCCTGCGGATAGGTTTCGCAGGCAGAAATAAAAATTTTATTTACTAATTACATATACTTAACTATAATTTGTAGTGCCCAGAAGAGGGGTTCGATGCCTTACCAAGGACCTTAATCCGAGTGGAATCATTGCAATAACAATATGTTAGAAATCCACAAGCGCAACGCAAGTGCCTTGTTTTGGTACACCCAGCGGTACCACGACCCAAGGACCGAGGAGCAAGGATCACCGGCAGGGGTTACTGTGGCAGTTCGCTATGGCTGAGAATGAGGATCATGGACCGAGGCCCCCGGATCATGGGTCCTGCTTCTCGGACCACGGCTCTTTAGTAATAGCGTTGTAAATTCATTTGGGGATAATTTTAGTCGGTAACACCACCTCTATTCACGCACCAATTTCAAGGTAAACCGTGCTGCTGCTCTTGCTGAGTGGCGTCAATTATTGAGCGCATAGATTTATGCTCTTACAGCAACCTGACGCTTGTTCTTATTAATTTGACAGCATCCCCATGACGACCTCTAAAAAATTTCCTGTCGCAGCGATTAATATTGTCCAGTGCGGGGAATTGGGCTGGAGTGTGTTGGATGAGCGGTCTTGAAATAGCTTTATATTTAAGAAAAAAGGACCAACCAAAATGATGACTGGTCCTTTCTTGAACAAACACGCTAGTCTTAGCGAGCTTTTTACTTACGCGCGATTTCCATCCAGTTTCCGTCTTTAATAACTGAGATGACAACTTCATCTGCCCCTTGGTGATCTGTTGCGGAATAGTCCACAGTATTGCCGGAGACTACGTCATCATATTTAAGGCTTTCCATACCCATCTGGAACGTCTTAGTGTCTAGATCAGGACCTGCCGCTTTCAAAGCACGAACCATAGTTTCAGCTGCGGAGTGACCAAGCAATGCGCCTGAGCCAGGCAGCTGTTCACCTGTTGCTTCTGTGTAGCGCTTGAAAAACTTCTGGGCTTCTGGCTTGTCCATACGAGACAGTAGATCTGCCCAACCGGACGCGGCATACATGCCTTCTGTCACGCCGCCCGGCACCTTAGCCATGACGGTGTGGAAGCCAGCTGAAGAGTTGATGAAAGACATATCTGTCATACCCAACTTTTTAGCTGTGGCAGATACGGTTATCGCCTGGCGCACGCCCAAGGCTAGTGCCACGATTTGACAACTTTCTGCGTTTAATTTTTGTAGTGCGCCCACAAAATCTGCATCGTCAGGCTTGTGCGTTGTCTCAGTGACGAAGTTAAGCCCTTCAGTCTCATTGGAAATGGACTCAGCACCTTCTTTGATGTCTTTGCCAAAGTCGGTCGGCAGATACATGGCACAGACGTTACTGACTTCCTTTAGCTCGGATAAATAAGTTACTCCAACCCGGATTTGGTCAAAATATGTTGCGGTACCAGCATAGTGCAATGGCGAGAACGGCTCGGCCATCTGGCGTGCTGCGGAAAGTGGTGAAACGTTTGGAACGTTTTTTGCGTCCTGAAGTTTAAACGCCGCAATGTTCATCGGCGTCCCCAAAGACAGCAGCATCGCAAAAACTTTGTCACCGTTGACCAGCTTGTTCATGCCTTGAATGGCTTTTGGCATCTGGTAGCCGTGATCCTCAACAACAAAGCGGATCTTACGGCCATGAATGCCACCCGCGTCGTTTACCTCGTCAAAGACAAGCTGTGCTGCTTTGGTCGCTGGTGCGCCGAAGGCGGCAAACGGGCCGGACAGGTCATTGTTGGAGCCAATCAAGATTTCAGTGTCTGTGATGCCTTGATCGGCATAGGCAGGAGCAGCTGCCATGGCTGTGGCAACGGCCACCGTTGCCAGTTTGGTTGAAAGTTTTTTCATTAGTCTTCTCCCATTTATATTTTTATGTGAAAAGGATGACCCGCCAATGTCAATACATAAGGCTGATCAACTTTCCATGTTTGGTTTCCACCAAGTTGCGTTTGAGTTTCATGGTCGGCGTAAGTTCATCATCGTCTGCTGTCAGTAGAACGTCCATGAGGCGAAAATCCTTGATCTGTTCTACGCGCGCAAAATTCTTGTTCACTTCTTCAATTATCTCATGGATCAATTTTTGCACTTCAGTTGCTGCACAGAGCGAGGCGTAGTTTGAGAACGGCACACGCCGGTCTTGGGCAAACTTTTCAACGTTTTCTTGATCGATCATCACCAGACAGGTCAGGAATTTGCGTTTGTCCCCTATGACCACAACGTCAGAAATATAGGGTGAGAATTTTAGCTTGTTCTCAATCTCGGCAGGGGTGATGTTCTTGCCACCTGCCGTGATGATGATGTCTTTAAAACGGCCAGTGATTTTCAGGAAACCTTTATTGTCCAACATGCCCATATCGCCAGTGCGCAGCCAGCCATCTTCGGTAAAAACCTCAGCGGTTTTCTCTGGGTTCTTCCAATATCCTTGAAACACATTACCCGCTTTGTATTGCACCTCGCCCTCAGGCGTGATGCGAATTTGCGCGCCTGGTAAGGCAGGTCCTACTGTGCCGATTTTATTGTTGCCATCACGGTTAATTGAAATGACACCCGAGCTTTCTGTCATCCCGTAACCTTCAAGGACAGGCACACCAATCGCTTGATACCATTTTAGCAGATCAGGTGAGATTGGTGCCGCACCAGTGCCCCCTCTGCGCAAACGGTCCATCCCAATCATACGCCGTAGGTTCTGCAGCAAGGCAAAATTCCAAAATCGGTAAGCAAGGTTTGCCCCAAAGGTCAAAGGCTTGCCTGTGGCCAGACATTCTGCGCGCGCACCGCCGGCCTTCAAGGCTTGGCCATAGGCCCATTTTTGAACGATCGTCGCATCACCAATTCGAATTGCGACCTGAGAATAAATTTTTTCCCAGAGGCGCGGTACAGCGACAAAGGTTTGTGGGCTGACCTCTTGCAGATTATCGAAAATCGTTTCTGGACTTTCCGCAAAATTGATGGTGGAGGCCGCTGCGATCGGAGCATTAACAGAGAAGACCCGCTCCAGAATGTGGCACAGGGGCAAAAAGCAAAGCTGATCATCGGTGTCAAAGACAGGCGCGTCGCGCAATCCAGCCGAGACGGAATACATCAAGTTACCATGGCTGATCATAGCCCCTTTGGGCTTGCCTGTCGTGCCAGAGGTATAGACTAGAATCGCGGTGTCCTCAGGTGCTGTCAGGTCAATCGAAGTTTCAAAAGCTTGGGGATTTTCCGCATCATATGCCGCTCCAATTTGATAAAGTTCATCCAAAAACATGACCTGTGGGTCAGTAAAGCCATAAAGACCGTCGCGTTCGATCACTATGACCTTTGCTAGGCCAGGCATCTGATCACGGACCTGCAAAAACTTATCCAACTGCTCATCGTTTTCAACGAGCAGGAACCGGCTGTCAGAGTTGTTGACGAGATACACTAGCTGACTAGCTGAATCTGTGGTGTAAACGCCAGAGCAAATCCCGCCCACAGACTGAACGCCCATATCCGTATACATCCACTCCTTATTGTCCTCAGACAGGATTGTAACGATTTCACCGCGTTTGAGGCCCAGGGATACAAGACCAAGACCAAGATGCTTGGCGCAGTTAAAATAGTCTTCCCATGAATGGGATCGCCAGATGCCTAATGTCTTTGCACGGTGTGCCGTGCGTGTTCTGAGCGTTTGGGCACGCAGCCGGAACAGCTTTGGAGTAGTGTCCATGCCATCGATGTAGAACGGACCTAGGGACAGATCGGCGTTGATCATGATCCCATTCACTTTTTCCTGAGGAGGGAGTGTGTTTGTCATATTTAAACCCTACCTCCACGTCTTGCGTTGTTTCCAGCGACGCTGCCCGCGCTGGTTTTCATCTTGACTGACGCCAAGATAGAATTCTTGGATGTCTTTGGAAGTGGCCAGAACCTCAGCCGTATCGTTCATTACGATGCGGCCCAGTTCCATCACATACCCATAGTCAGCAGCATCAAGGGCCACCTTGGCATTCTGTTCAACCAACATCATAGTGACTTTCTGCTCTTTGTTTAGTCTAACAATGATCTCAAATATTTCCTGAGTTAGCATTGGTGAGAGTCCAAGGCTCGGCTCGTCAAGCAGCATAAGTTTGGGAAGCGACATCAACCCGCGACCGATCGCCAGCATTTGTTGCTGTCCACCAGACAGAGTGCCCGCGCGTTGATTGCGCCGATCTTTGAGGATTGGAAAGTAGGAATAAACCATTTCCTCATCGTCCGTGATCGAGCTGTGGTCTTTGCGGGTGTAGGCACCCATCGCAATGTTCTCGGCAACGGTCATCAATGGAAAAATCTCGCGCCCTTCGGGTACATGGACGATACCGTGGTGCACTATGGCGTCTGGTTCCAAGGAGTGAATGTCAATTCCGTCCATTTTAATTGTGCCTTTTTCCGGATCCATCACGCCTGAGATGGTTTTCAAAAGGGTCGTCTTGCCCGCGCCATTGGCCCCGAGAACTGTAACAATTTGGCCTTCATTTACTTTTAGGCTTACGCCACGAATGGCCTGAATGGGGCCGTAGTAGCTCTCTAAGTTGTCGATTTTCAAAACGACTTTTGGGGCTTTTGTATTAATGCTCATGCGCGTGACGTCCCTGTTTTTGAGATGTCACCAGTGCCAAGGTAGGCCTCTATTACAGCAGGATGTGATTGCACTTCGGCTGGAGTACCGGTGGCCAACTCTTTGCCATCCGATAGCGCCATAACGCGTCCTGATACTGCAGAAACCAATCCCATGTCGTGCTCTACCATTAAGATGGAAATGCCCATCTGAGTTTGGATGTCTTCAATCCAAAATGCCATGTCTTGTGTTTCTTCGACTGAAAGCCCGGAGGCGGGTTCATCTAACAAGAGTAACTTTGGTTCTGACGCCAAGGCTCGGCCAAGTTCCACAACTTTGCGCACGCCATACGGCAAACCACCGATCATCTTGTCACGGTAGGGTTGAAGGTTTAGAAACTCTATCACTTCTTCCACTGCCGCCCGGTGACACAGCTCTTCACGGTAGGTTTTGGGTGAGAAGATAATGTTTGAAAACATACCAGTTTGGCGATGCCGATGGCGGCCGACTAGCAGGTTTTGTAACACAGTAGCTTGCTCAAATAATTCAATATTCTGAAATGTGCGCGCGATACTAAAACTTGGAACTTGATCCGCATTGCTTTTGAGTAAATCGTTGCCTTCAAAACGTATGCTGCCTTCTGCAGGGTCGTAAAATCGTGATATCAGGTTGAAGATTGTGGATTTACCAGCACCATTTGGCCCTACAAGTGCGAAAACTTCGCCCTCATTCACCTTTAGGGAAACATTGTCGACGGCCACAAGGCCTCCAAATCGAAGTGTAACGTTCTCTATTTCAAGCAAGCTCATTGGAGACGATCCGTCTTGAGATAGGATTTTTGACGTTTAAACATGTCCTTGCGATAGAATGGAAACAGTTCAAAATATGTACGAATCTTGAGCCATCGGCCATAAAGCCCCATTGGTTCGAACAGGATAAAACATATCAGGATAAAGGCAAACAGCGCGCTTTCTAGGCCGGGCACGTTGATATTCACATCAAAAGTTGTGGCGAGAAACGTCCGCCCGTTAGCGATTGCAACAGGGATGATTCCTACCACAACTGCTCCAAAAAATGCGCCGTGGATGAATCCCAAGCCACCGATGACAATCATTAAGAGCAAGGTGATTGACATGACTAGATCAAATGTCTCATTCGTAACATAGCCCGCCGAATGCCCAAATAATGCGCCTGAAAGTCCTGCTGCTGTTGCCGACAAAAAAAACGACATCGCCTTTGTGCGCATTAGATTGATGCCCATTGCCCGTGCCGAAATTTCGCTGTCGCGTATTGCAGTAAAGCTGCGACCTGTTGGGCTACGTAAAAGGTTGCGATAGAACCAAACCAGTAGGATAGTGACTAATAGCACCAGATAGTAGAATTTATAGGGCGTTGAGTACCTGTTGATTTCCATTCCGAAGATGTTGATGTCCGGCACCACTGCACCTGCGATGCCGCCTGTCCACGGTTCTGCGATCACGACAAAGTCGCTGGTCAACATCGACATCGCCAATGTAGCTAAGGCGAGATAGACGCCATGCAGGCGCAATACTGGAAGTGCGATCATTGTTCCCAGCACACCAGCCATAAGCCCCGAGAGCGGAAATGCGACGATCCAAGGCACGCCTTCACTCAGTAAATTAATATTTAGATAGCAGCCGAGCGCCATAAACGTTGCGTGCCCAAGGCTGGGTAATCCGGTGTGACCTGTCAGCAGCATCAGACCCATACCTGCGATTGCGAGGATCAGGATGCCAGTGATTTCACCGAGGAGGTATGCATCGTCAATCGCCACAAAATACAATGGTGTTGAGAGCACGAGAAGTAAAAGTAGCCCATACCAGACTGCCTGTGCACCGTGTTTGAAAAGAGAAATATCAGCGTCGTAAGAGGTTTTAAAAACAAACTGCATCTTTACACCTTCTTCTGTTGTGTCTGAGAGAAGATACCGCCTGGGCGAAAAATCAAGATGAGCAATAAAATAGCGTAGGGTGCAATCTGGCTGACACCGGGAGGGCCATAGCGCGAGGCAAGCGGTTCTGATAAGCCGATGATTAAGCCACCCAACAGTGCGCCAGGAAGCGAGCCAAAGCCGCCGATTGCCGCCGCCGCAAAGGCCTTAATTCCTAGCAATCCGGTCGACGGATCAATCGCGCCCTTCGAGGCGAAAAGAATGCCGGCAACCGCTGCCACCATGCCAGAAAGCCCCCAAACCAGGCTTTGAATGCGCTTAACGGGAATGCCCATGTAGTAGGCTGCTAATTGGTTTTGGGATGCCGCTTGCATCGCCAACCCGATCCGCGTGCGAGAGAAAAACAGAAAAAAAATCAAGGTCAGAACGGCCGTTACCACTACAATGAGAATTTCGTCAATGCCAAGCACCAGCCCGCCTGTCCGTATGTCTTGCCCGGCAAATGGCGTTTCCAGCGAGGTTGGTTCATGGCTCCAGATGGCACCAGCTAAAAAGCGGATGATAAAACCCAATGCAATGGTCAGGATGACAACCGAGGTTTGAGACTGGCCAAACATGTGGCGCAAAACACCCCAGTTAAAGAGGTACCCCAAAATCCCCATTAAAAAAATTGAAAGTGGCACAGCAAGCCAAAAGTTTAGGCTCATGTATTCGTGATTTGTGAATCCAATACATATAAATGCTCCAAGCATCATGAAATCACCTTGAGCAAAGTTCACTGCTTCGGTAGCTTTGTAAATGAGCACAAAGCCTAGAGCGATCAATCCGTAGACACAGCCATTGGCAAGTCCACTGATTACAAGTTGTAGAAAATCCACGGTTCTCCTCCCAAAGACCTTATCAAGTATGTTAGACAGTCAATTTAGTTTGTCACAATGGCTCATCTTGTATGTTTCGTTACGTAATGCTGGTATCTGCAGCACAATATCAATTTGACAGCTCTGACAGATTTAATTTGTTTGTAAGGACAGAAATGTTTTACTTCATTTTTTGAAGCCAGAACACTCTCCCGTTTGCACTTTCATACCTGACTTAAAGCCATCCATCGCAATATCTGAGTTACCCGTGTAAACGATCTGATGCTTGCTGTTGCCGTCGGCTCCGCAGTGATGGCACCTGAATTTCTGGGGTACCTCATGGACCACAGAACTGGCGTGGAACAAATACGGGAAGTCTACTGCCCAACTTTAGTGTGCTAAACTGAGAGCCACTACTCCTTGATGCGGATAGCTTATAAACGCTTGCATATTTGTGCAATCAGAATCAAAGTAATACTTAATAGTCTAAGTGATGATACTTTTTTCGTCATCCCAATTAAGGAATAAACATGTCTCCTGCGCGCTGTGGCATAAAAGGTTCCTAAGTAAGTCTATAAGCAAACTGTACATTCTAAGCAGAGCTATAACATAATAGAAGGAATTTCAAAAATGGCTAAATACTTGGTTCGGGCAACCTACAATGGTAGCGGCTTCAAAGGTATGATTTCCAACCCAGCTGATCGAGGTGAAGCAATTAAGGGAATGACCGCGGCGCTTGGTATTACAACCGAGTGCATCTACTTCTCTCCGTCAACTGGCGAAGCAGTAATGATCATAGATTCAGACGCTGAAAAAAACGCCAGGTTGATGATGGTTGTAATGTCATCGGATACAATGACAGGCGGCTCCATAATTGATCTTATCGACACCGATAGTATGCTGTCAGCAATGCAAGACTCTGGATCGTTGCTTGGAACCTACAAATCAGCAGCCGGCTAAAAGGCTGAGCTTCTAGAACATACCGTGGGCTGTGGTTTTAAAATACGATATTAGGAGAGTAAAAGTGGTAGAAAACTTTGGGGGTTCACTGAACCTAGTAATTTGGATTGTTCTTTTTATTGGCGCAGCCTTTTACAGTTATAGATGCCTTTTTCAGACGAAAGCCTTCAACGACCAGTATGGTTTCGGAGACAGTGGCATATTTATGACCCGCTTTGCAGGTACTCAAGTTGCTGCTGCGGCAGTTATATCATTAGCTTTATTGGTTAATGGCCCTGAAGGCTCTTGGGCTTTCGTGGCTTGGGGCTGGACACAATCTCTATTAGCTGCCGTTTTCGGCTTTCGCACTGTCAACAGTGATTGGGCAAATATAGAGGGTGTAAAGGCATCGGCTGAAGGTTATCTCGCTCCAATAGTCTTTTTGATACTGAACACGGTTCTTCTGCTTAACATGGGTGATATTCTTTACGGATAACTGGAAACCTAAAAAATGATCTTGTCAAAGAGGGTGGATTTCGAGGCGCTGGAAGAACCACGTGAAACTCACTTATAGTTTGGATTTTGAGTTTTAGGTTATGCCCTTCGCCTTCTGATAAAATATTTGGGAGCATAACTAGAAGGTTTTTGAAATGAACTGCTCTGTTTGGGGATGCATTTCCAAGCTATAAAATTATGCCTTTTCCTCGCACCGTGTCAAATCTGTTTTGAATAGTGTTTTTCCTTAACCGACTTTTTTAGTCTTTTGACACAAGGCTTCAGAAAGATACTTCATAGAGTTCTTAGGTGTTCTCACTTGCGTCTCAAAATCAACATGAACCAATCCAAAACGCTTTTCGTAGCCCAAAGCCCATTCGTAGTTATCCATCAACGACCAAACGTAATATCCAGCCAATGGAGCACCTGCAGCAATGGCACGTTTTGCTGCGTCAAAGTGGGAATCCAAATAGGCTATCCGTGCTGTGTCATTCACCTCGCCGCTCACCACAACATCCGCATTCGACATGCCATTTTCGGTGACATAGATTGGAATGTCTTTTGTATATTCGTTGTGCATTCTCATGATAAACTCGTACAAACCTTCAGGATAAATTTCCCAGCCCATCTGTGTCTTATCAAGCGATCCTTCGGCCGTATCAAGGTTTGGCCATGCACCCTCAGCGGCGCGGATGTTTGAACGGGTATAATAGTTGATGCCGCACCAATCGACGGGTGTGCCAATAACGCCAAAGTCATCTTGCCAACCTTTTGGCAGGTGCTGTTCTAATCCCTCTAAGACCAAATCAGGGTATTTTTTATGAAATATTCCACCCATAAAGAATCGATTGTAGATTGCGTCATACCGCGCGGCTGCTGCAACATTTTCAGGGGTATCATCGATTGGGTTTGAAAACTCGAAATTACAGACTGCACCAAGGTTTTTTAAACCCATGTCGCGCATTCTATTGACCGCAGTTCCGTGTGCACAAAGAATGTGGTGCATGGCTCGTGCTGTCGCTCGTATGTCACGCAAGCCAGGAGCATGCGCACCTAAAAAATGCGATAACCATCCTACGCACCATGGCTCGTTGATTGTGGCGACTGAGAACATGCGATCCCCAATGCGATTCATTATGACTTCGGTATAGTCACCGAACCATTTGGCGATGTCTGGATTACGCCAACCACCTAGATCATCCAATGCAGAAGGGAGCTCCCAATGGTATAGGGTTGCAGCGGGTTTCAAACCGCGCTCCAGCATCGCATCGGTTAGGCGATCATAGTAATCTAAACCATCTTGGTTCACGGCTCCGAATCCATCAGGAATTACACGTGCCCAGCTGGTTGAAAACCGATAGGTATCAAAACCTGCAGCGGCAATTAGATCGAAGTCGGCTTCATAGTTGTGGTAGTGATCACAAGCCAGTTGGCCATGCTCTGCGCGAACAACATTTCCGGGTGTAGCCGCAAAGGTATCCCAATGGGTTGAGCCCGCACCACCAAATTTATGTCCTTCGATCTGATAAGCAGAAGTGGCGACACCAAAAAGAAAATCATTGGGGAACTGGCTTCTATTCATCAAAACAAATGCGCCTTTCCAGTTTCAAAACCAAATTTAACCGTTTGTCCAACTTCTAGGTTGGACCCTTCTGACGATGCGAAACGGAATAGTGTTCCATCTGTTGCATTAAGCTCGATGATTGTTTCTGTTCCCAGACGCTCAATGATCGTCACGGTTCCGTCGATCGTTCCGTTCGGATTGATATGAAGGTGTTGAGGACGAATTCCGATGCGAACGTTGTCGCCGATGACCTTGTCTGTTGACACCAAACGGATACCTTTTGTTTTGAAGTCAGCGCCTTGGAAGTCAGCCGTTAATTGATCGGTGGCGATATCCGCCAGCGTTCCTTCAAAGAAATTCATTTTTGGAGAGCCCAAGAAACCAGCAACGAATTCGTTTGCAGGCATGTTGAACAGGTCCATTGGTGCACCGACCTGCATGACTTCACCGTCTTTCAGAACCACGATCTTATCTGCAAGCGTCATTGCTTCGACTTGGTCGTGTGTCACATAGATTGTGGTTGCACCTAGTTGGTTGTGAAGACGCGCAATTTCGACACGTGTGTCATGGCGCAAGGCTGCGTCTAGATTGGAAAGAGGTTCATCAAATAAGAACACATCAGGATTACGCACGATGGCACGCCCAATGGCGACACGTTGGCGTTGCCCACCAGACAGGGCTGCTGGACGTCGATCTAGCAACTCTTCCATCTGGAGAATCTTGGCTGCAGCTTCGACACGTTCTTTGATCTCTTTTTTGGAAAAGCCCTGAAGGTCCAAGGAAAACGCCATATTGTGATATACTGTCATGTGTGGATAAAGCGCATAGGATTGGAAGACCATCGCGATACCACGTTTGGATGGGGGCAGGTCGCTTACAGCTTTGTCAGCAATGACGATGCCGCCAGCGCTGAGCGTTTCCAAGCCAGCAATTAGGCGCAACAAAGTGGATTTACCGCAACCCGACGGGCCAACAAAAACGACGAACTCGCCTTTGTTGATTTCCAATTCAACGTTATGGATAACTTCTGTTTTTCCAAAGGATTTGCAAACCCCACGTAGTTCGACTTGAGCCATTTAGATCTCCATAAACGATGCAGTTAAGTCATTAAAATCAAAGCAACATCGCAGTGTTTGATTATCCGAAATCCGGTTGAATGCGATCTGTTCCGGACCGCTTTCAACCAATTCAATTGTGTTAGCATCCATCATGGCAGATTGGTCTTTGCGCCATTTTAGGAATGCCCGAAGTTCATTGTAAACCGACCCTGTTTTGGCGGCTTGATCTAAGGCGGCCCGTTCCAAATGCGGTTGGGAAATAGGTAGCCATGTGTCATTGGCATCTGAAAACCCGCCAGATGGCGCGTTACGCTGCCAAACCATTGGCGTGCGACAGGTATCGCGGCCTAAGAATATAGGGGAAAACTCAATGCCCCATGGATCCTGCATCTTTTCGAGTGGAATGTCTTGGACATCACCTAAGGCAAGTTCTTCGCCCTGATAAATGCAAGTTGAGCCAATCAAACTAGTCTCTAACTTAAGAAGCATCAGCTGAAGTGCTTCTTGGCTGTCTTCACTCATGCTTAGTGGAGCCAACTGACGTGTCGCGGAACGTGGAACATCATGGTTCGAAAATGCAAATGTGAGTTTTCCAGTTCCGTTAAAGGCCTCTACAGCTGATGAAATAGCTTGCTTAAGTCCCGCGACGTCTAAGCCGGCCCATTCTAGCAAGTTAAAGTTATAAGTCGCATGTAAACGTCCCGGAGCAGTGAAGGTTTTGCTAGCCAAAACAGGGTCATCGCCGTGTAATTCGCCCATTAAGAAGCGATCACCACCGTAGCAGTCTGCGACTTTACGAAAGCTTTCGATGAATTTTTGGATCTCAGGTTGATTGAGTTGGCCAGTGTCATGTAGTTGACGAAAGAAAGGTTGTTGCTGTTGGGGAAGATCGCCAACTACGAAATCGGGTTTTGGTTTGTTGTTTTGGTATGGCGCAACACTGCCATTAACCGTGTGGACAGCATCCATGCGAAACCCGTCAACGCCACGGTCGAACCAAAACCGTGCGATATCTGTAAAGGCTTCGATAACATCAGGATTTGCGTGGTTTAGGTTTGGCTGGCTGGCCAAAAAATTGTGCAGATAGTATTGTTGTCTGCGAGGTTCCCAAGACCACGCACTTCCTCCAAAGAACGACAACCAGTTTGTTGGTACGGAACCATCAGGCATGGGATCGACCCAGTGAAACCAATCCGCTTTTGGATTTGTTCTGGATTGGCGACTTTCTTCGAACCATGCGTGCTGATCTGAGCAATGCGCTGGGACTATATCGATCATTAGCTTAAGGTCGAGACAATGAGCTTTTTCAATCAGTTCGTCAAAGTCAGCAAGTGTTCCATAATCAGTGTTGATGTCGCAGTAGTCAGAAACGTCATACCCGAAGTCTTTTTGGGGTGATTTGAAGAATGGGCTTATCCAGATAGCATCCACACCCAAGGCTGAAATATACTCCAGCCGTGAAGTAATCCCTTTCAAATCGCCAATTCCGTCAGAATTGGAGTCCTGAAATGAGCGGGGATAAATCTGATAAATTACAGCGGTTTCCCACCATTTCAAATTGCTCATTCTTAGCCCCCTTTGACCGAACCAGCCAAAAGGCCACGGATAAAGTAACGTTGCATGGACAAGAAGACGAGAACTGGAACGATCATGGAGATAACCGCGGAGGCGTTCAATAAGTGAAGCTGATCCTTAAATGTTCCAAGTTGTTTTTGAAGTCGTATTGGGAACACTAAATCATCCGCATTGTTTGGGCCGATATACAAAGCAACGATCAGATCATTCCAAACCCACAGAAATTGGAAAATACTGAACGATGCAAGGGCAGGGACCGAAAGCGGAATAATGATCTTAGTGAAGATTTGCAGGTGGCTTGCGCCATCGACCCGAGCGCTTTGCAGCAGTTCCTTAGGCAGGCCGACGATGTAGTTGCGCAAAAGGTAAATTGCTAGCGGCAGACCGAATGCGGTGTGTGTAATCCACAGACTTGCAAAGGATTTTGATGCAACCTGACATGTGTCGGTCAGTTCGCAGTCTGTTAACCATTGATTCATTGATGTTGCCCAAGAGGCGATGCCGCTGAAACCTTGTAGAATAGGTAGAAATGCGAGTTGTGTTGGGACCACCATTAAGGACACAACAATCACGAACAACCAGTCGCGTCCAGGAAACTGCATCCATGCAAATGCATAAGCAGCGAAGGCTGCAATCGTTATCGGAATGATCGTTGCTGGTATGGTAACGATGAAAGACGAAATTAGCGCGTTTGGTACGTTTTTGTTATCAAACAGGACTTCAATGTATGCATCAGTGCCAAATACCGGATTTTGATTGATGAAAACATCCAAGTTCTTTGGCTTTGGAGTGGCGGGTTGTTCAAAAGTCCAAGTAAAGTCGCCGTTTGTTTGGAAAACAAAGTCTCCGCCACGAACGCCCATTACTTCGCCGGCTGGAACCAGCTTGCGGACAAGTTTTGTCTTCTCTGGATTCTCAGGATCAGGGATGCGTGTTTTTATTAGAATGGATTGGACATCGCCTGTAACGGGGAAACCAGAGGCCTCGTTGTTCAAACGTGCAAGGATGTTGCCGGCCATAGTTAGAATTTCGGTGTCATCGCCCTTGTCGTGGGTGCTAAAACGGTGCCCCAGCTCAGTCGGCGTAAACGCAGTCCAAAAGCCTGCTGTTTTCGCTTCTGTTTCAGATCTTAGAGACGTTGAAACAAGCGCGACAAATGGGACAACCCAAATGAAAACGATCAACGCCAAAACAGAATGACTTAATGTACGGGTTATCATCATCTGTGTTCCTTAATGCCCAAGTTCTTTTTGCTCGCGACGGATGCGCCAGCCATTGAAAATCATGTTTGGAACAACAGTCAGCATTAGCATGACTGCGATTGCAGCAAACAAATTGTCTACATTGTCCCCACCGATCGACCAGTTATTCCGTGCGTTTTCCATCATGGTCGCCAACAATAACTTGTCGTCATCGTTTGCGGAAAGCGCATAGGGGATATCGAATACTTTCAGTACTAAGATCACCAAGGTCGTCCAAACGACTAATACCGTTGAGTAAATTTGCGGGAGCTTGATACGAAAAAACATTTGGAAAGGATTGGCCCCATCAATTGTTGCCGCCTCAATTGTATCCTCTGGTACGCCGCGTAAAGCTGCGGAAAAGATGACCATTGCAAAACCAGTTTGAACCCAAACTAAGATCCACATGAGAAAGAAGTTCCCCCAGAATTTTAGGCTATAGAGGGGTTCATTATACTCTGCGGTATGACCCAACAACGATTTCATTAAGCCAATCTGGTAAGAGGGTGTAACGCCGTTGATCGTTTGTAGTGGCTCGATGCCGCCACCCGCAAAAATATTGCGCCAAATCACAGCTGCTCCAACGAAAGAAATGGCAAGTGGGATGAAGATGAAGGTTTTGGCGACAACTCCCCATCGTACGGAGTCAGCTAGAACAGCGATCAATAGGCCAAAGCTGATACATACAGTCGGCACCAAAATCAGCCATAGCAAGCTGTTACGCATAGCCAGACGGAACTGCAGGTAGCCAAGCGCATCCCGGTCCCAAAGAAAGGCGTAGTTACGTAGTGAAGGGGTGCCGTCTGATTCCTGAAAAGATAGGCCAAGCGTCGAAAGTGCGGGCACCAAAAGAAATAGTAATAGCAATACAAGCGTAGGACCCACAAAAATCCAAGGCTGAATTGCTTCAACGATACGAGATTGTCGTCCGACAGCGTCGCGTTCGCGGTGGCGCGCCAAACTCATGTTGAGCCAGTTTGTAATGCCGAAATACATGAATGAGATACCAACAGCGATGATCACTGAGCGTATGGCAAATCCAATTTTAGAAAACCTCTCAATGGTGTTCATTTCCGGAAACGACCACTCAAAGGCGCGGTGCATCCACAGTCCAAAGTTTGCCATTGCATCATCCAATGGGCCCGTGACAACGAAAGCAACGATTGCCGTGATCGGAAGCAAAAACACAATTGTCAGAAAAATTGCGAGACTGTTACTTGCGATTGCAAGTTTTAAAGAGCGCATATCGATGTCCAGAATTTTGAGAGCGTGGCAGCTAGGTAGCTTAAGGCGATACAGAGCGCAGAAAATTGCGCTCTGTATCAATGGTTTTCTTATTTGATCGCATCCCAAGCAGCCTGGATGTTATCACCAGTTGTCTGAGCGTCTTGACCGTTCGCAAATGCAGTCATTTCTGACCAGAACGCACCAGCACCAATTGCGCCAGGCATCAGGTCAGATGCGTCAAAGCGGAAGGTTGTTGCTGTTGACAGGATCTCGCCTTGCTTGCGCAATGCTGGTGTCGCGTATGCGTCCAAGCTTGCACCTTTGTGCGCAGTCAAGAACGTACCTTGACCCATCCAAGCTTCGTGAGCAGATGCTTCTGTCATGAATTCAAAGAATGCGCGTGTTGCAGGAGAATCTTTTGTCATCGTCCACAATGTACCAGCACCCAAAACAGGGTTGCCTAGGTTTGCTGTCTCATATGGTGGGAAGTAGAAGAAGTCTGCTTCGCCATTCGCAACTTCTTCGCCTTTTTTTGGGAAGAACGCTGGAATGAATGACGCTTGACGGTGCATTAGGCAGCTAACTGGTGAAGAGAACAGACCTTTTGGCGCATCGCCAAAGAATGTTGTCGCAACAGATGAAGCGCCACCGGCTACATAGTCGTCATTGCGTGAGAACTGACCATAAACTTCCATGGCGTTTATTACTTCAGGGCTATTAAATGCAAGCTCATTAGAAACCCACTTGTCATAGTTCTCTGGTGATGTCGTGCGCAACATCAGATCTTCCATCCAGTCAGTCGCTGTCCAACCAGTTGCGTTGCCTGATTCAACACCGATACACCAAGGTGTATTGCCGTCAGCAACCATTTGGTCTGACAGTGCGATTAGGCCTTCCATTGTTGTCGGAATATCATAGCCGTTGTCTTCGAACTGCTCAGGTGAGTACCAAACAAGTGATTTAAGGTCCATTTTGTATGCGAAGCCGTAGAAGTCTTTTTTGCCATCTGCGTCTGCATATGTGCCCAAATCAACCCAAGACGAGCCAGCACCATAGTTTTCAGTCATCCATGATGCCAAGTCGTCACCAAGTGGAACCAAGTGACCCTCTTTAGCCATATCACCAGCAAGGCCTGGCTGCGGGAAGATCGAGATGTTTGGCGCGTTGTTTGAACGTAAATCAGCAACGATCAAAGCAGCAAAGTCACGAGAACCGGAGTATTTTACAGTCGCGCCAGTGGCTTTCTCAAAGCAGCTCACTGTGTTCAGCAACATTTTCTCATCTTGGCCTTCCATAGAGCCTGCGACGGTGATGACTTCACCTTCAAAACTGCCCAAATCGCCAAGTTTAGATGGTGTATCGCAAACGTCTGCCTGTGCAGCACCTACGAATGTGAATGAAGCTGCAACCAGTGCGCTTGCACCCAATATTTTTTTAGTAATTTGCATCTATTTCCTCCCAGAAATTGTATTGGAGTTAATCAAAACGAGTGGTCTAAAAACATGACTTTAGATTCTCTCGTCAACCTCCCAGTTGAACAGTGCACTGTGATTTTGGATAGAGCAAGTGGATCGGGTATTAAATTCGCAAGTTGAACTTAGTCAGCCGTGATAATTTCACTACAGCATTTGAGGCTTGGAAAATTTGTTTGCCGGGTCGCTAGGTTTTTGAATTTCAAGATAGTTAGGTTCAAGAAAGCCAGGCAGATGAAAGGGGTTGTCGGTCGATCTCTGCCGCCATGATCGCAATGGCTTTCTAACAAACGACAGCAGCATTCTTCTGCTGAATGGATCTGTAATTTCGTTGGCCTATTGGGAACGCTTTGCCACGCTTCCAACTTTTCCCTGTTAAGAAGTTTTTAGTTGAAGCCAGCGCATCGGTTACATTGTGGAAATCAAACTTTTTGTCACCATTCGCATCAACGCCGTTTCTAGGGGCTTGGCCTAGCAAGAATTGCGTATGGCCCAATTCGTCGTGCTTCGCGCCCTTTGTTGAAATGTTGATTACGCCCTTTTCCACTAATTTCAACGGGCCAATCGCGTGAATTTTGAAAAAATGCGGAGTAGGGTCAGTCATATGTTAGTGTTGTGATGGCTGAGATAACGATGCTATCGCCCATGCATCTTCTATATTCAACTTCCATGCGGTGGATTGCCGGTATTACGCCGGTGGGGACACTTTGCTTTTTTTCGAAAGACACAAAGAAGGCGGCAATGGAAGCCTTCGTCTTTGGGAGGTGGTGTTGGTTGAACTGCACGCCGCATAAATTTTCGAGGATATATTTAAACGATTTTTGGTTGCGGTCTGCTGCGATTGTTCCTGTCGCAAAAGTTGCGCTGGAAGGGGTGAGATTGCAATGGTGGTAGAGAATATAGATGGTTTTGAAAAGTCTAAGAATACAGCGCTCAATATAATTTAAAAGAGGATGGACGACTCTGGAGGGAAGGGTAAAGGATGAGATATTCAGGCTCGAGATATTGTAATTTCCAACTAAAAAAGGCGCCCCAAATGGAGCGCCTTCGTTTTAATTTAAATAATTAAATCCAGAAGAATTTTAGAGCTTAGCAGGAATAGTACATTGCGTACTCAACTGGGTGAGGTGTGTGCTCGTAACGCTCAACCTCTTCCATTTTAAGCGCTATGTAGGCTTCGATTTGGTCTTTTGTGAACACGTCACCAGCCAACAAGAAATCCATGCCGCTGCGCAATTCATCCAAAGCTTCGCGTAAGGAACCACAAACTGTTGGTATCGCTGCCAGCTCTTCTGCTGGTAGGTCATACAGGTTTTTATCCATGGCTTCGCCTGGGTCGATCTTGTTTTGGATGCCGTCTAGACCCGCCATCAACAAGGCAGAGAAGCAAAGGTATGGGTTCGCAGATGGATCTGGGAAACGCGCTTCGACGCGTTTTGCTTTCGGGGACTCCGTCCATGGAATACGAACGCAGCCAGAGCGGTTGCTTGCAGAATATGCGCGCAGAACTGGTGCTTCAAAACCTGGGATCAAGCGCTTGTAGCTGTTTGTACCGGGGTTTGTGAAGGCGTTCAGGGCTTTTGCGTGGTGTAGAATGCCGCCGATGAAGTATAGCGCTTCTTGGGACAGGTCAGCGTATTTGTCGCCTGCGAACAATGGCTTGCCATCTTTCCAGATGGACATGTTCACGTGCATACCAGTGCCGTTATCACCAGCGATTGGCTTTGGCATAAAGGTCGCTGATTTACCGTATGCGTGCGCTACGTTGTGAACAACATATTTGTATTTTTGCAACTCATCGGCTTGTTTTGTTAGTGAGCCAAAAATCAAGCCCAGTTCGTGTTGGCAAGATGCAACCTCGTGGTGGTGCTTGTCAACTTTCATGCCCAAACGCTTCATCGTAGAAAGCATTTCGCCGCGTAGATCATGTGCTTCATCAATTGGGTTTACTGGGAAGTAACCGCCTTTGATGCCAGGCCGGTGGCCCATGTTACCCATTTCGTATTCGGTGTCGGTGTTCCAAGACGCATCCGTAGCATCAACTTCGTAAGACACTTTATTGATTGTGTTTGAGTAACGCACGTCGTCAAACAGGAAGAACTCGGCTTCCGGACCCATGTAAGCAACGTCACCAATACCTGAAGAAATCAAATAAGCCTCAGCTTTTTGCGCTGTGCCGCGTGGGTCACGTGTGTAGGCTTCGCCCGTGTCTGGCTCAACGACAGAACAGTGAACGCAGATTGTTTTTTCTGCATAGAACGGGTCAACATATGCGCTGTCCACATCCATCATCAATTTCATGTCTGATGCTTCGATTGATTTCCAGCCTTCAATAGAAGACCCGTCAAACATAAAGCCCTCAGCGATCAAGTCTTCGTCGACTTGGTCAGCGCACAACGTAACGTGCTGTAGTTTACCGCGTGGATCTGTGAAGCGCACATCGACGTAGTCGGCTGCTTCATCTTTGATCATATCAAGAAGTAGGTTGCTCATTTCGTGGTCCTTCGTGTTCGTATGTTCTATTGTGGTGGTTATTAAAGCGCGTCAGAACCGGATTCACCGGTACGGATGCGAATTGTTTGTTCAACAGGGGAGACAAAGATTTTGCCGTCACCAATTTTGTCTGTTTTAGCAGCATCAACGATAGCTGCGATAGCTGCGTCCACTTGGTCGTCGTCAAGGACAACTTCAACTTTTACTTTTGGTAAAAAGTCGACAACGTATTCTGCACCACGGTACAACTCTGTGTGGCCTTTTTGACGACCGAAACCTTTGACCTCAATAACGCTAAGGCCTTGGACACCAACTTCTTGAAGAGCCTCTTTAACCTCATCAAGTTTGAAGGGTTTGATAATCGCTTCGATCTTTTTCACGTGGGCCTCCCATGGCATGGCTTTGAGCATTTCTTCTCATTTAAAGACGTGGAGGTCCAGATTTGAGAAGCGAAGTGATGTGGGTGGGGGGGAGGTTTTGCCTGACTGCATCATTTTAATGCTTATTGATTAAAAAGTAAGCAAAGTTGAATCTCTTATTTTCGTCATCAGTCAGTGTATTTGTGTTTAGGTTCAGTAAAAATACGTAAAGCCCCGATTGGTGCTATACGTCATTATTTAGAAGGCTTGTCTAGGCTGCGATAGCAGCCATAGCTTTTGCCAGTGGTACTGAAATTTCCAAACCGTCCGCATGGATGACGTGTTGTCTGCCGAAAGTAAGATGCACCAGATGCAAATCGCGTGTTCCTAGATCAGTGATGAATTCACCATCGATCAAATCACCGGCCTCTACAACTGTCTGGGCTTTTCCAAACATTGATTTTGCGCGCCAGTCGCGCACCAATATATGTTGTTCTGCAGGGGTAATGACATTGTGGCCGGGGTGGGTTTGCCCCAGCGAACCAGCTTTGATCGCAACAGCCGCAGCTGAAGTGCGGTGAACGAATGTATGCAGCCGTTCAACCATCCCTGAATCGCGTGTGGGGACTTTGTCGCCGGGCTATAGGTATTCTACAGGGATTTTGCCTTCTACTGTAAAGATTATGCTGCCAGCAACAATGCCAGCGTGCATAGGGTATGCGCGTGTTTGCGAATCTTGTTCGCTTTTGACACGCCTGACAGTTTTCGGTTTCATTGGCGTCTCTTTTTTACTGCAACCTGCCTCTAGGTTAATTTCAACCCATGATGAATTCGGTCAAATACGCCAGTTTTTTTAGCCATTAAAAATAGTTGTGGTTTTTTACGCATTTTCCCTTTCATCCCGCGCAAACCTTTGCTAATTGCTCAATCGTCCAAATAGGACATGTGTGCGGGTGTGGCGGAATTGGTAGACGCACTTGGTTTAGGTCCAAGCGCCTATGGCGTGGGGGTTCGAGTCCCTTCACCCGTACCACCCTTTCCTTTTAGAACATTTTAATTGTCTGCCGAGGCAAGATGTGTACTTCGGTCCGCTCGATGAGGGCGTTTGAAATTTTGTAATTTTGTTACTTTCCTCAACATCACAGACAATTTACGCCGTTAATCTTGAACAACGGACCCTTGAGGTTGGAACATTTAGTGAACATAATGGGAAATGCTTGTCCGATTCTCAGATGTTTTCCCGCTCAAACCTTCCCGCTACCATGAGGTAACTGGGGCAGGGGCGTATGGCTTTGCATCTGTTTGCTGTGGAAATACAAGGAATGCGGTAATTTGGCTTTCTGAAGGATGGATGCACGAGGTGGTGACCCCCCTAGGACTTCAAACCCATTGTGATCCGCATCAGATTTTGATCGGCAAATGTAGCAATTCAACTGATGTGTTGGCTGCAACAGAAGAGGCATTGCGTTCTGGTGTGGTCTCTTTGGTCATCGCCGAACTTACTAAGCCGTTGTCGTTGACTGCTGGCCGAAGACTGCAATTGGCCGCAGAGGTTGGCGGATCAACGGGCTTGATGATAGTAAAGGATGGAATGGGCAGCAACGCAACGCAGACACGCTGGGATGTCTCTCCAGTCTACTCATCAGATGACTCGACACAGATGCGGTGGTCACTTAATAAGAACAAATCAGGAACAAATTCGAGTTGGGATGTAAGGTGGGATGAAACGGCGCGTCGTATCTTTGTGGTTCCCCAGCATGTCCAGCGAACTGATATTGCGTAAGAAGCACTATGAGGGCCCGTTTGCCGTAGTCGCGCATATCAAGAACGGAAATCGTTTGTTGTGCCTGAGTACCATGGCCGAACAACGTGGCCTAAAACGGGGCATGGGGTTGGCAGATGCGCGTTCGTTTTGTCCTGAAATTCAGACCGTCGAACATAACCTACAAGCTGATGTTGCATTCCAAAATAGCCTTGTCAGGTGGGCCAAGCGGTACTGTCCTTGGGTTGGGAAAAGTGGGATTGATGGCCTGTATCTTGATGTTGCAGGCTCTGCGCATCTGTTTGGTGGCGAGGATGCCATGCTGCATGACATGCGTGCGCGTTTGATACGATCCAAACTTACGGTGCGCATTGGTTTGGCTGATACGGTTGGCGCGGCATGGGCATTGGCACGATTTGGCGAAGGGTGTGCAGAGGGGGGGAGGACAGGCCAAGCCATTAGCGCGTTACCTGTCGCCAGCCTTCGTATCAGCGCTAAAGAGGACACGACGCTACAGCGATTGGGCGTCAAAACCATTGGGCAACTGGCTAACTTACCGCGTGCAACAATCGGGCAAAGGTTTGGACCCTCCGTCTTGATGCGGCTGGATCAGGCATTAGGAGATCAATCAGAGAGTATTTCGCCAGAGGCGAACCCACAGACCTATTCCACAAGGCTGACTTTTCCTGAACCAATTGGTTTGGCTAAGGATGTAATGGCTGGCGTAGAACGCCTATTATTGCGATTGTGTGAAAAACTGACCCAAGATATGATGGGTGTACGTGTTTTGTCCTTGATTTGTCGCCGTATCGATGGGGCAGACCAACAGGTTGAACTGCGGCTTGCAAGGGCCTTGCGTGACCAGCAAAGAATATTGCCGTTGTTTAAAAAGGGTGTGGATGGAATTGATGCAGGCTTTGGCATCGACCAGTTGCGCCTTGTGGCAACGCAGGTTGAAGTGTTGCAGGTTGAACAGGTGGCGCATAGTCAGACGCAGTATAACAGCGACGGCTTGCATGATCTGATGACGCGTTTGGGCAACCGCATCGGGCTGGAAAATATCCAACGGTTTCTGCCAGCTGAAAGCCATATTCCCGAAAATAGCTTTATTGTTTCACCTGCGGCATGGTCGGAGTCTGTGGGATCTTGGGGGAACGTGAACCCACGCCCTATTCGTTTGTTCCCACCTGAATATGTCGCGGCGCGGGGGCACCGTCCACCAAACAGGTTCAATTGGCGCGCAATGTCATTCACCGTTGGCCGTATCATAGGGCCAGAACGCATTGCTCCTGAATGGTGGTTGGAGGATGAGAACTGGCGTCACGGTGTGCGTGATTACTGGAAGGTTGAAACCCTTGAAGGACATCGCTTGTGGATGTTTCATACTCCGCAAAATCCAAATTGGTTTGTGCAGGGGGTATTTGCATGAGCTATGGTGAACTCTGTACCACCAGCAATTTCACCTTTCTCAAGGGGGCGTCTCATCCCGAAGAGTTGGTTACACGTGCAGTAGAGCTGGGCTTGTCGGCTATCGCAATCACGGACCAGAACTCACTTGCAGGTGTGGTGCGGGCCTATGCAGCACTGCAAGAGATCAAACGGTCGATCACAGAAGATATCTCGATTAGGTCAAACCAGCAGATTGATCACAGCAGTCGGCAAGTCTCACAAGGCACATCTATCAGCCGCCCTGAATTGAACAAACCACTTCCAAAGTTGATTGTCGGCACACGGTTGGTGTTGGAAGACAGCGCAGTGCATTGGGTGGCTCTTCCCAAAGATCGCAAGGGTTATGAGGCATTGTGTCGGTTATTAACTCTTGGCAAACGTCGCGCACCAAAAGGGGAATGCCACTTGTCGTCCCGTGACTTACTTGAGGGATGTTCGGGCATGACGTTAATTGCGGTTCCACAAGAAGATTACATAGATGCCGCTGACTTCATAGCTGCGATGGCAAGGACCTATCCATCAAACGTCTTTCTTGGATGTGCGCCCCGTTACGATGGGAGTGACCAAGCCAGCTTTGATCGCTGCATGGAGCTATCTCATGCCACGTCTGCCCCCATGGTCGCCATCGGCGATGTGTTGATGCATCACGGATCACGTCGTCAGTTGGCGGATGTGCTGACCTGCTTGCGTGAAAGGTGCACCATTGATGACATAGGAAAACGCGCACTTCCGAACGCAGAACGTCGATTAAAAGGCGAGCAGGATATGGCGCGATTGTTCCTCAATCACCCAGCTGCGATCAGACGGACACAAGATATCGTTACCAAATGTAGCTTTTGCCTTTCAGAACTTTCGTATGAATACCCAACAGAAGCCGCAAATGGAGAAAGTGCACAAGACAGATTGGTTCGCCTCACGCATCTTGGCCTGAAAAGACGCTATCCTAATGGCACCTCTGAGCGGGTTCAGGGTTTGGTACGTAAAGAATTGAAATTGGTGAATACACTTGGGTTCGCCTCATACTTCCTGACAGTGTATGACATCGTTGTCTTTGCACGATCTAAAGGCATTCTATGCCAGGGGCGTGGATCGGCAGCAAACTCAATTATTTGCTATGCATTGGGCGTGACAGATGTTGGGCCTGAAACCATCACAATGGTATTTGAACGTTTCATGTCGGAACACCGCGGTGAGCCACCTGACATTGACATCGATTTTGAACATGAACGCCGCGAGGAGGTAATCCAGCACATTTACGAAAAGTATGGCCGACACAGGGCTGGCCTATGTGCCACAGTTATTCATTTCCGAACACGTGCTGCCATTCGTGAAGTGGGTAAGGTCATGGGGCTATCACAAGATGTGTTGTCTGGTCTTACTGGGCAAATCTGGGGGATGTCTGGCAATGTTGTTGATGAAAAACGGATACGCGAACTAGGTCTTAATCCAAGCGATCGCAGGCTTGGACAAACTCTGCGTTTAATTGGCGAAGTGATTGGTTTTCCACGCCATCTGTCCCAACATGTTGGTGGCTTTGTCATTACTCAAGGGCGGCTTGATGAGCTCTGTCCGATCGAAAATGCCGCGATGGAAGATCGCACTGTGATCGAGTGGAACAAGGATGACATTGATACTTTGGGCATTCTCAAGGTTGATATTCTGTCGCTTGGAATGCTGACCTGTATCCGCAAATGCTTTGACCTTATCACAACCCACGATGGCCCTGAACTTTCTATTGCAACAGTTCCGCAAGAAGATACGAAGACATACGATATGCTTTGTGTGGCCGATACTGTGGGTGTGTTTCAGGTGGAAAGCCGTGCGCAAATGAACTTTCTGCCACGGATGTTACCTCGTACATTTTACGATCTGGTGATCGAAGTTGCGATTGTGCGCCCAGGACCCATTCAGGGCGGAATGGTCCATCCCTACATCAATCGACGACAGGGCAAGGAAGCGATTAGCTTTCCGTCAGTTGAGTTGGAAGCCGTATTGGGCAAAACATACGGTGTGCCGTTGTTCCAGGAACAGGCAATGCAAATCGCGGTTGTGGCCGCAGGGTTCACCCCCGAAGAAGCTGACCACCTGCGGCGATCCTTGGCGACATTTCGAAAAATGGGGACGATTGGCACGTTCAGAGATCGCTTTATCAACGGTATGCTCGAGCGCGGTTATGATACCGGTTTTGCAGACCGTTGTTTCACCCAAATTGAGGGTTTTGGTGAATATGGTTTTCCTGAAAGCCATGCTGCAGCCTTTGCAATGCTGGCTTATGTGTCGGCATGGTTGAAGTGTCACCACCCTGCTGCATTCGCTTGTGCATTGCTGAATTCCCAGCCGATGGGGTTCTATGCACCGGCCCAAATTGTACGCGATGCCCGCGAACACAGTATCGAAGTGCGCCCCATCTGCGTTAACAATTCGAATTGGGATAACCATTTGGAGAAACGAACAGATGGTGCTTTGGCCCTACGAATGGGACTTCGGCAGATAAAAGGTATGAGAAAAGAGGATGCCGATTGGATAGTGAACGCCCGTGGGAATGGGTATCATGACATTCCCAGCCTGTGGCACCGTGCCGGTGTTACATCTGGTGCATTGGAACGCTTGGCCGAAGCGGATGCATTCACGGGAATAGGCTTGGCACGTCGGGATGCGCTGTGGCAGGTCAAAGCTATCAGGGCTGATACGCCTTTACCGTTGTTTAATGATCCCATTGACGGTGAAGCTATTAACGAACCAACTGTCACGCTGCCAGTTATGAACTTGGGGGAGGCCGTGGTGGAAGACTATGTTGCTATGCGCCTGTCGCTTCGCGCGCATCCTGTTGAGTTGATACGTCCGTCATTCTCCAACATCACTCCCCACGCAGAACTGCCAAATGTCCCACTTGGGCGTGTCACAGTGTGTGGATTAGTGATTACTCGCCAACGTCCTGGCACGGCCTCTGGCGTTGTATTCCTGACGCTTGAGGATGAAACTGGTGTCAGTAATGTTGTGGTCTGGGCAAAAGTCTACGAACATTTTCGCGCTATCGTGATGGGGGCCCGGTTGTTGAAGGTGTCTGGGTATCTTCAACGGGAGGGTATCGTTGTTCATCTGATTGCACAGGATATTCAGGACATGTCTTACAAGCTGTCTGAACTTGGTCACCCAATGGATAACAGCGTTGGCGAGACATTGCCTCAAGCTGATGATGCCCCTCGTGCTAGGGCGTCTACTTCTGCTGGTCGTGCATTTCATCCACGGGATCAGGCTAACAAATTATTTCCAAGTAGAGATTTTCATTAAGCGTAGACGAGAAAAGCTACTTGATATTCTTTGCCCTATGGCGACTGTGCATACTTATGATCATTTTGCCAGAGGCAACAAACAGCTGTATTTACTGAAAATCAAATGGTTGAAATTGAAAACTCCTGAGCAAGGAGTATCAGGTACAAAACAATGAAACATTGGAGAAGTATTATGGTGGGCGACCCTGGAATCGAACCAGGCGTGCGTCTCCGCGAGGGAGTTACAGTCCCCTGCCACACCTTGCGGCCTGTCGCCCACTGTCATGCGCATTGCGTCTGACGTGGTGGGTGATTACTAGCGACCTAAAGGCCCGTCAAGGCACAAATTGGCTCAAATTAGGCAGCCACTCAACAAAGGCGAAAAAGATGCAAAAACCAAAGTGGGTTGTTCAGAAAGAACAAGACAGAAAAACAGAGGCAAATGCGACTGTTTGGTTGTTTGGCCTGCATGCGGTGCGTGATGCGCTGATGAATCCAAATCGTAAACGTTTACGTCTGATTGTGACTTTGAACGCACAAAATAAGCTAGAAGAGGCGATTTCTGAGTCCGGCATGGAACCTGAAGTCGTTGATCCGCGCAAGTTCTCTGCTCCGCTGGATCCGGGTTCCGTACACCAAGGTGCTGCCCTGGAAGTGAAGCCGCTTGATTGGGGGCGCTTAGATGATGTGGTTATTGGGGATGAACACCCACGTGTTCTTTTGCTAGATCGTGTGACTGATCCGCATAACGTTGGTGCGATTCTTCGTTCAGCTGAAGTGCTGGGTGCCTCTGCAGTTATCGGGACGCGCCATCATTCGGCACCTGAAACAGGTGCTTTGGCTAAAACAGCCAGTGGTGCGTTGGAACGCCAACCTTATTTACGCATGCGCAATCTGGCGGATGCAATCATTTCACTGCAGGGAATGGGGTATTTGGTATTGGGGCTTGATGGCGAGGCTGAGCATACGATTGAGCAAGCGGTGGAAGGTAAAACGCATTTACCAGTTGCTCTTGTTCTAGGTGCCGAAGGTCCAGGCTTGCGCGATAAGACCAAAGAAACTTGTGATATGTTGGTCCGAATTGACGCAGCCGGTGAATTTGGTTCGCTCAACGTCTCGAATGCGGCGGCTTTGGCCTTATATGCCACCAAGGTACGTATCTAAGCGGGTATAGAAACCATTTAGAGGGCTACGTGGGATATCCATCTAATAGTGACATGTTGTTATTGTGGCGCGCGTGCGGCTTTGGTTATGCCCAAGCACGGGCGTCAAGAGTTGGTCTGTTCGCGATGTGGGGCCCCGTTACATGATTTCAAGATGTTGCCTGTTACCAAAACTGGTGACTGCGAGCTGATAAGGTCCAGCCCTATCCGCTTGGCCAAGCCTAGTGTTTCGAAGAAATCAAAAAAGAAATTGTCCAAACGCAAAAAATCAAAGGATAACTTTAAGTTTCTTAAAAATGCTTTTGAGGAGGCATTCGATTTCATTGATGACATTTTCGACTAAGTTAGTAAAATTAATCACTACGAATGAATTCTAGGCTTAAATCCGCCGAAAACACTGATTAGTTTAAGTTTTCATTCACGGAATTAAGAGAGGGTCTTTTCCCGTGCCAAAGCGATATTATGTCTTTCGTACAGGGCGACGGAATTGGAACTCCCGCTGCTATGATACTGTCCCTCGTTCCATACCTACGCGCTCCCTGGCATCGGCCACGGGGCGCTTTTTTTTTGCGCAAGACTAATGTAGGAATTGAACATGACAGAATATACAAATAATTTCCTCAAATCATTGCTCAGCAGTGTCAAACGTGTGGCCATCGTAGGGGTATCCAGCAATCCCGTACGGCCCAGTTATTTTGTAGCGAGATATTTGAGTTTAAAAGGGTTTACGGTCATTCCCGTTAATCCGGGGCTCGCTGGCCAGACATTGTTTGGTCAAGAGGTCAAAGCATCATTGTCCGATATCGAAGGACCAATTGACATGATCGACATTTTTCGCCGTTCTGACGCTGTTCCTGCGATCGTTGATGAAGCTTTAGAGGCGTTTCCTGATCTAAAAGCGATTTGGATGCAGATTGGCGTGATACATGCGGACGCAGCACAAAAGGCTGAAGCACGTGGCGTCGACGTCGTTCAGGATCGTTGCCCGAAAATTGAATATCAGCGGTTGTTTGGCGAATTGCGCTTTGGCGGGTTCAACACAGGAATTATCAGCTCAAAGCTCTAATTAGCGTGAGGCTTTTTCTGCGATGCCAGACTTGGCTTGGCGCTTTGCCAATTCATCGACCACGTCATCAAGGCTGATGTCACGTGACGCCAACATAACCATCAAGTGATATATCACGTCAGCTGCTTCTGCTGTCAGGCCAGCTTTATCGTCCTTGACAGCTTCGATAATGGCTTCAATAGCTTCTTCACCAAATTTTTCAGCACATTTTTCTGGACCTTTTGATAATAATTGTGCTGTCCAGCTTGAGCTAGGGTCAGCCGTTTTGCGTGCTTTGATTGTTTCAAATAGATCGTTGAGTGTCATGTGAGCCTCATTGGAATACCGGCATCTGCCATGTGTTGCTTTGCTTCACCAATTGTATATTCACCAAAGTGAAAAATGGAAGCTGCCAAAACAGCGGATGCGCCGCCTTTTGTGACGCCTTCAACAAGATGGTCAAGATTTCCAACACCACCAGATGCGATAACTGGGATATTCACCGCGTTTGAAATGGCGCGGGTGAGGGGTAGGTTAAAGCCCTGTTTGGTTCCATCACGATCCATTGAGGTCAGCAAAATTTCTCCCGCACCTTTTGCGGCCGCGAGCAGGGCAAATTCAACTGCGTCGATTCCAGTAGGTTTGCGCCCGCCGTGAGTAAATATTTCCCAACGGCCCGGTACAACGGTTTTGGCGTCAATCGCGCAGACAATACACTGGCTGCCGAATTGATCCGCGGCATCTGCGAGGACGTCAGGATTCGCGATTGCAGCAGAGTTGAAACTGACCTTGTCAGCCCCCGCAAGCAGAAGATTGCGCACATCAATACTGGTGCGCACACCGCCGCCAACTGTCAACGGGATATAACATTGCTCAGCCGTGCGGCGGACAACATCAAACATGGTGCTGCGATTTTCATGGGTTGCTTTGATATCAAGGAAACATAACTCATCGGCGCCAGCAGCGTCATAAGCACGTGCAGATACAACAGGATCGCCAGCATCGCGCAAGCCAACAAAATTTACCCCCTTAACCACACGGCCATCAGCAACATCTAAGCAGGGAATAATGCGGGTTTTTAACATGTTAATCTGACCTTGGTTCTATAATCGCTGATTTTTCGCCAGTTTAGCGAGTATGTAATTTTAGGCGAGGGCTTTTAGCGCCTCAGACAAATCAATTGCTCCATCATACAGCGCACGACCAGAAATCGCGCCCGAAATGACATTGGTAGCTTTAAGTGCTTTCAGGTCCGCCAATGACGAAACGCCACCGGACGCAATTACGGGAATTGAGATTGCACGAGCAAGATCTGCTGTTGCCTCGATATTTGGGCCGCCCATCGCACCGTCACGCATAATGTCAGTATAGATGATTGCTGCAACGCCTGCGTCTTCAAACGACTTGGCGAGATCTGTGACCATAACGTCCGTTTTCTCAGCCCAGCCTTTTGTTGCAACGCGACCATTGCGGGCATCTATGCCAACGGCAACTTGGTTCGGGAATGCGCGCGCGGCTTCACGTACCAGATCAGGATTTTCAACGGCAACAGTTCCAAGGATCACGCGGGTTAGCCCTTTATCCAGCCATGCTTCAATCGTTGCCATGTCACGGATACCGCCGCCCAGTTGGGTTGGCACTTTGCAGGTCTTTAGGATTGCTTCGACGGGTGCGGCGTTAACCGGTGTGCCTGCGAATGCTCCGTTCAGATCGACCAAGTGCAACCATTCGCAACCCGTATTCACAAATGACATTGCTTGGGCGGCAGGATCGTCATTAAATACAGTCGATTGTTCCATGTCGCCGTGAATAAGACGAACAGCTTGGCCGTCTTTTAGATCAATTGCGGGGTATAGGATCATCTGTTCTGGCCTCTTGCTTAACTGTTTGAGCCGTTATGCACGGCCAGCTCAGATTTGCAACGCGACCCAAGGTCAACCTTGCCACGATCAACGTTGATAAAGCAGAGTTACGATAAAATAAGGGAGAAATAAAAGATGAAGAAAATTTTGATGGCCGCAGTTGCAACTGTTGCGCTGGGAGTTGGGGCTGCACAAGCAGATCCGGTACATGGTACGTGGCAGACGGTGAAAGATGATAATGGCAACTATGGCCATATCGACGTCAAAGACTGCGGTAGCACAATTTGTGGAACGCTTGTCAAAAGCTTTGATAACTCAGGTGCTGAGTTTAAATCTGAAAACCAAGGTCGGAAAATAATCTGGAACATGAAATCCAATGGTGGCGGCGCTTATAGCGGCGGCAAGGTGTACTCACCCGATCGCGACAAGACTTACAGCTCAAAGATGACTTTGAAGGGCAATAACCTGAATATCAAAGGTTGCGTTTTGGTTATTTGCCGTGACGGCGGTACGTGGAAGCGCGTTAACTAATTAGAAGACCCATTGGGCTAGATCCTAGCCCAATGGGAAACTCCGTGGCTTTATGGTTTCCACTGTAAGAAGTTAGAAAGCATGCGCAGGCCAGTGCCTTGGCTTTTTTCAGGGTG
>Ga0209713_10000237_pt1 | contig 31066 bp, 21 predicted proteins | sample ArcOceMetagenome_3_FD_187444 | JGI IMG/M metagenome (GOLD analysis project Ga0209713, IMG submission 187444) | Marine eukaryotic phytoplankton communities from Arctic Ocean - Arctic Ocean- Svalbard ARC20M Metagenome (SPAdes) (version 2) | ecosystem: Environmental > Aquatic > Marine > Oceanic...
CGCGGCCTGGGTGTCAAGCCCTCCGTCGGCGCCAAGCTCGGGAACTGGTTCAGGACCCAGCAGGAGCACGGCGCGGACCTCGTCGCCAAGATTGACTTCCAGGACGCCACCGTCATCGCGGTCATCGGAGCCGTGATGTCGTACAAGGAGCGCAAGATGGTCGCGCTCGTCACCCAGGCGGTTGGCTCGTTCATCAAGCTCTACCTGCTCATGCTCTTCGTCCGCGTGCTGCTCACGTGGTTCCCCAACGTGGACTGGATGAGGCAGCCGTGGGCCATCTTGAGGCAGGTCACCGACCCGTACCTCAACCTCTTCCGCAACCTCATCCCGCCAATCATGGGACAGATCGACTTCACGCCCATCCTCGGATTCATGGTGCTGCAGTTCCTCGCGAAGGTGCTCTCCTCGGACCCTTCCGTGGGCAGGTTCTGAAGCATGTGAATGGTCTATTTACGAACGAGTGTTGTTTAACCGTAGAGAGAGAGAGAAGGTGGGGGCGCAAGTCGATCGGCTGGTCGAGGCGCGGGTTTAGGGGTGTATGTGATTTTGTAATGCGTCTTTCACATCGTGCACAAAGAATCGTTCGTTCTCGTCTCAAACCTTCAAACCTCGTTGTCCATCAGCGCCGCGTCCTCGCCGTTCCCGAATGCGGGTCCTCCCGAATCCAGGGCGACGTACGGCATCACGGTATCCTTCGGCACGAACACGTCCAGCATGAAGAACGCGACAAAGGCGACAACCGCGCAAGCCCCCGCGACGTACTCCCAACCCCGCGCCATTTCCCAATTTCCCTTCAACTTCTCGGCGTCTGGGTGTTCTGGGTGTTTGCCCATATCCGCCCCGGGTTCTTCATTTCGGGTTATGTAGAACCGGTCCAGCACTTTTCCCCGCCCCGCGCTCTTCTGCGTCTCGATGAACTCGCATTTGAGGTGAGTGACGTTCACCGATGTGACCCGCAGGTACCCAAACTCGTACATGACAACCTCGCAAAACTCGCACGTCTCGGTACCTTTTGACAGGGAGAACCGCGAGTTTTTGGTAAATCCGGCGCCCGCGGAGCCAACGACGAGGGAGACCGGCGCGGTGGGCGCGTCGTACACCCACCACGTCGTCGTATCGGATGAATCATCGGCGGAATCATTTTGCTCAATCTTTTTTTGCTCCTCGATCTTTCGCGGCCGAGCGACGCACCCGCCTGCTTTGCCGTACTGCGCCCTGGCTTCGTCGTCGGGGTCCTCCCCGGGGCCCAAATTCCGGATTGAATCCAGGTGGGAATCGATCCCGGAACCTTCACGTCCCGGGTCGAACGCGCAGTGCCGCTGGTACACGTGGTTGTGCCCGGAGAAAACCGCGGTGACGTCGTGCTTGACCAAGAGGGGCCACACGTGCGCTTGGAACTCGAGCGCGACGCCGACGTCGCTCGCGTCGCGAACGTCTTCGCCTTCGTTCCCCTCGTCCGATTTAACCTTCTTCGGCCCGCACGTCCACGACCGATCGTCACCCGCGGGATCCACCCCCAAACACGACTTACCCCAGTCGGAATCGACGAGACCCGGCCTGTGCCCGGCGAATAAAACCCACGGCGTCTGTAAACAAAACACGACGTCAGTCCAATTGCCCACACGAGAATTAAAATAAAATAAACTCACCTCGGTCCTGTTTATTCCGCCGAGCGCTTTGTTCAACCAGCGCCACTGGACGGACCCACTTCGAAAGTCAACCTCGGTGTTCATAGATACCAACGCGATCGGCCCGATCGATGTGATCCACGTCCCGGGTGGGGATACTGTTCGCCCGTGTGTGTCCGAAATGCCCATAGGGAGTAGGCGTTTCGTCGGGACGCCGCACTCGCCGCCCGAGTCTGCACCCCCGTACACGTCGGCGATGTATTTAGGGTTAGCATCCCCACCATCCCGCGAAGAAGGCCAATCGTCGCGCGTGTAATCGTACTCGTGGTTACCCGGGTTCACCAGGAACGGTACCGCGGCGGCCCAAGGCGAGATCATCTCCAGGTAGTCGTCCCACACCGACTGGTACCCCGTTGCGTAGGATACGTCGCCGAAGAGAAAGGCGGCGTCGATGTCCATGTTCCCCGCCGCGTTCGTCAACGCGTTCGAGGTGTTGAACGCGGGGGAGCCGTACTCGTTCCAGGTCACGGAATCGTCGTCGGTGCCCCGGCCCATGTCCGCGAACATGGCGACGGATACTGGGCGCGAAGAATCTTTTTTATTTTCCTTCTCTTTCCAAATCCCGTCTTCGAGATGAGCGCCCGCGGGGGGGGGAACGCGCGCTCGGAGCCTGGGTTCGCCCGCGGGCGGATACAGCCCGCCACGCGAGTCGATGAGCTCGTATACCACGAACCGAGTGGTCGCGCGATCGATACCCGTCAGCGCCGCGCGGTGGATACGTCCCGGGTCTCTGTACCCAGACGCGTTCGCGGGAGCGCCGCACAGGTCGTCTCGTTCGTACGTATAAGTCGTCGCTTTCGTGACCACGACGTCGGAGGTTCGAACCCCGGGTGGATCCTCGCGCCACCACCGCACCGCCGGTGACGCGTCGTCACCCCGCGCGCTGCTCCACGTCACCGCTAGCGTGCCGGCGTCCGCGTCCGATGATTCGTCTCCAGTCGCGATACTCAGCCTCGGCTTCCGCGGGCCTTCGTTCGGCGCCTTTACCATCGGCGCCGGCGCGCTCCTGGCCACCGCCACGGCCTCGCTGACGGTATCCACACGCGTGTGCGTCGTCTCGTTGTACTGCCTGCGTTCCCAGTCGTCGGCGAACACCACAAAGTCGTAATCGTGCCTGTTGCACTGCAGCCTGAACCGAACCTGTCAACAAAACACGACGTCATTCTAATTGCCCATACGAGAATAAAAAGAAACTCACAGTGGCTTTGCCCGTTTTCGCGTAGTTCGACCCATCGACGCGGTGGAGGATGGCGTACTTGACGGGTGCGGTCTCGTTGACCGCCGCGTTGGGCGGGGAGTACGCGCCGACCCAGTGCGTCGTTCCCGGGGTCGTCGACGTCACCGTGACGAGCACCACCTCGTCGCACTCGAGCGGCTTTGGTCCTTTCGATGTGTCCTTTCGCGCGGTTTGTTCGGGACGCCAGGAGACGGTGAACCCGGCGGCGTTGAGGGCGTCGTCTTTGGACGCGGGGTTTGGAATTCGAATCGACGCGGGGTCGATCTGGGAGAGAGGCTGATGGTCGTCCCTGAACCCGCCGCCGGATGGCGTGAGGGTCGTGTGGACGCGCCTGGGAGAGGCGAGGGAGAGGGTGGCGTCGCGTCAGAGATCTCGCGCGAGAAATTTCTGGGGATGGGAGATGCGGGGTCGGGGCCGTCGTGGTCGGGGTGGGGGGGCGCACCCGTCGGGGCTCGGAACCGCGCTGGCGCATCCAAGGAAGAACGCGAGGACCGCGAGGGTCCTCGAGACGCGAACACCCATGATCGCCCGTCTCGAGAGTGGCGCAGAGTCCAGTCGTTGTTATCCATTTATCAATGTTCCTTTTCGTGTTGAGCCCAAAAGTTTTGAAGCGCCCCTCCTGTGGCCACAGTCAGCGCAAGAGGGGGTCGCCATGAGGGAGAAGCCGCGCCCTCCGGTGCAGGTGTTCGCCTACGACGACACCCTCGGTGCCGATGAAGGGCGCGAGCTGGAGTCGCTCCTCGCGTACTTCCCAGCCTCCGCGCCCGTCGCGTCGAAAGTGCGCGCGCTCTCCTTGGCCAGAGGCATCGTCGGGTTCGCGTCGCAGTTCGTACTCGGTTCGGAGGGTGCCGAGGGTGCCGACACAGCTGTGCGGCGCGAGGACGCGAGGGTGGTGCGGACCAAGCGCGGGCGCCTCGCGTGTCTCCTCGCGACGCCGTCATCACGTGGGTCCAGGACACATGGGGGAGGATCCCGGCTGTGGCTGTGCGCCTCGCTGGACGATTCCATCGCGACATCCACCGCCGTTCGAGACGGCGCGCTCGTCGATGCCCTCCGCATCCTCCGCGACGATCACGCCATGCTCCACAGCGACGCGTCCCCCCCATCCTCACGAAACCTATCGCCGCTCGTCGCCGACCTCGGCGCGCGCCTCTCGCCGGCGACGACCGGATGGGTCGGGATGCAATCAACTCACGGCGGTGAAAAGCGGCTCTGCGGCTCCGCGCTCCACGACCTGCATTCGCCCCTCGCGCCACCGACCGGGTGCCCGCTGACGTCCACGAGCCGCGAGGTGTTCCTACTGACGCAATCGGCGGTCAACGCCGCCACGCTCGCGCTCGACGACTGGGCCGACGATGCAAAGGATGATGACAACTCAGACGACGACACGGACGTAAACGATAAAGATGTCGATATGGTGGCGGACACCGCGGTGTTCCACGAGGGCGGCATGCTTTGGTCGTCGGCGACGGTACGCGCCACACGCGCGATCGCGAGGTACGCGGAGCGGTGCTTGGTCCCCGGCGTCGCGTTCGGGGAGGGTGACGGGGTGGGTGTGACGCGGACGCGGGAGTCGGACGTGGCCGGTGCTTCATCGCGTGAACGAGAGGCGGCCGGAAACTCGGAAGCCGCGGAGAAGGTGGCGTCGACGGCGGCGCGGGCGAGGGCGCTCGCGGCGGCGGTGCGCGCGGAGGCTGCGGCGGGGATATCATCCCTACGCGAGGCGAGGAAGCGCGATGGGGGGACGGACGCGGGAGGCGGTGAGTGGGGCGCGGGCGATGCGGCCGAGGAGGGCGAAGTGGACGAAGTTCCGGTGTCGGCGTCGGAGTGGTCGGTCGCGCCCGACGGGTTCCTGCGGCGGTCCAGCGCCGCGGGCGAGGCCGTCGAGGCGAGCGGTCGGGACGTGCCGGCCGCCGCGTACCTCCTCCGGCTCCACGCCCCGGCGGCCGGTGCGCGGATGATATCGGATGATACCTCGAACGACGATCCGAAATCGCATGATGGATCGATCTATCTGTTGACGCTGCGGGTGGGATCCGCGACGCTCGCGTTGTCCCTTCGCGCCACTCGGTGTCCACGACTCACCGACGAGGACGGGTGGAAGGCGTTGAGGCGATTGTGCGTGGACGCCGCGGGACCCCGCCTCCGGGAGCTGCACGAGTCCCTCGCGCTCGCGAACTCCACGGGCCCTTCCCGCCGGAAAAAGACTTTAGCTTCGATCCGAGGAGGATCGGAACCCGGGACCTCACTGAAAGCGTCGGACCACGTCCCGGGCTACCGCTACCTCTACGTCGACGACGCCACGCTCGCGGTGCGGGCCACCCCCGAGGCGAAGCTCGCGACGGTCACGTTCGAGTCGCTATGCGCGGTGCAGTCCGTCCGCCGCGAGATGGAGGACGAGATGTCAAACTCGCTCGTGTCAATCGACGACTCCGGATCGAGTTCAATCCACGAGCTGTGCGTCCGCGCGAGGAACGACGTGTGGGTGGTGGGTAAACGGGCCACCGCGCCGGGGGATAAAGGGGGTACGAGCACGTACGGCGCACGGGACAGGTGGCTGTGGGTTGTTTTGGAGCGAGCGGGGGATACGCTGCTCGACGCGTCCGCCGCGGTGGGCGCATTTAGCGAAGCTCACTTCGACGGCGTTTTCGACGCCTCGTGAGTCGTCTCTCTGGGTCCAGAGGGGGTCAGGAGATGGTCTGGAGAGTCTTCCAAAGTTCGAGGGCCGGTGATACCTAAAGATGATAAAAATCATCTTTAGGTATCAAGCCACCCGCGAGGCACTAGCTAGCACTAGTTGTGTGATTACAAATGCGATATTATCGCCGTAAACCCTATTCACGTGAAGACCGCCCCCGGCTATTAGTTTCGGGACATGAGCTGGGGCGCGAATCCGGCTGGCGCGTCGCGAACCACGGGCGCGCCGCCGTCGCCTCGACCCACGGGTTTAACCCTCGATTCAGTTCCCACAGGTTCCATCAGTTCCACGGCCGGCAGCGGCATCAATCCCACGTCGTTACCGCCCCCGCCCCCGCCCCCGGCGGTTTGACTCGCGCGTGCGGACACGTCGGATACGAACCGTCGCATCCGCGCCAGGAACTGCGCCGGGTCCGCGTCGTACACGTTTTGGTGCCCCGCGTTTTTGACCCAATACGGCTCTGGATGTTTCCAATTCCCAGAGCCGTTTCCGTAGCCGTTTCCACCCCCAGAGCCCCCACCCCCACCCCCCAGCAGCGCGTGCAGCCCCACGCCGTGCGAGCACGGCACCTGATCGTCCAACCGTCCGTGCACTACCAGCGCCGGGCACGCGAACTTCGCCACTTCGTCGAAATTTTTAAACACGTCGCACGGCTTGAACACGCAAGCCGGTGTGCACATCACGCCGGTGCCCTCCGGCGGTGAGATGACGCTGAGGCCGGACATGATGGGGGAGATGAGCACCACCCCGCCGACTTTGTGCGCGATCTTGCCGTCCTTCGTCAAGTTGTGTCGATTTGACGGGGCCCCGTCTCGGGATCTGGACTGATTGTTACCCGCGAGTGCCGCGTAGTGGCAGGTTGGGCCGCTGCCGATGCTCTGTCCGTACAGCACGATCCGTCCCGGGTCGCACCCCAGGACATCAACATGGTGAGTCACCACGGCTTCGATGTCCGCCTTGCAGTCCTCCACCCGCGGCCTCCCACTGCTCGCGCCGTACCCTGAGTAGTCGTAGACGGAGACGTTCGCGTCGAGCTGCGTGGCGATGTGGGTGGCGAACGGGATGAACAGCGCGGCGTCGAGGGCGTTGCCGTGGGATACGACGATCGTGGCCTTCGTCCCGTACGCGTCACGTCCCGGGCGACGCATGCGCAGGACGCACACGGTGTTGCCCCGCCGCGTCGTGACCTCGTCCACCTCGCACGAACGCAGCGACGCGCCCCAGTCCTGCGACAGCCTCGGGTCGTCGCTCAGCGGGTCGAACGCCGCGACTCGAGTGCCGTCGGGGGCGGTGCGCAGGACGTACGACGGCGGCGACGGGGGATGGAACGCGAGCGAACTCGCCAGTTTGTCCGTCGAGCATCCCGCGTGGCACAGGAGACATCCCACCACGGACGACTCGAGGCAGTAGCACGACCCCAGCATGGCGCAGCGCCAAGTGTCGACGTCGCCTCGGTTTCGTCACACGTGTTTGTGTTCAAGTTTGACGTCCAATATTTTGGTTCGTACGCGGAGTTGTGGTTACACGCAATTGACGTTAAAAACGACGTAATTACGAGTTTACATCGTATGAGCAAACATATACCAAGAAAAAAGCGCGAAAAGCGCGTGATAGCGCTATGATATTTTTGCGGCTTCCGATCGGCGCTCGATCTCACACTCCTACGCGCGTCTCGGCGGACCCTCCGTCGTTCCGTGCGTGGACAAGTCGCCGTCGCGTCGTTTGCGGGAACACGCGCGTGAGTGAACACCCGACCGAGGTTGGGTCTCGGGATCAGTCACCCGACGGGGTACACACGATCTCGGCTGAAAAGAGAGGGTTGCCAAGGAGCCCCGGAGTGAGGAGCCATCTTAGACGCCGGCGCGCGTTCAGGGCACGTAGATAAAACGATCGATATGACGGTCAACGAGAGCAGGAGGGAGAGCCGCGCCGCCGCGGCGGCGCGAACCGCCGGGATCGCCAGCGCATCCTCCTCCCAGGCCGGCGCCCCCGACCGTCGGGGCTTTGCGGCGCACACCGTGGGCGAGGAGCACTTCTACGGGCACATGCTCAGCGGCGCGCTCGCCGGGACCACGGAACACTGCGCCATGTTCCCGCTGGACACGATCAAGACACGCATGCAGACCGCGACGACCGGGGCGGCGACATCCACCACATCCACGGCTGTGCCGTCGACGCTAGGCGGATCCGGTACCAGGGCAAATGGTGGCTTCACGACTGGAGCACCGTCGCGCGGTTCATACAACCCGGTGGCCGCCATGCGCGACGCCACCCGCGGCGTCATGCGCTCACACGGATCCCTCGCGGGCCTCTACCGCGGCGTCACCGCCGTGGGCATCGGCGCCGGGCCCGCGCACGCCCTCTACTTTGCCACCTACGAACACATGAAAACATTCATGCAATCAGACGACGGGCGTCACCATCCCTTCCACCACGCCTTCGCCGGAGCGTGCGCCACAGTCGTCGGCGACGCGGTGCAAACCCCCGTGGACACCGTCAAGCAACGTCTGCAGATGCACAACTCCCCGTACAAGGGCGTGTGGGACTGCATCGTGAAGACCACCGAGAGCCAAGGGATTCGTGCGCTGTATCGATCGTACCCGACTACTTTGGCGATGAACGTTCCGTTCACCGCCATCCACTTCACCGCGTACGAATCCTCGAAGATCGCACTGGGTGACCTGGTGAACGGAGGTACAGAGGTTGAGGAGGAGAGCTTCTTCACGCAGTTCACCGCGGGCGGGCTGGCGGGTGGGCTCGCCGCCGGGATCACCACCCCGCTGGACGTCGTCAAGACTCGGATGCAGACGCACTGCGAAGTCGCGGAGTGCGAGATGGGCGCCATGGGGGTCAAAGGGGAGATTCAGCCGGGGAGTGGGAAAGGGGTGTGCGCCGTCACGGGTGATGCGGTGCACTGTAAGCAGGCGGCGAGTGGCGGGATCGAAGGCGCGGGCGGCTTGAAGGGAGGAAGCCAGGGCGTTAACCCCAAGGTGACACCTGGAGCTCCTAGTCCTTACGGGTCTAGTAACTTTTGGGTGCTGCTGAGGACAATCGCGAGGGAAGAAGGGGCGTGGGCGCTCATGCGGGGCCTAGGCCCACGGGTGTTGTTCCACATCCCCGCGGGTGCCATCTCGTGGGGGACGTACGAGGCTGGCAAACGGATGCTGGGCATCTCGGGGGGAAGCCATCACCATTAGACAGATGAACAGATGTAACCCAAGCGCTTCAACGACACTCCTTCAACAGCTGTGTCCTCTCTCCACCTTTGAAATTGTCGACGTGGAGTCACCTTTATCTATCCGCGGGCGACTCTCCACACGCACGCGCGCCGCCCCACGTTTCGCGGACGCCTCTCCGCGGTTCGTCGTGCGTATCGTCGACGCGATGGGACACACGAGGAGACTCGGCGGCTCGCTGCTCGGCGCGATGCGCGTGTCATCCTCGCGCGCGCGTCTCACCGCGTCGACCGCGACGGCCCTTTCGCGAGCCGTGCGGGCGACCCATCTTGATGCCGACCCGCGTTCGTCGTTCGCCGTCGCCGCCGTCCGCGGCATCACCACCAAGTCCCCGCTCGAGGCGGAGCTCGAGCAGCAACGCGCGGTGGAGGAGATGGAGCGCGCGCAGGCCGAGATGCGCGAGGAGGCTGCGCGGATAGCCTCCGCGCGGGGCACATCGGCATCCACCTCGGCACCCTCGACGTCGCCGTCCAAGCCCAAGCCCAAGCCGAAGCCCGCCCCGCCGATGTTCGGCGCGCCCCTCGGCGGCGGCGTCGCGCGAACCCCATCAGCACCCGTCGCCGAGAAGCCCCAGCCGAAGCGAACCGTCGTCAAGGCGCCCACGCTCGGCATAGCGATGCACTCCGACGGACGCGCTGGCCCGGCGGGGAACAGAAACTTAATGCCCGAGCCGCCTCCCGAGAAGACCGACACGTCCCAGTTGCACCTGAAGGACATGCTCGCGGACGGCAGCTTCGAGCGGTACGGCGTCGGGGGGCTCGACGCCGAGTTCCTCACGATCTTCCGCAGGGTCTTCGCGTCCAGGATGGTCCCGCCGGAGATGGTCGCAAAGCTCGGCATGCGTCACGTCAAAGGCATGCTTCTCTACGGACCCCCGGGCACCGGCAAGACCCTCGTCGCGCGGCAGCTCGGCAAGCTCCTCAACGCGCACCCGCCGAAGATCGTCAACGGCCCGGAGATCCTCCAGCGGTTCGTGGGGCAGTCCGAGGAGAACATGCGCGAGCTCTTCGCGCCCGCGGAGAAGGAGTGGAAGGGCAAAGCGGAAAAGTCAAAGCTCCACGTCATCATCTTCGACGAGATTGACGCCATCATGAAAGCCCGCGGGTCCGGCGGCGCCACCGCGTCCGTGGTGCACGATAACGTCGTGAACCAGCTGCTGACCAAGCTCGACGGCATGCAATCACTGGATAACGTCCTAGTCGTGGGCATCACCAACCGGCGGGACTTGCTCGATCCCGCCGTGCTCCGCCCAGGTCGACTGGAGCTTCAGGTGGAGGTCGGTCTGCCCGATCGGAAAGGCCGGCGACAGATCTTCAACATACACACCGCCCGCATGCGAAGCGAGGGGCTGCTCGCGGACGACGTGGACGTCGAGACGTTGGCGGAGGTAACCGGCAACTATTCCGGAGCTGAGATCAAAGGCCTAGTCGGCGCGGCGCAATCGCACGCGCTGGCCAGGTACCTACAGGACGCGGAGGACGACGCCGTGACCGGTGACGCGTCTGGAACGTCTGGAACCGTTTCTATTGAATCATCGAACGAGAAGCTCAACGTGACGATGGATGATTTCACACGGGCCATGCGGGAGGTCCGGCCGGCGATGGGCGCGGATACAGAAGCCTTGGCGTCGATGCGGCCGCTCGGGGTCCTCTGCTCGTGTACCACCGGCTCGTCCGAGGTGTCACCGCACAAACGCGCGAGGGACGCGATCGGTCCGCTACTTCGCGCGGTGGCGCACAGAGGTGGTGATGATTCCGAGGTTGGTTCAGTGAACGCGGTTGGGAATAAGGCGCCGGATCATCTGGCGATTTTGGTGCACGGTCCGCCGGGATCCGGAAAGTCCGCGGCGGTCGCCGCCGCGGCGCAGAGGGGCGACGCCGAGGACCAAGAGGGCGACTTACTCTTCCCACACGTCCGGGTGTTCCGCGCGGACGTCGCGGCGGCGTCGGGCGGTGACGTGGAGCACCAACTGCGCGCAGCCTTTGACGACGCCGTTAAATCCAAGGTTTCGCTTCTCGTCGTGGACGGGGTGGAGACGCTCTTGGGGGTGGCGCCGGGTGACGCGGCTCCCGCGGGGGACTCGAGGACGGCGTCGGGTGCCGCCCGGGCGCTCCTCGCGCTCCTACGAAGGCCACCTCCGCCCGGGAGGAGGCTCGCGGTCGTCGCCACCACATCCTCGCCCAAGGCGCTTCACGCCCTGGGCCTCGCCTCCGCGTTTCACGCCCAGGTGGAGGTCCCGGCGCTTTCCCAAATCGAGGCGGTCAACGTCCTACGCGCGTCCGGTGCGTTCGCGGGTTCGAAACCGCGAGATGTCGTCGCTGATGCGTCGATGGACCCGGCGGCGAAGGCGGCTTCGTTGGTGTCCGACGGTATTTGGCGAAACGGCGTCGGCGTTCGAACGGTGCTTCGCGCGGTGAACCTGGCCTGGGCGTTGGACGTCGGGTCGAACCCAGGGGCGAAGGGACGGGGGCTGGATCCGGAGGGTGAGTCGTGGAGGACGGCGTTGGCGCGCGTGGGTTTGCTCGGTTAGCTTTCTAATTACATTTTCGGTTTCTGAGTTTTACGTAAGTTAGCAGAAGCGGTTTTAGACGTTTGATGCCGCGTCCACCGGCTCGTCGCACTTGGCGCACTTCACAGGCGGCTTTCCCACCGCCCCGCACGCCGCCCACCCGCCCTGCTCCGGCATCGCCGTCATCTGCAGCGTCGTGTGATTGATCCCGAATTTCGTCTGCAGCAGACGCGTGGCGCGGCTCAGCGCTCGCTCCAGCGCCACCCCCGCGTTTTCCGTACCCGCTTCCCCGCGTGTTTGCGTTTGCACGTGAACGTGAGCCATGAGCGCAGCCTTACCGGGGGATATCTCCCACAGGTGCAGGCAGTGCACGCCCATGACCCCGGGCACCTCAGATTCGAGCGCGTCCGCAATTTTACGCGTGTTCGTTCCCGGCGGCGCCGCCTCCATCAGCACCCTCAGCATCCGTACCGCGAACGGGTACATCGTGAAAACGACGATGCACGCGAAACACAGGGTGCACACCGGGTCAACGACCGCGAGGTCGCTGTCCCGGCCGCCGCTGCCCCAGATGATGGCGCCGCCGACGCAGACCAGGATCGTGCCGAAGAGATCGCCGAGGACGTGCAGGAACATCGCTCGAGCGCCCAGTTCGCCGGTTCCGTGCGAGTGGCCGTGACCGCCGCTCGAATTCCCGCCGCCGGGCTCGCTGTCGAGCATCCGGAGGAGCACGACGTCGACGACCAAGCCGCCGCACGCGGTGAAAACCACCGTCGCACCATCCACCTCGGGTGGCGCACTCATTCGTTTAATCGCCTGGACCACGATTACGAGCGTCGCGCCCCAAACCACCGCGATGATCCCCAGCGCTCCGAGGACTTCGAGCCGCGCGAAGCCGAACGTCAGCCAGCCGGCGTAGTCATCGCCGCGCGTCACTCCAGCCTCGGTCGTCGAACCCGACGATTTGAGTCGCCCGTTTCTTCGTTGCTGCCGGAGCGTCAGTTCCAAGATGCCGATGGAGAGGGCGTAGGACACAAAGTCCGACGTCATGTGCAGCGCGTCGGCGAGCAGCGCGGTGGATCCGGAGATGGCTGTAAACAAAACACGACGTCATTCTAATTGCCAATACGAGAATTAAAATAAACTCACCCGCGGCGATGAACTCCGCGACGGCGTACAAGCCGCTGACGCAGAGCGCGCCGTAGAGCCGTCTGCGTGGCGTGTCCGTCGTCCAGGTCAGTCGTGTGATTGGGTAATTCTAATGGGTGATGAGGGTACACGTTTCGAGGGTGTGCGCGTACCTGCGTAGCCTCGCGGCGCGCGCGACGGGCACGATGCGCCGGCCGAATCCTGTGCCGCCGAAGAGGTTGTCCGCGTGCCCCGCGTTGAACCACCCGCCGGTGGACACGTCAACGTCGAAGCCGTGGCATCGGCCGTACGCGCGAAAGACTCGCGAGTGCGAGTGGCCGTGGCCGAGGTCGCCGTGGCCGTGGCCGAGGTCACCGTGGCCGTGGCCGTGGCCGTGTCCGTGGCCGTGGGAATCTCCGTTGAGGCCGACGTAACCCGCCTCCTCTGCGAGCTCCAGGTCGAGGTCAGCCTCCGTCAGCACCCGCGCCCGCCCGGGATGCCTCGCGGGAGGCGCCACAGTCTGCGACATCTAAACCCTCGACAGAATCACGCAGAACCCGAGCCTCGATGCGTCGACGTCGCACGAACGCAGTGACGCGCCGACCTCGATCTTCTCGCGTAGGGTTCTTTCAAAACGAACACACAAGCGTTTTATGAGTTATCACGGAAGTGCTTTCTCACTGATAAATGCCCATACGATTACGTAACTAGTTACCCTTATAAATGGCGGGCGTCGCTCGATTAAAAACCCTTTCGCTCGCTTCCTCCAAGGGGCGCTTTTTATGAGTCGTCGCCCCAATTGTCCCACGCGCCGCCCGCCACCGTCTGAGAGAGAATGACGCTCAACGATAAAACCCCGGTGACGATCATCACCGGTTTCCTTGGTGCCGGGAAGACGACACTCGGTGAGACCCGTCTTTGTCCCGCCGACCCTCCGACCACCCACGGGTTCAACCCCCGTTCCACGAGTTCGCCGTACTGACCTCCGCGAGATCGCCCCCCCCCCTTCAACGTCGTACGCGCAGTCAACCACATCCTCACCGCCAAGCACGGCAAGCGCATCGCCATCATCGAGAACGAATTCGGCGAAGTCGGCGTCGACGATGGCCTGGTCGTGGAGACCAAAGAAGAGATCTTCGAGATGAACAACGGCTGCATCTGCTGCACCGTCCGCCAGGACCTCATCCGGATCCTCAACAAACTCATGCGCCGAAAAGACGCGTTCGACCACATCATCATCGAAACCACCGGTCTGGCGGACCCGGCCCCAGTCGCGCAGACCTTCTTCGTGGACGAGGACCTCAAGGAGAAACTGTACCTAGACGCCATCCTCACCGTCGTCGACGTCGCGCATCTATCCGCCCACCTGGACGAAGTCAAGCCGGACGGGGTGGAGAACGAATCGGTGGAGCAGATCGCATTCGCCGATAAAATCCTACTAAACAAGACGGACCTTCTCAAGTCCGACGACGATAAAGCGTCGCTGGTGAAGAAGATCCGATCGATCAACGCCAGGGCCGCCATAATTGAATCCCAAAACTCCGCGGTGGACGTCAATTCTATCCTTGGAATCAACGCGTTCAGCCTGGACGCGACGTTGGAGCAGGACGCCGAGTTCCTCGATACCGACGCCGAGCATCAGCACGATGAATCCGTGACCAGCGTCGGGATCGAGGTGGTGGACGCCGCGATGGACATCGAAAAGCTGGAAGCTTGGCTGCGCAAACTTCTGAGCACCAGAGGCGAGGATATCTTCCGAAGCAAGGGTATTCTCAACGTGTCGGGCACGGATGAACGGTACGTGTTCCAGGGCGTGCATATGATGATGGAGATGTCGTCGTCCGCGGAGGGTGAGTTCGAGGGTTGGGGGAAGGACGCGAAGCGGGTCTCGAGAGTGATCTTCATCGGGCGGAACTTGGACAGGGATGATCTCGAGTCCGGATTCAAGGCGTGCATCGCGTAATAAGTGACGATTGTCGCGGTTTCTGAGTTTTACGTAGCAGAAGCGGTTTTATGTCAAACATTTCAAGGATGAAGTCCAACCGTCGTGGACCTCTTATTTCGAAGATGATAATGCACGAGGCGTCGAGGCGAGGCGGTCGGATATTAATATTTCCTCTCACTCGCGACGCCCGGGCGACGGAACGCGCGAAGTTCTTTCGTCGGCTCGGTCGTCTGAATTGAAATTGTTTTCCACTCGCCGGAACTCAACCCCGACGAGAGGAGAGGCGGAGGGATGTGGAAAGTTGGGGGTTACCTTCATTTAGTAGAATAACCGCCTGTGGTCGTGCGCGGCGTGGGCGTCACCGCCGCCCGCGTCGGCGCTCGCATCGCAGTGCTCGTGGTCCAGAAGGATCAGCCCGATGGCGACGGCGCCCACCGCGAACGCGAGGAGCCTCTTGGCGTCGTGAAGGATATTTTTAGATCCCTGCGAGAACATGTGCACGGTGGCGCAATAGATGTAGTTACCGGCGCCGTACGCGAGCAGCATACCGGTGTCCAGGTTTGACACCTCCGCGGCCATGATGACGATACCGCCGAGCATGACCGAGGCGCCCGAGACGACGTTGTACGCGAGCGCCTTCGGCACGGAGAATCCGAGGGAGTTGGTCAGCACGGCGAAGTCGGCGAGCTCCTGGGGAACCTCGTGCGCGACGGTGACGCCGACGATCTGCCACGCGAGGGTGGTGTTGCACTGGAACGCGGCTCCGATGAAGATACCGTCGGTGAAGTTGTGGAAGAAGTCGCCCGCGATGAGGGACATGAGGAACCGCGCGCGGACGTTGGGGTTGGTGATGCTCTTCTCGCAATCTTCCACCGCGGCGTGGTCATGGTCGCAGCAGTTGTCGATGGCTCTGCCCATCTCGGCGGAGTCGAGCGCCTTCTGGGCGTCACCCGTTCCGTTCATGGTGTCTCCGGGCTTTACCGGCTCGGGAAACTCGTCATCTTCCTTCAGTTGAGGGAGGAAGGCCTTGAGGACGATGGCGATGACGGGGGAGGTGATGAAGCCGCAGAGGATCATCGCGGTCCATCGGCCCGCGGCGAGACCTTCATCGTTGCCGATGGGGATCAGGTGCGTGGATTCGTAAAGAACCAAGGCGAAGGCGGTGGAGAGCAACGTGCCGGACGCGAACATCAGCGCGAAGGGCTTGACGAGCTCCCATATCTTGGTGTTGATGATCAAAACGAGACCGCTGAGGGTGACGACCCATACGGAGAGGCAACCCAGCATCGTGTTCCGCCACGGGGTTTTCCTCGACGCGGGCGCGACGTCCGTGGACGCCCAGGCGGCGGCGACGTCGTGCGAGTCGCCATCTTTAAGCAGCTCCATCTCGGTGCCGCCGTCGAAGTAAAACTCGGACGGCATGTGCTCGGCGAAGAACGCGTACGCGCCGTTTTCGGGGAACTTGACGTTGAAAACCGAGAGCCACGAATCGGGGTCCATGGTGACCTGGTAGGTGGTGCCGGTCACGATAGTGATCGCCGGAGCGTTCGCGGTGACGGGGGTCGGGGATGATGCGTCCGCGTGGCACGTATCTTCAACCTCGTGGACGCCGTGCGCGTCGTGCGTGTCGGTGGCGGCGAAGCAGAACTTCATCGTCGCGTCCGCGTTGTTGGCCATGTTTAGCGAGTACGTGTCCGCGGACTCCTGGATGTGAAAGGCAGCCTCGTACTCCCACGCGTGGTCGTCCCCGGATGCATAGGCGGTGGGTACGGTGGTGCATGCGAGGGCGAGGGCGGCGGGGAGCGCGAACGCTCGGAAGGCACGGGAGATGGGCATCGTCGGGATCGGGTTCGGGTGGCGTGTGCCGGGGTTTTGTGAAACGCGCCGCCAAACTGTCCCAAACAAGCCAACTTTCAAGAAAGTGCGCCACAGATTTTAGAGCGATTTTACAAAATGTTTAGACTAGATATATGAGACTTTGTCATGAATTCTAAAAGATATTCGAAGGCACCTCAACGGCACCCTTTTTTTCGGTCGTCTGTTTTTGACGCGACTGTTCAGAATGTGTACAGAGTCTCCTCGCCTTTGCCTTTCCCCGCCGCCGCCTTACTCGTGTCCCGCATCAGCGTCAAATACAGACCGGCACCCACGAAGAAACCGACGAACCACGCGTAACCGTAAATCACGTCGAACACCGCGAGCAAGGCACCGAAACTCGCCCGAAGACTCGCCTCCTTCACCGCCGGGACGATCCCAGCCTGTAAAAAAAACATGACGTCAGTCTAAGTGCCCATGCGAGAATTAAAATAAACTCACCGCCAAAACGAACCCAGGAACGTTGGGTATAACCCCCGCGGCGAACGCCCACATCGCGGCGGTATTAAACCCGCCGCGGTACCAGTACGCCGTCCCTTCACCGCTCTGGTACAGCGCGTCGACGTCTAAGGTCCGTTTACGAACCAAGAAATAGTCCGCGATCATGATACCGGCGATTGGCCCGAGAAGAGCAGAGTAGCCTGTAAGTGTTGAACAAAACACGACGTTAGTTTAATTGCCCATACGAGAACCACCCAATAAACGTACCAATCAGCCACACGAATATGTACCCGCCGGCGTCCGCCATGAGCCGCCAGGGGCAGATCACCGTACCGAGCACCGCGGTGACGATCCCGCCGAGACGAAACGATAGTTTACTCGGAGCCAAGTTGACGAACGCGTTGGCGGGAGCGACAATGTTAGCGGCGATGTTGGTCGACAGCGTGGCGATGAGCAAGCCGCCCATCGCCACCGCCGTGGTCAGGACCCCGCCGTTCGCCTTCGCGAGCAGCGCCACCGGGTCCGCGACGGCGACGCCGTAAATGACGGCGGAGCAGGACGTGATCGCCACCGACATGAACGTGAACGCCGCCATGAAGAAGGGCAGCCCGAGCGTCTGACCTTTGAACTGCGCATCCTGACTCGTGGCGTACCGGGTAAAATCGGAAATGTTCAGACTGAGAGTCGCCCAGAAACCAACCACCGCGGTGATCATCGGCAAAAAGATACCCAAGAACTGGCCCTCCTTCGGTCCACCCACCGCGAATGCGCTCGGCGTCGACAACATGGCTCCCAACCCGCCCGCCTGTGAACAAAAAACGTCGTCAATCAAATCGCCCGTGTAGAAATAAAAAGAAACTTACCGCGATGTAAGCCCACACGAACAGCGATACGCACAGGATGATCAACACCGGCGCCGCGTACTTCTCCACCACGCGGATGGACTCGATACCCTTGACCACCACCGCCATCTGCGCCGCCCAGAACACTCCGTAGCACGCGAGTTCGTACGAGCTTATCCCCAACGCAGGGATGAAATGTGACGCCGCCATTGCAACCGTCGATAACTTCGCCGCCGCGCACGCGATGGCGAAGATGGCCTGCCCCCCGACGTGGGTCTGGATGCCGAACCAGCCGCATCCGACGAGCGCGCGCATGACCGCCGGTACGTTGGCGCCTTTGATTCCAAACGCGGATCGCGCCAAGACTGGGAAGGGTACGCCGTACTTACATCCCGCGTGGCCATTCAGGACCATGGGGAGGAGCACGATGAGATTTGCGATGGCGATGCATGCGATTCCTTGGAAGGCGGACATGCCGAGGTCGATGACGGACCCGGCGAGGGTGTACGCGGGGACGCACACGACGAGGCCGATCCACAGGGCGGCGATGTCGTAGGTGGTGAACGTCCTGTCGGGTAGGGCGACTGGCGCGAGATCGTCGTTGAGGAGGTTGGGGCTGGAACCGACGGGCGGGCGCGCCTCGATGGGGTCGTCGAGCATGGACGCCGGCACGGGGTGGAAGCGCCTGGTCGTCATGGAAGGTGCCGAGATGGCGGGAGCGACCGTCGGGGACGCCACGAGCTTCATGCGGCGCCTGGATACCGAGCTCGACGCCGCTCGAGTCGCCGCGACTCGACCACTCCGAGAAGTCGTCTGAGATTCTATCCGCAGCCCGGCATCGTTAACAACGCGAGCGCCGGCCGGTGTCGCCGGCGCCATCGCCCGCGTCGAGGCCATCCCGACGTTTGTATCCGAGTTCAGACGTGAACGCGGGCGCGCGCACCGGGGCCGTGTCGTGCCTTCCGCGGCGACGCCCGGGGCGCAATGAGGACAGTCACAAAACTCGCGGGAACCACTCGTTCGGAGAGACGGGTCGACGAGACGAGGCTCGACTTTTGAAATGATCGAAGGCGGGCTCTCTCCACTCCGTCTGGGCGCGCGGGCGCCGCCGGGTCGCAGCCATGGGTTTCACCGTCGGATTCGAGGACGACGACGATGACTTCTGGGCGGATGCCACGACCATGGGGTGCGCACCACACGCCCGAACCCACCCACCCCCGCCAACGCGTCGTCGCGACTTGGGCACCCTCCAGATCCGCCACAGCTGTGCATCGTCACATCCCACCCGACTCACCTTCCCTTTCCACGTCGACACAGGGCCATCGAGGAGATGGAGCGACAGGCGCGGGACGGATCCAAGTCCCAGGGCGAGCCCGCGGGACCCGGCTCGTCCTACCCGCTGATGCCGCCAAACTCTGGCGGATCCGGCCGGCCACCGACCCCACCGCCCCGCGTCCACGGATCCGTCGATATGCTCGGCGCGAAAGACGCCAACCTCGAACACGTCCTCAAGGAGAAGGAACTCGAGCTCGGTACCAAGGACGCGCACCTCCGCATGCTCCGCAGCAGGCTGGACATGGCGGACAGAGACGCGGAGGAGATGCGGCGCAAGCTGGACGCCGCGAACGCGCGACTCGCAGCCGCCGGCGGCAACCCCGCCTCGGACGGCCCCATCGCCGACTCCAACAATCGAAACAACGACAACAACAACAACAACAACGGATCCTACGCCGGGCCGAACGCGCGGGACGTCTCCAACGCCGCCGCGCTCGCCGAGGCCAAGGCTGAGGTCGCCAGACTCCGCGCGCAGGTCGCGTTTCGCGAGGAGGAAGCCGACGAGGCTCGAAGGCGCGAAGACGACCAACGCGCTCGGCTGCAAAGAGCCGAGGCGGAGACTATGAAACTCGCCGCCGAAGTTCGAAGCGAGCGGCGCCGGGCGGAGCAAATGGGGACTAACGACGGGGGTGTTAAGCGTGCATCAGAGGACAGTGACGGTTCGAATCCCAGGAGTTCGAAGCGTCACCGGGGGTCGGATCCCGGGGGCTCGGGTGCGATCGACGAGGAGAATCGATTCCGCGATTCTCACGGGGACGATCGTCGTTCGCGACGAGGTCCAATGCGACGTGACCACCCACCGCCGCCCGTGACCCTCGTGCTTCCCCCGCCCCCACCGTACGCGTTACGAACCAACGACGCATCGAGCGCGGAGCACGCGTCGACGTCTTACGGAGCTCGTCTGTCCGCCTCCGCCCTCGTCGGCGCGATATCCGCTCGCTTCCCGAGCGAGACCTGCGCGTTACTGGGCGACGACGTCCACGCGGCGGCGCTGGATTTACACGTGTCGGGACCCGACGACGTCGAGGGCGGTGCGGTTCTTCTGGAAACGATAAAGAATGTGTCTAGAACGTTGAGAAACCTCGCGGCTGACGTCGGGGACGCCAGGGCGTTGGCGGCGGCGTGCGCCGACGTTTGCGAGGCGGCGGCGGACGCGCCTTACGCGGCGGTGAAATCGTCGACGCACCTGGAGCGATCCCTCTCGAAACAATCTAGAAACAACGACGGGCTTCCCGACGACGACGACGTGTCACCGGGTGTCTACGGGGGGGGTATTTCCATCGAACAGAAAAGCGGGGGTATTTCCATCGCGGGCGTCCTATCGGTGTTATCCGCGGCGGTCGCCGCGGACCAATCAGTCGCGGCGCACGTGTTACAGCTGTGCGGCGCGCCGCTCGCGACGGTACCCACCTCCGTCGCACCCCGCGCGCCGCCGCCGCAGCTCGCGGGTATACCCGCGGCGTCGGGCGTCGGCGCGCTGGTGCCGCACCCCGACGTCCCGGGCCGATCGTCGCGGGTGTTCGCGTTGGCGCCCGGGGATACCGTCGCGGACATCGCGGCGGCGGCGGCTGCGGAGACGCTGATCGAGCGCCCTGACGACACCGAGGGAGGGTCGCGGGTTTTACGTGAGAACGGTGTTTGGGGGAGAACTCACGCGGGGCCACTTTTGGAAAATGTATTGGCGATTCTTGCGGCGTCCACCGCGTCGGGCTCGTGGGCGACGGCGACTGCGGCGTGTGAGTTTCTCGCGCGGTGCGTCGCGGCATCCCCCGCGATGGAAGGCCGCGGAATTTTCGTGGCGTGCGTTGCGGATGGGCACCTGGAGCGGTGCCTCGCGCCGTGCCGGCCCCACAAGCGCCTTACATCCGACGGAATCCAGCGCGGGCAATCGCGGCGTTCGATCAAAACGGCAAACGCGCTGGCGGCGGCGTGGGCACACGAGTCGACGTCAGCGTCCGTCAATAAACGGACGCCGCCGCCGGGGTTGAGGGTCCGTGCGCTCGTCGTCGCGAGGTTACTCGCGGCGACGGATGCATTCGCCGCGTTTCTCGACGATGAAGGCGGCGCGGGTCCGACGGCGGGGGAATCCAGCGGGAAATCCACCGGGAAATCCACCGCCGGTACCGCCGCCGCGAACAACGACGTGGTTGATCTGACGGGGATTGAACCGACGGGCACGCAAACGGGCACTGGCGACCGCGAGAACCGCGATCGCGAGGAACACGAACCGTCGCCGCTTCTCGCCGCCGTCGTCGCGTGCTGCGCCGCGGATTTCAACGTTGATGAAAAAAACGACGCCGTCGACGACGACACGGCCGTGCAGGTGTCGGACGCCGCGTTGTCCGTGGTTCACGCGTTGTCGCACGGGGGCTGGCGCGGGTGGGGCGACGCCGTGAGAGCGCACGCGATCCTTCCCGCCGCGGTGGACGCGTGCGACGCCGCGTTTAGGCGCAGAGCGGCTTGTTCAAACGGTGTCGGTTCGGATTCTTCAACTGCCGACGGGGTGAAGGCTGAGAGGCGGGTGAAGAGTGCGCTGATGCTGGTCGCGAGGCTTCTCGCCGAGCCGGGCAGCGCGGCGAGGGCCATCGCCAGTTTGAGGAGGGACGGGGAGACGGCTAGGACGCTCGCGAGGGTGGCGGCGGCGGCTGGGGCGCACCCGGAGCTGATGCCGAGGAGGGTCGGGCGGTATTTCGCGTCGTTGCTGCCGACGGTGATGCCGCAGGTTGGAGAGTGATGGGACGTGAGTTGGACGACGAGGATGGACACACGACGACGAATGTTCTAGACTTACGTTTTCATCACGCCCTACCAAAGTGTTTCAACATCGCAACTACCTTCTTGTGCTTTTGGTACACGGCAGCAGCCAACGGCGTCCAACCATTATTGGCGGCTTTGTGAATGTCTGCACCGGCTTGGATAAGCGATACCACACATGCTTCGTGCCCATTTTGAGCGGCTACGTAAAGCGAGGTGACGTCCTTCGAGGTCGCTTGGTTCACGTCCGCGCCCGCCATTATGAGCTCCATGACGACGTGCGTGTGGCCCATGGCAGCGGCGGTGTACACAGGCGTTTTATTGTACGTTATGTTGTGGAGTACGCCGGTGCTCTTTCCACGCGCGTCCATATCATGTGGTGATGAGGGCTTGTTCACATCAGCCCCTGCTTCTATCAGTGCCTTGACCACCGCCGCGTGGCCAAGCTCAGCGGCGATGTGCAGAGCTGTCCTGATATCTTTAGTCAGAATCAGAACCTGAACCTTGTTCACGTCCACCCCGGACTCCAGGCAGGCCCTGACCGCGGGCACGTTGCCGTGCCTTGTCGCCCAGTAATACGGTTTAGTGGTCACAACATTCTTCTTCCTAATCTTAATAAGGTGTGTCTTGATCTTCGCCCTCATCGACCGAACGCCACCCACGCTCCACACCGCGTCCCTGTACGCCTTGCTCACCTGCGCCAAGTTGAGCGTATCGAGCAAGTCGAGCTTGGGGAGTATCTCGCCGTAGAACACGTCCGGCAGCTGCACAGCGACGGCATCGAGGATATCGAGGGTCCCGCGACGCAGGTACGTCACGGTATCGGACTCGTACACGTCCATCTTTCTCTTCGCGGCCATGGCGCCGTCGAAAGTGGCGGCGTGGGGTGCCTTCGGTCGTGGCTTTCAAATCACTTTCGGCAGGTCCAAGAAAATACTGAATGCTGTAATAACGAGTGGACTGATCGATCGTTTCAAAACCGTTCTACGTATCACACGGCCACAGCCCGCGGCGCCGGGAACGACCCGACCCCGCCGAAGTGCACCGACGCGTCACCACCCGCCCCCGCGCGTATCCTCGCCAACCGAGTCGACTTTCTCCGACACTCCCGCCACTTTCTCGCAGACGCGTTCCTACGTCCGATATATTTCTCACCCATCGAAGCGTACACCTTCGCGGTCATCTCGTACGCCTCAGCCTCCTTCGCGTGCGCACCCAACGCCGCGCAACACGCCGCCGCATCCTCCAGCGGCACCAGCACCTCATCCCACGAATCCAGTCCGGAGTTGTCCGTGTGGTCCGCGCGGCACGCCAGCGTGGCTCGAGCGGAGGCCATCCGAGCCCTGGCCCGAAGCGCCAGCCCGCCCCTGGATAGCAGCGCCGGGGCGTGCGCGTCCAGCGCCTCCTTCGCCATCGCCGCGTACCCGTCGCGTCTCACACCTCCTCCGTCGGCGCGGATACCGTCGGGGCCCTGCGCGGCGGACATGGCGAGCCAGCACTCCGCCAGCACGACAATCGCCTGTAAACAAAACACAAAGACGTTAGTCGATTTGCAAAAAATATGGAAATAAAAAGAAACCCACCGCCGCGCGTAACCCGTCCAGTCGCAACGCAGACGCCGAGTGTTCCAGCGCGAGCGCGTGTTGAAGCGCACACGCGGGTGCACCCGCGGCGAGGTGCGACTCCGCGAGCGTCAGCGTCGCGCGCAGCGCCGCGTGTGTCAACCCTTCGCCCTGCGCCCTGGCGAATGAAATCGACGCTATAGCATTGGCGTCGCCGACCCGACCTGATAATAGCGCGGCGTCTGCGCGAGCCCGCCGCGCCTCCACCCCGGACTCCGGGTCCACACGCTCGGACGCCGGCGCGAGGGACGCGAGGCGACGCGCGGCGACGTCGCACGCGTCGCCGTCGCCCCTGGCGCGCGCGGTATCGTGCGCGGTTGCCGCGGCGGCGGACGCGAGCGCGGGTTTCGTCGCTAAAAAGTTTCCGTTTCGAAATCGAGAAGCCGCGGCGGCGAAGACATCCGCCGCGGCGTCTGGGCCGTGGTGCGTCGACGCGTGCCTCGCGAGCTGCGCCAACGCCGTCGCGGTATCCCCAGCCGCCGCGGCCGCCCCGTCAGCCGCGTCAGCATCTTCGAGCGACGCCGGGGTATTGTACGAATCGTCGAGCTTGTACCCGGGTGAATTTTTGCGACTCGAGTGATTTATTCGGGTCGAGTCGCATCGAACGTGTCGAAGCGCGTGCATCCTCGCCATCGTCGGACACCCGTGCGCGTCCCACACCGCGGACGATAACACCGAACTCGCCCCGGATAGCGTCTCCATCGCGGCTTCGCTGCCGTGCACGGTGGACGCCGGGGCTAACGATAAACCCTTCGGCGGGGGGAATAAATCGTGAGCGTTGACCGCGTTCCCCGCGTTTTCTCGCTGCCCAGCCGCAGCAGCCGCCGCGGCTGCCGCCGTCTGCGGCGCCGCCGCGCCGAGGGACACCGCGTGACGTAAGGACTCCACGCGCTGCGTCGCGGCGGTGACCGTCGCGGGGGGTGAATCCGATACCCTCGCGAACGCCGCGGCGGTATCCGCGATTGACGCGGTGGTCGTCTTGTCCGCGTGTGTACTTGAGGGTACCTTTCCCTTGTCAACGTCACCGTCGAGCTTGCGTCCCCACGGCGCCGGTCCGCACGGCGGCCTCGACGCCCTGTGCCTCGCGCTCGCCAGCTCACCGTACGCCATCAGGTGCGGGATGCGCAGCGTGTGCGCCTGCCGCGTGAGGCGGCGGAGTAACAGACGGGAGTCATCCGCCGCTTGGTACCCCCCTGCGCCGCCTCGGGCTCCGACACCCGCGACGAGTCCGTCGCTCTCGTCACCCACCCACTCGTCCACCGCGGGTGATCCCTCGGTGGACGCCAGCGATCCAGACGTCGACGCACACAACGCGGTGAATGCGGCGAGCGCGTGAGCTAGCGACGCCTCGTCACCGTTCTGCTGCGCCGTTCGAACCGCCTCGTTCAGAGACTTCAACGCTTCACGGCCGTGGCTGAATTGGAAGTGAGCGACGCCCAGGGTTAACAACGCGGATTGCAGCCTGGCGCGTTGCGCGGCGGCGGCCGCCTGCTCCTGCTCCTGCGTGGGTTGTTGTGAACCCAGAGTTGAGGTACCCGCGTTGGAATCGTTCAAACCGGATGGATCTAATAAGGGTATCTCTCGGCCTCGCTCGGCGGCTTGCCGGGGATTGACGGGAAGGCCGAAGGACGCGCCGGCGCCGACGTCGAGAGACACGCTCGTGCCGTTGGAATACGAACCGTCGCCGCCGCCCGGCCCCGACTCGTCCGGGAGGTAGTCGAAGTGCCGTCGCGTGTGTTCCATCGCGGAGGCAAAGTCCCGATTGGAGACGTGTGCGAGGTGCCTCGCGAGCTCGGCGCCCGGTAACCTCGGCGCGACTCGGGCCATTTCATCCAGGGACCGTTCGACTTCCACGCACGATTCGTACCCGCCGCGTTGGTCAACCCCGCGGACCCTACGCGCCACCCACGCGTGCAGCATCGACGGTAACCGCACCGACGCGTCACTTAAACCGTCCGTGATTTGCGTCAGCGAATTCGCGGAGAGGGTCGAGTCCGGTGCGAATTGTCGATTGTCGAGGACCAGCGGGCCGAGGTGCGACCCGTGCAGCGCGCCGAGGCGACGGAGCAACACGTCGTCGTCGTCATCGTCCGAATCGTCCACCCTCCCTATGACCTCCGCGTCCGCCTGCCTCTGATCCACGCGCAGCCGGTTAGACGCCGCATCCGCCTCGTCCCTCATCTTTGCTTGATCTAAATCATCGTAGACTCCGGCGCCCTCGGCGACGTACGACGCGAACCGGCCAAACACTGACACGCTCCCTTCGAACGTCAGCCGTTCAAAGTCCGCGACGCACCGCCTTAAGAAGACGCCGAGGGCGCTGCCTTCCTCCGCGGCGCCTGGTCCTTCCGGGAATGGATCGGGTTGGTACTCTCGTTCGGGGTCGTCGTCGTTGAGCCCGCGCATCTCCGATTCGTGTTTAGATCTGGGCGCCACCTCGTGGAAGAGGCGTGCGATGGAGTCGACGCCGCGGATGGAATTCACGGCGTCGTTCAGCAGGTCCGCAAACGTCTCGTGGATGACTTCAGTGAGTTCATCCGGGTGGTCCACGTGCGCCGCCATCGGGTCGTCGAGTTCATCGTCGAGTTCATCTTCGTCGTGGTACGGTCGAACGGCGACGGGATGGGTCGATAGGGATGCGGTAAAGGTGCGGAGGTCCGGCTCGCGGAAGCCGTCGGAGCGCGACGCCTCGTACATGAGCACGGCGGCGAGTCGCCTGGCGTCCGCGGGGCCGAGGAGGACGGGCCCGAGGGGCTCGCCCGTGGTCACGTCGACGCGCCTCCGGGAAGGGCGATCGAGCCACCACATGACCTCCTCGGGCGAGACGCCCATGCGCTCGGCGGCGGCGGTGTCGCGCGCGTGCGAGTGGACGAGGTACCGCGCGAGCGCGCACAGCGACACGCGATGCGGCGTCGGTGAGTACACCTGCGCCATCTTTCGATATCGATACGTGCGGTGGTGGGGCCCGACGCCGCCCCTACTTGTGGCGCCCAGTCCCGGAGCTGTTTCTCGGAGCTTTCAAACGATCAATTATTTTTCTCGGAACTGCCAAAAATCTTGGTCAAGCCACAGCGTTTCAGTCAGGTCTAATTGATGTTACAATTAGTAATTATCACACATGTTTTCCATACGGTAATCGCCGTCAGGACGTCAAATCAGATGGAAGAAGAGCATCGAAATTGCCCAGAGATTCCGGCGCCGCAAGTTGAGCACGCGCCGGTGCGGAGCGACCTCGAGTAACTCGGGGCACGCGGCGTCAGTGCAGATATGACCGCCAGTCACGGCCTGCGCTCCGACAGCCACGACGTCGTCTACAGCGAGGACGTCGTCACCTATGCCGACCCACAGGACGTCGCCGACGGCACCTCCGATGCATACGGCGTCTGCGTCGGGCTTGTCTCGCGCGTCGCGGGCGACGACGCCGAGGACGAGGACGAGTGGGAGGACGACGAGGACGAACCGGTGCCGGATGACCACGCCGAGGTGTGCTGGCTCCGAGCGGATGGAACACGCGTCGTGCCCGAACCCAACGCCAGGCTTCGAGTGATCGATCGAGCGTTCATTCACGGCGACGTCGTGGCGCGCGCGGCGAACGCGCTCGGCACGCAGGGCAGCGTCATCGCCGTCAACGTCGACGTGGACCTGCAGTTCGCGGACGGCACGCGCGCACATGGGGTATCCACACGACGACTCACGCAAGTACGACACTACAGGCCGGGCCATTACGTCGTCCACCCGGGCCTCGGGGGATGGGTCGGGCGCATCGAAGAGGTGAGTTTATTTTATTTACGTATGGTCAATTAGCGTGACGTCGTGTTTTGTCAACAGGTTCACGACGACGTACACGTGCGCTTCGAAGACGGATCTGAGTGCGTGGTTCACGACCCCGACGTCGAGCGACTCATCCCCGCCGAGGACTCCTCGCTCTTCCCCGACGAGGAACAGTGCGCCTACTTCCCAGGGCTCGTGGTCCACGCGTCGACCTCGGTGTTGAGAGGCGCGAAGTGGATCCGGGGTAAGCGGTCTCAGGTGAGTTTATTTTAATCTTCATATGGGCAATTATGATGACATCGTGTTTTGTTTAACTCTTAAACAGTTGGGCCGGACGCGTCTACTCCATAACAGTAACCGGACGCACACAGGCGTGGTCTCGGAGGTATCCCCAGGGCAATTAGTGGTGGATTGGATCCACCAGAGGGACGTCTACGACGCCGACGGAACTCGGGTGACGTCGCCGCCGCCGGAGACAATCGGTGTGGACGGACTGTGGGCGCTCACCTTCTTCGCGCACACGTGCTGGCAGCTGGTGAGCTTACTTTCTGTAACACTAATGAACAATTGAACTGACGTCGTGTTTCTTTCACCACTTACAGGGCGATCGATGCGTCGTGGACTCGTTGGCCGATAGACGAGCCGCGGACCCGTACGTTGACGACCTCGAGTCCTACCTACCCAACGACGAAGGGTCCGTGTACGAGTGCGAGGAGTCCGTGGATGACATTCAGGCACGGCACAGGCGATGCGACGAGACGTTACATGAGATGACGTTGAACGGCGTGGAACACGGACCGGCGGGGGCGGTGAACCGGGGCACGGCGGTGAGTTTCTTTTCATCATCATCGTATGGTTACGGGCAATTTGACTGAAGTCGTGTTTTGTTTACAGGCGGCGTTTGCGGCGGGTAAGTACGATCAGGACGGGGGAGTCAACGCGGGGTCGAATGGCGCGGGCAGTGGGAGTGCACGCGGCACGTGGGGCGCGCGAAGGCGTAACGCGAGACGGGGCAGGGCGGACGCGAGTAACGCGAGAGCCCCGAATGGCGTCACGGGCGGACAGACCGACGCTGCAAACGTTAACGATGAAGCCGCCGAGGAGGATGAGGAAGGCCTCTCTGTCCCGGCTTCGCCTTCGCCGCCGCCCCCGATCCACCCGTGCGCGATCATCATCGCCACGCGCACGTTCGTGGACGTCCACTGGCAGGACGGGAGCGTGACGCACCGCGTGCCTTCCCGTGACTTGGTGCCCATCACCCACGGCGGCGAGCACGACTTTTTACCCGGTCAGTTCGTCTCGCGAAGATCCGAGGACGACGACGTTAACCCCAATCACGACTCGGCACCTACCACTAACCACGCTGACCAAGCACTCGCCGATGCGGAGTATTTGGAGAACGCGATGGCTCGGTACGGTCGGCTCATGGACGAAGGGCCTTTCAGCGCGGAGGATTTGGGCGTCGAGGATGACGGAGAGATGGCACGGGCCACCGCGTTCGGCCGCGATTTGATCGTTGGCACCATCGAACGGCTTCGCGCGCGGGCGGACGAGGAGGCACCGGAAGGGGACGCGAACGACATCGCGCGCGCGTTGGGCTCCACCGCGATTGACATGGCGAGCGACAACCGGGTCGGCGCGGAGGCGGCGAGGGTATCTTTTCAGCACAGGCTGCGGCAGGCGCAGGCGGCGCTCTACCACGCGAACCCGACCGGTGTTCCCGAAGGATCCACTGGACCCCCTGCCGGGGTCGTGGTCAGCGTCGACGCGTCGGAACGCATCGCGCGGGTACGATGGCTGGACCCCGAGCTCGTCGGCGGTGAGTACACCCTGGACGAAGGATTAATCGGCAAAGAGGAGGACGTCAGCGTGTACGAACTTCGCGAGCACGACGCCTTTCCCTTCAGGCTCGGCGACGTCGTCATGAAACTCCCGGAGGTGACCGAGGTTCACGAGGCCAACATCGCGGCGTTGCACGAGGTGTTGCGCGTTGGGACGCAAACAATCATCCCCGGCGAAGCCGCCGCGTCGCGGGATCCTCTCGCACCGGATGAAAATTTCTACTACTCGGACTTGGACGCGGACTCTGCATCAGAGAGCGAGTACGAGTCGGTGAACGATTCCGACGAGCCTTCCGGTGACTATCCAGAAGCGGTGGATTATCCATCCGACGACGAGGATGAGGACGAGGGCGACTGGGACCGCATACAGGACTCGCCGCACACGGGTTTCTCCGTCGAGCGCAACTCCGCGACGGGCCGCGTCCGCGTGGTACCCTCGGTGGATTCCAAGACGTTGACATGGGTCGGCGAGGTGGTCGGCGTGACTGACGGGTAAGTTTATTTTTGTTTTCTCGCATCGGCAATTCGACTGACACGTGTGTTTTGTTTACAGACGCGTACGGGTAGCGTGGGGCGACGGGACCATCGCGGAGGCGATACCTTCCGATTTATACATCGTCAACGGCGACGATTTAGACGCCGGGGACGGTTTGGGTCCCGAGGAACTGGGTTCGCTGTTGGACGGCGACGAGTTCGACGACGGGTACGGCTCGCAAGGCTCGCAGTGGGAGACGGACGGCGAAGACGAAGACGAAGCCGGCGACGGTGACGGTCCATCTTCCGACCCGGGCATGCCAACCGCCGCCGCCGCTCGGGCCATGCCCATGCCCGGGTCGCAGACGGGAATTGCCACCGGGATGGGCGCGAGGTTACCCGCGACGATGGACCCGGCGGCGCTGGCGTGGGTGAGCTTACGCGCCGAGGAGGCGGAACGGTCGTGGCTGACTGAGCACCAGCGCAACGCCGCCGCCGCAGACAACGCGGTGCCGCAGACACCGATGGAGACACAGACACCGGCGGGCGCGACGAACGCCTCAGGTTCAAGTAGACCCATCGCGCAGCTGTCCAAGGAGGACGCGGCCCGCGCCGCCGAGGCCATCGCCGCAGCTTTCAAAAACGTGGGTTCGGGAGGCGGCGCGGGTTCGGGCGGCGCGATTGGCGCGAACCAGCTCGCGGCTGCGTTGGGCGCCGCCGTGGGCGCCGCCCCGGCTCGAACTGTTCCACCGGATCAAACCGCTCAAGAAGGCGTCCAGAAGAACGAAGAAGGCGTCCAGAAGAACGAAGAAGGCGTCCGGATGAACGAAGACGGACACGCCCGATTCGAATCGATCGCGGGCGACTCGGGCTCTGACCACTTTTACCGCGGCGAACAGACCACCGTCTCATCCGACCGCAAGTGGACCAAACGCGTTTCCAAGGAATGGGCCGTGTTGAAGGACTCCATCCCGGACACCGTGTGGTGCCGAGTGTACGAGGATCGCATGGATCTGTGCAGAGCCGTGCTCGTGGGTCCGAGCGGCACACCGTACCACGATAACCTCTTCGTGTTCGACTTCCACTTCACCCCGGCGTACCCAGCCGAGCCCCCCAAGGCGCACTACCACTCGTTCGGCCAGCGTGTCAACCCCAACTTGTACGAGTCCGGGAAGGTGTGCCTGAGCTTGCTGCACACGTGGCAAGGGAAAGGCTCCGAGGTTTGGTCCCCCGAGAACTCCAACATGCTGCAAGTGCTCGTCTCCATACAAGGCCTGGTGCTGGTGGAGAAGGCGTATTACAACGAGGCTGGATACGAGAAACAGGTTGGCAGCGACGAGGGCGAGCGGAACAACGCGCAGTACGCGGAGCAGGCGTTCCTGGCGTCCTTAAAGACCATGCTCGGTTTACTTAAGAACCCGCCACGGCACTGCGAGTCACTCATCCGCGATCACTTCAAGCACAGAGCGGACGCCATCTTATGTGCGATCGACGCGTACATCCATAGTGGATGCCCCGTGGGTGCGTACGTGCACCCAAAGGAAGGGGGTGCCGAGGGGGGTGCCGAGGGTGGTGAGATTAAACCCAGCCCCGCACAGCTGTGTTCCAACAAGACGCCGCCCAGCGCCGGGTTCAAGCTGGCGCTGGGCGGGATGCGGGGAAAGGTGGCC
>Ga0209713_10000238_pt1 | contig 31039 bp, 22 predicted proteins | sample ArcOceMetagenome_3_FD_187444 | JGI IMG/M metagenome (GOLD analysis project Ga0209713, IMG submission 187444) | Marine eukaryotic phytoplankton communities from Arctic Ocean - Arctic Ocean- Svalbard ARC20M Metagenome (SPAdes) (version 2) | ecosystem: Environmental > Aquatic > Marine > Oceanic...
GTCACGAGAGCGTGTGCGTCGTCGTGTGAGAGCTACAGCTAAGGTGCGTTACTTTGCCCCCCACGCCCGAAAATTTTCGGGCCTGCGGCGCGGTGAACCGGTCGGTCGGTCTCATACGTCTGGGAGTTAGTGGTTGGTGCCACCCCTTGCTCGAGATCGATTGCGTGGCGCGGCTGCGTCCAGCGGCGCTGCGCAAGTCTGCCTCGACCACAATGGACACCTCCAGCGAGATCTTCATCTTCCTCGGCCTGAGTATGCCCGCACCAACCCTCGCCACCATAACGTCGCGCGCTGCTCACTGTCTGCGCGCGTCCGTCTGGCAGTCCTGGTGCTCCTTGCGGCTGCGGTGCAGCAGATGATGCCGTCTCCGCCTGTCACGTGCGTCGGCATCGATCTCGGTACCACGTTCTCGTGCGTTGCCATCTTTGACGACGGCGAGATCGTGGTGATACCAAACTCGGCCGGCCAGTCGATCACTCCGTCGGTCGTCTTTGTTCCCGCGCACAACGGCAGCCATCCTGTCGATCAGGTCTTCGTTGGCGACAGCGCGAGGCCGACTGCGGCCACGATGCCGGGCGCGCTGCTGTACGATGCCAAGAGGTTCATTGGCAAGAAGTATGACGGGATGCGCGTCGTGCGCGAGTCCGTCGGCCTGCCGTTTGATCTCACGCCGGTGAGCCGCGCCGCCCTGCCTGCATGATCACCTCCCGCATGCCTGAGCCCGCGCGTGTGCCCGTGGCAGAGGTGGAGCACGACGCGATCGCAGCTCGAGGCTCATCTGACACTCACCACGGGTAGTCAAAGGCTGCGCTTTGCGCCGGAGGATATCGGCGCGATGGTGGTGGGTGAGCTGAAGCGCGCAGCAGAGTTGCACATTGGCCGCGAGGTGCGTCAGGCGGTGCTGGCGGTGCCCGTCGGCTTCAATCGGAAGCAGATCAACGCGACGCGCGAGGCGGCCGAGCTGGCGGGCCTCGAGGTGCTGCGCATGATCCACGAGCCGACGGCGGCGGCGATGGCGTACGGTCTGCACACGCACGCCGAGGTCAACACGGTGATGGTGTACGACATGGGCGGAGGCACGCTCGACGTGTCGCTGCTCAACCTCAACAACGGCATCTTCGAGGTGATGTCGGCGGCGGGCGACAACCGGCTCGGCGGGCAGGACTTCAACCTCGGGCTGCTGCAGCACCTCGAGGCGGAGGTGCGGCGCAAGATGCCTGCGCACCACCTCGACGCCGACAAGGAGGCGATGCGCGTGCTGCGCGAGGAGGCCGAGCGGCTCAAGGTGGCGATGAACGACGAGTGCGACTGCGGCGGCCGCTTCTACGACGGCGACGAGGGCGCGACCGTCGAGGTGGAGCTGCCGCCGTCGCTGCGCGCCGCGGCGCCGATCGTCGTGACGCGCGCCGACTACGAGCGCGTCTCGGCCGAGCTCTTCGACCGCGCGCTCGCGCCGGTGCGGCAGTCGCTCGAGCGCATCGGCATGCGCGCCGACCAGGTGGACGAGCTCGTGCTCGTCGGCGGCTCGACGCGCATGGCCAAGGTGCGGACGCTGCTGCGCGAGTTCTTCGACGGGCGCGAGCCCAACTGCGCCGTCTCGCCCGAGGAGGCCGTCGCGCACGGCACCGCCATCCAGGCCGCCATCCTCACCGACCGCAAGAAGATCTCGGTCGGCGCCTCCGAGGCTGGCATCTTTGCGCACCTCGACTACGAGCGATGAGACCAGCAGCTCAACGCAGATGAAGTTTGACGCCGATGTGCGTCGCTGTCGCGTGTGCGTGATGTAGACGTGCTGTGACTGTCTCTGTCGTATCGATTTTGCAGAAACGAAAAGAAGACACAGCTGCGCCGATTGCCTGAGCCCTGACAGTAGCGCGCAACACTTCTTGGGTGCAAACGGCCGCCACGGTAAATTGGACAGCTGTCGACTTTTGCGTCGCGTCGAGTCGAGCTCGAGGCGCGCCGAGTTGGCGCGCACCTCAGTGCGTGTACTGCGCGCGTGCGTACAACAGGAACCGACAGATTGAGCGCGCCAATGCACGCCCTCTGGGCCGCGATGGCACTGGGCTCGCCCGACACAGTCACGGACGGCGACATCGAGTGCTGCACCGCGATCAAGGTCGCCGGCGAGTTCTTTTACAATTCGCTCGGCGCGCGCACCTACGGCCTGAAGGGCAGCTGGTACGAGTTCGATATCAACCCTTCCTGGTCCAAGTTCTACTACAACGAGACGTGGGACAAATGGGTTTACGGCTATCCAGACGACGAGCTGTCACCCGGCGTCCCCTTCATCACGCACGTGGCTGCCAAGTCCGCGAGCTGCCCGGACCAGACCGACTGGGTGCGGATCTTGGATCTGAGCGAGCAACCCACGAACGACCTCTTCGAGAAGGCCGTGTGGTGCGTCGACCCGAGGCGTCGCATCATCGCGTACGACCGCGGCAGCAAGCGCTTCTATGGTGACGAGGGCGACGCGTTTGAGCCGCGCGGCGACGTGGACGAGCGGATCTACAATGTGGAGCGGTATATGCAGAACAACGTGATCCGCGACGAGCTATAGCGGTGTAGATGTTTAAATGGTGTGTTCTTTACGTTTCTCTTGGAAGTGCTGCTGCATGACATGGCACACGCGACCTACGACCTACACGCGACGCCACACGACTGCAAAAAAGGCGACACGCGCGGAAGATGTCGCCCAAAAAATCAGCGTGCTGGCGGCACGTCACGCGCTGGCGGCGGCGCGGTTGCCACCGAAGATGCGTGCGATGAAGCTCGGCTTCTTCGCCGGCTTGGCATCGAGCGTCTCCTTGATGAAGGACGCCTGCTCGCGCGTCGAGGCCGGGAACGGCATGCCGGAACCCTTGTTGGGGTCGGCCATCACGCAGCGACGGCCGTCGGTGGTGATGACCTCGCCAGTCGCTCCGTTGATGAGCACCAGCGACGGGATGCCCTGCACGTTGAACCTCTTCATCAGCGCCGCGCCGCGCTTGTCGCCGTGCGGCACGGCGAGCCACGGCATCTCGGAGAAGTACGACTGGAAGTCGCCGGCGCTGCGGTCACTCGAGACGAAGATGCACTCGATGGGCTTGCCCGCGGTCCTGAGCGCCTGGTACGTCTTCGCCCACGCCGGCGTGAACGATCGGCACGGCGGACACCAATGCGCAGAGAAGTAGACGGCGATCAGCTTGCCCTCGCCCTGCAGCTCGGAGAGCGCGACGGCCTCCCCGTCGTTGTTGATAAACTCGTCGCCGAGGATGGAGAAGGTGGAGGACATTGGCTCGTGTGTGGTTGGCGTCGTGTGTTGGCTTGGCTGCTCGTGTTGCGAGAGTGCAAGCGCACCATTGCAAGCGCGACAAGAGACGGCGCTTTGGCGCCGGGGCAGGGGTGCAAGCAGGAAGCCAGGAAGCCAAAGCGAGCATCGCGTAGATGGGAAGCCGCAGATGGGAGAGCATGTTGATGGCTAATATAAGTAACACTGGAGCTGACTCGTCCTTGCTTTTCTTTGGTGGTGGTGCCTTTGGTGGCGATTTTTCCGGATCTTTAGGAATTCCCCATTGGGTGCCATGCCGAAGCAGAGGGCTGCCTCCGGATCACATCCGTCTTGCGTGTTTCAGCCCCCCCACGGCTACTGGGACAACGAATCGAGAATCGTCCACATCAGAGCGTCGCAAAAGCAGCTCTATTGGTATTCGTAAATCTGCGAGTGACCGTCCGCCGACACGCTAATTAGCGATGCCATCCGGGCCACCCGGGGGCATCGCCCTGCCCGCGGTCAACCTACCGACCGTGCTGGTCGACGTGCCCGACAGCGACGTCCACACGGAGCACCGCGCCACCGAGTCGAGCTGGAGCAAGTGGCGCAGCAGCCTCTCGGCAGGCATCGGCGACATCGGCAAGCGCCTGACGCTCGCGCCCGGCGCTGCCATCGGCGCGATCGCCGAGCTGCCCGAGGCGGCGCAGGAGGCGATCAAGGACGGTCTCCTGTCCTCCATCACCTCCGGCCTCGTCTGCGGCCTGCTGATCTTTGTCTTCTGCTGCGTCTTCAGCGAGATGATCTTTGGCCAGAACGAGCTGCTCCAGTCGGCCGTGCCGCTGGGCGTTGGGACGCAGACGATGACCGCGATGATCGGCGCGTTCGCCTTCGCGCGCTTCTCGGGCTGCAGGGCCGTCGTCGCCGGCCCCGACATCAACCCGATCGTCTTCCTCGCCGAGGCGGCCGGCACAATCTCGGAGACCATCTGCCCGGACGGGCTCGACGCGAGCTGCGACAAGGCGCACAAGGCGGTGCCGACGGTGATGGTGAGCATGATGGTGGCGACGCTGCTGGTGGGCGTCTCCTTCTGGCTGCTCGGCCGGCTGCGCATGACGGCGATCGTCGGCTTCATCCCGTCGCACGTCGTGTCGGGCTTCCTCTCGTGCATCGGCTGGAAGGTGCTCAAGGCGTCGTTCGAGGTGGCGTCGCCGTACGGCAAGTCGTTCAAGACCAAGTACATCGAGTACTTCTTCGGCTCGTGGGAGAAGTCGTGGATGTTCATCCTGCCCGCGCTGCCGATCGGCATCCCGCTGTACCTGCTCAAGCGGTACCACATCGGCAAGCCGACCGTCAACTTCCCGCTCTTCATTATCGGCCCCGCCGTCATCTTCTACGTCGCGCTCGCGGCGCAGGGCATGTCGCTCGAGACGGCGCGCGAGATCGGCTGGCTCTTCGAGCCCGAGCGCGGCCGCAACGACTTCTGGGTGCAGTGGGGCGAGCTGTACGGCAGCATGGGCGACGTCCACTGGGAGGCGCTGCCCGGCTGCTTCCCGACGTGGCTCGTGATGCTGCTGATCGTCAACCTCGACAACATGCTCAAGCTCGCCTCGACCGAGTCGGCCATCTCGGTCGACTTTGACTACAACCACGAGATGATCGTCGGCGGCGCGTCGACGGTCGTCGCGGCGCTGCTCGGCGGCTCGCCCGCCTACTCGCAGACCAAGTTCAACGTCCTCAACTACGCGATGACGCACTCGACGACGTCGGCGCTGCCGTCGTGCGTCGTCGGCGTCTTCTGCGGCGCGCTCTTCTTCTCTGGCGCGCCGCTGATCAACTACCTGCCGCGCTTCATGCTGAGCGGGCTGCTCGTCTTCTCGGCCGTCGGCTTCCTCGTCGAGAACCTGTGGGACTCGCGCACCAAGTTCCAGCGGCTCAACTTCGCCGCGATCTGGGCGGTCTTCCTGATCAACGTCGTCATGAGCGAGCTGCTGCCGCAGTTCGGCCTGCTCATCGCCATCGTGTCGGGCCTCGTCTTCGGCCTCTTCTCGTTCGCCGTCCACTTTGCGCGCAAGAGCATCACGACCGAGAGCATCCCGGGCGAGCAGCACTGCTCGACGGCCATCCGCTCGGCGTCGCAGGAGGCCAAGCTCGGCGTGCTCGGCGTCTGGTACCACATCTTCGCCGCGCAGGGCTACATCTTCTTCGGCACGGCCTCGAAGCTCCACCGCATGTTCAAGCAGCACGTGCAGGACATCGGCAAGCGGCCGCGCGCCGAGCGGACGCGCTACCTGATCCTCGACCTCTCCAAGGTCAACGGGATGGACGAGACGGCCGGCGTCGTCTTCTCGAAGATCGCGCGCCTCGCGAGCGCGAGCGGCAACATCCAGCTCGTGTGGGCGGGCGCCGCCGAGACGGTGGCGCGCCGGCTCGAGCGGCAGGGGCTGCTCGCGGCGGGAAATTCGCGCCGCTCGTTCGCGACGCTCGACGCGGCCGAGAAGTGGGTCGAGGACACGCTGCTGCAGCACGTGCACGAGCTGTCGCTCAAGTGGCTCGTCGACAAGACGTGCAGGCAGGTGTACACGCGCGCGGTGCTGCACGACGCGCTGACGTCGGCGAGCTCGGCGGGCGGGATGGGCGCGTCGCAGCTGCTGCGCTGGTGCACGCCCGAGGCCAACGGCGACGAGGCGGCGGCCAGCGAAGCCAGCGGCGGCGCCGCGCGCAAGCTGGTGAGCAAGGGCCACCAGGTCCTCAAGGAGGGGCACGAGGACGACGCGCTGTACCTGCTGTACCGCGGCCTCGTCGAGGTGCGCGAGGGCGCCACGCCGCACACGATCTACCCGGGCGCCTTCTTCAACGAGCACGTCATGTACTCGGCCGCCGACGCGGGCGCCCTCTACACGGCGACCGCCGTCGAGGACTCGGTCATCCTGCGCATCTCGGGCCGGCAGCGCGAGCTGATGCAGGAGCAGAACCCGCACGACTCGTACCAGCTCCTCCTCTCGGTCTTCCGCCAGATTGAGATGCGCAACCCGGCGCGCCGCCACCACACGTGGGTCGACGACGGTGAGGACTCCGACGACGCCCAGAACTCATCATCGCGCCGCCCGTCGCGCATCAGCCTGGGCTCCAGCGGCGCCACCTCCGGCCGGATCAGCGCGTCGGGTCGTGACAGCGTCGCGAAGAGGCCGCACTCGCATGTCGACTTGGTCGCCAACAGTTGGCAGCGCTCCTGCGCTCACCCGAAGGCCGCATGCCGCCGCTCACATCGCGCCTGCCATCGAGCGCCCTCGCCCTGCCCTGCGTTCACTCACTCAGGCGCTGGCAAGCCGCGGGCGAGAAGGTGTCCGCTTCCAAGCAGCTCAACTTCTCGATGCTGCCCGCTTCCTGCGCCACTCTTGCCGCCGCCTCCGCCGCTGGGCCGGCCGCCTCCGCTCCCGCCGAGTCTCCCGGTTCGATCCGGCCGGCGGCCAAGTCGCTGCGGCGCGGCTCGCGAGGAGGCTCGTCGTCCAACTTTGGCGATGCGCTCACCTCGCGAGACACGGGCATGCGCAGCACGCTGGCGCGCGCGCTCACGAGCAGCGCGAGCAGCGGTCTCGACTCGCATGTGGCGCAACCAGGCGAGTCGATCATCGGCATTTCGACGATCCGTGAGCGTTCAGAAAGCACCGCCGACAGCGAAAACTCGGCGCTCTCGCACAGCACCGCCAACCTGTCCCATCGCGATGGGTCGCCGGCGATGGGGACGATGCGCGAGCGCCGGAAGACGGGCGAGCACGGGCTCAGCGGTGCCGACCATCACCACGAGACGACGCACGACCACCACCACCGCGTCACCGAGGTGCTCGACGCCGAGTTCATCCACGGCGACGACTTCAAGACGCCGCTGACGCCGGCGCAGGAAGAGCACTTCAAGCTGATCTTCGCGCTCAACGACCACAACGGCGACGGCTCGATCAAGGTGGCCGAGCTCGCCGGCTTCATGGGCTCGCTCGGGCACGGCCTCCCCGCCGAGCAGCTCGAGGAGCTCATCAAGGACATGGGCATCGACGAGGACGTCGACCGCTCGATCTTCAAGGACGACTTTCTCTCGCAGATCGCCGAGCAGGGCAAGACGTGGCGGACGATCTTCCGCGAGGACTTCATGGAGCTGCTGCGGCGCGAGGGACACTCGTCGCGCACAATCTTCCTCTCGACCTTCCTCGAGTTCATGCGCCGCGCCCTCGTCGCCGACCTGCCCAAGTCGAAGCTCGAGCGCATCCACGCCCTCTTCCGCGCCGAGGCCGAGACCGAGCCCCACCGCCGCTTCTCCTTCGCCGAGCGCCCACCGTCAGCAGCGCCGCCCGCCGCGGCGCCCGCCGCGGTGGCCATCATGCCCGTCGCCGCCGACGACGACGAGGACGACGCCGACGACGAGGGCGCGCCGCTGCTGACGGTGGGCTCGCGCGTGGCGCGCTCCGCCGCCGCGCCCGCCGCGGCAAAGCCGCCCGTGGCGAACAGGGGCGCCAAGCTGCTGGGCGAGGGCGCGCTGAGCCCGCAGCACGAGCGCATCGAGCGCGAGCGCGCGGCGTCGCAGGTGTCGGTGCTCGAGCTCAAGCCGCCGACGTGCGGCCACCTGCAGGTCGAGTGCATCCTGACGCGGCTTGGCTTCCACCTCGACGACGTCACGTTCCACGAGCTCTTCGACGAGGTCGACGGCGACGGCGACGGCCACATCTTCGAGCACGAGTTCGTCACGATGCTCGGCATGCTCAAGCGCAACCTGCTCGAGGTGATGCTCCTCGAGGAGTCGTTCACGCGCTTCCGCGCGCAGCGCTCCGACCACCAGCGCTCGCCGGGCGGCATGAAGCTCGACGAGCACGCCGTGTACGCGTCCGACCTCGTGACGGCGCTCGGCGTCACCGAGCTCGAGGCGGAGGAGATGATCTTCATCGCCGACCTCAAGGACAACCAGAACATCGACTTCACCGAGTTCAAGCAGGTGGTCGTCAACTGGTCGGGCTGATTCATCGACACGGCAGTAAGGCGATTGTTTGTTGAGCGTGCGTCCAGATGTGTGCGTTTACCCGTTGCTGAACTTTAGTTGAATTGATTTCGTGTGCTGGGTGGTTGTCCCCCCAACCCACTCGAGTCTTGAGTAGCGTTCTTCGTCACTCCGCCATCACTCTCGCGCACACACCTCGCGTCTCGGCGTTGACCGATGCGGCTGACAGTTTGTGCGCTGGTGGCTATCTCGACGAGCAACGTCATCTCGGCCTTTTCCCTGCCCGTGCTCGTCAAGCCCGTGCTCGTCAAGCCCGTCAAGGCCGATTTTGTCAAGCCCAATCCCTTCGTGAGCACGATTGCCTCGCAAGTTGCTGGCAGGCTCGGCTTCAGCATCGGCCCGATGAACACAGTCGTCCCGCAAGGTGCTGGCGTCAGCACCTTGCGATTGCAACCACTGCGGATGCAGGAGGCTTCTTCCACTCCCGATGACGACATCGTCTCTAGCAAGGTGATGCGCAAGAAGCTGCTGCCGCTCGGCCTGATGTTCTTCTTCATCCTCTTCAACTACACAATCCTGCGCGACACCAAGGACGTGCTAGTCGTCACGGCACCCTCGAGTGGCGCCGAGATCATTCCGTTCCTCAAGACGTACGTCAACCTGCCCGGCGCGATCGCCTTCACCGCGCTGTACGCGAAGCTGATCAACCGGTTCTCGCGTCAGGTCGTCTTCAACGGCGTCATCGGCACGTTCCTCGCTTTCTTCGCCTCGTTTGCGGCGATCATCTACCCGTCGCGGGCGATGCTCCATCCCAACGGGCTGGCGGACTGGCTGCTGACCGTGCTGCCCGCAGGCTTCTACCCGCTGATCGCGATCCTGCGCAACTGGACGTACGCCGTCTTCTACACGATGGCCGAGCTGTGGGGCTCGGTCGTCGCCTCGCTGCTCTTCTGGGGCTTCGCCAACGAGCTCACGAGCGTCAAGGAGGCGAAACGGTTTTACCCGCTCTTCGGGCTCGGCGCCAACGTCGCGCTGATCTTCTCGGGCCAGTACGTGCGGTACGTCTCTGGGCTGCGGCGCACGTGGGCGGCGGCGGGCGCGACCTTTGATCCGTGGGGCGCGTCGCTCAAGTACCTGATGGGCGGCGTGGTCGCGAGCGGCATGGGCGTGCTCGCGATCAACCACTACCTGACGACACAGGTGCTGACCGACCCAGACTGCGTCGACCAGGGCGCGCAGAAGAAGGCGAAGACCAAGACCAAGATGGGCCTGCGCGAGTCGGTCTCCTTCCTCGCCAGCTCGGCGTACATCCGGCTGCTCGCGACGCTGGTGATCTGCTACGGGATGGCGATCAACATCGTCGAGGTCACGTGGAAGGGCCGCCTCAAGGAGGCTTTCCCCAACCCGAACGACTACTCCGAGTTCATGGGGTGGTTCTCGTCGGCCACCGGCGCGGTGACGCTCACGATGATGCTAATCTCGCAACAGGTCTTTAAACGCTTCGGCTGGGGCGTCGCCGCACTCGTCACACCGACGATGATCGCCCTCACCGGCGGCCTCTTCTTCGGGCTGATCATCTTCAATCAGCAGCTGCTGCCGCTCATCGGCGCGCTCGGCACGACGCCGCTGATGCTCGCCGTCGTCGTCGGCGCCGCGCAGAACGTGCTGAGCAAGTCGGCCAAGTACTCGCTCTTTGACCCGTGCAAGGAGATGGCGTACATCCCGCTCGACGCCGAGTCGAAGACCAAGGGCAAGGCGGCCATCGACGTCATCGGCAACCCGCTCGGCAAGTCGGGCGGCTCGCTCATCCAGCAGGCGCTCATCTTCAGCCTCGGCTCGCTCGCGGCGGCGACGCCGTATCTGGCCGTCATCCTCGCCGCCATCGTCGCGGTGTGGCTGCGCACGGCGCAGAAGCTCAACGTCCAGTTCCTCGACGCGATGGAGGAGGCGGGCGAGGCGTGAGGGCGGAGAGGCCGGCAAAAAAACGTACACACAATTTATTTTTAGGCGTGTACGCGAACACACCGGTCGCCAAAAACCGTCTCACATCGTCCGCCCCCATCCTCTCTCTCTCCGTCCCTCAAGCAGTACAGGTGGCTCTCAGCATCGCAGAGAGCCTGAACATGCCGGGGTGCGATCCTTTTCGGTGCTGCGCCACGGCCTCGCGAGCTGCGTCAGATCCCCGCGTTCATCTGGCGGCCGTACGCTGGGGCACTGCCGCGGCGATCGCCGCCGGGGAGCGGCGGCGGCATGCCCCCGGCGGTGGCGGGCACGGCGCCCATTTTGTGCAAGGGTCCGCCGCCCGCCGGCAGCGACGGCCTCTTCGCGGCCATCCCGGAGGGCTGCCCGACGACATTCTTGCTGCTGCTGCTGCTCATCGCCAGAGCCCACGCGGGCGGCGGGGGCGGCGGCTCGAGGGGCAACATACTCGACGCGCCGCGCTTCCACTGCGGGACTGCGGAGACCCGGCGGGGCGCAGCGCCGCCTCGCGGCGACGCAAAGGGTGACGACGAGGCCTGCTTGGAGACTCCGAGAGGCAGCGGCGGCGGCGCCGCCACGTTGAAGGAGCTCGCTACCGCGGGCGGGAGCGGCGGCGGCGCAGCCGAGGAGGACGAGTCCCTCGACTCGAGCTCGGCGATCCTAGCCTGCAACCGCGCGTTCTCGGCCTTCAGCTCGTCGAGGGAAGGTCCGGCGGCGAGAGATGAGTTCATCTTCGGTGGCGGCGGCTTCCCGGGCGGCGCTGGGAATCGCGCCTTCACCTTGGCGAGGAAGGTGGCCTCGTCGTCGCCCGCCGGCTTCGACTTCAGGTCGGCATCCGCCTTCTGCAGTGCCTGTGAGAGCTCCTTGCGGTCCATGAAGTGCGTCGGCGGGTCCCAGCTCGACTGCTGCGTCTCGAGGTCCACGAAATACACGCGACCCGAACCCGGGTCGAGGGCCTCAAGCCATCGCGAGTTGGTCTCCAGCCACTCGGCCGTCTGCATGTCGCTGGCCGCGGTGAAGTAGCTTTCGTTCCGAGAGCTGCGTTGCTCGCGATCGCGAACTGTGAACAGCTTGCTTGAGTGTTGGGTGACTTTACCCCAAATCGAAGTGGCGTCCTAGAGCTACATTTTCCCGCCCCTGCCGCCCCGCTTCCCGCGGCCGCGCCGCTTCCCGCCACCCCCCTGGCCGCCGCCGCGCCCCTCGGCGGCCGAGGCGGCGACGCGCATCGAGAAGGTCTGCAGGCTCGACGCGTCGTGGCCGCCGAGCAGCACGCTCATCAGCTTGAACTTGTGCTCGCCCGAGGTGGACGCCTTCTTGACGCGCAGCCCGACCGAGCACATGCGCGCCTCCTCGCCGCCGCCGCCCTTGCGCTTGCCGCGGCGCGGCCGCAGCCTCGTCAGCATGACGCGCCGCACGTCGGTCACCGAGACGCCGTCGACGATGTCGTGGCCGTCGATGACGCTCTCGTCGCAGCCGCAGCCGCCCGAGCACGAGACGGCGACGCGCCCCATGTGCTCGTACGAGCGCAGGAAGCCGATCCACAGCGCCGCCTGCCGCTCGCCACGGCCGCCGCCACGGCCGCCGCCGCCGCCGCCGAGGTCGAAGGCGAGCGAGATGGTCGCGCCCGGCGCCGTCGCCACGTAGCCGAGCTTGTGCGGGCCGCGGCCCTCGTCGCTCAGCTCGAAGCCGCTGCGCGCCGTCACGTGCGTCGCCAGCTGCGCCCCGCGCGCACACACGCTCGACGCTTGCTCGAGGCCGTCGGAGTTGAGCGGCGGCGGCAGCGCGGCGCGCGCCGGCAGCGCCTCGCCGCACTGCGCCGCGCCCGTCGTCGTCGTCGTCGTCACCGGCGGCGGCGTGGCCGGCTGCGGCTGCGGCTGCGGCGGGTGGAGGAGCCGCTGCAGCACGAGCTGCGCGAGGTGCGTGTGCCCCTCGCCCGCGGGGTGCTTGCAGTCGCGCATGAACGACGGGATCCCAATCTCGCCGAGCCGCACCGCGTCGACGAGCGCCGCGCGCTGCGAGACGAGCGGCACGTTGTAGTGGCGGCACAGCGCCGCCACCGCGTCCTCGTCCGCGTTGATCGCGTCCGTGGCGCCGGGCTCGTTCCCAAACGTCTGCGCGAGGCGCTGCGTGCGGTTGCCGACCATGTCGACCGGCCACTTCGGGGTCCAGCACTTGTCGGTCCGGCCGTCGTGCGAGCGGACGACGCGCCATCGGTGCGCGTTGACGACCACCAGGGCGGCCTGCGGCTGCGTGAGCAGGATCTTGCGCATCAGCCGCTCGAAGGCGGCCTTGCGCCGATCGACGTTCACCTGCGGGCGAGGCAAAATGCGCTTTTTCCGTCACAGTGCTACCACCGTCGCTGCACCGCACACGCAAGCGGGCCAGGCCGCGCACCGCATACTCGAGCATGATCAGAGACGGCGACGGCGGCAGGTGGTCGTGCACGCAGTGCTCCATGTACGTTGGGCCCGTCCCGGGCACTCCGCCATTTGTGTGGGCGTGGCCGCCTGCGACTGGGTAGAGTGCGTTGAGCGCCTGCGTCACCTTGTTGTGCCACAGGAAGTCGGCAGCGGCTGTCGCGACGCCGTAGCTCGAGCCGGCGGTGATCGAGCCGCCGATTGCAGCCGTCGTGAGGCGCGAGCCGCCAGAGAGCGCCGCGCGGGCGCACGCCAGCCGGCTGTCGTCGCCCTGCAGCTCGACGCCTCGCTCCAGGAGGCTCTGGTTGAGCAGGAGCGAGCTCTGAGGCCAGGAGTGCACGTCAAACGTGCCGCGGGGCGAGGTTAGCATCTAGAACACCGCGGTTAGGCGAGAGCCGCCGATCTGCATGAGATATGCACATGGCTCGTCGCCGTGGGTGCAGAGCTCGTGGCTTAGGATTTTCCGCGCCTCGCTCCCACGCTGTCGCGCAGCGATGGCCGGCACACGCTGCGTCGACACGGTCGGCTGGGACAACGGTCCTCGGCCTGGTGGAGCGCTGACCTGCGTGCAGTACGAGCAGCGCTTCTGTTCCCAGGGCGCCTTCCTCCCAGGCGCTGGGTGGACCAGTGGCTCCGAGTTCAATTTCCCGGAGAAGCACTGCTGTGAGTGCGGCAAGCAGGGTCGACGCGCGGCAACGGGAGCGGGCAAGCGCCAGAAGCAGCGCAAGGCCTCCGCCGGCGCAAGGCCTACGCCGGCGCAGCCTGTGACCGTGGCCGCTGCTCCTAGTGCCAGCTTGGCCATGCCGCCGCGGCGAAGGCCGCTGACGCCGCTGGCGGAGGCGCCGCCGTGCTGGGATCGGAAGCTCGAGTCGCCCAAAGTCCCGTGGGGAGGGGACTACTTCTGCCCAAACTGGCCGCAGTACGACAACGGCACGGCGCTCACGCTGCGCCAGCGAGCGCTCATCCGCGGCGCAGCACAGCGGGCGTTGCGCCCCTTCCAGGGCGGCATCAGCGGCGAGCAGATCGCTGCGGCGCTCGAGCCGCGCTGCGCGCAGCGGCTGTGCATGCACGTGCAGATCCTGGACGGCCGGCTGTACCTCGTCGCGCCGCACAGCGTCAAGTGCGAGCCGGGCGCGCAGGCGTGCTCCGTCGAGGCGCGGCGCAAGACGCCGGGCATCTTCGCCGGCTACACCGAGGGCTGGAACCCGAACCAGCTCGAGTGGCACTGGTACGCCGGCATCAACGTCTCCTCGTGCTCGGCGCGCGTCGAGGCGGGCGACTGGAACGGCCACTTCACGCGGCTGCGCATGACGAATGCGCTGCGGCTGCTCGAGGAGGCGGCGCGGCACGGCGTGCCCGACCTCGAGCTGGTGCTCTGCGTCAACGAGGTGGCGCCCAACGCGGGCGACTGGTGCCTCAAGGGCGCACAGCCCGTCTTCGCCTCGACGGGCAACGAGGAATCGCCGCTGCTCCCGTTTGTGCACTGGATGCCCAAGCTGCGAGACTGGGACCTCTCGGTGTGGGACGAGGTGCGCAAGGCGCAGGACGCGCGCCGCCAGGCCGCCAAGCCGGCCGCGACGCCGCCGCGCGACGTGGCCGGCTTCCGCGGCGGCATCTATCGGCTCAACGTCTACTCGGACGAGTGGCGGCAGCGCGGCGCGCGGCGCACGCAGGTGCACGTGGCCAACTGGCGCAGCGTCGGCCGCGCGGCGCTCGTGGCGGCCAAGAGCGACGCCGCCATCGCTCCGCTGCTCGACGTGAGCATCAAGGGCGGCAAGGGGCCGCTCGACAACAAGTTTGGCAAGTGGAAGCGGATGCTCAAGGTCGGGCCGAGCTACCTCGACGCGCTCGACAGCCCCGAGAGCCTCTCGGCGCAGCGGCAGGCGGCGGCCTTCCGCTACACGCTCAACATCGAGGGGCACGGCGGCTGGGCCGACCGGCTGTACACTCTGTTCTCGTCGCGCCAGCTCGTCATCGCGCAGGACCTGCCCTTCCGGCTGTGGTACGAGCAGCTCACGGCGCCCGGCGTGACGCACGTCGCGACCGACTCCAACCTGCGCAACCTGAGCGGCGCCGTGCGCTGGGCGCGCGCGCACGGCGACGAGGTCGACGCGATGGTGGCGCGCGCAAACCAGGCGATGCGCGCCGCCACGTCGACGGCGGGCATCCGGCTGTACGTGCGCGAGCTGCTGCACGGCTACGCCGAGCTGCTGCGGCGGCGCGGCTACACGCCGCGCCGCGCGCCGCGCGCCGTGCAGCTCGCGTGCCGCCACTCGGAGGAGTGCCGCGACTGCGCCGCCAACGGCCACGTGCGCTCGATGTGCGGCGTCGTCTGCGCCTTCCGCGTCGGCGATCGCGAGTTTGGCACGCTGCACGAGGCGGGCGAGGCGCTCGGCTCGTCGGCTGCCGGCGCCTCGACGCAGCCGCCAGGTGTCGAGACGGAGGCGAAGGCCAGGCCGCGGCACGGCCGGGCGAGCAAGCGCGGTGGAAGCGCTGCTTCTCACAGCAGCAAGGCTGCCAGGGCCCGAGGAAAGTCGACGGGCCATAAGCGGGCCGCCACTGCGACATGACGGTTGACGCAGAATTAGATCAATGCAGCGTCGTAACCCATTAGAATCTTATTTAGACCAATCAAAATCATCGTTTCTATCTGTCCTACCCACGCGCGAGAACCTGGCAGCGGGATTTCTCCTCTCGAAGTCCCACTTCCTCCGTGTCCTCGGCTCCTCGGCCTCTCGACTCTCGCTTCCACTCGACGACTCTCGACTCTCGCAGGAGGCCGGAGGCTGGGAGAGGTGGGCACGAGACTGGAGGAGGAGGAGGAGGGCCAGGGCAAGCAGGAGGACGAGGACGAGGGCGATGGAGTGGACGAGCACGACGTCGATCTGATACCAGAAAGCCGCCAGATCGCAGGGGCCGCCAAAGACGCCTCTGGGCTGCGTGCTCTCCGCCACGGCTGCAGCACTCCGGACCTTGCCGCCACCGCCGCCACCACCGCCGCCACCGCCGCCGCCACCGACTTTTGCGCGGGCCAAATCGCTCGAAGGCATCGAAGCGGAACGAGCGGCCTCGCGAGCTTCTTGCCTCATCACGCGCGGCGATGGCGGGGCCTCCAACATCGCAAACGTTGAGCCTGCCCCTGAGCCCACCACTGATCTTGGCGCGCTACCCGGGACGCCGTTCGTACCCTGCGCGACGCTCGTTCCCTGCGTCAACGCTCCCGTATCATCAACCCTGCATGGTGAAAGAAGAGAGGGGGCTGCTCAGCGCGGGGCTCGGGCACGCAACAGGCCGAGGCGGGCACGTCGGCCTGGCCGAGGCTCTCAGAGCAAGGCACGTGCCAGCTTGACTCCACCCGGCGCTGCCGCCGCACGCCGCCCACCCCTTTTCCGGCCAGCTAGCGGTACTTTGCCGCGTCGAGCATCGAGCACGAGCGCGCCCAGTTTGAAGGTGGGCTGGCGCGCCCGCAAAACGCGCGCGTCAGCGTCTCTTTCGAGTTCTCGCGCATCAGCTGGCGCGTCTGCGCCCACGACGGCCACGCGGCCAGCGGCACGTCGGGCTCTGCCGAGCTGTTGGCGCTGGGGCGGAGGATGCCGATGCCAAAGACGGGCTGCGCAGATGAGATCTGGAATGTGATCGAGGTGAGCCGATGCGGCTCGACCGCCTCGCCAAGGTTGGCCCAGAAGGCAGGCACGCCGCCCGACCAGTTGCCGAGATGCCACGTCGACATGTCCCTGTCGCGCGCGGTGAGGCCAAGCACGGGTGTGGGGGCAGCAAGGTCGGAGCTGGTCGGGCGCGAGGCCGAGATTCGACGACGACGGGCGCACTGGATGTCGTGGAACATGGCGTTGCGGCAGTGGGGCGCGAACTCCGAGTAGTCCTCAAGCACGCCCAGGTAGGAATGCTGCGCGTCGATGAAGCAGAGATCGAACGCGCGATTTCTGCTGCCGCGGCCGCCACCGAGCTCCGGGTACGTGGCGACCATGTCCATCTTGTTGATGGGGACCTCCTTGCGCTCCACAAAGGTCAGGTTGCGGCCCTTCAGCAACCCCGTGTAGAGCAGGAGGGTCATTGGCTGTGCGGTGAGGTCGATCAGGTAGCCACGAGTTCGGTGGCCCACCCGCTGCAGGTAAGTGACCAGCACTAGCCCCGTCCAACCCGTGTAGCATCCGACCTCGACGTAGTTGGCGATCTCGTGGCGAGAGGCGCCGTGGTAGAGCATCGCCGCCGCAAACTGGCTCGGGTCCTGCCACAGACCGATCCTGAGGCCGTTGCTGCTGCGGATCATGTACTTCCAGGCCTCACCGTAGAGGTCCTGCTTCCGCATGTCGTAGGTGACGCCTGTCGTCTGGACCACCTCTCGCAGGAACGATGCGTTCCCGAGCTGCGCGCATGTGCCGCTCTGGATCATCATTAGCCCGCGGCACAGCGGCAGCATGCGCCTGTACGATGCACCGTGCCTGACCTCATGTCCGTCCATGAAGCGTTGCTGCTCAGTCCCGCAAGTGATCGGCGCCGCCAGCGGCTCGTCGCTGCAGCGCGGTAGCGGTCTGATTAGGTGGTCGGCTCGCATGATATGAGGCCGCTGGCGCGAGTGCTCCGCGAGCTGGCGCGCCTCCTCCGCGATGGCAACGGCCATCAAGGTCAAGAGCATGCCAGCGGCGCCGCAACTCAAAACTTGCTGCGTGGTTGACCTCCCCCTGCACGAATTCCGAAAAAATACAATGTCAGAATATGAAGTCTGAGAACTACCCCTTAGTGAGAACAGCAGGGTAGGGGAAAAAAGATAAAAAGGAAAATAAAGCTGGAAAAAAAGAGATTGTGCGGGGTCTCGACAACTACACTAAAACTACCACGACTCGCCGGCTAAGATGACTGTCAAGAAGTACAACAAGAACACACCGCGTGCTCGGGCTTCTGGGTATAGATAGGCTAGCTCTAAATAAAGTTGTTTTCATGAAGTAATATTAAAAAAGTTTATTATTGAGGCCGTCGTCGCATTGAATTCATCGATGTCACACGCACGTCTGGCCGCGGTAGGTTGCAACAGCGCCGCCAGCGCCACCGCCGATGACGGCGGAGGAGGCGGTGCGGCAGGCGGAGGCGGAGGGGCTAACGCTGCTGCGCTCGGAGCGCAGCAACTCGGGCTACATGGGCGTGGTCTTCAGCAGCAGCATCAAGGGCAAGCCCTACAAGGCGCAGCTGAGGCGTGGCGGCAGGCAGGTGAACCTCGGCCAGTTTGCGACGGCCGAGGAGGCGGCGCTGTGCCAAGCGCGGACGCCCGAGGCGCAGGCGGCCGCAGCAGCGCCGCCAGAGCCACCGCCGATAACGGCTGAAAAGGCGGTGCGGCAGGCGGAGGCGGAGGGGCTGACGCTGCTGCGGTCTGAGAGCGGCAACTCGGGCTACAAGGGCGTGACCTTCAACCGCAGCAAGAAGAGCAAGCCCTACCAGGCGCAGCTGAGGCGTGGCGGCAAGGACGTGCACCTCGGCCGCTTCGTGACGGCGGAGGAGGCGGCGCTGTGCTATGCGCGGACGCCAGAGGCGCAGGCGGCAGCGGCAGCGGCGCAGGCGGCCGCAGCTGCGCCGCCAGCGCCACCGCCGATGACAGCGGAGGAGGCGCTGCGGCTGGCGAAGGCGGAGGGGCTGACGCTGCTGCGGTCTGAGAGCGGCAGCACGGGCTACAAAGGCGTGGCCGTCAACTGCAGCAGGCATAGCAAGCCCTACAAGGCGGAGGTGAGGCGTGGCGGCAAGCTCGTGTACCTCGGCTCCTTCACGACGGCCGAGGAGGCGGCGCTGCGCTACGCGCGGACGCCAGAGGCACAGGCTGTTGCGACACAGTCGCCCGCCGCATCCTCGAGGAAGCGCAAGGTCGAGTCCGAGGAGCAGCCGCCCGATGAGCCGGCCGACGTCGTCGTCATACTCGAGGGGCGCTTTGTGGAGCCTACACCATTCGAGTAGTCGCCTGGCCCGAAGAGAGCCGTAAATGATGCCCGTCAATATCAATGCGTATACGCGAAAATTTACGGCGGTACGAGTAGAGGTAATTAGCTACAGTCAAAAAAGAGTGGCTCGGATCGCTTTCAGTCCGTGTCTCCTGTCTAGGCAGTCTAGCCTTGAGGCTCTCGAGGCCCGCGTTTCAGAAGTGGGATCGGCACGTGGGTACCGGCGCGTAGCGCCCTGCGCGTAGCGCGGCGCGCAGCGCCTTGCGCCACGTAGCGGCGCCTTATGGTGTGGACGATTTGCCGCTGGGAAAGTCGATTTCAAGCGCAAAACGCTGAAACATAAGTAGTCATTTTCGAGACGCGGCTCGAGGCGACGCGGTTGCCAGCTTACTGTGCATGCTGAACAGGTAAAAGAGATGAGGAGGGGTAAAAGCGGTGTTGCATGAAAGAAGGTTTGAGGGCTGGGAAAAAGGTAGACTTCTCCCCCTTTTGTTTGTTCGCAACACACACACGAGGCAGCGCCACGTGGTGTATCCGCATCAAAGTGTCGCGGTGTTGTCTTCACGTTGAACGACGCCGGCTTGACGACCTGCCTCGCAGCCGCGCTGCCAGTGACAACAATGGCAGCTCCGAAGAGCTCATCGACACGGCGCTGCGCCGGTTTGCGGGCTGGCTCGAAGTTGAGTTTGCTGACGCATCCACGGTCTACCTTTTTTCCCCTCATGTACGCAGCGCCACGCTTGGTTTGTCAACCGCCGCGAGGCATGCCGCGAGGGCCGCCGCACCCCCCTTCACCCGCTCCCCCGCACACTCTTGGTTTGTCAACCGCCGCGAGGGCCGCCGTTAGTAGCTCGTATACGCTCGGTCAGTGGCCCTGGCATAGGGGGGAAGTGCGAGAGTGAATTCGACGATGACGTGTCTGCGATGACGTTACTTTCTAACTTACTACCTGGTACTGGTCGACGATGCGGCTGAGATCTCTGGCCTTCCTGAACGCCCCAAAGCCTCGGCTGATGTAGATCCTGAGCATCTCCTTCGCCAGTGGGAGGCACGCAACCCCCTGCAGATGTCCCCGCCAGGCAGTGCGCGTCCTTTCGTGAGCTGTCGCGCTCACGCTCACCTCCCCCCTCTGGTAGACCTGTAGGGGCTCGAAGCCGTGGTGCTGCAGTGTGGCACTCACTGCCGCGAGGAAGCCTGCGTCCGATTGCGAAAAAAACGATGCTGGGCCGTCCGCGGGTTTCGCTGACGCTGCCGTCGCCCTCGAAGAAGAAGGTTAGGAAGGAGAAGAAGTCGTCCTTGCCCATGTCGAGGAAGAGGCCGCTGTGGAATTCGCAGACTCGCGCGGCGTCCTCGGTGGGGTCTTTCCCTCGTCTGAGCCCTGCGATCAGCACGTTGCGCGCGTCGGTAGCGGCCGAACGCTCCTCGCCGTCGAGCTTCCGACCCATGCCAACCCGCGCCTCCGTCAGCGCGAGGTTGGCGAGCTGCAGCTGCGCCGCCTTCGTCCCGCCCAGCTGCCAGTGCGCGGCGAGGAAAGGTAGTGCACCGCTTCCCATCGCCCATGTGATGGTCGTGTAGTAGCCGAGGTGGGAGTTGCCTGAGAGTGCGACACGACCCACGCCGACGCAGCGCCTCGCGGCGACCAGCAGCGTGGCCGAATCTGCAGTGCACTTGCTTTGGATGTCAGCGTGCATCTGCATTCTGGAGTCGCCCTGCGCGCTGTAAAGAAAACAGCCGTCGGCGCTGAACATGCCGAGCACGTCGGCCGGCCCCATCCACGCCTCGCCGGCGAAGCTGTCCGGCAGTTCGATGTTCGTGCCGATCGGCGGCTGCGCGTACTCCATCGCGGCCGGGTCCACCAGCCAGGCGCGATACAGGTCGCCGCCCCTGATGCGGCGCGCACACGACGAGCCCTTCTCGAGCTCGGCCGGCACCGTGCAGTGGTACTCCTGCGACGCCTCGCGGTCGAGAGTCAGATGCTGCGACTTGGCCAGTTCGACGGCTCGCGCAATGACCTCTGGCGGCTGCGGCGCCCAGGCTGGCGCAGCTGGCGGAGCGCTCCATGCACACCGCGGGTCGCGGCCGTCAGGCAGGCTGTAGCACGGCGCGAGCAGGTACGGGTTGGCTGCTCCTGAGGCGCTCTTGATGAGCTTGAGGCCGTTCACGAGACGTCGGCGAGTAACGTCGTTCATCTGTCGTCGGCCTGCCCACCGGTCGACGGTGGCGTTGATCTCGATGGCCACGTGAAGAGGAGCGGCGGCGATCTCGGCGGCGCGGCGAAGCGCGACGACCTGGACGAGCTCGGCGGCGCGGTGCAGAGCGACGGCGTTTAGGAGGCGCGGCTTGATGATCCCGCGACGGCGGTGCGAGTCGAGCAGGCGTGCGCGAGGACGATCGCGCGTGACGGCGGAGAAGGACTCGTCGGACGAGAGGGGAGACAGAATCATGAGTGACAAATGCAGCATATTCACTCACGCATGCTGCATATTTATGCGTTAAACCACTCATGATTCACTCCGCATGGAAAAGCCTTGCGGTGATTGTCCACCCGGAGCCACATACCAACCCGTGGTTATTTAGGAGTCGACGGGTGTGTGTGCCTCTGTAGCGTTATTTGCTAGATAGGAATATATCACTCACGCTGCGGGCGAAGAAATCGTCCGGTCGACGCCCTCCACACTCATCTGCTCGACCTCGGCCATCGGTCGGCGCCTTATATCCTCATTGAATGCCGTTAACATTGACCCACTGCGATGAGCCGTCACCGCGCTGCGCCGCTGCCGTACATGTAAGGCAAATCAAAAAGTTGGCCCGTCGCCGCTCTCGCCGCACTCGATTTTCGCGATGTCTCTGAGCTTGCTCCAGCTCGCCTCCGTCGGCGGACTGCATCACAGATACGGCAGCTCGTCGTGCCCGTGCGTCGGTATCGACTATTCGGGCGCGAATCGGTCCTTCAGCCCGGTCCGCGTCGCTGACGACATCAGCAGCACCGTCGCCGACTTCCCTGCCGAGCTCGGCACGTCTTGCAGGGCGTGGGACGACAAGTCGAATCCCATCTGCCGGAGCGGCTCGTCGTCGCCCGCCTTCTGCAAGCAGCGCTGGTGCTTCGTCGACCCGTGCAACTGCGACCTGCCCGGCAAAGACAAGCAGAGCTCCTCCACCTACCTGAGCACGTGGACCTACCACAAGAAGCCGCTCCACTTCTCCTACGAGACTTGCAACTCGAAGTCGGAGCCGTGGTTCGAGTTCGAAACCGCGCCGGTGCCGCCACCGCACGTCACCGCCAAGTGCTCACAGCCCGAGAAGGGCATAGGATCGCCGACGTGCCCGTGCGTGGGCCTCGCTGGCCGGCCCGGCCACCTCTCCCTCGCGAGCAGGCGCGACGAGGAGCCACTCTACCAGGGGATGGTGCGCCTTCAGCCAGCCAGTCCGCCCGTGTCCCGACGTGCCGCACGCCCGTGTCTGAATCGTGTCTCACGCGTGTCGTCGTGGCCGCTCGCGCGCAGTACAAGGCGGAGCTAGGCGCGACGTGCGGGCTGTGGGAGCAGGGCGCACACCCCGACTGCACCGAGTCGCCGGCCTTCCGGCCGCACTTTTGCATGCAGACGTACTGCTTCGTCGACCCGTGCAACTGCAAGGGCATCGCCGAGGCGCCGCGCCCCGCGCAGATGATCGCCGGCTCCACCGTCCGCGGCCGGCCCGTCTACATGTCGCACGCGACGTGCGGCGGCAACGACGTCTCCAGCGACGGCTTCCCCCACAAGTCGTGCTGGCATCGTCCGACCAAGGCCGCGTGCGAGGCGCACTCCAACGCGCTCGGGCAGCAGTGCGGCTGGCTCGACGGCACCGGCTGCATCGACGGCAGCCTTGTGCCGATCTGCTCCGCGCCGGAGCCCGTGCTGCCGCATGCGCTGGAGGAGAAGACGGAGTTGTGAGAGGCCGGCTGGGCGTGCGGTTGTAAGAGGTAGCGCAAAACCACATGAGCAAAATAGCAAGAAGCATGGCAAACATAGCGGAAAAGCAGGGAAATCAAAAATGCTTACGGCATCATTTACACGGTTAGCTCGCGGGCTCCAACGCCTTCACACCGCGAGACTCAACGCCAGACGAGCGTCAACGCCCTGTTCATCCAACTCTTCCAAGCACCTCCACAATCCACACGCCGTCGGCAACACACGAGCCAAGCACAATGTCCTCCGTCAACGTCACGCCCTACGCCGTCGCCTCGCGCGCTCCGTCGCCGCGCACCTCGCGCGCCGCGTCGCCTCGCGCCTCGCGCGCCGCGTCGCCTCGTACCACGCCCAACACGTCGCGCGCCGTCTCGCCTCGTGGCTCGCGCAACATCTCGCCACGCGACACGCCCTTCTCGTCGCGCAACATCACGCCGAACACGTCGCGCAACACGTCGCGCTGCCAGTCGCCGCTGCGCACCGAGCTGGCGCAGAAGCACACCTTCGCGGCCTCGCTCAACGTGTCCGCCCGTCCGAGCCTGGCACCCAAGCCCGAGTGCCCGTCGCACTTCTACCAGCTCGACCTGTCGACGCTCCGCTCCAAGGGCGGCGCGGTCTTCGGCACCGAGAACCTGACCTCCCGCAGCGACGGCGAGACCTCCTCGCTCTCCGCTCGCTCGACGTCGAGGGCTGCGTCGGAGGGTGCCACGCCGCGCCACCTCTCGCTGCTCGGGCCCGACTTCGACATTCCGCTGCGCAAGCACACCTTCGCCGCCTCGCTCAAGACCAGCGGCCGTTCCGATGCCTCGACCACCCCGGCGTGCCCGGTCGCCTACTACTCCGGCCAGGACGTCCCCAACGACCGCATGATGGGCACCTTCGGCAAGGCGCTCACGGGCCGCGGGCTGCTTGTGCCACTGGACTCGAGCCCGCTGCTGGGCCCCGACGACGACCTGCCGCTGCGCAAGAAGAGCCCGGCCTGCACCTTTGGCAGCGCGCCCCGCCCCGAGGGCCCGATGTCGATGACGCGCTCGGGGCTCGCGGCGGTGCCGCCCGCGACGCCGAGCTACACGCCGTCGCCGCCGGGCACGGCGCCGCGCCCGACCTCCATGTACCTGCGCCGCAAGTCGGAGAACCAGGAGAAGGCGCTCACGCCGGCTCCGCCGCCGCCGCGCGGCGGCAAGCTCGCGCCGATGCCGCCGCACCGCCCGCTCGAGGCCGAGACGGACCTGGTGCCGCTGCCGCCGAAGCCCAAGTCGCAGCGTGCGCTCTTCCCGGAGGTGATCGCCGCGCACACCGCGATGCCGATGACCCCCATCATGGGAGCGGCGTAAGCACTTCAACGTCTCAGAACCTCAGTGTTGACATGATTTCGGTTTGCGTTTGGGTAGCACATGTGTTGGTTAGTTTGGGACTCGAAATAATTCAAGCACGACACAACAACTCCTCTCGATCACTTCTTCAGCGGCTCCGATCTCCTGCTCCATGCCTTGGGCGTCGAGGGCAAGCCGCCCGGCTCGTGCTTGAGCACGGCGTACTTGCCCGCCGACCAGCCGTGCACGAGCAGGTGCAGCACGCCGCGCTCGCCGTCGGCACCGGGCACGTAGTGCGGCCAGCAGTGGTGCAGGTGCTTGAGGATCGGGATGCCGAGCTCGCCGGGCTCAATCGTCGAGAGCAGCCGCTCGCCGCTGTGCGCGTAGATCGCCGCCGTCTTGGCGGGCGTGTGGCGGATCGGCTCGAGCGCATTCATCACGAACCAGCCCTCGCGCTCGGCGCGGCTGACGTTGCAGATGCGCGCGCCGTCGGGGATGTCGGGCAGGGCGCGCACCAGCTTGCCCGTCGGCGTGAACTCGAGGACCTGGTGCGCCTCGCGGTTGGCGACGAAGATGCTGCCGTCGTGGGCGAAGACGCCGTGCGCCGTGTCGAACTTTCCCGGCGCGTCGCCCTTGCCTCCCCACGCGATGGGCCCCCACTTCCACTGCCCGTCCTCCTCGGTCGCCGTCAGCACAAAGTCGCCCTTGCAGTAGCCCGTCACCACATACAGCCGGCCGTCGAGGTAGGTGACGTCGGTGCACGCAAACGCGGGCACCTGTTCCGCAGGAGTGAGGGCGCGTGGCGCATGAGTACACAACAGAGTGGGGGCTGATCTCCGTCGAGGGTTTTGAGCTGCGCCGCGGCATACGTGCCGGCCGTCGCGGTCGCCCCAAGGCACCTGCAGAGTCGGTGTGTGCGAGTAGTACATGTTGGCCTCGCCGAAGTCGAACTCGCCGCCCTTGGGCGCACCGAGCTCCTGCAGCACCGTGCCGTCGAGCGCCACGATCAGCACGCGAGACGCCTCGTTCTGCGCGAGCGCCAGTCTCGTCTGGCCGGCGTGCTTGAAGCACACGATGCCATGGATGTTGGACTTGAGCCGCTCGTCCGTGCCGAGCAGCATCCACGTCTTGAGGTCGGGGCTGATGGAGCAGAGGCCGTAGCCAGGCACGCCCGTGTAGACGATGCCCGTCTCGACGTCCTCGTTGAAGCCGCCGTGCATGTCCTTCTCGAACGGCTTGGCGTCCTCGGGGAAGGCATCGGTCAGCTCGACGCTCCACGAGAAGACGGCGTCGCCCTGTCCCGTCGTGTGCTGCACGGCGTGCTGCGCCTCGAAGACCGATAGCCGCTGCTCGAGCTTGGCTAGCCGATCGCTCATCGCGTCCTCGCCGCCGTGGTTGCCGTGGCAGAGCGCGGCGGTGGCGCCGGCGCTCGCGACGGTGCCCGCGGCAGCCGCCGCGAGGCGGCGCGCCGCGTGGCGGGTGCCGGCTCTTCGGAGGGAAGCGAACATGGCAAGTCGGCACGGCCGACGCGCTCAGCTGGGTTCCTGGCACGGCGTTGTCAATTCGGTCTCAGACCCGATGCTCCGGGGCGCTGTCAATCAGGGCCGATGAAGGGCGGGTTTAGTGCTCTCTGGAGAACCGCACATGCGACGATCGCACTGTGCGTCACGACGACTGGATGAAGCGACGTCGGCGGTTCGCTTCTCTCCGCAGTTGCCTCCGTTGCACGTGGTGTAGCCCCTGCAGTTTTTGCATCCGTCTTCCGTCGTCATCACAAGCCGAACGCGCGCACGGAAGAAGACGAGCAACTGGCATGGCGCTCACCGCCGCACTAACGCTTCCCCTCGGCCTCCTGCTTCCCTGCACGCCGCGGTGCTCGGTCCCGCAGCATGTCGCGCGTCGGCCTCCGCTCATGTCGGAGCCGGCGGCGACCGCCTCGAAGGCGCTCTACTGGGAGCTGGAGACGCTGCTCAAGGACGCCGAGGCTGGGCCCCGGGGAGGCGCCGCCCGCGCTCTGCGCAAGCAGTGGCTCGAGCTTTCGCCCGCCGAGCTCGTCGAGACCTCGCTCATCCTCGGAGCCTCGATCGGCGTCGACTTTGACCGCGGCCTGCGGCTCCTGTACATTGCCGAGGACGAGCTCGACGCGGTCGTGTCGGCCCGAGGCTACTCGGCACTGATGCGCCTCTGCGTCGGCGCCGAGCAGCACGAAGAGTGCCTCCGACTGCTCGCGCGTGCGCGCGCGCAGGACGTCACCGACTCGCCCGGCGTGCTGCTCTACGCAATGGAGTCGGCCGGCGCGCTGGGCGACTGGGGCGCGGTGGCGCGCCTCTCCGACGAGTACGAGGGCTGCGCCGACGGTTGCGGCGTTGGGGACGCGTCCGCGCTGCAGCTGGAGATGATCGGCAGCCCGGAGGTGCTCGCCGAGATCTACGCCCTCACCGAGACGGCCCCGTCGGCCGAGACGACCGGCAAGAGCCTCGTCGTCGCCACCAGCGGCGCGCAGAAGCTCGCGCTGCGCGCGCACTGCAAGCGTGGCGACGTGGTGCGCGCCTCGCGCGCTCTCGAGGCGCTGCGCACGCAGGGCGTCGCGCTCGACGCGGCGTCCTTCAACGACCTGATCGAGCTCGCGCGGCAGGGCGGCACCCGGCCCGTGGTCGACGCGCTGCGGCCCGGCGACCTGACGCGCGCGCTCGGCGCCGCGCTCGAGGAGAGGCTGCTGCAGCTGAGCCGTGTGCCGGCGATGCTCGCCAACGACGAGCTGGAGATCGCTGTGGTCGGTGGCGCCGCCGTCGTGCTCATCGCGCTCGCGGGCGCGGCCGCCGTCGTCTTCTCGCCGCCCGCCGTCGACCCGCTTGCGGGGCTCTAGGAATCGAGTTGGCATGATGCCATCGCCCCTGGCTTGGTGATTGTACATTTGTGAAGAAAATTAGATGTTGACTTCCAGACCGCTGATCGATCGTTGCGTCGCATCTCGCTGACATGGTCCAGCAGAAGCCGCACCTCGTGCTGATCCTGGCCGATGACCTCGGCTGGAACATGACGGGCTACAGTGGCAATCCGCACATCGTCACGCCCGCCATGGACGCGCTCGTGCAGGACGAGGGCCTCATCCTAGATCGGCACTATGCGCATTCCAGCTGCGGGCCGAGCAGAGCGTCGCTGCTGACGGGCCGCGTGTGGATGAGAGCTGGGATAGCGGGCTGGGCGTGCCCCGACTCCATCTACGGTCCGGCGCTGCCGATGACGCTGCTGCCGGCCAAGCTGCGCGCGGCAGGCTATGCGACGCACCAACAGGGCAAATGGGACGCCGGCATGGCCAGCGTCTCGCTGCTGCCCTTCAGCCGCGGCTTCGACACGAGCTACGGCTTTCTGTGGGCCAAGGAGGACCACTGGCAGCAGACGCTCAAGGAGAACGTGTGCGCGATCGAGTGCGACATGCCGCCCGCAACGATCGACGTGTGGGAGGACGATCGGCCGCGGATCGGCGTGGCGGGCACCGCGTACGGCGACCTCCTTTGGACGGAGCGCGCGGTCGAGATCATCGACAGACACGACGCCGCCTCGCGGCCGCTCTTTCTGTACCTCTGCCTGCAGGCGCCGCACGACCCGTACCAAGCGCCGGCCGAGCTGGTCAGCGCCGTCAAGGCAGCCGGCTACAAGGGCGGGACCAACCCGCTCAACCAACTCGCCATGTCGCTCGTCGTCGACGAGGCCGTCGCCAACGTGACCGCCGCGCTCAAGCGGCGCGAGATGTGGCAGCAGACGCTGCTCGTGGTGGCGTCCGACAACGGCGGCTACAACGGCGGCTACAAGCTGATCAACTACCCGCTGCGGGGCTTCAAGGGCACGAGCTACGAGGGCGGCATCCGCGTCGCCGCCTTTGTGAGCGGCGGTCTCCTGCCGCAGCAGATGCGCGGCCGCCGCACCACGAGCCTCATGCACCTCACCGACTGGTACGCCACGTTCTGCGGCCTGGCGGGCGTCGACGCGGGCGACGACGTCGTTGTCGTCGACGGCGACGGCGTCTCGTCGTCGATGCCGTCGATCGATTCGATCGACCAGTGGCCGGTGCTGAGCGGCGCGACGAGCGGCGCCGTGCGCACCGAGCTGTGGGCTGAGACTGGCGTGCTGCTGCGGCTCTTCGACGTCGGAAGCGACGGCGGCGGCGACGGCGACGACGACGGCCGTCTCCTCTTCAAGCTCAACCTCGATCATGAGGACACGTTGGGCACCATGCTGCATGACCTGACGAGCGACCCGTCGGAGACGACCAACCTCGCGTCAGACTGGCCCGACACGGCTGCGGCGATGGCGGCGCAGCTGACGGAGCTGCAGGCCACCGCCTTCGCTGGCACGTACGACGAGCTGCTGCCCTCGCACGCCGCTGAGCTCAGAAACGCCGCCGCCCGCAACAGCGGCGTGCTGGTGCCGATCGACTTCGCATGGGACTGGGCCAAGAACCAGCCGCCCGCTGCACCGCCGCCGCCGCCGCCCATCGTGATCACCCAGAAGCACGCGTTCGGCTACTTCATCGTCGGTGGCGCTGTCGGCGCGATCGCCATCGCATACACGCGTACAGCAATCAAGAGGAAGGCGGCGCGTCGCGGCCCAGCGCCACCCGACCGGTTGACTCGGATGAGCCAGCGCAGGCTTTCGGACGTGGAGTACTGAGTCTTTTCAGCGGGGCTGTAGACGTTTTGGGAGGCTGAGTCTTTATAATTAGAGAACAAAACCAAGAAACGACAAAATATTAAATCAAAGCGATTTCACGCTGCGTTTGGGTGTTTCGCGTCTGGCGCTGGCGGCGGCGGCGGCGGCGGCGGCGGCGGCGCCGGCGCCGTCGTCGCCGCGCCGTCGGCCGGTGGCGACCTCCTGCCACCCAGCTTCTCAATCTGGCCACCCAGAATCGACGCCGCCACCGACTTGGATCGCATCACCTTGCCCGGCGTCGCCTTCGACGCCGGCGCGGCGGGCTCGCGCAAAGGGCGGCGCGCCATCTGCTGTAGCAGCGAGCCGGAGCCGGGCGTGCTGCTCTTGGCGCGCAGCTGCTTGCCCACCTGCTCCGCCAGCTCGTGCAGCGTCTCGTTCTCGTTCTGCACCGCCGTCAGCATGGCCTGCGCGACGTTGGCGCGATCGATCGCCTCGTCGCGCTGCCGCTCGAGCTTCGACGCGCGCAGCTCGGCCTCGACGCACCGCGCCTGCAGCTCCTCCGCCTCACCTCCCGCCGCCGCGCCACCTCCGCCGCCCCCGCCGCGCAGCGCGGCGCCGTGCTCCCACGCGTCCTGTGCACGCGCAAAGCGCTGCTCGAGCCGGCGCAGCATCACTCCCTGCCCCAGCACCAGCTCCGAGAGCCGATCCTGCTGCTCCGCCGCGGCGCCGCTGTCGAAGCTGTGCAGCTCGGCCATGAGCGCCGCCTCCTCCTTGCTGCCACGCGGGCTGGTCGTCAAGCTCGGCGCTTGCGAATCGTCGGCGCCATCGGCACCGTCGACGCCGTCGCCCTCGGTGGCCGGTGTCTCCTCCTCCTCCGTGACGTGAGACATGGCGGGCGACGCCTCAAAGTCGGCGAGCTCCTGCAGGAGCGACGCGGTGCGCTCGCGAAGATCCTCCTCGCCCTCGCTGACCATCGAGATGTCGCTCGCCCGCCGTACCGCTTGCTGGGGCGAGACAGTCTCGTGGCGCGCCGCCGTCGGTGGCGACGACGGGTGCGAGCCACCGCCGGCCGGCGGCGTCGTGCAGCCGCCAGCACTGCCGCCCAGCTGCGCGGCGCACATACCTGATCTGGCCGCGAGCGCGGCGCCGAGCGCGTCTGACTGCGCCTGCGCCGAGTTGCGCGCCGCCTGCTCGTCGGCTAGCTGCACTCTGAGGGTGGCGACCTCCTTCTCAAGCCTGCCGTTGGTAGCCCGGAGCGCCGACCAGGCCTCGGGCCTCACGGCGGTGTCGGCGTCGCCACCGGCCGCCTCGTCCGGGTCGGCGTCGTCGAAGAGCTGGTGGAGGAGCGTGCCGACGCGCGCCTGCGCCTCGAGGAGCTCCTTCTTCAGCAAGCTTCGGCTCATTCTGCGCGCGAAAGTTAAACTTGCGAAGCTGTGAACCCTCCGCAGGCTCTCGCCGTTTCGTGTTGCGAGGGCGCCCTAGCTTCCATCGCGATGCCGATGTGTGCCGCCTGCAAGGAGGAGCAGCCAAAGGAGAACTTCTCCGGGGCCCAGATCAAGAAGAAGGCTGCTGCCAAGTGCAAGCCCTGCGTCCAAGCCCAGCATGAGCTGTCTACGGCACAGCCGCAACCTGCTGGGGCAAAGCAGTCAGCACGAGCTGCAAGCGCTACCGGTGAGCTCCAGCGCTGGATCAGTGACGGCATGCATATAATAATGCTGGAGAGGTCGCTCAAGGCGTACCAAGCGCGTGTGCCAGCCATAGATCAGGACGCACGCCTGCTGGCCGAGGCCGCTGCGGCGATCAAAGCGGTGCCAGTACGATTGAATGAAAAGGTTAAGGCCGAGGCCAAGGCGTTCGAGGCGGCTCGGCTCGAATTCGAGAAAGCGATCGCGCCCGCGCAGAAGCAATACGACACGGTCACCGAGGCGGCCATGGACTTCTTCGGGCCTGGTGGCCACCGGCAAATGTGCAATGACTACCACTCTAGTGCTGACGAGAGTGTGGCGCGTATCATCGGCAAAAGCGCCGCCGATCCGCGCATAAGGTATGTAGAAATGCAGTGGGCCGAGCTCGACCGTGACGATTGTGGCGGCATGACGGGCGACACAGCGGTCGTTGTGGAGATGCAACCGGGTAGGTTTTCGTACGCTGGCAGGGCGCCCAGAGGAGTGTCTCGGTCTGCTGGTCTCGTGTGAGCTGGAAAGGCTTAGTCCGGAGACACGGAGGACGCCGTGCTCGAGGCGCAATCCCGTACCCACCGACCGGCACCGGCACCGGCACCAGCACCGGCACGTGGTCTCTGGGGGGCGACGCGCCCTCCAGAGTGACGGGGGTGAGCGTTCGAGAAGGGGTCCCCTGATCCGGGGGGGCGGAGCCCCAAGTCCTTAGGCGCGCGCAGCGCGAAAATTTTGCGATCCATGAGTCCCTGAGGCCGTTTTCTAGAGACAAAATGACCACGACCGGGTCCGAGCTCAACCCTGAGAAAGACGAATTTTCTGCCGTTCGTTTCCCGATCCGCGCTGACAACCCGCCGTCCAGGGCTGCATGATCATCGCT
>Ga0209713_10000239_pt1 | contig 30992 bp, 43 predicted proteins | sample ArcOceMetagenome_3_FD_187444 | JGI IMG/M metagenome (GOLD analysis project Ga0209713, IMG submission 187444) | Marine eukaryotic phytoplankton communities from Arctic Ocean - Arctic Ocean- Svalbard ARC20M Metagenome (SPAdes) (version 2) | ecosystem: Environmental > Aquatic > Marine > Oceanic...
CTATTCAACAAATTCAACGTTTATCACGATCTTAATAGATTACAGGGAAAAATTGAAAAATATTTGATTTTTCCTTGTTTCTCTTATATAATGTCTTTAGGTTTTAGTAATTATCTATAAAAACTATTTACCTAACAATAATTTGTTGTCTATACTTATTATTAGGCAAATAAAATTTTATTATTAATTTCGTTCATTCCAACGTTCTAGTACTACTGTATTAGACCCATCTTCATTTTGTTGATATTTAACCGGTTGGAAACCTAATTTATGACTTTCACCAACAATAACTTCTCCCGCATATTGCTGTGCAACCTTATCAATAAAGCTTTCTACAGGACATGATTGTTCCCAGAAACTCATATCTACTACAAACTCATACTCATAACCATTCCATGCAAATTCAATATCATAACCATTTGATTGAGGAATCACTAGATTTGATTTTGGTAAGCTATTTTCAGAGTTTTGTTTTTGATGTGTAATTTCTAATTTATTCAAAGCTTTTTCCAAGTATGTAAGGTTTTGGAAACTTGTTTTCATTGTTGTAAAATGTGACATATTTGCTACAAGAAAATTAAAATTAATAGTTTTTCTAATATTTATTATAACAGGAACAGTACTTTTTAAACGTCTATTTATCGTTTTATTTTGTTTTAATTTTTTTTAATTTCACTAATTATAATAAATTTAATATTTATAATTAGTGAAATTGAAAATGTTACTCTTCAATTATTTTCGCTTTTTTTAATAAAGTAGCTACTGTTGGGCTTGGTTGTACACCATACTGTAACCATTTTTGAATTTTTTCAACTTTAAAGTCTGATTCTTTAGTCAAAGGGTTATAATAACCTACAGAATCAACAGGTCGACCGTCACGACGTGTTGAATGTTCTATTACAACTAGTCGATATGCAGGTTGTTTTTTTCGACCAGTTCGTGTTAATCGTAATTTTAGCATAGAAAATATAAATTTAAAGTATTAATTGTACATCTGAAGCAGAATCAGACTATATGAAATAAAAATCGATCGTTATTAACGTCGTGAATAATACTCAATCACTAGCAATTCATCAAGTTCTAATAATAAATCATTTCGATCACAGTAATTTGTAATAGTACCTTCTACTTTTGTACTATCGAATTTTACATGATTTGGTCGGTCAACAAAACGAATATTTTTAAGATTAGTTTCGATTACATTTTTTGAAGAAGTTTTTGATTTAACTCCAACAACATCATTAATACGACATTGGAAACTTGCAATACTTACTGTTTTTCCATTTACTGTAATATGACCATGATTAACTAATTGACGTGCACTAGCCATTGTTGGTGCAAAACCAAGACTAAAACAAATACTATCCAAACGCATTTCTAACAATTGTAATAAGATTAAACCTGTAACCCCGTTACGACGTCGAGCTTCTTTAATATAACGGTATAACTGACCTTCTGTTAAACCATAATTGAATTTTAGCTTCTGTTTTTCTTCTAACCGTACACCGTATTCTGTTGTTTTTTTCTTATTTTCAGATCCTTTACCATGTTGACCTGGACGATCTTTTTTCTTAGATTGTTTTTGTGTTAAACCAGGTAAAGTTCCTAGTCGTCTTGTAATTCGTAATTTAGGTCCACGATATCGTGACATAGAATCTAATTTTTTTTTACTAAGTTTTCTTAATTTTCCTTAAAGAGGATGAATATTTGGGCGAGTGACCGGACTTGAACCGGCGAATGGCGAGACCACAACCCGCTGCCTTAACCACTTGGCCACACCCGCCATATCATTTACAAATATATATTATCAGGTTATACTAGTTTACGTCTAGAGTTGGTAAAAAAATTTTTAAACATAAATTTTAAAATACACATATGCTTGCTCGAACTACATTCTTTTTTAATGGTAATGAATACTTTACAGAAAAATCAATAACATTAAACGAGTTACTTAATTATTTTAATTACCATTCTTCAATTTTTGTTGTTGAATATAATAATTTTATTTGTAATAAAAATAATTGGAAAGAGATTAAAATAAAAAAAAATGATACGATTGAGATTATTACAATTGTTGGAGGTGGATAATTCTATAAAGAATTTATAGAATTATCTCAATTATAATCGAATAACTACATTGTATTCTTTTTCTAATAATATTTGTAAATTACTTACAATCTCTTCAATTTCTTTAGTAATTAAAGTTTTTTCAGAAGATTGGAAAGTTAATTGTATACATAAACTCGTTTGATCTTCAGGAATTGAATTTCCTTGATATTCATCTAATAATTGAATATTTTTTAAATACTCGCTTCCGTTTTTTAAAAGAGTATATTCAATTTGATTAAACGTTATTTCGCGACTAACTACAAAGGATAAGTCTTTTGTAATTCTTGGGTATGTTGAGTACGGTTGATATAATGCTAATTTACGGTTTTGGAACTCTATTTTAATTGTATCAAGATTAAATTCAAATAAAAATATATCGGTAGGTATCCCATATTTTTTAGCTAATACTGGATGAATTTGTCCAAACACTCCTAAACTTTGATTTTGTGACACCCATAATTCAGCCGTTCTATAAGGATGTAATAAACTTTGATAATTTATTAAACTAGAAGGTTTCCAAGAAATTACAAAATTGAATTTCTTTAATAACTCTTCAATTCTTCCTTTTCCTTCAAACCATGTTAATGTTTCAGAGTTTTGATCCCATTGACGTTTTGTCTTTATTCCTCCAAAAACACCCGAAACAACTTCGATTTCAGTATATTTAGATTTTATATCCCCAGTAAAAATATGCCCAAATTCAAATCCTTCTAATATATCATTCCCTTGTTTTAAATTGTCACTGACAATTTTAGTTAAATTTGGTAATAAACTTGTACGTAAAGTTGAACAATCGCTAATTAATGGATTAACAAGTAAAATTGTATCTGATGTTTTTTGTTTTACTAAAGAATATTGAACTAATTCATTTAGGCCTTCATTAATAAAACAATTTGTTAACTTCTTACGAATTTGATAACTAAAATCTTCTTTTCCAATTTCATAAACATTCGGTAAGTTCGTTATAAAATTATTAAATCCATGTAACCGACCAATTTCTTCAATTAAATCAATTTCTCGTTCAATATCATCCATTCGAGCAGGAGGTACTTGAACCGACCATTCAGATTTTTGTTCGTTAAATATATAATCAAAATCTAAACGTGTTAAATATGTAGTTATTTGAGTACAAGTTATATTTGTAGATTCGTTTGAAAACTCATTTTGAACTGGACCTAAAATTTCAATTATATTTTCATATTTTAAAATCAGCTGAGGTTTAGTAAGTTGCTCAACTTCAGAAGTTGTATGAATATTACAAACTAATTGTGGATTTGATATTTTTAATAAGGTAATTAACCTAATTACTGCTTCAATGAAATAACTATTATTTAAACCTTTTTCATATCGTGCTGATCGATCAGTTCGTAATCCAAGAAATCGAGATTGTTGACGAATTTTTTTTGAACTAAATATTGAACCTTCAATCAATAATGAAGTTGTGTCCGGGGTATAAGCTACAGTGTCATTTGAAATGATCCCTCCAATACTTAAGGGATAGTCATTAGCTTTGACAACTAAAATATCTTTGTTTAGTTCATAATTAATTTTATTGTTTGCTACGAACTGCGTTGGAGTTGTTATTGCTTTTAAGCTCAAATCAAACTGGGAAGTTCCTAAAATAGCTTGAATTTTTTCTAAATCATAAAATTCAAAAGGGTATCCAGTTTCCAGTAGAACATAATTTTGAAAATCAAATAAAGTATTCGAAGGTTCTATTTTTGAACAAATTAATTTTTCAGTTATCCATTTTGGAACTGTCAAATCTGTTAAGTCTTCAATAGTAAATGCGACAAATGTTGAATATTCAGTAACTGGTTCGGATCTTAAAAAAGTTTCTTCAATTGCTTTATGATATTCCAAATTTTGATGAGTATAATTTGAACTACAAATTGGCTTATCTAATAATGCACTAATTTCTTTTGCAATTCCTTTAATTGAAAGACTGTCGGCGCGATTTGCTGTTGCCGAAATATCAAAAACAGTTCGTTTCTGCTTATTAAGATTAATTTCTAATGTTTCTTCAACTTCAAATCCTCCAAGTGTAAGCTTATCAATTAAGTTATCTAATTGAATAGTCTTTACATCAACTAATTCATTAAGCCAATCTAATGATGTATACATTTTTTAGGTTAAGATAAATTTTTATAATTAATTTGCTTTAGTAAATACGAGTCCATTAGTTTGACCATACCGTTCCATAAATCGCATAAAACGATCCCAGTCTTCTGGACTTTTCATAATATAAATTGATTCAATTGCGTCAGGTTTTCCATTGATAAATCTTGCATTTACATCTCGAGTTTCGAGAGTTCCTTCTTCATCAACTAAATACATTCCAGTGATTTCACCTTCTTTTGCGGTACTTTTATCTAAAATATTTGGATTTTTAAACCGAAAAGTTGCGGTTCCAGTACTTCCATCTCGTGAACGTGTTAGTCGCACATCAGGTAAAACTTGTTCCTTAAATCCTTTTATAAATTGAATGGTAGCTTCCATAACTTTATTTTCAAAAGTCGATAATAATTTTAGTTTATCGAATATCTAGTAGAATGTAAATTTGCTTCTAGAAAATGGTTTAAAAATCTTAAATCTGGGGTGGCAGGATTCGAACCTACGAATGGCGGAGTCAAAGTCCACAGCCTTACCACTTGGCGACACCCCAAAACCGTAACATAGTCTAACTTTCATTTCTTGGGCAAGAAGGGATTCGAACCCCTGACACCGTAGTTCGTAGCCACGTGCTCTAGTCCACTGAGCTACAAGCCCAAACTATGTTACATAATAATATAATACAATTAATTATTATTTTTAGTAAAGCTTTTATTAAAAAGATTTTAAGTAAATCGACTAATCCCCTTGCAAACTTTGTATACTTTCCTTTAAAATTGAACTTCGAAGATTTTTTGTAATAACGAATTAAATAAATTTACTATATTTATGTCCAAAAAAATATTATATCAAGATAATGCACGACGTGCTTTAGAACGTGGTATGGAAATTATGGTTGAAGCTGTTTCAGTTACATTAGGCCCAAAAGGTCGAAATGTAGTATTAGAAAAAGCATATGGATCACCACAAATTGTTAATGATGGTGTTACTATTGCTAAAGAAATTAAGTTAGAAGATCATATCGAAAACACAGGGGTTTCTTTAATTCGTCAAGCAGCAGCAAAAACAAATGATGTTGCAGGTGATGGAACCACAACAGCGACTGTTTTAGCATACGCTATGGTAAAAGAAGGATTAAAAAATGTTGCCGCTGGTGCTAATCCAATTTCTATTAAATTAGGGATGGAAAAAGCTACTCAATATTTAGTAACACAAATAAATGAATTTGCTCAACCAGTTGAAGATATTCAATCTATTGAACAAGTAGCTTCAATATCAGCAGGTAATGACAATGTTATCGGTTCATTAATTGCTGATGCACTTGCAAAAGTAGGAAAAGAAGGTGTGATTTCTTTAGAAGAAGGAAAAGGAATTACTACAGAATTAGAAATTACTGAAGGAATGAAATTTGAAAAAGGATTTATTTCTCCTTACTTTATTACTAATACTGATAAAATGGAAGTATCCTATGATAATCCATATATATTATTAACAGATAAAAAAATCACATTAGTCCAACAAGATTTATTACCAATTCTTGAACAAATAACAAAAACAAAACGCCCTTTACTAATTATTGCAGAAGATGTAGAAAAAGAAGCGTTAGCAACATTAATTTTAAATAAATTGCGTGGTATTGTAAATGCGGTTGCAGTTCGAGCACCTGGATTTGGAGAATTAAGAAAATTAATGTTACAAGATATTGCAGTATTAACTGGTGGTACTGTGATTACTCAGGATGCAGGATTAAGTTTAGAAAATATTCAAGTAAATTTATTAGGTCAAGCTCGCCGGGTAATTGTAAGTAAAGATAGTACAACTATTGTTGGTGATGGTGTAGAATTTGAGGCTGTAAAAACACGTTGTGAACAACTTCGTAAACAAGTTAATGTTGCTGAAACAGGCTATGAGAAAGAAAAATTACAAGACCGTATTGCTAAATTATCTGGTGGTATTGCTGTAATTCGTGTTGGTGCTGTTACGGAAACGGAAATGAAAGACAAAAAATTACGTTTAGAAGATGCCATTAATGCTACACGAGCAGCTGTTGAAGAAGGTATTGTTCCAGGTGGAGGTTCTACTTTAACACATTTATCCGATAATTTATTAACATGGGCAAAAAATAACTTACAAGAAGATGAATTAGTTGGTGCAATGATTATTTCACGCGCGATTGTTGCTCCATTACGTCGAATTGCAGAAAATGCAGGTATTAATGGTGCTGTTATTATTGAACAAGTTCAACAACAAGAATTTGAAATTGGATATAATGCTGCAGAAAATAGATTTGGAAATATGTATGAAGAAGGTGTTGTTGATCCTGCAAAGGTAACAAGATCAGGATTACAAAATGCAACATCAATTGCTAGTATGATTTTAACAACTGAATGTATTATTGTTGATGAGGGAAAAGTTTAAACGAATCAATTATTCGTTTAAACTTTTAATTAATTTAAATTTTATAAATCATTTAAATCACCCATTGAATCTGTTTCCGCTCCATTTGAATCTACCATATTTTTCATAGCTAATTTAAGTTCTTCTAAAACAGAATTTAATGATTCAAAATTTTCTGACTCAATATCTTGGCGAATATTTGAAATTAAAGCTTTTGTACTTTTTTGTTGTTCTTCAGAAATTTTATCTTTTAATAGTTCTAATTCTTTTTCAGCTTCAAAGCATAGCGTTTCTGCTTGATTTTTAATTTCAATATTTTTCCGTTTTTCTTGATCAGCTGTTGCATATTTTTCAGCTTCAGATAACATCGTATCAATTTCATTTTCTTCTAAATTTGAAGCACCTTGAATTGTTACAGACTGTTCTACACCTGTTTCAACTTCTTTAGCTTTAACAGATAATAATCCATCCACATCAATGTCGAATGTAACTTCGATTTGTGGTACCCCACGATCCGCTTTTGGGATACCATCTAAACGGAAATTACCTAAACTTTTATTTCCACTTACTAACTCGCGTTCCCCTTGTAATATATGAATCTCTACATTTGTTTGATTTTCAACTGCAGTTGAAAACATTTCTGATTTTTTAACTGGAATAGTAGTGTTTCGCGCAATAATTTTTGTCATAACACCACCTAATGTTTCGACACCTAAAGATAATGGAGTTACATCTAATAATAAAATATCTTTAATTTCACCTGCAAGAATTCCTGCCTGAATAGCTGCTCCAATAGCTACTACTTCATCAGGATTTACTGATTGATTTGGTTTTTTACCAGTTAATGATTCTACTAAATTTTGAATTGCAGGAATTCGTGTAGATCCACCTACTAACACCACTTCATTAATCTCTGATTTATCAAGACGTGCATCGGCTAAAGATTTTTCTACAGGAATTCGACAGCGTTGGATTAAATCCTGACATAAATTTTCAAATTTTTCACGAGTTAATTCCGTTTCAATATGTTTTGGTCCTGTTTTATCAGCTGTAATAAACGGTAAATGAATTGTTGTTTTTTCAACAGTTGATAATTCCATTTTTGCTTTTTCTGCTGCTTCTGTTAGACGTTGTAAAGCTTGAATATCATCTGTTAAATTAATACTTTCTTTTTCTTTAAAATCATTAACTAACCAATCAACTAAAACTTTATCAAAATCATCACCACCTAAATTTGTATCACCGGCTGTTGATAATACTTCAAAAATACCATCACCAACTTCTAAAATTGAAACATCAAAAGTTCCACCACCTAAATCAAAAACTAGAATTGTTTCATTTTGTTTTTTATCTAAACCATAGGCAAGTGACGCAGCAGTTGGTTCATTAATAATCCGTAAAACTTCAATACCTGCAATTTTACCTGCATCCATTGTTGCTTGACGTTGTGAATCATTAAAATAAGCTGGAACAGTAATAACGGCTTGAGTAACATCTTGACCTAAATAACTACTAGCATCATTAATTAATTTTCTTAAAACTTGAGCAGAAATTTCTTCAGGACTAAATTCTTTATCTAAAGACGAACACTTTATTTTAATATTTCCATTACCATCTTTTGAGACTTTATATGGTAATTGTTTTGCACCTTCTGAAATTTCATTTTCTTTTGAACCAATAAAACGTTTAACCGAGTAAAAAGTATTTTCTGGGTTAATTACAGCTTGGCGTTTTGCAATTTGCCCTACTAATAATTCTTGTTTTTTTGTATACGCAACAATTGATGGTGTTGTTCGTAACCCTTCAGCATTTGGAATAACACTTGGCTGACCACCTTCAATTGCTGCTACCACTGAATTTGTTGTACCTAAATCAATCCCTACAACTTTTGCCATAATTTTTATATATATATATTAAGTTTTTATATTTTAATTTATAGTAAATATTGATAAAAAAAAGAAAGCTTTATCTCCGTAAAGTTTTTAATAAAAGTGTTTATTTATCTTATATAGACAAATATTTGAAAATTTTTTAAATTACTATAAGTAATTTAACAATAAAAATTGTTTTATTTATTTTTTAATTAATTTCAGATTAATTATTTTTGTTTTTATAAAAATGTTAATATATATAATCTATTTTTTGGAGAAAAATTGTGGCTTTAGGCTTATTAGGTAATAAAATTGGCATGACTCAAATTTTTGATGAATCAGGTAACATTATTCCTGTAACCATTTTAAAAATTGGTCCATGTGTTATTACACAAATTAAAACAGTTTTAACTAACGGTTATAACGCAATTCAAGTTGGGTATGGAGCAGTTCCAAGTAAATATTTAACACAACCTGAATTAGGACATTTACAAAAATCAAATATTCAACCTTTAAAATATTTAAAAGAATTTCGTGTTAATAATCCTGAAGAATTTACAGTTGGACAAATTCTAAATGTTGAGTCATTTTCAAGTGGCCAGCTTATTAATATTACAGGTAAAAGTACCGGTAAAGGATTTTCTGGTTTGCAAAAACGTTATAGCTTTACTCGAGGTCCAATGACACATGGTTCAAAAAATCATAGAGCCCCAGGTTCCATTGGTATGGGTACAGATCCTGGTCGTGTTTTACCTGGTAAAAAAATGGCAGGTCAGTTAGGAAATAAAATTACACATATTAAAAAATTAAAAATTATTCAAGTTAATAGCAATGAAAATATTTTAGTAGTAAAAGGTTCAGTACCAGGAAAACCTGGAAATCTACTAAGCATTGCAGCATCAGAATAATTTAATTTTTATTAGCAAAAAAACGATTCTAGATAAAATAACGTATGACTGTTCAAAAATTTATTAAATATAATTCTTTAGATATAAATGGACAAGTCTTAAATGACGAACATCAATTAGAATTAAATGTACTTGAGAAATCTGGTAACTATTTAATTCATAAAGATGTTTTAAGACAGCAAATGTCTCAAAAGCAAGGTACAGTTTCGACGAAAACTCGAAGTGAAGTTCGTGGTGGTGGTCGTAAACCATGGCAACAAAAAGGAACAGGGCGTGCACGTGCAGGTTCAAATAGTTCACCCTTATGGAAAGGTGGTGGTGTTATTTTTGGACCAAAACCGAAAAAGACAATTTTGAAATTAAATAAAAAAGAGCGTAAATTAGCTTTACAAACTCTATTATATAATAAACGAAATAATATTTCTGTAATTGAAAACTTAGAAAATGCGGTTGATTCAGCAAAAACAAAAACATTTTTTACTCTGTGTAAAAATTGTGGTGTTGATTTAAATCAGAAAGTTTTAGTAATTGTTGCTAAAAAAACACCAGCATTAAAATTATCTATTCGAAATATGAAAAATGTGGAATTAATTGCTGCTTCAAACTTAAATACTCTTAGTATTTTAAAAGCGAAACAAATTTTATTAACACCACTAGCAATAAACGAGATAAAGGAGACTTATTGTGGTTGATTCTTCATATTTTAATCTTAGTAGTAATGATATCATAAAATATCCCATTATTACTGATAAAGCTACACGACTTTTAGAAAATAATCAATATAGTTTCGTTGTAAATCCATCGTCTGATAAAATTACAATTAAAGCTGCAATTGAATATTTATTCGATGTAAAAGTGACGAAAGTTAATACTTCTCAACTTCCAAGAAAGAAAAAACGTGTTGGAAAATATCTTGGTTGGAAATCGCAATATAAAAAAGCAATTGTAACTTTAGCAGATGGCGATACAATAAACTTATTTGCAGAAAATTAACAGTTATATAATCGAAATTAATCAAGTTTATGAGCATTCGTCTTTATAAATCATACACACCAGGTACACGTAATCGAGCGTTATTAACTTTTTCAGAAATTACAACAAATAAACCTGAAAAAAGCTTAATCCGAAAAAATCATCGTAAGAAAGGACGAAATAATAGAGGGGTTATCACAATTCGTCATCGCGGTGGTGGTCATAAAAAAAGATATCGTTTAATCGACTTTAATCGAAATAAACATGATATTGAAGCAACAGTAGCATCGATCGAATATGATCCCAATCGTAATGCGCGTATTGCATTAGTGCATTATGAAGATGGAGAAAAACGTTATATTTTACACCCAAACAATATTAATGTTGGTGATAAAATTATTTCAGGGTCAGGAGCACCTTTAAACATTGGTAATACTTTACCATTAGAAGAAATTCCATTAGGTACTTCAATTCATAATATTGAATTAATTCCTAGACGAGGTGGTCAAATTGTTCGATCAGCAGGAACATCAGCAAAAATCTTAGCTAAAGAAGGGAATTATGTAACATTAAGATTACCATCAAAAGAAGTTCGCTTAATTCGTAAAGAATGTTTTGCAACAATTGGTGAAGTAAGTAATAATGAAGCATTTTTAGTACAAAGTGGTAAAGCTGGCCGTACTCGCTGGCTTGGTAAACGTCCAACAGTTCGTGGTTCTGTAATGAACCCTTGTGATCACCCACATGGTGGTGGTGAAGGCCGTGCACCAATTGGTCGTGCTCGTCCATTAACACCTTGGGGTAAACCTGCTTTAGGAATGAAAACACGAAAACCAAAAAAAGCAAGTAATGCTTATATTCTTCGTCGTCGCGCATAACCCAAATAAATTAATCAAAATACTTTTAAAATGCCAAGATCATTAAAGAAAGGGCCTTTTATTGCGTATCATTTATTGAAAAAAATTGATAAAATGAACGCTGCAGAAAAGAAAGATACAATTACTACTTGGTCTCGTAGTTCAACAATCTTACCAAGTATGGTAGGACATACTATTGCTGTTTACAATGGTAGACAACACGTACCAATTTTTATTTCTGATCAACTTGTTGGTCATAAATTAGGAGAATTTGTTTCTACACGAACATTTAAAACACATATTAAAACCGATAGAAAGACACAACGCTAAGGAAACTTTTCTATGGTACAAAAGATTATAGATCCGAATTTTCATATTAAAACTTTTAATGTGAAATGTGATGATAAATTATCACCGCTTGCCAAAACAATTTTACAAAGTTTTAAATTTAAGCTTTATTATTACGTAATTGATGATCTCTTATATCTTTTAAAATCAAATCCAGATGAACGTGATTATCTTTTACAATTATTAAATTCAAGCGTTATTTTTCTTCAAAATAATTTGTATGTAAATTTTTTTGATATTTATATCTATGATATTACCATAAATGAAGTATCAAAATTCAATAGATTTGTTAATGAACAATCGAAATCGTTTAAAGTTTCAAATACTCTAACTGTTAAGTTAGCTTATCAAGTTAAACCAGTTCAAAAAAAGCTTGAAACAATTTGGTAAAGAATTAAATTTTTTTTAAGGAAAACCACTATATGGTTTAGTTATAAAATTTTGAAATTCACCATTTAGGTTTAAACCGACTTCGAAAATATTCATAAGGTTAAAATATAAGCAAAAAAGAAAATTAAAAAAAAGTTTATGTCTAACGTTCAATCAGTAAAAGCTGAAGCAAAATATATTAGGATGTCACCACATAAAGTACGACGCGTTTTAGATCAAATTCGTGGACGTTCATATCAAGACGCATTAATGATACTAGAATTTTTACCATATGATGCGGGTGGCCCTGTTTGGCAAATTGTTCATTCAGTAGCAGCAAATGCAAAAAATAATTATGATTTAGATAAAAAAAAATTAATTATTGATGAAATTTATGCAAATGAAGGACCAAAATTAAAACGTATTCGACCCCGTGCCCAAGGTCGTGCGTATAAAATCTTAAAACCAACATGTCATATTACAATTGTTGTAAAAGAATCAAGCTAATTGACTTTATAAACTCTATTTAAATTAAAAGGATTTTTTCGGTGGGACAAAAAACACATCCATTAGGATTTCGCTTAGGGATTACACAAGAACACAGATCTGCCTGGTACGCTAACTTTAATCAATACGCAAATTTATTAGAGGAAGACGATCAAATTAGAACATATTTGGATAAATTAGCAAGAGCGGCTAGTATTTCAGATATTAAAATTAACCGTAATGGGTTAGGTGATCAAATTCAATTAAATATTGAAACAGGACGACCTGGAGCATTAGTAGGTGAAAATGGTTTAGGAATTGATAATTTATTAAAAAATATTAAAAATTTTTTACCAAGTAACCGCCAAATTACAATTAATATTATCGAAGTAGAAAAAGTTAATTTAAATGCTTCTTTAATTGGCGATTTAGTTGTTAAACAATTAGAAGATCGGGTAGCTTTTAGACGAGCAATTCGTGAAGCTCTTCAAGCAGCACATGAAGATAATGTTAGTGGTATCAAAATTCAAGTTTCAGGAAGATTAAATGGTGCTGAAATGGCTCGAAGTGAATGGATTCGAGAAGGTAGGGTTCCTTTACAAACTTTACGAGCTGATATTGATTATTCTGCCAAAGAAGCTAATACAATTTATGGAGTATTAGGCGTTAAAGTTTGGTTATTTAAAAATGAAATTTTAGCAAAATAGACACAAAATATATCTTTTATAAATTTAATTTATTATGTTAAGTCCAAAAAGAACAAAATATAGAAAATATCACCGTGGCCGTATGCGTGGAAAAGCTACACGTGGAAATGAAGTATCATTTGGCGAATACGGTTTACAAGCCTTAGAACCAACATGGATTACTTCACGTCAAATTGAAGCTGCTCGTCGTACTATTACACGATATACAAAGCGTGGCGCTTCATTATGGATTCGTATTTTTCCAGATAAAACAGTAACAGCAAGAGCTGCTGAATCACGTATGGGTTCAGGTAAAGGTGCTGTAGATTATTGGGTAGCTACTGTTAAACCAGGTACTATTTTATTTGAAATTGCATCAGTACCAGAAGACGTAGCGCGAGGTGCATTTAATTTAGCTGCATATAAGCTCCCAATAAAAACAAAATTTATTATTAGAACCAATATTGAATAACCTATGAGTTTACCTCAATTTAATGATATTAAAGGACTTTCAAATACTGAAATTTCTGACGCAATTATTAAAACGGAAAAAGAATTATTTAATTTAAAATTCAAAAAAGCAACTCGACAACCTTTTAAGTCTCATGAAATTACATTTACTAAGCGTCGATTAGCTCAATTAAAGACCATTTTAACTTTACGATTAGAAGCATTAGAACAGTCAAATAACAATGCTGTAGCAAATTTAATTCAGAAACAAAACTATTTAACTGGAAATTTTTAAATAAAGCTAAACAAATTATAAGGAGTTTTAATGCCAGTAAAAGAAAAAGTTGGAATTGTTATTAGTAATAAAATGGACAAAACCATTGTTGTACAAGTAGAAAGTCGATTTCCGCATCCGATTTATTCAAAAACAATGGTAAAAACAAAAAAATATTTAGCTCATGATGAAACAGAGCAATGTAATATTGGTGACGAAGTTTTAGTTCAAGAAACTCGACCATTAAGTAAAAGAAAACGTTGGACATTGACCAAGATTCTTTCAAAATCATCTTTAATTAATCAAAATTAAATTTTTATGATCTATCCACAAACTATGTTAACAGTAGCCGATAATACCGGTGCTCGAAAAATTATGTGTATTCGAGTTTTAGGTGGAAATCGAAAATATGCAAAAATTGGTGATACAATTATTGGCGTAGTTAAAGAAGCTATTCCAAATATGCCTATTAAAAGATCGGATATTGTGAGAGCTATTGTTGTACGAACTTCTAAGTCTATTCGTCGTCAAGATGGAATGTATATTCGTTTTGATGATAATGCAGCAGTTATTGTTAATTTAGATAACAATCCTCGTGGGACACGAGTTTTTGGGCCTGTTGCACGTGAAATTCGTGATAAAAATTTCTCTAAAATTGTTTCATTAGCACCGGAGGTTTTATAAATGGTAAAACAGCAAAAAATGCATATTAAACTTGGTGATAATGTAAAAATCATTTCAGGGTTTGATAAAAATAAAATAGGCGAAGTAATTAAAATTAACCGTAATACAGGAAAAATTCTTGTTAAAGGAATTAATTATAAATTTAAACATATTAAACCAAATACAGATAATGAGGTAGGGGAGATTAAACAAATCGAAGCTCCTATTCATCATTCAAATGTAAAATTAAATGTAACAGAGTCTTAAAATTATGCGTAATCCAAATTCGTTAGAAGAAGTCGCTGAAATTCAGAGTTTACTTACAGATATTAAAAAAGAATATACTGAAGGAATACGCGGCGTTCTACAAAAGAATGATCCTGAGCTTTTTAGAAATATTCACACAATTCCAAAATTAGAAAAAATTCAAATAAATCGTGGTTTAGGATTAGCAGCTCAAAACACAAATATTTTGAAAAAAAGTATTCAAGAATTCACTGTAATTTCAGGTCAAAAACCTCTTATTACAAGATCAAAGAAGGCAATTGCAGGCTTTAAAATTCGAGACGACATGGAACTAGGGTTAACTGTAACCTTACGTGGTGAAAAAATGTATGCATTTTTAACAAAGCTTATTTTCTTTACTTTTGCTCAAATTCGTGATTTTCGTGGTTTGTCAGTTCGAAGTTTTGATAAAGCGGGAAATTATACATTAGGTTTAAAGGAACAATTAATTTTTCCAGAAATTGATTATGAAGATGTGGACCAATCTCGAGGCTTTAGCATTACTTTAGTATTTTCAGCTTCAAATCCTAAAACTCGTTCAAGAACATTTGACAAAGTATTAAATGGAATGATTCTTTTAAAATTCTTACGTTTCCCGTTAAATGATTGTGGATACTATGAAAAATATGCATCTTTAGCTGAAGTTAATCAAGCATGGGATAAAAAGAAACATTTACGTCGAAAACGTTGGTCTCAAGAATAAAAAAAACCATCAAAAGATAAGGAGATAAATGTGGTAACAGATACAATTTCGGATATGCTAACGCGTATTAGAAATGCAAATATGGTTAAACATCAAATTGTGCAAATACCAAGTACAAAAATGTCAACTGCTATTGCAATAATTTTAAAAGAAGAAGGTTTTATTGAAAATTTTGAAGCTTACAGTGAAAATGCAAAATCATACTTATTAATTTCTTTAAAATACAAAGGAAATTTACGTGAACCTGTTATTTGTAAACTTGAACGGATAAGTAAACCAGGATTACGGGTTTATACAAATTCAAAAGAACTACCAAAAGTTTTAGATGATCTAGGAATTGCTATTATGTCAACATCGAAAGGTGTTATGACAAATTTTAAAGCAAAAGAGCTTGGTGTTGGTGGTGAAGTTTTATGTTATATTTGGTAATCGGAGTAATTAAAAAATATGTCACGTATCGGAAAATTACCAATTAAAATACCTTCAGATGTTGAAATTATTTGTAACGAATTAGATGTTACAGTAAAAGGAAAATTCGGAACATTAAAAAACCGAATTCCAGATACATTAAGAATGGAACACACTGATAATACTTTAATTGTGAGTCTACAGAACCAAACACGTCAAGGACGTGCTTTACATGGTTTATACCGTACATTAATTAACAATATGGTAATTGGAGTGTCAGAACAATTCCAATTGAATTTAACGTTAAATGGTGTTGGTTATCGAGCAGCTGTTCAAGGAAAATCTATTGTATTGAATTTAGGATATAGTCATCCTGTTGAAATAAACATTCCTGAAGGTCTTTCTGTCGAAGTAAAACAAAATACAAATATCAACCTTAAAGCATGTGATAAAGAACAATTAGGCTTATTTGCCGCACAAATTCGTGCATGGCGTCCACCGGAACCTTATAAAGGTAAAGGAATTATTTATGAAGGAGAAATTGTCAAACGTAAAGCTGGTAAATCTGGTAAAAAATAAACGTTTTTGTCTTAAACATATTTTAAAACAATTAACCTTAATAATAAAATAGTATATGAAATTATCGAAACGAGTTTTATTAAAACTCAAAAATAAAAATAAAAAATTAAAACCTCAAAAGTTTAAACGCTTAAAACGCGCAAGTTTACGAGGTTTAGTTAAAGGAACCCAAGATCGTCCACGCTTATCTGTTTATCGTTCACATGAAAATATTTACGCACAAATTATTGACGATACAACTTCAAAAACTCTTGTTTCTTGTTCGACATTAGATCGTGATATTTTACTTGATAGTAAAAATGGTCGGACATGTGATGCTTCAAGATTAATGGGTCAAAAGTTAGCTGAACTTAGTTTAAAGAAAAATATTACAAAAATTGTATTTGATAGAGGACCGTATCTTTACCACGGACGAATTAAAGCTTTAGCTGATGGTGCGCGAGCAGGTGGTCTTCAATTTTAATAACCAATCTGAAAATTAAAACTATAAGTTTAATAAAATTTTATGAGTACCGATTTAAAACAAGTGAATAAGTTTAAAAAAAATTCACAACGATCTGATAATAGAAATGATCAGAAATTTGTTGAACGCTTAATTAAAATAAGCCGTGTATCTAAAGTAACAAAAGGTGGGAAAAAATTAAGTTTTCGTGCCATTGTAGTTATTGGAGATGAAAATGGGCAAGTTGGCGTTGGTGTAGCTAAAGCTGATGATGTTGTTAATGCTTTTAAAAAAGCAAAAACAGATGGTCGTAAAAATTTAATTAAAATTCCAATTACAAAATCATTAAGCATTCCACATCGAGTTATAGGTAGATTTGGTGCATGTCAAATTATTATGCGTCCATCAATTGAAGGTTCTGGTGTAATTGCAGGTGGTGCTGTTCGCACAGTATTGGAAGTTGCAGGAATTAAAAATGTTATTGCAAAACAATTAGGATCTGATAATTTATTAAATAATGCTCGAGCGGCCATTTGTGGTTTAGGAAATTTAACAACAAAATCACAAGTATCTAAAAAACGTGACCTTAATTTAAATTAGGATTAACTACTTAATACTTAAATATTAAAGTATGATTAAACAAACTAATGATAAAAATATTCTTTTAAATCGTCTTTTATTAAGTTTAGGAATATTAATTTTTATTCGAATTGGGACTTTTTTACCAGTTCCAGGAATAAACCATAATCATTTAGCTTTTTATCTTGAACGACACTCAATGACAAAAAGTTTAGTAAGTACGTTTGCAGGAAACGATACTTTTGTAATTGGAGTATTTACTCTAAATATATTTCCTTATATTAATGCATCAATCTTAATACAATTGTTACTTAGTATTTTTCCAAGTCTTTCAAAATTACAAAAAGAAGGAGGCGGAGAAGGCCGGCGAACTATAAATAAATTAACTAGATTAATTACATTAGGTTGGGCATTGATTCAAAGTTTTAGCATTGCTTTTTATTTAAAAAGAGTTTTGTTTGATTGGGATCTCTATCTTGCTGGGCAAATTATAATTTGGTTAACTACTGGTGCGATGATTGTACTATGGTTGAGTGAAATTATTACTGAATATGGTCTTGGTAATGGTGCTTCGTTATTAATTTATACGAACATTGTTTCGAATCTACCAAATTTTGGTAAAAATTTATTTTTAACGGCTAATGAAAATATATCAATTATTTCATGGGGATTAATTAGTCTCTTATTTTTCGTTGCAATTTATGGAATTGTATTATTACAAGAAGGGACGCGAGTCGTTCCTTTAATATCCTCAAAGCAATTAACAAAAACAACAGATTCATTTTCAACATCTTCGTTACTTGAAAATAATTATATTCCATTAAGATTTAATCAAGCAGGTGTTATGCCAATTATTTTAACAACAGCTGTTTTGGTAATTCCTAATTATATAAGTAGCATGGGATTATTACCATTTCTTACTTTGCCTGCTTTTCTTAAATCATCAAAAATTATTTATTGGATTAGCTATTTTGTTTTAATATTGCTATTTAGTTCATTTTATTCAACAATTGTTTTAAATCCAAAAGATATTTCAAATGATTTACAAAAAATGGCTGTTTCAATTCCAGGAATAAGACCGGGTGTTGAAACAACTTTTTATTTGAAAAAAATCATGCAACGCGTAACGTATTTGGGTGCAATTATGTTATCAATTCTTGCTACATTACCTAATTTAATTGAAACTATTATACCTGGTTCCAGTTTTAATGGATTAGGAACTACATCGTTATTAATTTTAGTTGGAGTAATTCTTGAATTATCAAGAGAAATTCGAAGTATTATTCTATCAAATATTTATAATGATATGTTTGATTAAAAAAAAATTAATTAATTATTTTTAAAAACTAAAATGAAAGTTCGCCCTTCAGTAAAAAAAATGTGTGATAAATGTAGAGTAATAAAACGCCATGGAAAAATTATGGTAATTTGTGAAAATCCAAAACATAAACAACGTCAAGGTTAATAATTTTAAGGAGTTAAAAAGTGGTAAGATTAGTAGGGGTGGATTTACCAAGGAATAAGAGAGTTGGATATGCTTTAACATATATTCATGGTATTGGGGTTAATACTGCAAAACAAATCATTTCGGCGGCAAATATTAGTTCAGAAACTCGAACAAATGATTTAACGACTGAAGAAACTATAGCATTACGTAAAGTTTTAGAAGAAAGTAATTTAAAACTAGAAGGTGACTTACGACGTTTCAACGGCTTAAACATTAAACGATTAAATGAAATTAATTGTCATAGAGGAAAAAGACACCGAAACAGTTTACCTGTTCGTGGACAACGTACACGAACAAATGCTCGATCACGTCGTGGTGCTAAAAAAACAGTAACAGGTAAGAAAAAATAATTTCTTTTTTTAAGAAAGTTATAATAATTAAACATTTTATTTAATATGGCACAAAAAATTCGCAAAACAGCCTTTAAAAAAGATAAAAACAATTTAGTTACAGGTGTTGTTCATATTCAATCAACATTTAATAATACAATTGTAACAATTACAAACTTAGCAGGCGACACAATTTCATGGGCGTCTGCTGGAAGTTCTGGGTTTAAAGGTGCTCGAAAAGGAACACCATTTGCAGCTCAAACAGCGGCAGAAAAAGCTGCATTAGATGCACTAAGTACAGGCATGAAAAATGTTGAAATCTTAATTAAGGGCCAAGGTTCAGGTCGAGAAACAGCAATCCGAGCAATTGAAGGTGCTGGATTTGAAATTCTATCAATTCATGATGTTACTCCTGTTCCACATAATGGTTGTCGACCTCCAAAACGTCGAAGAGTTTAAAAATTTATATTTCTAAGAATCCTCGAACGAGTTTAAACTATGACTCTGAATAATTTATATATTAAATGTTTGAAATCAGAGAAAATTGAATCTGGCTCCATGTACGGTCAGTTTTTAATAAATTCTTTACGGCCTGGTCAAGGTATTACAATTGGAAATCTTTTACGTCGTGTGTTACTAAGTGATTTAGGTGGTACAACCATTACTGCAGTTCGAATTGCCGGTGTTCGTGATGAATTTTCTATTATTCCTGGAGTTCGCGAAGATATTCTAGAAATTTTATTAAATTTAAAAGGAATTGTTGTTAAGAATACGACAACTGATGTTTCTTTTGGGCGTTTAAAAATTAAAGGACCTGCTGTTATTACAGCAGATTCAATTCAATTACCCTCAAATATTGAAATTGTAAATCCAAATCATTATATAGCAACAATTTCGACGTCAAATGTTGTTGAAATTGAATTTAAGTTTGAGCATGGAACAGGTTATAAATTAGCAGGTCAAACATTTTGTGATAAATCGGAAGATTTTCTTCAAATTGATGCAATTTTCATGCCTATTCAAAAAGTAGATTTTAAAATTGAAAATGTGTATGACAATTCAAATTCAATTACAGAGCGGTTATTCTTAGATATTTGGACAAATGGAAGTATTTCTCCAGAAGATGCTATTTCATCGTCATCAAAATTTATTATTGAATTATTTAATTCAATAATGGAAAATAAATTTACTCAAGAACTCGACACTTTAGAAAATATTAATAATATAACACCAATAAATCCACATATTAATATTGCAATTGAAGAATTACAATTATCGGTACGTGCTTATAATTGTTTGAAACGAGCTCAAATAAATACGATTGGTGATTTATTAGAATACTCGCCGGAAAAATTACAAGAACTTAAAAACTTTGGTCGTAAATCGGCGGATGAAGTTTTCACTACTCTGAAAAATAAACTCGGAATAGTTTTAAAGTAATTACTTATTTAATTAATAAATATTTTATGAATGAAACATTTATTCCAGGATCTGACTACACAAGAAAAAAATGGTACGTTGTTGATTGTAAAGGTCAACAATTAGGACGCATTTCTTCTTCCATTGTTGGATTATTATCTGGAAAAATTAGGTCGTATTATCACCCTGCGTTTGATACTGGTGATTATGTTATTTTAATCAACGCAGAAGCATTAACTGTAGACCGCCATATTGAACGTGTACATGTCTTCCGTCCTGGTCGTCCTGGATCTTCTTTAAAACGAATTGTAAATGGTCTTCCACAACAAATTATTGAAAAATGTATTTACGGAATGATGCCAAATGGACGTGCGAAGAAAGGTTTGTCAAAACGCTTAAAAATTTATCAAGGTTCAGAGCATCCTCATGCGGCTCAAAATCCAATATACATAGATGATATTGAGAACTTTACGAATAATCTATAAAAATTTTTATGAATACAAAATTACAAAAAGATAACATTGGTCTGGGAAAACGTAAACGCGCAATTGCCCGAGTATTTCTTGTTCCTGGTGAAGGAAATCTGATTATTAATAAAGTTGCAGGAGAAAAATACTTACAATACAATTCAACATATTTAACTAAAATTTGGGATCCTTTAAAAAAACTAAATTTAGAAAATCAATTTGATATTGTAGTACTAACTCGTGGTGGTGGTTTAACAGGTCAAACCGATGCCATTCAATTAGGTGTCGCGCGTTTAATTTGCAAAATGGATTCTCAACATCGTTCGATTTTAAAACCATTTGGGTTTTTAACTCGTGATGCTCGAATTAAAGAGCGGAAAAAATACGGTTTACGGAAAGCTAGAAAAGCTCCACAATACTCAAAACGTTAATATTCAAAAATTTAAAAATATGCCAAAAGCAGAAATTCATCCAACTTGGTTTGATAACGCAACTGTTCTTTGTGATGGAAAACCATTATGTACTGTTGGTTCAACAAAAAAAGAACTACAAGTGGATATTTGGTTAGCAAATCATCCATTTTATAATACAACTTCAGCACTTATTGATAGTGAAGGTCGTGTTGAGCGATTTATGAAAAAATACGGATTAAACTCAACAAATTAAGAAACAATTATTTATCTCTATATAATTTTTAAGATATATGCCAACTATTCAACAATTAGTTCGTTCAAGACGAATACAAATTAAGAAAAAAACAAAATCTCCGGCATTAGTGAACTGTCCACAACGTCGAGGTGTTTGTACGCGTGTATATACAACCACACCAAAAAAACCAAATTCAGCAATTCGTAAAGTTGCTCGTGTTCGTTTAACATCAGGGTTTGAAGTAACAGCTTATATACCAGGGATTGGACATAATTTACAAGAGCATTCAGTTGTTTTAATTCGTGGTGGTCGTGTAAAAGATTTACCTGGGGTACGTTACCATATTGTACGAGGCGCTTTAGATAGTGGTGGTGTAAAAGATAGAACGCAAGGACGTTCAAAATATGGTGTGAAAAAACCAAAAAAAGATAAGTAATTAAAAGAAACTTTTTAGTTTTACATATAGTAATGTAATTTTTTAAATTACATTACTACTTAAACCCATACATTATTTTTAAAACTATATTTGATATTATGTCTCGTCGAAATATTTCAAAAAAACGATTTCCTGAAGCAGATTCTACATATAATAGCTACCTTGTAAGTTTATTAATTAGTCGAATTTTAAAAGCAGGTAAAAAAAACTTAGCACAAAACATCGTACATGGTGCTTTTGATATTATTAAAGCAAAAACGAATGAAGATCCAGTAGTAGTTTTTGAGAGAGCTATTCGAAATGCTAGTCCAGTTGTTGAAGTTAAAGCTCGACGAATTGGTGGGTCAACATACCAAGTTCCTATAGAGGTAAGCGGATTCCGTGCAACAAATTTAGCATTACGTTGGATTATTAGTTATGCACATGACCGTGTAGGTCGAAGTATGTCAATTAAATTAGCAAGTGAAATCATTGACACAGCTAATGACATCGGTAATACTATTAAAAAGAAAGAAGAAACTCATAGAATGGCAGATGCAAATAAAGCTTTTGCTCATTTTAGATATTAATTTATAAATAATATTTCTCGCTAAAAGCTTTTATCATTATATTAATTTATAAAAATTAAACTTTAAAGGAACTTAACAAATGGCACGCGAAAAATTTGAACGTACGAAACCACATGTTAACATTGGAACAATTGGTCACGTAGATCATGGTAAAACAACTTTAACAGCAGCAATTACTGCTACATTATCATTAGACGGCGAGAGCATAGCTAAAGCTTATGATGAAATTGATGGAGCACCTGAAGAACGTGCTCGTGGTATTACTATCAATACAGCTCACGTAGAATACCAAACTGAAACTCGACACTATGCACACGTAGATTGTCCAGGTCACGCTGATTATGTAAAAAATATGATTACGGGTGCAGCACAAATGGATGGTGCAATTTTAGTAGTATCAGCTGCTGATGGTCCAATGCCTCAAACACGTGAACACATTTTATTATCTAAACAAGTAGGGGTTCCTCATATTGTTGTTTTCTTAAATAAAGAAGACCAAGTAGATGATGCTGAATTATTAGAATTAGTAGAATTAGAAGTTCGTGAATTATTATCAACATATGATTTCCCAGGTGATGATATTCCAATTTGTCCTGGTTCAGCTTTACAAGCAATTGAAGCAATTTCAGCAGCTCCAGATACAAAACGTGGTGATAACCCATGGGTAGATAAAATTTACGCATTAATGGATGCCGTAGATGAATATATTCCAACACCAGAACGTGATGTTGAAAAAACATTCTTAATGGCAATTGAAGATGTATTCTCAATTACTGGTCGAGGTACAGTTGCAACAGGTCGTATTGAACGTGGTGTTGTAAAAGTTGGTGAAAGTGTTGAAGTTGTTGGTATTGAAAATACACAAACTACAACAATTACTGGAATCGAAATGTTCCAAAAAACTTTAGATGAAGGTTTTGCTGGTGATAATGTAGGTATTTTATTACGTGGTCTTACTCGTGATGATATCGAACGTGGTATGGTTTTATCACAACCAGGGACAATTACACCGCATACAAATTTTGAATCTGAAGTATACGTATTAACAAAAGAAGAAGGTGGCCGTCATACACCATTCTTCACAGGTTACCGTCCACAATTCTATGTACGAACAACAGATGTAACAGGTTCAATTACACAATTCACAGCAGATGATGGTACTGTTGTTGAAATGGTAATGCCAGGTGATCGTATTAAAATGACTGCTGAATTAATCTATCCAGTAGCAATTGAAGATGGTATGCGTTTTGCTATTCGTGAAGGTGGTCGAACAATCGGTGCCGGTGTTGTTTCTAAAATTGTTAAATAATTAAAGAAATTTATGGAAATAAAAACGAATGAGAAAATTCGTGTACGATTAGAATCTTTTAATCATGAATTATTAACTTCATCGTGTAAAAAACTTATTGAATTAATCCAAACGCATGATGTAAATAAATTTAGTATGGTGTCATTACCTACTGATAAACGAATTTATTGTGTTTTGCGTTCGCCACATGTTGATAAAGATTCAAGAGAACATTTTGAAATTCGAGTACACAAACGTGTTTTAGATATTTCTTATGATCCGAGTGTAAATATATTTGATATTTTATCAAAATCAGATTTGCCACCCGGAATTTTATATCGAATTTGTTTGTCGTAAGTTAATTTTAAATACTTTAGTAAAAATAATTACTAAAGTATTTAATTAATATTTTATATTTAGAATTTTAGATCTTCGTTATACAAAAAAAAGAAATTAAAAAATTTTTAAAACTACCTAAGAGTAATTAATTGTTTTGGGGACGGAGGGACTTGAACCCTCACGCACTATCACTAGGCAACGGATTTTAAGTCCGTCGTGTCTACCAATTCCACCACATCCCCTACATTACAAATATAATATACAGTGGTTAAAATAAAAAAGCAACAATATAGAAAAATTATAATAGGCGGCACCCAGATTCGAACTGGGGATAGAGGATTTGCAATCCACTGCCTTACCACTTGGCCATACCGCCAATCTAATATTGCAAATTGTTACTTTCTATAGTATAATGTATAGTAAAATATAAATCAAGCAATTGAATAATTAAATAATTATCTGTAATTAGAAAGTTTAGTTTAGGGAGTAAACAGATTCATAAAAAAATTGAACCTAATGAAATTATTTCAGTTTTTTTACGTTCATTAAAAATTAAAAGGAAACTATAAATGTTTGAAAAATTTACAGAAGGCGCTATAAAAGTAATTATGTTATCTCAAGAAGAAGCCCGTCGAATGGGGCATAATTTTGTAGGAACTGAACAATTACTATTAGGTGTTATTGGACAACGTCATGGTATTGGTGCCAGAGCTTTAAAAAAAATGAAAGTTACTTTAAAGAAAGCGCGACGAGAAATTGAATTATATATTGGTCGTGGCACAGGCTTTGTTGCATCCGAAATTCCATTTACTCCACGAGCAAAACGAGTTTTAGAAATGGCCGTTCATGAAGGAAAAGATTTAGGTCAAAATTTTGTTGGAACTGAACATATATTACTTGCTCTAATTGGTGAATCTGATGGTGTTGCAATGCGTACATTAGATAAATTAAAAGTTGACATTCCAAAATTAAGAAATTTAATATTAGCATATATTGAAGAAAATCAAGAAGAAATATTACGTCCTTTAACACAGGCAGAAAAATTTTTATTAGAACGTGAGAAAAAAGGCAGTCAAACACCTACTTTAGATGAATATTCAGAAAATATTTCAAAAGAAGCTGTTGAAGGAAAATTAGATCCAGTAATTGGGCGTGACCAAGAAATTCATGAAGTTATTAAAGTTTTAGCCAGACGTGGAAAAAATAATCCAGTTTTAATTGGTGAACCTGGAGTTGGTAAAACTGCAGTTGCTGAAGGGCTTGCTCAATTAATTTTAACAGAAAAAGCTCCTGATTTTTTAGATGGGCATTTAATTATGGCTTTAGATTTAGGTTCCATCTTAGCTGGAACTAAATATCGTGGCGAATTTGAAGAACGTTTAAAGCGTATCGTTGAAGAAGCGCAAAATGACGCTGCTGTAATTCTTGTTATTGATGAAATTCATACATTAGTTGGAGCCGGAGCAGCTGAAGGTGCAGTCGATGCTGCCAATATTCTAAAACCTGCATTAGCACGTGGTAAATTTAGATGTATCGGAGCTACAACTATTGATGAGTATCGAAAATATATTGAACGTGATCCAGCTTTAGAGCGTCGATTCCAACCAGTTCGTGTTGATGAACCAAGCGTTGCTGTAACAATTGATATTTTACGTGGTTTACGATCAAAATTTGAACAACACCATACTTTAACATATCATGATAAAGCTGTTGAACAAGCGGCAATTTTAGCTGATAAATTTATTGCAGATAGATTTTTACCAGATAAAGCAATTGATGTTTTAGATGAAGCAGGATCACGTGTTCGTCTAGAAAATAGACGTTTACCACTTGGAATGAAACGTTTATTAAAAGAGTTACAAGATACTTTACGTGACAAGGAAGAAAGTATTAAAGAACATGATTTTGATATCGCTAAACAATTAGTTGATCATGAAATGGAAGTTCGTACTCATATTACAATTATGAAACAAGCAGCATTAACAAATGAAGCACTTGGATTAACTCGGAAAGAAGTTGATACAGTATTAGAAAATGATGTTGCAGAAGTTATTGCTGGATGGACTGGTGTTCCAGTAACGAAAATTTCGGATTCAGAATCAAAACGTCTTTTAAAAATGGAAGATACCTTACATGAACGTCTTATTGGACAACATCATGCAATTGTTTCAGTATCAAAAGCAATTCGTCGTGCTCGTGTTGGATTACGAAATCCAGATCGTCCAATTGCAAGTTTTATTTTTGCAGGCCCAACAGGTGTTGGAAAAACAGAATTAACAAAAGCGTTATCAGAATACATGTTTAGTACTGAAGACAGTATGATTCGATTAGATATGTCTGAATATATGGAGAAACATACTGTTGCAAAATTAATTGGTTCTCCTCCAGGGTACGTAGGTTATAATGAAGGTGGTCAATTAACAGAAGCTGTACGAACAAAACCATATTCTGTTGTTTTATTTGATGAGGTAGAAAAAGCACATCCAGATGTTTTCAATTTGTTATTACAAATTTTAGATGATGGTCGTTTATCGGATTCTAAAGGTCGAGTAATTGATTTTAAAAATACTTTAATTATTATGACAACAAATTTAGGTTCAAAAATTATTGAACGTGAAAGTGGGATTAAACCAAAATCAAAACAAAATAAACCGGCGTTCCGTATTGATGAAGACGGTTGCGTTGGTTGGGAACCAACTCTTGAACCAATTAAAGATGATTCAATCTTTGAAAAAGTTACAGAATTAGTAAATGAAGAATTAAAAGAATTCTTCCGTCCAGAATTTTTAAATCGTATTGATGAAATCATTGTTTTTAATCATTTAACTAAATATGATATTTGGGAAATTTGTGGGATTATGATTAGTCAATTAGAAAAACGATTACGAGAAAAAGATATTACTTTAGAAGTGGATGTAGCTGTTCGAAGTCTTTTAACAGAAGAAGGTTATGACCCAGTATATGGTGCACGTCCTTTAAGACGAGCTGTAATGAGACTTTTAGAAGATACTTTAGCTCAACAGTGTTTAACAACACCATTATATCCAAAAACACGATTAATCGTTAAACGTGTAAAACGTGATGGTTCATTAGTGGATTATACTAACGATATTCAAGTGGAAATTGATTACAGTGATGTAGATCCTGAATTAATTAAAGTAGGTGATACAGGATTGGAATCAAATCCTTTAGAAAATATTACAAATGAAAATAATTAGACTGTCAAAGACCAATATATAAAATAAAATTAGTAAAGATTATTTTATATATTGGTCTTTACTAATTTAAAAATTTTTTAATTTAACTTACTAATATTTAGTTGTGGAGAGCTTGCATTTGCATAATACTTTTTTTCCATACGACCTGCAAGATAACCAGAACGACCAGCGTTCACACCTAACTGCATCGCTGTAGCCATTTGCATGGGGTTTTTTGCTTGTGCAACTGCTGTATTTAGAAGAACACCATCCGCTCCAATTTCCATAGCTTTTGTTGCTTCACTAGGTGCACCAATACCTGCATCAACAATAACTGGGACATTAGCATTTTCAACAATTATTTGAATATTTGCTAAATTATTTAAACCTTGTCCAGAACCAATGGGTGAACCTAAAGGCATTACTGTAGCACATCCTAAATCTTCTAAATGTAAAGCTAACATCGGATCTGCATTTATATATGGTAAAACAGTAAACCCTTTCTTTACAAGAAATTCTGCAGCTTTTAAAGTACCTACAGGATCTGGAAGAAGGTACTTTGGATCTGAAATAACTTCTAATTTAACAAAATAGTTGTCTTCTTGTCCTAATTGACAAGCGAGTTCATGACCTAAAAATGCCATCCGAATTGCTTCTTCAGCCGTTTGAGAACCTGCGGTATTAGGTAATAACCATAGTTTGTCCCAGTCTAAAAATTTCAAAAATGTTGTATTATCATTATTTAAATCCGTTGGTAATCGACGAATTGCTACTGTTACTATTTCACAACAACTACTGTTAATACTATCAATTGCTTGATTAACAGTACGATACTTCCCTGTTCCCAACATTAAGCGAGAATTGAAAGATTTATTTCCTATATGTAATTTATCAAAATTATTTTGCATATTTTAACTTTTTAATATTACTCCCCAGGTAGGATTTGAACCTACGACCAATCGGTTAACAGCCGATTGCTCTACCACTGAGCTACTGAGGACATTCTAATTACTTAAATCTTAACATATCTTTCTCTAAATTTCAAGTTTAAATGAAAAATTTATAATAATTAAAATTATAAATTTTTTTATACTACTTCTTTCTTTAAAATTACAAATCTTAAAACATTTGAATCTAATTTTAAATTATTTGAAAAATCTTCAATGTTTTTTGGAAGACTTGAAAAATTAATTTGAATAAAATTACCTCTTTTTTGATTTCTAATCATAAATGATAAGTCACGTTTTCCGCGAGAAATTACAGATATTTCAGAAGCGCTTAACTTTCTTAAAGCTTTTGCATAATTAAAAGCCCATGTTTTTAATTCACTCTCGTTAAATTCTTCTGTAAGAAGAATCATCATTTCATATTTCATTGTTGTTGTTGTTGACATAGTATATTCATTTCTCAAAATTAAAAATATAATACTCGGAAATTATTCACAATGTCAATTTTAATTTTTTTATCAAAATGTATCTTATTTAAATTTCTAGGATCGTCTAAATAACTAAAGTAAGATTTTAATAACTAAATTAAGAAGCAAAAATTATCGATAAAATTAGTCAAATCATTAAGATTTTTAGTAGAATTATATAATGTAAAACAATTTATATAAAAAATTTATTAAAAAATCAAATGGATTGGAATACTCTTCAAAATTTTTCATCTAATATCGTTTTTGGAATTTTACTATTTGCAATGACTATCTATTGGGTTAGTTTATCTTTCTTTAAAGGAACTACTAATCTTGTTCAAATCGGACGAATAAGTTCTATTGCAGCAAATTTACTGTTATTTTTTATTTTGGCCTCAAGATGGATTGTAGCAGGATATTTTCCATTAAGTAATTTATATGAATCTTTACTTTTTTTAACCTGGACACTTTTAACTATTTATTTATATATTGAAAATAAAACTAAGAGTAAGTTAATGGGTGCTATATTAATACCAGTAGCATTATTAATTACAGGGTTTGCAAATTTAACTTTATCTCCAGAAATGCAGAAAGCAAGTCCATTAGTTCCAGCATTACAGTCTAATTGGTTAATGATGCATGTTAGTATGATGATGTTAAGCTATGCAACATTAATTATGGGGTCATTACTTTGTATCTTATTTTTAGTTATTTCAAAATATCAAGATGTTGATTTACAAATTGTTGATGAGTCATCTTTACCACTTTATAATGTAATGTTAGATTATTATGAAGCAAAACTATTTTCTCCTTCTGATGAAATTTCAGAACTTGGAAAACTAAAACTATTACAAAGTTTAGATAATTGGAGTTATAGAATTATTGGATTAGGCTTTCCGTTTTTGACAATTGGTATTATTGCAGGTGGTGTATGGGCGAATGAAGCTTGGGGTTCGTATTGGAGTTGGGATCCAAAAGAAACTTGGGCTTTAATCACTTGGATTGTTTTTGCAACATATCTACATTCTCGTATTACTAAAGGGTGGGAAGGTAAGAAAACAGCTATTTTAGGAGGGTTAGGTTTCTTTGTTATTTGGATTTGTTATTTAGGTGTGAATTTTTTAGGGAAAGGGTTACATAGTTACGGTTGGTTATCTTAAAATTTAAAGGAATCTAAAAAATTTAGATTCCGTTAAATTTTAATTAGTAAGCTAAACCTAAACTTCGTGTTGTTTCGGCACCTAAATATACACGTACACTTAAAAAATCTGTTGGACATGCAGTTTCACAACGTTTACACCCAACACAATCTTCTACTCGTGGTGACGAAGCAATTTGGCCAGATTTACAACCATCCCAAGGAACCATTTCTAATACATCTGTTGGACATGCACGAACACATTGTGTACAACCAATACATGTATCATAAATTTTAACTGTATGAGACATAATTTATATCTAATTTTATTAATTACTACTTTAAATTATAGCTTATTTCTTTTAGATTAAAAAATAAATTGTAGTCTATTTTGTTTAATTCTTATGAAAAAAATTTCATAAATAACAATAATTATTTATTTAATGTTTTTTATTTTTAATAACTATTTATAGTCAAAGATAAATATAAAAAATTTAAATATATTATAAATTTTAAATAAATTTAAAATTTATAATATATAGTTCGGCTTTAGATCGGAATTAACCGTTAACAGCTGGTGCTGTTAAAGCTACTGGTAATACATCACCTGAAGCTAAATCTAATGGGAAGTTGTGCGCGTTACGTTCGTGCATTACTTCCATACCTAAATCAGCACGGTTGATGATATCAGCCCATGTATTGATTACACGACCTTGAGAATCAACAACTGATTGGTTGAAGTT
>Ga0209713_10000240_pt1 | contig 30975 bp, 14 predicted proteins | sample ArcOceMetagenome_3_FD_187444 | JGI IMG/M metagenome (GOLD analysis project Ga0209713, IMG submission 187444) | Marine eukaryotic phytoplankton communities from Arctic Ocean - Arctic Ocean- Svalbard ARC20M Metagenome (SPAdes) (version 2) | ecosystem: Environmental > Aquatic > Marine > Oceanic...
GGCCGGAACTTGGCTTGGCTGGCAAAACCGCGACGCCGCCACTCCGCCGCCGAGCCCGACGGCTAACAAACGCCGTCCTCCTAAGGCGGCCGCGCCCAGACCGCAGCGGCCGGCGCGTGGCGCCACACTCACAGCGGGCGCCGTCGCAATGTTCGCTGCGCTCGCGGCGGCCTACTACGCAGCAGCCGGGCGCAACAGGGAACTGGGCGGCGAGCCGGCTCCGCGTGCGGAGACGTATGTGAGCGGGTTCGAGGTAGTGCACACGTACCCGCACGACCCGTCGCAGTTCACGCAGGGCCTCGCCTTTGCGCCCGACGGCACGCTCTGGGAGTCGGACGGGCTCTACCGCCACTCGGTTGTGCGGCAAGTGGACATCGAGTCAGGCAGGAGCCTCAAGACCTACCCCAACCCGTCGAACATCTTTGGTGAGGGCGCGGTGGTGCACGACAACAAGCTCATCCAGCTGTCGTGGAAGGAGAACAAGATCCACGAGTTCAGCCTGCCCGACCTGAAGCTTCTGCGTGCCGTCGACGTCCACATCGGCAAGGAGGGGTGGGGGCTGGCCTCCGACGGCCACTCGTTCTACGTTACCGACTCTGGCCACGAGCTCTTCGTGGTCGAGCCTCACACGTACCGTGTGCTGCGGCGCATGCCGATCGTCGACCCAGCGATGCATAATCGCATCCACGGCGTCAACGAGCTCGAGTGGGTCAACGGTACGCAAGTCGCCGCCCGTCTCTGCCCCCGTCTCTCTCTTTTCTCTCTCTCTCGTCTCGCCCACAGGCCCGCGCCCGCGTCCGTCTCGTGCTGCTGAGAGGCCGCGCGGCTGTGTTCGGACAGGCGAGCTGTGGGGGAACGTCTTCCCAATGTACCAGGGCAAGGCGTCTGAGTGCATCGTGCGCATCAACGCCACGTCGGGCGAGGTGCTCGGCTGGATCGACATGCGCGGGCTGCTGCACAAGCAGCGCGCCGAGGTGCGCTACCAGCCGCGCAACTACGTTCTCAACGGCATCGCGTACCACGAGTCCTCGCGCCGGCTGTACGTGACGGGCAAGAAGTGGGACAAGATGTACCAGATCCGACTCACGCCGCAGCCCGGGCTGACTGCGACCGACGTCATCGGCCGATGCGAGCTGGGCCTCAGTCCAGCGACGTGAGCCGCCCGACCCGCCGACCGCATGCCGCAAGCGTGCGCCGCTGACGCTCGCCCATCCGCACCTTACACCAGGTAGGCCTGCGGGGCGCCACGCCCGCTCAGTCCCTCGTGTCGCCGGCGTCGGGCCGGGCGGGTGGCGCCGTCGGCACACGTGAGGCGTGTTTGCTCGTTTCAGTAGGAATCTTCAGTTGCATCGTGTGCACAAACACTAACACTCTCACATACAACCACTCGTTACACAGATGGCTCGGTTCACATACACGGGATCTCAGGCAGAGTCCACACTCCACAACGTCTCGTGACAGCAAGAATTGTCGACCGCCTTGTCCGCAGGCCGCGCTTGGCGAACGTCGAAGACCTCAAATCCGTCGGCACGCAGCTTCGGGGCAAAGGGGCCAGCGGGCGCGGGACGCGGGGCGGGCTGGGCAGGGGGGTCATCGACAATCCCAGCAGGTCGCCCGCAAGTTTGAGTTGCGACGGAAGCCGAGGGAAGAGCCAATGGCGCCCGAGCGCTGCGCCAGAAAAAAAAACCAAAGCGAAGAGTCAGCAATGGAGTCGATCGGAAGTCCAAGCGCGGGCACCAGTCGCCCCACCCACAGAAGCCTTGCCCCAGGCAAAACCCCGCAACTCCCCCCTCGCCATGCCCGCCCGTGTGCGCAGGGCTGGGACCGAGCGGGCGTGGGCAGCGCGAACCTTCTGAGATGGCGCGCGTAGGCGTATGCTCAGAAGTGCTCGGTGCCTCGCCGGCTCGTCCCGCGACTTCCGTCGTCGCTTGCGACTGCCGTTGTCACTTTTCAGGCGCTCTGCTGATGCACGGGGGCAGGGGCAAGCGCGGGCGCGGGGGGCGGGGCGAAGTCCTGCGGGGAGTTGGGGCTTGCGGGGGGCAGGGACATATCGTTGGTGCCATACTGGTCGAGCCACGCCCACGAGTCCTCGTCGTCCTCGACGGTCATGTCAGAAAGAAGGGCCGTCTGCGTCCCAAACTCATCCCAGATCAGATCATCGGCGGCGCACGAGCGGTGCGAGGACGCGCGATGCGAGTAGGGCTTGGAGGAGGGGCGCCGGGGCCAGCGGCGCGGCCAGCGGCGGTGCCACGGGGCGACGGCGCCTGGCGCGCGCGCGTGCTGCTGCTGGTCGCATCGGCGGGGCTTCCGGATGCTGGGCCGGGGCGGGGGCTCCACGAACCAGACGGTGATGTTCTGGCTGCGCGGGGCACGCCGGCGCGGGCCGGCCAGCGACGCGGGGCGCACGCGCGCGGTGCGGGAAGAGGGAGCGCGCATGAACTGCTGCGTTGCTCTCAGGTTCCTGTCAGAGGGTGGCTGGATTTTTTGCTCGCCTCGCCAGCCACTGCTCTCTCGTCGGCCTCGCCGTGGCCTCATTATTATCCTCGCCGCCTTGACGCGGGCAGCCTCGGCCTCGTCGACCTCGATCGACGCGCCGCCCGCCGTGCTGCTGTCATCGCCGCGTCCTCTCAAGTTTTCGTGAACGGGCCGGGCCCGGTTTAACCGCACGCTATTGCCCTCTCCTCCTATTGCAGTCCTCTACTCTGTTTTCAGTCCTCGACACCACCCAACGAAAAGTTTACCGAGTCGGATGACTTTGCATGGGTCTTGAAGGAGGCCTCCAAGTCCCCATCACCACCCAGGTCAGCACGGAGATAGGCGGTGATGTTGCGGATCCTGAACGACCAGTCCTCGCCGGTCTCCTCCATGTACAGCTCGGGCGTCAGCAGCGACAGCGGCACGATCTTCACGCCTGTACTCGACACGCTGATTTGCGCGGGTGCCTCAGGCGCCACCTTGCGGCTGCTGCGGGAACCTCCAAGCAGCTTGGCGCTCCAGAATGCGGCTGTCAGCTGCGGCCTTGCCCATGGGAGCCGCCTCTCGCTGCGTGGTCTCGCCAACACGGACGGGTGGCGATCAACAAGGGCGGAGTTGGCGCCGCGCAGGATGCTTCGCCCCTGCTGCGAGTCTTCGAGCCGAAACGAGTGAGCGGCGGCCTCGTCGTCACTCCTCCACTCGGCGGCCCCAGCCCAGTTGACCGCCTTCCTCTGGCCCGCCGTCCTCGGAGATCCCTGCTCCTTCGAGGCCACCCCGCTCGTGGCGGCGGCGTCGAGTGAGGAGGCCGTGCCTCGGCCGGAGACGCCGTCGAACGAGTTGCGGCGGTGTCCCACGACGGCGCTCGCCTTGGCCGCGCCCATCTCGTTCGCAGTGCGCAGCACCGCCAGGTTGCTCGAGGCCTCGTCGAGGCTGCAGCGCCGCTCTCTCGCACCCTCGCCGAGGGAGTCCGCGGCCCTCACGGCGTCGATCACCGCGGTCGCCGCGCCGCGCCAGAGCGCCCTGGGGCTCGCACGTGATGGGCTTGCCTGCTCGTCCTTGGCCAGCGCGGCGATGGCGCTCTGCAGCTCGTCGGCAGGGATGTCCAGGCGGCTCAGCAGGTGCTTCGCCGGCTCGTTGACGCGCGAGCGGGTATCGGCCACGGGCGCAGCGAGCATCTCCCGCCACCGCGCGCCCTCGGCGTCAAGGCTCGCCCACTTGCGGCGCAGCGAGCCCTTGTTCTCCTCGTCGTTGGCGAGACCGAGCACCGTGCGCATCGCCTGCATGCGCAGCAGCTCGGGCTCGCACCGGTCGGCGCACCCGAGCAGCGCCGCGCGCGTCGCGTCGTCGTCCCATATCGACCTCCGGTGGCTCGGCCGATCCGCCAGGTTGGTCAGCGCCAGCACTGCGAGCATGCGAAGGTCGTGCGGCTGGTGCGGCCCGGCGCTCCGCCGCATGATGGCCCGCGCCCCATCGGCCGCGTCGTCCCACCACGCGGCGCCAATAGCGCTGTCGTCGCCTAATGCTGCCATCCCTGGCAGCGTGTCGGAGCTGCACAGGTTGACGAGGCACCACAAGGCCTGCCTGCGCACCCCCTCTGACTCACTGTCAGCGCCCGCCGCGACGATCGCCGCACGCGCGTCCTGCCAGATGCTTGGCCTGTTGAGCGCCGCCACGGCGAGGCTCGCCACCGCCGTGAGCGCCAGCCGCCGCACCACGTCCGGCTGGCCCGGGGCCGCGCAGTCGAGCAGCACCTTGCGTGTCTCCGTCTCGTGCCAGAAGTCCACCTTGTTTTCGGGCTCGTTGCAGAAGGTGACGAGGACTCTCAGCGCATCCGCTCGCACGGGGGCTGGCATCGAGTCGGTAGACCTGTGCAGGCTGGTGCGCCATCGCCTCGTAAACGAGTCCGCACCGGGGATGTGCAACTCGACGTTGTCTAAGATGGACTTCCGCCGGCCACTCGGTGAGGTGGCGGCGGCGGCGGCCGGGGCCAAGTTGGTCGCATCGGTCGCGTCGGCGGCAGCCGTGGTAGTGCCGGCACTGCCATCGGTGCAAGACTTCTTACGTTTGAAGCTCACCATCGCCGAGTGCGCTTGGAAGGTGCCGAACGCTGCGGCGACCACCACAAATTGTGCAACAGGCTGCAATCAGAACATCGCAAACTCCAAACATGAAAAGTTGCATCAATTATGCGTGCTCATGCCAGCTATTCTCCTCGCTTAGGTCGTGCGTGCCGCGCATACGCCTGGAGGGGCAAGCAAGCACGAGAGTCCATCGATCGAGAGACAGGGTCCTGCTGCTCGACAACGTGGAGAGCACCGTTTCCAATTCGTCAAGACCGGGGAATAGGCAAACCAACGCATGCGGCGTGTGAAAAGCATCCTTCGCTTCGCAACGTGGTGGCAACTGGTCATGGAGGAGTTCGAATTCATTTCGGAGGATGGTGCGGGTGCGTGGGGCGGCCCGGCCTGGAGACCGTCCACAGCCGAATGGCAAGACATTTGACTGATATATGACTTCTCCTGAGTTGGTAAAAACATGTTAGCTCAGTCGAACTCTTCAAAGTTTGCCCATGTGCGGTCTCCACAGCGTCCGCGAGGTCAAATCTGCCCTTAGCCAACACAGCGCCACGAAGCGCTACAAGTGTACAAGTTGGATGACGCTGTTGCTCAGGACCTAGATCAAATTGGAGCCCACCCATGGGCCTCACCAGTCACCACTCATGCAGCAGCTCAAGCTGGCTAGGAGCTAGTGATCCATTCCTAGCTATTGCTAATCGTTTTCCATACGGAGGTAGTACTACGTAGTATGACCCCTTTCGCCCTCAAAAATGATACGCAACGCAGGGCTCGTGCCCTTGGTCGCCGGCCCAATTCACTGTGGCCGCTCCCAGCTCGACGCGCCGGTGATTCCGTTGTGGTAATACGGCTTGCCGTAGTCTTCGTCCATGTGCTCTTCCCAGCCAGGCGGCAACGGCAGCGAGCCTGCTGGTGCCTTGGGAGGCGCCGGTGGCGCAGGCGGCGCGTGCGTGGCGGACGCCAGCGGTGGCCGGGGCCCCTTGGATGCGGCGCCTGCTCCGTCTGGGCGATCCACGGTGACCATCGAGTTGGTCAGCGAGCTCGTTGGGTCTCTGCTTGCATCCAGCCTGGCCTTCGCGGCGCGGCCTGCGCGGCGGCGCCATCCGAACCTGCCCACGCCGCAGAGTGCCCCCACGACGAGGCCACCCAGGAAGAATGAGACCGCCGCGAGCTCCAGTCCCTCCAAGCCGGCGAGCTGCGCGTCGCTCGAGGTGGTCGCCTGATCCGACGCGTCCGACTGCAGCTCCGGCGCCGTTGGTGGCTGCGGCATCGGAGGCGCCTGCGCGTCCATGGGCGTCGGAGGCGGCGGTAGTGGAGGCAGCAGCGGCTGGGTCAGCAGCGGTGGCGACGCTGGCGGCGTCGGTGGGCTCGGTGGCGGCGGCGACGGCGCGATCAGGATCGAATCCGACGGGCAGTTCTCAACGCCCTCATCGTGCATGTCGCGCGGGAGGCTGTTGGGCATGTACCACAGCATGCCCGCGATCAGATGCGTGTGCGAGCCGCCCGTCGGCGACTTTGCGTCCGACTCGGCTTGGGTGTAGAACAGCGGCCAGTACCCCTGCACGCAGATGGTGCCGTCCATGGGTGTCATGGGAGGCTGAGGCGGCGACGGCGGAGGCGGCGGCGGCGGCGGCGGCGGCGGCGGAGCGGCCGGCGGCTGCATCGGCAGCGGCGGCAGCGGTGGCGTGCAGAGCAGGCAGACGCCGCACGTGGCGGCGCAGTAGCCGTCGGTGAGCGCTCCGGCGCGGCGCAGCTCGCAGTTGCCTGTGTTGGCGAGCTGGCTCGCGCACGATGGGTTGGACCACGTGCCCGGCGGCATCCGATCAAAGCAGCCCGGGTCGCAAGCCGGCGGCGGTAGCGGTGGCGGCGGCGCGGGTGGCGGGGAGGGAGGGGCGGGCGAATAGCCTCCGGACGCGGTCAGCAGGCTGACGGGCCTCGAGGCGCGCATCGAGTGGTACGATGGCTCGGTGGCGGAGGTGCCCCTGGCATACAGCAGCGTGGCGGCGCTGAGCGTAGCCGCCAGCGACTCGTCGGCCACCACGAACGTGAGCGTGACGCCGCCTTCGCTTCCACCGCTCTGGATGCGTGCGGTGCTGAGCGCCCCCTGCAGGTCGAGCCGCGCGGCGGCAGAGCTTGGGTTGGCCGCGTCGCGCGAGTTGAGCGAGTAGAGTGCGGCGTCGCCCTCGGTGCAGCCCAGCACGGCCGTCGCACCCACCATGACCCCCGGCGTGGCGGCGAAGCCGACGCCGAGCCAGCCGCCCGAGCAGCCCGCGCAGAAGAGCTGTGCGCGGAGCCGACGCGTGAGCAGCTCGTATCTGAGCTCCATCTCGTCGCCGAGCAGCAGCGCGCACGGGTAGCCGTCGGACCCAACAGCGCCCGCCTCGATGCACGACGCCGGCGCAGGCGGCGTCGGAGGCGGCGGCGGCAGCGGCGGGGTACTGGCGGCGGCGGCGTCGCTGTCGCTGTCACCGGCTTGCGAGAAGGCCTCGGTGTATTCTGCCACCTGCGGCCGGCTGCATAGCTCGCACGTGTCCGCGAGCGCCCACGTCGCCACGCTCGTCTCGCTAAAGTTGCGCTGGATCGCGTCGGCGTCGGCGCAGCTGATGCATGCGTCGCCAAAGCGCCATGGCGCGTCAACGGCGGCGGAATCGGCGCTGATGCCGCCGCCGAGCTCGTCGTCCGAAACGTCCTCGAGGCGCGGGCCGTCGAAGCGCCACGCCTCGGTGCGAAGGAAGAGTGTAGAGTAGAAGACCTCGTCGCGGACGTCGTTGGGCTCCACTGTCCACGGCTCGGCAATCTCGGCCGAGTCATACGAGTCAAAGTCGATCGGGTAGCATACGAGCGCGCCGGTCGGGTAGGTGCCGCGCCCCAGGCAGCGCGTGCCCGAGTCCTTGCAGTCGCCGACGCCCCACGGGATGTTCTGGTCCTCCGTGCTGTTGAAGAGCAGCGCGGGAGGCGGGTCGAGCGGCACGACCTGCACGCCCTGGCAGTTGGCGTGTGAGGTGTCTCTGCACCGGTCCTTGCACCGCTGCAGCGCGTACGAGCGCGACCACTCGCGGCCCACCTCGTTGCTGTACCCGTCGTTTGGGTGGGAGATGAGCTCGCCCCCCGGCGGTATCACGAAACACGACTGGAATTTGTAAGCCGGCCGGCCGTTGTTGACGCCGCAGCTGGAGCGCGTGTTGGTGAAGACGCTGTATCGGCCCTTGGGTACTTGCGCGTGGTCGATCCGGATCCACTCGTCCTCTGAAGAGGCCTTGTACCCGTAGATTGCGCCGGACGTGTTGGGCACCGGCGAGCTGTCGGGTAGCACGTCGACGTCGATGCAGTCGCGGTCTGTTCGAGCGCGGGGCGTGAGCTGCAGGTTAGGCGAATGATCTGCTGATCAAGAGTTTGAGGCTCCAAGGCGGCGTACAGCCTCTCCACATCCAGTGCACGATGTGCTGGCCGAAGGCTTGGGTGTGGGTCGGGAAGGCGAGACGCGCAATGTCGAACTGCTTGGGCCAGTGATTGCGGGGGTTCTTGTAATGGTGAACTGCCTGAATCCACGGGTACTTTGCGTTGTAGTACGCCGCCGCCCGGTCCGACGACACGTCGACCGCGGCGTACCTCCACCGCGCGACGGTCGCGCAGTAGCCGGAGATGCCCGTCGGCCCCGAGTTGCACGCACCGCAGCCCGGGTTCTCGTCCGTCCGATTCGGGTCGACGACGGTCGAGTACGGGCACTCGAAGGCCCACGGCCGCTTGGGCGCGAGGTCGTCGTCGGCGGCGAGCTTCGTGCGGCCCTGCGCCTCGAAGTTGGCGTCGGTCCCCTTGCTCGCGCTCTCCTGGTATCCCACGTGATACTTCTCCCAGTACTCGCCCTCGTAGGTCTCGGCGTCGTCGGCCGCGTCGGCCAGGTACTCCCACAGCATCGCCTCCGTCTGCGTCGCGAGCATCGCCTCGTCCTCGGCTCTCACCAGAGTGAAGAAGTTGTGCGAGCGCGGGTGGCCCACCTGCCACTCCACCTCGAACGGCTGGCCGCGATTGACGATGATATCGGGGTGCGAGAAGCGCGTTCGCTTCGGGCATGGCGCCGTCAGCGACAGCTTGCCCGTCCGGCTGCGCGGCGCGTTGATCCAGTTGTGCGACGACGCCACATCAGCGAGCAGCGCGAGCAGCCCCACCGTCGCGTGTGCGTGGCCACCTCCGCCAACGCCACCACCACCGCCACCTGGTGCTGGCTGTCGACGGTGCACCTTCGCGCGCCGGTGCGCCAACCCAACCACCGCTCCGAGCGTCCCGACGGTGGCCATCGCTGCGACGGCGAGCGCAAGCAGCGGCGTGCTCAGCATGCTCGCTGCTAACCTGCGAGGAAAAGGCCCTGTCACCGCCGCCACCCATTCCGGCGTGGCAGCAGACGTCGCGGAACGTTTGGCGAGGGCGCGCGCACCGCTCGGGCAGGGTGGTTGCGCCACCCCTGCACCCGCACCGAGTCGCCTGGAGGCCGCGAGACGCGCGTTCGGGCAGCCGCCCTTCACGGCGAGCGATGCCACCGAGTCGCCCGCCTCCATCGCCTCCGCCTCCGCGGTCTGCGCCGCTTCCGTCTCTGTCGCTGTGAGGCCCTCGACAAAGTTGGCCAGCCAGCCAGCCAGCGTGCCCGTGCCCTCGCCCGCGTCCGTGACTGCGCCTGCGCCTGCACGGCCGTCTGCTTCCGCCTCCGACTCCCGCGCGCTGCCCTGCTGCTGCTCACTGAGCGCGCGACGGCGTCCGCCGCCCGTGCACGCGCACAGCCGCGTGCCGAGCGCGGCCTCCTCCCGCGGAGCCGCCTCGCACAGCGACGTTGGTGCGTCGGGGGACGTATTGCACTCTGCCGGCGTGCTGTACCAGCAGTAAGCGTCGGCGAGGCGGGACGCGCTCGGCCCGTCGCACGAGAGCAGCAGCGGCTCCCTGCAGAGCTGCTGCGAGCGTACACCACCGGCGTCGTCGAAGGCGTCGGCGCCTCCCTGCTGCACGGCGGAGAGCGCTTCCTCGTCACACGTGGCGTCGTCCGCGCGCGCGGCGCACGCCTCCGCGCACGTGAGTCCGTCGGCCGCACGGATCCATGCAGTCGAACCCTCTGCGGAGGGAGCCGACGCCTCGGTGAGCGTCAGGTCGCCGCCCGCGCTGCCCGCGCTGGGCACGCCGCCACCACCGCCGAGCCAGTAAAAGGCACCCGCATTGGTGTCGCCCTGCTTGACGAGCGCGCGGAACGTGAGCGTGCCGGTGCCCGCAGCCGGCGCGCGGAAGACGAAGCGCTCCAGGTACGACTTGGGCGACGCACTGGCGTGCATGACGGCTTTGGCGGCGCAGCCCGGGTCAGGCGGCAGCCAAAAGCGAGCGGGCACCTCGATGGGAACCTCCCAGTCGCCCATCTTGGTCTCGGTCGCGTCGCCCTCTTGCACTGCGTACAGTAGGAGCCCGATGTACTTTGAAGACTCGAGGCTCGTGTTGGTCATGCCTCGGTCCTGCCAGCCCACGATCTGCTTCTGCGTCACCGCAATGATGAGTGGCACCAGCTGGCCTGGAACGTAGCTGGTGGAGCCATCCTCTGTGGCCAGCACGTATACATCTGATCTTGTTGGTGGAGCGACGAGGTGCATGCCATCTGGGCAGTGGAACGTGCCGCTTGCATCGGGTATCGTGCACAGGGACAGGGCGTCGCACGTCTGGAGGATCGGTGAGCCGTCGTCAGTCTCGCCGGAACCACCGCCGCCGCTGAAGGCTGTCGCCCGGGAAAGGGCAATCAGGAGCCAGCGGCTCGTCATCAGTACGCCGCACGCGTGAGGGCCTATTAGAGTGAAGGCCTATTGCGTTGCCGGTTGCCGCGCACACTCTAGCTGGCCGCGTGCATATTATGTTTTGCATACAACCTCGAACCCGATGGCGCCAGTAGCGACGGGAGCCAAGCGCAGGCTCGAAGAGCTCGCTGAGTTGGCGGCGGCGGCGGCGTCGAAGCTCGAGGAGTCGTCGTCCGCGTCCGCGTCCGCGTCGACGGCGATGGTCGCTTCGACTGCCGTTGCCGAGGAGGCGCTGCGGCAGGCGGAGGCAGAGGGCCTGACGCTGCTGCGGTCTGCGAGCAGCACCGGCTACCAAGGTGTGACCTTCGACAGCAACGGCAAGGCCAGGCCCTACCAGGCGAGGGCGCGGCGCGGTGGCAAGTCCGTGTCCCTCGGCTACCTCGCGACGGCGGAGGAGGCGGCGCTGTGCTATGCGCGCTCGCCAGAGGGGCAGGAGGCAGCGGCAGCACTGGCACCGCCGATGACGGCAGATGAGGCGCTGCGGCAGGCGGAGGCGGAGGGCCTGACGCTACTGCAGTCTGAGAGCGGCAGCTCGGGCTACAAGGGCGTGGCCTTCAACAGCCGCGGCAAGGCCAAGCCCTACAGGGCGCTGGTGTGGCGTCGCGGCCAGCAGGTCTTCCTCGGCTGCTACGCGACGGCGGAGGAGGCGGCGCTGTGCGTCGCGCGGACGCCAGAGGGGCGAAAGGCTGCAGCAGCGCCGCTGGAGCTACCACCGATGACGGCAGAGGAGGCGCTGCGACAGGCAGAGGCCGAGGGGCTGACGCTGCCTCGATCTGAGGCCAGCAACACGGGCTACAGGTGCGTGACCTGGAAGCACGGTGAGAAATCCTCCAGGTCCAGGCCCTACCTGGCGCGAGTGTGGCGTGACGGCAAGGAGGTGACCATCGGCTGCTTCGCGACGGCCGAGGAGGCGGCGCTGTGCTATGCACAGACGCCAGAGGGGCGGGAGGCAGCAGCAGCGCCGCCGGAGCCAACGCCGCTGACGGCGGAGGAGGCGTTGCGGCAGGCGGAGGCGGAGGGACTCACGCTGGAGCGGTCTGAGACCAGCATCACTGGCTACAAGGGCGTGTACAACACCAACAAGATCAACCACAGCTCGTCCAAGCCCTACTGCGCGAGGGTGGCGCGTGGCAGCAAGACGGTGCACCTCGGCCAGTTCGTGACGGCCGAGGAGGCGGCGCTCGTCGTGGCGCGCACCCCCGAGGGGCAGGCGTCAGCAGCGCCGCCAGAGCCATCGATGACGGCGGAGGAGGCGCTGCACCTGGCGGAGGCGGAGGGGCTGACGCTGCATCGGTCGGAGAAGAGCTCCACCGGCTTCAAGGGCGTGACCAGCAGCGGCAGCAAGAACAAGCCCTACAAAGCGGAGAGGACGCACGGCAGCCGGCTCAGTCTTGGCTGGTTCGTGACGGCCGAAGAGGCGGCGCTCGAACTCGCGCGCGACTCCGCGGCGCCGCCGGGGGCCAAGCGCAGGTTCGAAGATAGATCGCGGCGGCCAGACGGTGTCCCTCGGAAACGGCCGAGGGCGAGGAGGCGATAGGTCAAAGAGCCATGTGCCCAGGCAGCGTTGTTCAGCTGTTGCCATGAAAACAACGCGCACGCGCGGTTTTCATTCATCATAAAGGTATCGCAATTCAACAAAAGACTCAAACCGTCAGACTGGCTAGACTCATCGCACACCAAAGATTGTTACTGATACGATAGTGATGATACAGGCAATTTCACATGTGTGGCGCATCTCACCCGTTGGCCGTTGGCGCTCGTAGAGCGAGCCAAGAATACGATTGTACAATAGAACTTGAGGGTTGCTCCATGTGTTGATCATGCGATCTTGTCGACGAGCTTCTGCTGCAGCTGCTCGAGGGTCTGGTTGGCGTTGGTGAAGACGCTGAGCGGCACGACGCAGCCAAAGGCCTTGTTGAAGGCGGTGCGCAGCTGCACGAGGTCGAGCGAGTCGAGCCCGAGCTCGACGAGCGGCGAGCCGGCGTCCCACACGCTCATGCGGCCGCGCAGGAAGGTCTCGACGCGCTCGACCACCGCGGCCGCGCCGCCGCTCGGCGCGTCGTCGCCCGGCGCGCCGCCGCCCGACTGCGCGGCGGCCGCTGCGGCCGCGTCGGCCGCGTCGCCGGCGGCCGCCTCCTCGGGCGGCGCGGGCGGCGCGGGCGGCAGCCGGTGCATGAAGTCCTGCAGCAGCGGGTGGGCGGGCCACGGCGTGCGCCACCACTCATAGTCGGCGACCGCGAACTGCAGGCCGTTGGCGTGGAGCGCGGCGGCGGCGTCGATGCCGTCGTCGGAGCTGCCGGCGCCGCTGACGGGCGGCAGCTGCTGCAGCCGGCGCAGCGCCTCGGCGATGCACGAGACGGCGGCGGCCGAGGCCATCGGCAGCTCGCCCGACTGCAGCGAGAGCTGGTGGGCCTTGGTGCCCTCGCGCGCCATGCCCACCTCGCCCCACGGCCCAAAGTTGAGCGTGAGGTACTTTGTCGGCGCCGACGACGTCGGCGACGAGGCGCCGTCGGCGTGCGCGCCGCCAAACGTCGCGAGGTTGTCGAGCAGCGCGTTGGCGGCGCAGTAGTTGGACTGGCCGGCGTAGCCGAGGAGCGACGACGTCGACGACGCCGCCATCACCCACGCGGGCGTCGCGCCCTGCGCCGTGCAGTGCTCGAGCAGCGGCAGCAGCCCCGCCTTGGGCGCCACGACCTTCCTGAGGCGCTGCGCGTCCATGTTGGAGATCAGCCCGTCGTCGAGCACGCCGGCGAGGTGGAAGATGCCCGTGACGCGGCGCAGCTGCCGCAGCTCGGCGCACGCGCCAATCGAGTCGGCGCTCGAGAGGTCGACGGCGATCGAGCGCACGCCCTCCGCCGCGAGCGCGGCCGGCGTGCCGGCGGCGCCGCGGCGCGACAGCAGCAGCAGCTGCTGCGGCGGCACGCGCTGCTCGTGCAGCAGCCACGTGACGAGCGCCGAGCCCATGCCGCCCGAGCCGCCCGTGATCAGGTAGACGCCCGCCGGGTCGACGGCCGGCTTGGATGCCGGCGGCGGCCGCTTCTGCGGCGCGAGGCGCGGCGCGAGCGGCGCGTCGGGGCTCGCGGCGTCCATGAACAGGTCGACCTCCGTGGCGTGCGTCGCCGCGGCGGTCGCGAGCCAGCGCAGCCAGCCCTGCACGACGCCGTCGAGGGCGGCGAGGCCGCGGCCGACCGATCGGCGGCCGCCACTGCGGCTGCCGCCGCCCCTCGTCGCGGCGCGCAGCAGGTCGGTGCCGTCGGCGAGGAAGAGCCGCTGCACGAAGAGCTCGGGGTACTCGAGCGGCACCGCCTTCGAGGCGCCCGCCGCGTACGCGCCGCCCGTCGACGACGCGCACAGCAGCACGAGCCGCCCCGCGCCGCCCGCCGTCGTGAGCGCCTGCACGAGCTCGAGCAGCCGCCACGCCTGCGCCTGCTGCGCGTGCTGCGCGTCGAGCTCGGGCAGGTAGACGACCAGCCCCGCCGCCGATCGCAGCGCCTCGAGCTCGGCCGCGCCCACCGCCGGCGGCGCCGCGTCGGAGACGACGATGTGGTGCAGCCGCGCCGGCAGCTCGGGGGTCGACGGCGGCGGCGCCTTGCTCAGCGCGATCAGGTCGTCGGCGCCCTCGACGTCGTCCGCCGAGGCTGCGGCGGCGGCGGCGGCGGCGGCGGCGGCGGCGGGGCTCTCGAGCGGCGACCACCGCACGGCGTAGAGCTCCGACGACGGCAGCAGCTCGCTCACGAGCTTGCTCAGCAGCTCGGGCGCGCGGTTCTGCAGGATGTCGTGGCCGCCCTTGAGCGTGTGCGTCGTGAAGGCCGCCTGCGTGAGCGGCCGCCACGCGTCGACGCACTCGGGCGGGAAGGCGACGTCCTCGTGGCCGCAGCACACGTGCATCGCGCAGCGCAGCGGCGGCGCCACCTTGAGCGGCTTGAGCGGCGGCGAGTCGCCGTTGGCCGCGGCGGCGGTGGCGGCGGCGGCGGTAGCGCTGTCGCTCGCGCGCTGCAGCAGCGACGACCAGAGCGTCGCGACGCGCCGCTCGGCGCGCGCGTCGGCGCGGAGGTCGGCGAGCAGCAGCGGCTGCAGATAGTCCCTCCACGCGTCCGTCTGCTTGACCTCCTCCGACGCGAGAAGGTACTTGTCGAGGTCGTCGCCCTCGGCGGCGACAAAGGTGCCCGGCGCCATCCGCCCCGCCACATGGAGCAGCTGCGGCGGCGCGCCGAGCTGCGTCAGGTGGAGCGCGAGCTCGGCCGCGAGCATGCCGCCCATGCTCCACCCCACCAGCACCAGCGCGCCGCCCGCCGCGTCGTCGCGCAGCGTGCGCGCCAGCACCGCCATCATCTCGGCCTCGGCCGCCTCGGCCGCCGCGATCGCCGCGTCGTCGGGCTCCGCCGCCGCCGCCTCGTCGTCGCCGGTGGCGGTGGCGGGCAGCTCGCCGGGCCACGCGTCGTCGGCGAGCTCGCCCTTGCCGGGCATCTCGATGCCGACGACCTCGAGCCACTCGGGCGCGCCGCGCGCCATCTCGGCGAAGGCCGCCGTCGAGCCGCCCGCGTACGCGAGGCAGTAGGCCGTCGCCCACCGCTTCTCCTCGTCGGCGGGGCGGATGCGCACCAGCGTCGGCGCCACCGGCTTGGGCGGCGGCGGCGCGGCCGCCGCGTCGAGCGCCGCCTGCGCCGCGTCGAGCTCGGCCTGCGTCGGCGCCACGTACATCGACGCCTTCGGGTTGACCCAGTGCACCGTCGGCTCGAACGAGTACGTCGGCAGCGGGCACTTGACGAGGCGCTCGCCCTCGTGGTAGGCGCCCCACAGCGCGTCGTCGAGGCCGCGCGCGTGCGCCTCCCACAGCGCGCCGAGCGCCTGTCCGAAGGCGTCGGCGTCGGCGGCGCCGCCCGCCCAGTCCTGCTTGGGCGCGCGCAGCGTCGTGACCTGGTCGAGCTCGTCGGCGCCCGGCGCGGCGCACTCGGCGAGCAGCGGCGCCAGCGCGTTGCCCGAGCCGACCTCGACGACCGTCGCCGGCGCCTTGGTCGCGAGCATGTCCATGTTCTCGGTCCAGCGCACGCCGCTCGCGACGTGCGCCGCCCAGTAGTCGGCGTCGAGCGCCGTCGCCTCGTCCATCCAGCCGCCCGTGCCGTTGCAGCAGAGCGGCACCGACGGCTTGCGCAGCGCAAACGTGCGCAGCGTGACGGCGAGCGCCTTCTGCGCCCCCGCCATCATCGGCGTGTGGTAGGCGCGCGGCATCGGCAGCCGGCGGCACTTCTTGCCCGCGGCCTTGATCGCCCTCTCCGCCGCCGCCACCGCCGCGGGGGAGCCGGCGAGCACCTGCCGCTTGGCGGCGTTGCTCACGGCGAGCCACAGCCCCGCCTCGCCCGCCGCCTCCGCCTCGGCGCCGTGCGTCGCCGCGAGCTGCTCCGCCTCGTCGCGGCCGCACACGACGGCGAGCATCGCGCCCTCGGCCGCCGCCTCCGACAGCAGCGCGCGCTCGCCGATGAGCCGCAGCGCGTCGGCCTCGTCGAAGACGCCCGCGAGCGTCGCCGCGACGAACTCGCCGATCGAGTGGCCCGCCATCGCCACCGGCGCCACGCCGAGCTCGAGCAGCGTCTTGCCGAGCGCCAGCTCCGTCACGAAGATCGCCGGCTGCGTCACCGTCGGCGCGTTGAAGCCGGCGGCGTAGCCCGGCTCCGCCTCCCTCTCCGGCGTCGGGTAGATCCACTCGCGCAGGTCGAAGCCGAGCAGCGGCTGCAGCGTCGCGCACATCCGGTCGACGTGCGCCCGGAAGCGCGGCTCCGTCGTGTACAGGCCCTCGCCCATGTGCGCGCACTGCGAGCCCTGCCCCGGGAAGATCAGCACGACCTTGGCCGGCTTGACCGGCTTGCCCGCCGACGTCGACGGCTGCAGCGCCGCCGCCGCCTCGCGCAGCTTGGCCGCGCCGTCGGCGGCGTCGGTCGACGCGACGACGAGGCGGTGCGCGTACTGCTCGCGCCCGACGTGCAGCGTGTGCGCGACGCGCGCCAGCGGCACGCGCGCGTTCGCCTCGTCGTCGAGCCACGCCGCGAGCTCGGCGGCGGCGCGCTTGAGCGCGGCGGGCGTCTTGGCCGAGAGCGCGAGCAGCTGGTGGCTGCGCGGGTGCGCCGCGTAGACGCCGTCGGCCGGGGCGTCGTCGGGCGCCTCCTCGAGCACCATGTGCACGTTGGTGCCGCCGATGCCGAAGGACGAGACGCCGGCGCGGCGCGGCCCGGCGTAGCCCGAGCCCGCGAGCGGCTCGCGCCTCCACGGCCGCGCGCCGCCCTCGTGCACGTAGAAGGGCGTGCCGTCGAGCACGACCTTGGTGTTGAGCTTGGCGTAGTGCGCCGTCGGCACCAGCGTGCGCCGGTCGAGGCACATGGCCAGCTTGATCAGCCCGGCGACGCCCGCCGCCGCGTTGGCGTGGCCGATGTTGCCCTTGTGCGAGCCGATCGCGCAGTAGGCGCCCGCGCCCGGCGGCGCGGCGCCCGCCGCCTTGTGCGCCTCGGACAGCGCGCGCAGCTCGATGCCGTCGCCGATGAGCGTGCCGGTGGCGTGGCACTCGACGTACGAGAGCGTGTCGGCCGTGACGCCCGCCATCTTGAAGGCGGCGGCGATGGCGGCGCGCTGCCCCGCGATGCCGGGCGCCGCGTAGCCCGCCTTGCGCGCGCCGTCGTTGGACATGCCGAAGCCGAGGATCGACGCGAGGACGTTGTCGCCGTCGCGGCGCGCGTCGGCGAGCCGCTTCATCACGACGGCGCCGACGGCGTCGCCGAAGACGGTGCCGTTGGCGTCGGCGTCGAAGGGGCGCACCTTGCCGTCGGTCGAGTTGACGAGGCCCTCCTCGTACAGGTAGCCGTTGCCCGGGAAGGTCAGCGCCGCGCCGCCCGCGACCGACATGTCGGCCTGGTCGGTGATCAGCGCCTGCGCCGCCTGCGCCACCGCCGAGAGCGCCGACGAGCACGCCGAGTTGACCGAGAGCGACGGCCCGAGCACGTCGAGCGCGTACGAGACGCGCGTCGCGATGTAGTCCTTCTCGTTGCCCACCTCGCCGAGGAAGATCTCGCCCGGCGCGAGCGAGTCGAGGAGCGGCTTGCACTGCAGGTGGTGCACGAGGTAGCCGTCGATGCCCGCCGACGCGAAGACGGCGGTGCGCGCCGGCGTGCCCGAGCGCGGCGCGTAGCCGGCGTGCTCGAGCGCGCCCCACGCCGTCTGCAGGAAGAGGCGGTGCTGCGGGTCCATCAGCTGCGCCTCGTTGGGCGTGATCGAGAAGAAGGACGCGTCGAAGTGCTGCGCGCCGCTGAGCATGTACGCCGCCGGCACGAAGTTGGGGTGGTCGCGTACCGCGGCCGGCACGCCCTTGGCGGCGAGCGCGGCGGGCGAGAAGAGCGTCTGCGCGTCCTGCCCCGAGGCCAGCAGGTCCCAGAAGCCATCCACGTCGTCGGCGCCCGGGAAGCGCCCCGCGACGCCGACGATCGCCAGCTTGTTGGAGGCGGCGGCGGCGGCGGCGCCCGCGGCGAGGCTCGCGGCGTCGGGCGCGAGCTGCTTGGGCACGTCGACGACGGGCGGCAGCAGCAGCCGCGCGAGGTCGCGCACCGTCGGCGCGTCGAAGAGGTCCAACACCGTGAGCGACCTGCCGAGCGACGCCGAGACGGCGGCGACCAGCTTCGACGCGGCGAGCGAGTGGCCGCCGATGTCGAAGAAGTTGTCCGTCGGCGAGACGTCCTCGCGCTCGAGCACCTCGGCCCACACCTCGGCGAGCAGCGGCTCGAGCGCGGCGGCCGTCGGCGGCAGCTCCTTGGCCGCCGACGAGCGGCGCGCCGCCGCCGCCTCGATCTCGGCCGACGAGCGGCGCGACGCGAGCGCCTCGGGCGGCGCAAACTTGGGCAAGCTCTTGCGGTCGAGCTTCTTGGCCTCGCCGCCGCCAGCAACCGCCAGCTCGCGCGTGAGCGTCCAGTGCTGCGGCGCCGCGTGGTGCGGCAGCTCCTTGCGCGCCGCCTCGCGCAGGGACGCGAGCCACCCCTTGAGGTCGGAGCTCGCCTGCGCCTCGGCGGCCTCGGTCGGCAGCACGTGCGCCACCAGCGCCGTCGGCTGCTTGGTCTCCTCGTCGAGCAGCGGCACGACGGCGGCGCGCGCCACGCCGGGCAGCGCGAGGACGGTCGCCTCGACGTAGCCGAGCCCCACCTTGAAGCCGCGGATCTTGACCGTCGAGTCGAGCCGCCCGAGGACCTGCAGCTGGCCGTCGGCCATCAGCCGCGCGCGGTCGCCCGTGCGGTACATCGACATCGACACGGCGTCCTCGTCGTCGTCGTCGGCGGCGGCGCGGCCGAGCAGCGCGCGCAGCGGCGGCGGCACCGGCAGCAGCCGCTCGGCGGTGAGCTGCGGCGCGCCGAGGTAGCCCGAGAAGAGCATCGGCGACGTCACGAAGAGCTCGCCCTGCGCGCCGCGCGCCACCGGCGCGAGCGTCGCCGGGTCGAGGATCGCGAGCGCCGCCGACGGCAGCACGTGGCCGGCGGGCGCGAACCGCTCGCTCGGCGGCTGCGGCGCGAGCGGCGCGAGCGTCACGTCGGAGCCCTCCCACGACGAGTAGTCGTTGACGAGCGCCACGTGCGGCAGCGCGGCGGCGGCGCGCGCCACGAGCGCCGCCGGCACCACCTCGCCGCAGCACAGCCACGCGCGCAGCTTGGGCAGCAGCGGCGCCGGCTTGCTGCCCGCGGCGGCCGCGGCGCCGTCGGCCGAGGTGGTGGGCGCGGGCGCGGTGTCGAGGAGGGTCGCGAGGAGCGACGGCGTCGTGAGGAGGCGCGTGACGGCGTGCTCGTCCAAAAAGGCGAGCAGCCGCGTCGTGTCGACGATGACGCCGTCGGGGATGGCGACGACGCTCTTGCCAAAGCAGAGCGCGCGGAACGCCTCCCACACGAACATGACGTTGGACGCCTCCACCTCCGTCGCCTCCTCCTCCTCGCCGTAGCCGAGGCCAAAGGAGGCCATCGCCGCCTCGCGCGCGCCGACCGACGTCGCGAAGGCGCCGTACGGGCACAGGATGCACTTGGGCTTGCCAGTCGTGCCCGAGGTCATCGTGAGGCACGCCGTGTCCGTCGGCTGCGGCCGCGCCCAGCCCTCGGCCGGCGCGGCGGCGCACTTGGCGGCGGCGTCGCGCCACGCCGCGGCGTCCTTGACGTCGAGGGCGGACGCCGAGACGGCGGCGGCCGTGAGCGCGGCGGTGACCTTGCCGCACGTCGCGGCCGAGACGAGCGCCGCCACGGGCTGCGTGTCCTCGAGAAGCTCCTGCAGCATCTGCGGCCCAAAGTGCGTCTCGAGCGGGAAGAAGGCCGCGCCCGCAAAGCCGCACGCGAGCTGCGCGACGACGTACTCGGCGCAGTGGTCGACGCACGAGGCGACCACCTTGCCCGGGCCGGCGCCGTGCGCCACCAGCCACGCCGCCATCAGCTGCGCCTCCTCGACCAGCTGCGCGTAGCTGCGCGGCGCCTCGCCCAGCAGCGCCGGCGCGTCGGGCGTGCGCGCCGCCCACTCGGCGACGAGCTCGTGCACGTACTTGGTGGCGGCCGGCAGCGCGGCGCCCACGAGCACCGACGGCGGCGCCGCCGCGAGCGCGTCGGCGCAGCGCGCGCCGACCGACGCCACCAGCTGCGCCCGCGCGTCGGCGTCGTGGAGGTAGAAGTGGCCGCCCGCCAGCAGCGTCGGCTTGGCGGCCGCCGCGCCGTCGACGCAGCACTCGGACCAGCGGCCGAGCGAGGCGGTCGCGACGCTGCGGTCGACGCAACCGCCGTAGGTGTGGATCGCGATCGGCAGCGGCGCGTCGACCGTGCAGCGCAGCGTCGCGTTGGGGCCGAGCGCCGCCTCGCGCATCGACAGGTCGGTGCGCACGGGCTGGAGCAGCTGGTTGAGCAGCTTCTTGTCGGCGTCGTCGTTGGAGGCGCGCAGCTCGAGCAGCTCGGCCGGTGCGAAATTGAAGCGCTGCAGCCCCTCGAGCAGCGCCTGCGCGGCCGGGACGCCGAAAGTGTGTGAGTGCTCCCCTTTCAGTTGGGCAGTTAATCGCGGCGAGTGGACTGGGGGGGCTGTGGGAGTGGCGCACCTCGTCGGGGAGCGCGGAGAGCGTCGCCTCGGCGGCGGGGAGGCCGTCGGCCGGCGCGCCGTGCGCCGAGGCGGCGAGCATGAGCGGGAGCGGCTGCTCGCGCGAGCGCAGGATGTGGGCCACCTCGAGCGCCACGAGGCTCCCGAAGGAGTGGCCGAAGAAGGCGAATGGGCCGGCCGGGAGCGCGTGCAGCGCGTCGGCGATAGCGTTGGCGTAGGCCGTCAGGGACTCGAAGGCCGGCTCGGCGGCGCGCGCGCCACGGGCCGGAGGGTGCACGACCCACAGCTCGATCGAGTCGGGGAGCGCCGCCGACCACGGCTGGAAGGTGGACGCGCTGCCGCCCGCATGCGGGAAGCAGACGAGGCGGAGCTGGGCAGAGGCCTCGCGGTCCTCGGCGCAGCGAATAAGGGGCGACATGTCGAAGATTAGCTCGTGTGCCCCGTGCTTTCGAAGGGATCGTCAGCTGACGGAAGCGCCGATGCACCCGGCGCCTAAAATCCTGTGTGGGTGACTGCCTTTCCAAAGGCAAAAGTAAGATAGGTAGGACGCTCCTCCATCGGGCAAAGTGATGTGCGTCGTCAATGCTCGAGTTCTACGCGTGCGACGACTCCAACCCGTCTAGCCGATGGTCAATGTACGCTCCTGGGTGGTCGAGCACGTACGAGCGCAGCGGCTGGGCGCTGGCTTGGCTCGCTCGCTGGTGCCTCGGCGGGTTGGTCAGTCCGACGTCGATGGCCATCACGCCCATCAGGAGCAGCCTGCCGATCAGCTCGGCAAGCGTCGTGGCGGGGCGCACGAGAGTCAGGTGCGCGCCGCCGTACGCCATGCCGCCGCCCGGCGCAAGCGCCTCGGCGCTCGCATTGAACGGGTGCGACTGCGCAAAAAACAAGTTGGGCGATCGAATGCAGTCCTCGGCGAAGCGGCTGCCCCAGCAGCCGACTCGTAGTGCGTGCCAGCCGCGGCCGACGGCATCGTCGAGCCGCCGCAGCACGCACGGCAGCGCCTGCAGGAAGCCCGGTGCGAGCCCCGCGTCGTCCTCCATGACGAGGCACGCGTCCGGACGCGGTGCCGCCTCGAGGCATCGCCGATAGCAGGAGAGATGTGAGAGCCAATTGCCAATGGCAAAGCCGCGCTGCCTCCGCGGCGTGTGCTGACGCAGCTTGGGCGGCTCCATTGCAAAGACCTCAGACGCATTCCATCGCGACCACGGTGCGTTCAGTTCGCACGGCTGGCCAGCTTTGGAGCACGTGGGCGCGATAGCCTCAAACCGCTCCGAGCGCTGCACAACAACATTGGCGCCAACGCCACCGACGCGAGACAGTGCTCGGGCCAGCGTGTCAGCTGCATGCGCTGCTCGCTGAGTGTGGCCTCGCATGTTGATCCAGAATATGGCGAGCTGCAGCGGAGGTCGCTGCCAGGCGCAGTGCGGTGCGAGACGGAGAGTGACATCGGTGCTATGCACGCCCGTCAGCGGGCTGTGCTGCGTGAGGTCGCAGGCTTGCATGGCCAGCACTGTGTGATGCACAAAACTCGCAAACATCTGAAAGCGAGCGCTCCAGAGACACAACGCCTGCCCGAGAGCGACACACGTCCTGACCAGATCGACCACCCGCAGCAACACACACTATGCAGAGCTCGCTGTACCCGACGTTTGAGTCCGAGGAGGAGCAGATTATGCGGCTGTCCCGTGAGACGGCAGCCGCAGACGCGGAGAGGGCGCGAGCATCCTCGACCGACGGCATGGTGGATGGTCTCGCTCACATGTTCCCCGAGATTGACAGGGAAGTCCTGACTATTCTTCTCGCATCACACGACGGCCAGGCCGAGCGCGTGGTCGAAGAGCTGACGATGTCCGGCGCACCGCCTATGCAGCGTGTCGGCGAGAGCGACGACGCGCTGGCGCTGGAGCAGCTACAAGAGGAGCAGGAGCTTGCTGAGGCGGTGCGGCTGTCGACCGTGGACCGCTATGTCTCGCGTGTCGCACGTGTACGAGCGGCAAACGAGGCCAAGCGCGAGCACCGTCTGGCCACGATGGGGCTGGTGCCTCCAGTGGAGCGCGAGGTGTCTGCTGGCCGCCCGATCGAGCCAGTGTAGCTATGTGAGTTGCTTGTATCATGTTGAATTAGATCACGTGTGTGGCCTCGGCTCACGCAACAGCCTCGACGCCCTCCTCCTTCGGTTTCCCGAGCATATAGGACTGCACGAAGTTGGGGCTCATCATGGTCGAGAGCCGCGCCGTGTCCTCGTAGATGAGCTTGGACCACTGGTCGGCCGCAGAGACGAACTTGTGCGTCGAGGCGCGGCACTGGTCGACGAAGAAGTTGGCGAAGTACTGCGCGACCGCGACGGCGGCGCGGCTGTGCGGGATGTGCTGGTGCAGCGCGCCGCTCGTGGCGTTCTGGCCCCACTCGAAGACGTTCTTCTCGGGGTGGAACTGCGTGCCGAAGATCGCGAGCGACGCGTCGCTCGACTCGACCACCGAGATGAACTCGCGCCCCTTGCGGTCCATGTTGGTGGCGACGACGCTGAAGAACTGCTTGAGCGCCGGCGTCGCGGCATAGGTGGCGGGCGTCACGCCCATGCTGTGCGAGTTGAAGGTGACCGGCAGCGTGCGCAGCGCATCGAGCACGGACAGCTTCGTCGGCGAGCGCAGCGCCCACACGTCGTCAGCGTCGGCCAGCAGGCGGCTGTCGAGCGTCGGCCTGCTGGACGTCAGGTTGAGCTTGAGCGGCAGGTCCTCCGAGTCGAAGCCGCTGTGCAGCACCGAGTCGTCCTGCGCGGCCATCTGCATGAGCCACTCGAAGCCGTCGCACGTGCCCCAGATCGGGAAGGTGTCGCCCGTCTTGGCCGCGGCGACCGCGCGGTTGAAGAACCGCTGCGAGGCGCCGTTCCGCTCGGCGTCGCCGCCGATGAGGAGCAGGCCGTTGACCTGCTCGAAGAGGCCGTCGACCTCGGCATCGGTCGCCTCGTACGACACCGGCACGACGCGCCCGCCAGCCAGCTCGACCCACTTGACGTACGACGCGGGAAGATAGTCGGCGGCGCGCTTGCCGGGCCCGGCAGTCGGCGTCTCGCTCATCGGCTGGCTCATGACCGCAATGACGGGCTGGCCGACCGCGAGAGCGTCGTGGCCGGCGGCCGCGAGCGCCGCAGGCAGGACGGAGGCCAGAGCGAGCATCTCTGTCGAGAGAGAGAGAGGGCGACGGGGTGGCCGGCGAGGGGGCTGCGTCCCTGGTGCGCAGCTTTCGCAGCTAGGCGCTCGGCGATACCGACAGCACGGGATTACATATTTATGAATGTAGAACTCGGATGAGCGGCGACGAGGGGCGAAGCCCCGCGGGCGGAGCTCCGCGGGCGTGGCGATTGGGCGCGTGCGAGTGCTGCGGGCGTGACCGCGCCGTTTTTCTGCGTCGGACGGGCCCGGTCCCGCGCGGAGCGGCGTCGAAAAGCTGGACGGTGGCTTTAGCGGACTATGTGTCGTGACGCGTGGCGGCGAAGCTGCCTTTTTGGTGAGGGGCCCGCCGAGCGGCATCTCGTCGGAGAGCGCATGAGCAGCCTCGCGACGCTCGTGGCGGCGCAGAGAGTTGAGGGTTCGCCTGGAGTCATCGCTTAGACGTGACGTTGCGTAGCCGGTACAGTCCGTGGTAATAAAGCCTAAGCCCAAGCTAAGGCGGCGCTGGAGTACCTTGGTGCCTTTTTGGCTGCCTTGTTTGGCTGCGGCACACTGGTCCATGTTATTGCTCGTGGCCTTTCTGGCCGACGCGCCCGCCCTGACGGTCCGATCGCCTCCCGAGCAGGAGGCTGCGATCGTACCCCGTGACCCGCGGCCGCCCTCGACTCTAGTCTCTGGGCGTGCCGTCGCTGAGACGGTCAGCAATTCGTCCGCTGCCAGGGGCGAAGACTTGACACTCGTCGTGGACCACAAGACGCTGAACATGACAGATGATTGCGTGAATGAGACGGCAAAAGTCGCGAAGAGGGGCGCCGCGCATGGAACGGGAGCGCATGCCGTTCCGCGCTCGGCCTCGGCCTCGAGCGGGAGTGCAATACGGAGGCTCCCTCTGTCGCAGTATACGGAGGCTCCCTCTGGCGGAGATAAAGCAGGAGAGGAGGTTGCCAAAGGCAAAGAAGTCGGAGGCTCGCCAGATGCGGAGACGATGGAAGGTATGAGCGCGAGCTTCTCGGCCGTCTCCTCGGCCACCATGGCGACCCAGAAGCCCAACCTGATCTTCGCGATGGCTGACCAGCTCCGCTGGGACGCTGTCGGCTACGCCAACCCCGAGTTCAGCGGCAAGAGCGTGCAGACGCCAAGCCTCGACAGGATCGCGTCCGAGGGGCTCTCGGTGGAGTTTTCCTGGTCGTCGACGCCCACCTGCACGCCCGCCCGCGCGGGGCTGCTCACCGGCCGTCGGCCGTGGGGCCACGGCATGCTGGGCTACGGCGAGGTCGCGCCCTTCTACCCGCAGGGCTCCTTCCCCTCCATCCTGGCCGCCGCGGGCTACCAGACGATGGCCATCGGCAAGGACCACTTTGGCTGGAACGCGACGACCGACGCGGGCATCAACCACGGCTACGAGAAGACGGCGCTATACGACGGCCTCGGTGCCTGGGACAAGAACTCCCCGCACGGCTGGAACGGCGAGTTCGACGACTACGACAAGTGGTTCCAAGAGGAGATGCCGGGCAAGGACCCGCAGGCGACGCTCGACTCGCCGAGCGACTCCGCGTGGAACGGCTGGCACGGCGGCGCGTACGTCTACGACGAGAAGTACCACCCCACCGCGTGGGTCGGCGCGAGGGCCGAGGCATTCCTCCGCGCCAAGCCCACGAGCGCCGACAAGCGGCCGTTTTTGCTCAAGGTGAGCTTCCACCGGCCGCACAGCCCGTACGACCCGCCGCAGCGGCTGCTCGACAAGGTCAAGGCCGACGAGCTGCCGCCGATGGCGCGGTGCGAGCCGAGTGTCGACGGCGTCGCGTGGTGCCTCCGCTTCCGCGGCAACGCCAGCCTCGGCGACCCGACGGGCTGCGGTGACTCGCGCGAGATGTGGTGCGGCGAGGCGCTGCCCACGTCGGACGGCGTGCTCGGCCGCCGCGCCTACCTCGCGTCGGTCGCGTTCGTCGACGAGCAGGTGGGGCGGATCCACGCCGCGCTCAACGAGACTGGCCTGCTGCGCACCACCTTCTTGCTCTGGACGGCCGACCACGGCGACGGGCAGGGCGACATGTACCACTGGCGCAAGGGCTACCCATACGAGTTCTCGGCGCACGTGCCGATGCTGCTGCGCTGGCCCGAGGAGTGGGCGGCGCAGCAGCCGGCCTCGGCGCGCGTCGCGCTCGCGCGCGGCGCCGTGCTGCGACCGCCGCTCGTCACCGAGCTGCGCGACGTCTTCCACACGCTCCTCGACGCGGCGGGCGTCGCCTCCAACGCGAGCCTCGTGCCGGCCGCCGGCTCGTCGTCGCGCCGCGCCTTCGACGCCACCGACGGCAAGTCGATGCTCTGTTTGCTGCGCGACCCGAGCGGCGCCACGTGCGACTACGCGCCCAACCCGGGCCCGTGGCGCACGTGGCTCGACCTCGAGCACTCGACGTGCTACAACAACTCCAACCACTGGTCGGCCCTCACCGACGGCGCCACCAAGTACGTCTTCAAGGCGTGGGACGGCGTTGAGCAGCTCTTCGACCTGAGGGACGACCCCAAGGAGACCGTCGACCGCGCGCCCGACCCGATGCACGCTGCGACGCTCGCCAAGTGGAGGGCGCGGATGGTCGCGCAGTTCGAGGCCGAGCAGCGCGGCGACGGCTGGGTCAAGGGCGGCAAGCTCGTCGTGCGGCCCACGGGCCTCACCTATGGGCCGAATTATCCCGGTCCCACGCCGATCGTAGAGCATGTCGTGTAGAGGTCGTGGAGGAGGCGTGAGAAAGGTGCAAGTAGAGCGGGTGTGGTGAAATAGCCGAATTGTGCGTGATGCCTTTGGTGCCTTTGGTGGCGTTTCTTATGGATCTTTAGGAATTCCCCTCCGGGTGCGGAGCATAGCTCAAGCCGCCTCGTTTGATGCCACGTGGTTCGACCCCCCGGAGTGCACGGATCGTCCACGGTGCTCGCAAATAGTCCTCGCGGGAGCGTCCCACGCCTTCTTCGCCGCCCACGACCTCGCCGCCCTCCACATGGCACGCACCAAGCAGACGGCCCGCAAGTCCACAGGTGGCAAGGCCCCGCGTCGCCAGCTGGCAACCACTGCGTCGCGCGAGCTCCGCACCTTTCTGACGTCGCAGCAGTCTGTCGGCACGTCGGTCGCCGCGAGCCGGGACGGCCGCACGCGGCAGTCCTTCCTCAACCACGAGAATGTGCTGAGCTCGTTCGCGTACACCACGAAGCCGACCGACGAAAAATTTGAGGCGCAGCTGGGCCTCTCGGTCGTGGCCAACCCGCAGACGGGCCTCGACGAGCACTGGCTCGGCGTGCAGTTCGCCTCCAAGTACGACGGCGAGGGCATGGCCCGGCACGGTCGCGCACCGATCAGCCTGATGATGGTGCTCGACATCTCGGGCAGCATGTCCATGCGCCTCGATGGTGACAGCGAGGCCGAGGGCGCGCCGCCCATGTCGAAGCTCGACGTCGCCAAGCGGTGCGTCGAGGAGATCCTTGGGCAGCTGACGCCCGCCGACGTCGTCGGCGTGATGCTCTTCAACCACAGCACCACGATGCTGCACGCGCCGGCCAAGTGCACGGGCGCGACGCGCGACGCCATCGTGCGCAAGCTGCAGGGCGTCAAGCCGGGTGGCGGCACGTGCCTGCGCGAGGGCTTCGAGGCGGGCATGGCGGCGCTCGAGGGCGCGCCCGGCGTCGCCGCGACGCCGCTGCGGCGCACCTACTTCCTGACCGACATGCTCTCGTCGCAGGCCGACGAGGCGGCCGTGCTCGACCAGGCGGCGCGCCGCGCCGCGCACGCGTCGCTGCCGCTGCACACGACGGTGGTGGGCGTCGGCGTCGACCTGAGCGTCGGCACCGTCGAGCGGCTCTCGGCGACGCCCGGCTGCAAGTACTCGTCGGTCTTCGCCGCGGCCGAGTTCGGCTCGCGCGTCGCCGCCGAGTTTGCGCACGACGTGAGCCCGATCGGCTTCGGCATCCGCCTCACTCTCGGCGGCGGCTGGGCGATCGAGCGCGCGTGCGGCAGCGCCGAGCTCAACGGCCTCGCGCCCGGCGCCACCGCCATCGAGATCTCCTCCGAGTTTGCGACGCAGCTCGACGCGCACGGCGAGGTGGCCGGCGGCATCATCCTGCTCCAGCTGCGCGCGCCGCCCGCCGCCGCGCCCGCCGCCTCCGCGCGCCAGTCGGGGCGCTCGCTGCGGTCCGCGGGCCAGCAGCCGGCGAGCAACGGCGCGGTGGTGCCCTGCACCGTTCAGTGGCACGACGTCGGTGGCGCGCACCAGTGCGAGCTGGGCGCGGCGCTGCCGGCGGCGGCGGCGGCGGCGGCGGCGGCGTCGGCGGCGGGTTCCTCGTCGGCGGCGCGCGTGGGGACGCACAGCAGCGTGGCGATGCGCAAGGCGCTCGCGCTGACGCGCTTCGTCGACCTGCAGCGCGAGTTCTGCGACCACGAGGACGAGACCGACCTCGAGGGGCGGCTGCGGCGCCTGCACGAGTGCCGCGCCTTCCGCGCGTCGTGGCTCGACGAGATGGGCGCGTGCGGCGACGAGACGCTGCACGAGGACGGCTCCAACGCCTCCTTCTTGCAGACGCTCGACCAGATCATCGCCTTCGAGGACCGCGAGACCAAGGCGCAGCGCGCGCGCGAGACACCCACGACCGAGCCGCGCCGCAGCAAGCGCGCTCAGCCGGCTGCCGGCCCGAGTGCCTCCCCCGCCACCAAGCGCCGCGCGTCCGCGACGTCGGAGCCGCCGGAGTTCCTCTGCCCCATCCTGAGGGAGGTGATGAAGGACCCCGTCGTCACCGCCGACGGCCAGACGTACGAGCGCGGCGCCATCGAGCAGTGGCTTCGCGACCACAACACCGCGCCCCTCACCGGCCAGGCCCTCGCCCACAAGCACCTCACGCCCAACGTTCTACTCCGCGGCATGATCCGTGCGCACATGCATGCCTAGGCTGGCAACAGAGGATGGTCCACCCGCGGGGCCTTGGGATTTGCTCGTCGATTCTCTCGCTTCTCGCTTCGTCCTTGAGCTCGGTCCCTGAACTGAGTCTCCGGAACTGAGTCCAATGGTTTGCATGGTGGTTTGCCGCCTGGGCGCCCTTGCCGTTTTTCGCGTGTGCCGCGCGCCAGTGTGTGAGGGAGTAAGAGCCTCTTTTTGAAGAATCTTTAGATTACTTTAGATCTCAGCTTTGCCTAAGCCGCCGGTCAGGAGGGCCCACGCGGGGATACACTGATCCCGAGCCAGCCGGCCTCACTTAGCATATTAAGTGGTTCATCCCCTCCCAGCCGTGATTGCAAAATCTTCGGCCGTCAGCCCCACCAACTCGAACGTCGGCGTCATCGTCGCCTCGTGCGTCGACCCGACTGCTAATATGCAGTCCGAGGCTCTCCTCTGCGAGAGGATGGCGCGAGCGGAGCTCGCCAGCAAAGAGCCGCCTCCGCTTGTGCTCATACTCTGCGGCCCATGCGGCGTGGGCAAGAGCAGCACCGCCAACCTGCTGCTCGGCCGGAAGTTCTGTGCCACACAGCGTTCGGCTGGAGCTGTGACGTCCGAGTGCCGCAGGGAGAGGTCGGCGGACGTCGGAGGGCGGGAGGTGCACGTGGTGGACACGCCTGGCCTTTCCGACCCCGAGGTCTCCGACGCTGTGGTGCTGACCGAAATCGTGCGAGGCGTGGCCGACGCGGCGGATGCCCATCCGAATGCCGAGTTTGCGGTGCTGCTCGTGATGAGCCTCGCCGGCCGAGTGGACGACGCAGTGGTGGAATCATTCAAGGCGCTCAAGGGTGCTGTCTTCGGCGTCGGAATGTACGGCCAGAGCGCTGTCATATGGACGCACGGCGACCTTCTGGCCGCGCCTCAGCCCGCAGAGTTCACCGAGCCCGCCTCCACGGGCCTCCTTGCGTTTTGCGGAGAGTGCGGGCAGAAGGGCGGTGGGGCCAAATTTTGCACGGGGTGCGGCACTTCGCTGACGCTCTGCGCACGGACACCATTGCCAGCGGCGCCTCCCGAACCTGCCTCGTCGCCAGCCGCACCGCTCGACGCCTACTTGGCGAGCGCGGGCGATGAGGTGCGCGCCTTCCTCTCTCGTGTGCGCGGCGCATCGGTGATGCTGAGCAACCCAGAGCACGCATTCGAGCAGGCACGCCTCGACCCGTCGCATCTCGCGCGAGTCGTGGAGAGCGCGGCCGCGGTGGCGGGGCCGGCGGCCCACCTAGCACCGCCGAAACGACGCGGGAAGACGGCACGCAGGGAGCGACAGCTGGACCTCGCGAAAAGGGGCCTCGTTGGACGCGCCGTGGAGGCTCCGGTGGATGGGAGCGCCGTGAGGGGAGCAGGAGTGCCCGGCATCGTTGGCATGATTTATCGGTGGCTGTACGAGGATGTCACCCCGGTTGACCGCAGTGCGTGAATATAAATTGAAGTGCTGTGAAGTTGTGCTAGTTACTTTAGATTACTTTAGATCTTTGCCGTTGGTGTCGGTGGTTCATCCCCTAGCGCAGCACGCCGTCTGCGCGCGCCTGCTACGCCGCGTTCTTTCTACCGCTTGCCGCGGCATGCTAATGCGCCTTCGAGCAAAGCGAATGCGCCTTCCTCTCACGGCATACGTGATGCTCCTGATGGCGGCGCCCGCATCTTCAGCCGGTACATGTCCCGTCACTTCGTGCCGCGCCGCGCAAGACATCGTCATCGCTGTCGAAGCCTCCGAGTCGGTGGCGCCGATCACAGCGGATGTCGATCAGGTCCTCCGATACCTCGTCCAAAACCTCACGTCCGACGCCAACACGCGAGTCGGGCTGGTCTCGTTCGCTGGGCTGGAGAACGCGTGCGATCCATACTCCAACTGCGCCACCTTGGAGGCGGCGCTCACGAGCGACGTGGACGTCCTGCTGGCGAGCATCTCGGGGCGCACGCCCTCGCAGGACAGGCGGTGCACCTCGTGCGGCATCGAGATGGCCAACGAGACGCTGGTAGCGAACGACGGGCGGGTCGACACCGTCCTGGTCCTGATGAACGACTACCAGATCATCGCGGGCACCGGCTCGAAGGCGATCAACCGAGCGACGTCGATGGCTGACCGTGGCGTGAGCCTCTCGACGGTCGGCTTCCTCGACGGCTTCGACCAGAGCAACGCCGGGAACTACGAACTCTTCTACAACCAGACCTTCCAGGTCGGCGCCAGCGGCAGCGCTCAGATGGTGCAGCAGATCTCGCTGCTCGACGTCGACGCACTCGTCGACGCGCTCGTCGCCTGCGTGCCGTGCCCACCGTCCGCTCCGCCGCCGTTGCCGCCGCCGCCCACGCCCTCGCCGCCGCCGCCCTCGCCGCCGCCGCCAGCGCCACCGCCCCCTCCGCCCCCACCCCCGCCCCCGCC
>Ga0209713_10000241_pt1 | contig 30869 bp, 29 predicted proteins | sample ArcOceMetagenome_3_FD_187444 | JGI IMG/M metagenome (GOLD analysis project Ga0209713, IMG submission 187444) | Marine eukaryotic phytoplankton communities from Arctic Ocean - Arctic Ocean- Svalbard ARC20M Metagenome (SPAdes) (version 2) | ecosystem: Environmental > Aquatic > Marine > Oceanic...
CCTGTCCTCGGTTAATTTATCGTGTCCAGATAATATATTATCTAATATTGATTTTTTTTCCATTATTATATTAATGAGAAAATAAACTTTAATAAGGATACATATTTACTTGAATTATAATTTACTGTATATTTAAATATAATTGTATTAAAATATTTTTTTTTTAAATATACAATAAAATAAGCAATAAATGTATTACAAATTAAAATGTTAAAATAATATATGTTTCGTAAAAAACATTTATATTTATTATAAATCTGTTTCTTTACATTACTTCGAATAATATATTATGGCAATAAATATAAAACTAAAAAAAACTTTAATCCATGAAATAAATAGTAACTTAGATATGACTGGTAAAATAGTATTATATATCATCTTGATTGGATACCGAAACTATTCATAAAAAATATAATATATTTCCCATATATTTACAATCCAGATGAAAAATATAATTTTCCTAAAACTCAAGATATAATTATTTAAACATAAAATTTTATTGAATATATCGTCAAAAGATAATTATAATACTTTGTAATCTACAACATGTAATCGTTGTATATTTAATAAATTTTGAAAAAACTTATATTATAATTAATTATTTTCCCATTAATCTTAGACTACTTGCTTGGACTGATGCTTGACACCTTACATATATTCTGAAATTATAATCTTTACCGATTGCTTCTATTTCATCTAATGTCAGTTCTCTATTAAAATACATTATCTTTTCCATATTTCCGTCAAATCCTACCGGACTATTAAAATTAATTGGACTGTTATTAGTTTTAATCATTCCATTAAAAACACAAGTTCTTATTAATAATCCATTAATATAAATTGTTAAAATATTACTACTTATAGTAATTATTAAATTAAATTGAGTATTAATTGGTATGTCTTTAATATCACAATATTCTAATTGTAAAGTATTAGTTTTTTTACCATAAGTTGTAAATACAATTCTTAAATTATTCACTTTATCGCCAAAATAAATACCTGGGCATTGTTCAGAATAACTACACCAATTAGATAAATCGGTTATACCTGTGTTACCTTTGCGGAATATATTTTTCCATTTATTGCGAAACTCTTGTGTATACCACTGGTTTATAAATAAGTTCATACTATATGTAAATACCCCACCTTCGCCGACTTCATTTAATCTGGGATTATTATCTATTCGGTTCTTATTCGATGAATCGTCGCGACTATACCCTAAGTTGAAATTAGTTTCTATACCATTTTCATAATATATTGCTAAATAATCGGTAGGTTTCGTTTTTTCAGTAATAAAATAAACTATAAAACCAAATATAAATATAAATATTATAGTTAAGGTTAATATTTTATTAAATAAAGATAGTTCACTTATTTTTTTAATTCCATTATTCGATGATTCTTTAATTCTATTACCCATTTTTTTAAAACCTTCTGTCATTGATTGCATCTGATTTGAGTATTTTACTAAATTATCTTCTAAATTTGTTCGATTAGTAATAAAATTTTGATTTTTTAAATATGGTGCTGCTGAACTATTTTGACTCATTATATTTAAAGTTAGATTTTATTTAAATTATTTTCTCTTTTATTGTTTCAAAACCGTGACAATTTCTACATAAAGCTGTAAGATTATCAGCGTCATTTGTACCACCTTTATATAACGGAATAATATGATGTACTTCATATGAAGCATCTAATATATTTTTACATTTAGAACATTTCCATTGTTGTTTTGAAGCAGCGTATTTTTTTTTTGTTTCACTTACAGATCTTTTTACAATAATATTTTGATTACTATTATGTAAATTATTTTGATTCATATTTTGATTCATATTTTGATTCATATTTTGATTCATATTTTGATTACTATTATGTAAATTATCATTTTGATTACTATTATGTAAATTATCATTTTTATTACTATTATGTAAATTATTATTTTGATTACTATTATGTAAATTATCATTTTTATTACTATTATGTAAATTATTATTTTGATTCATATTTTGATTCATATTTTGATTCATATTTTGATTCATATTTTGATTATTATTATGTAAATTATTTTGATTACCATTTTCTAAAAAATCATTCAGTACTTTATAACCTATATCCGAAATATCGGTTTTATTGAAAGGATTTAAAACATTAATTAGTATATTTGGATTATTTTTATAAGTATATAATCCAATTAATACTGCTATTATAATTATTATACTATTTGAAAATTTCATAAATCTTTTAAAAAAATTAATTATTTTACTTTTAAAAAAAAATTCATTTATTAAAAATAAAAAAAATATTAATAATAAAAATAAGTATTTTCTATTCATATTTATATTACTATATTAAATATAATTATTAATAAAAAGTATTATAATGTTGTAAATTAAATTAATATTAATTAATTAATTTACATTAAATGATAATTTATCAATTTTATACCCTATAACATATTTAAATAAAGAATATAAATATTGAGGTAAAAATATGAATGGATAATTAATAGTAAATGCGTTATATGTGAGGGCAAGAGTATCTTCTAAATTTTCAACACAATGCCATATATTTTGAGGTATAAATATACTATCCCCTTCGTTCAGAATATATTCATCTATTACAACCTTTTTATAATTTGGAAATTTTGCGTAATCTGGATTCATAAAATCTACTTCCGAATATTGACAATATACATGGTTTTCATTTGATTTTTCATACATATTGTTTTTTGAATTAGACGCAATTAATACTCGTTTTACACCTTCCACTACATACAAATAACTTAAATCATTATAATCCTTATGCCAACCTGTAGTTGTCCCTTTACCACCACACCATGTGGATAAACTATTATTTAATAAATTTTTAACAGGGTATTTATATTTAAATTTATCTAATAATTTTTTTTTTATATTTAATTCATACAAAAAATCATTTATATCATCTTCGGATTTTAAATACCATTTATCTGTCATATTATTTAAATATTTATTTAAATTTATTTTAACGATTTCTGATTTATTAAGTATATGTGTATCTACACTTTTCGATTTAATAATAAATACATTTTGATTTTTTCCGAAATTTTTAAGTTTTTCTAAGCTTATAATATTCTTGATTTTATTATGAAAATGTATATCTATTATTTTAAATTCAATGTTATTTGAATTATATTTGATGTAATATATTATATATATTAATATAATTATAACAATAATTATTAATATCATTAATATATAATAATATGTTTAATATAAAAAACTTTACTTTCATAATTTTTTTAATTCTGACAATATATATTTTATTAAAAAGTGTAGATATTTACGAAGGATATAAAAATTTTATAGAAGAGGTAGTAAAAAGAGGATATCAAAAAGCAAGACTTTTTGGTTATCCAACTGCGAATATACGAAATTCAATAAATTTACCTTGTGGTGTATATCAAGGAATTACAAATTATAATAAACCGGTAACAATATATAGCAATAACTCAGATGAATTGGAATGCCATATTCATAAATTTAATAAAAATATCTATGATAAAAAATTAATTATAAATGATATTAAACCTATTGAAAATACTGGTTATAGTAATAATCATTTATGTGGATTAGCGAAAGTTTTTATCAATTAATAAAATTATTTAGTGAATCATTAATTTACTCACTCGGTTTTTCATTTAATTCAAGTAAATAATGTTCATATGCTTTGATTAATAATGAAACTGACTTTTTATAATTTTCTTCAGTTTCTACAAATATTTTTCCAATAGATTCTATACTTATTGATTCTAATTCTTTCAATCTATCTTTAGATAAGTTAAAATTAATCGAGTAATTCATTTTTGAATCTTGTATAGTTTGAACAACTAATTCCAATACTACTTTTAATAATATATTACATTGTTCTGAATATGATTTATACATATCCTGAAGAGATACTCGAAATTCGGTAAAAGATTTGCTATCCATAATTTCTTTAGTTAATTTTAATTTTTTCTTTCGATAATTTAATGATTTATCTTTTAATAATTTTGTACATTTCGATAAATAATTATCATCATAATTTATAACTATATTAAATTGTTTTTCATAAAATTTATTAATATTATTAATTACACATTTTTTATCATTATTATCATCGCATTTAATTTTCAACACATTACTATATACCTCTTCTATACTATTACCATAATTATATCTACTTGGTTTGAATAAACTATTATGATCATTATCATTAATATTAGTATCATTAATATTAGTACTATTAATATGGTTGTTAATGTCAACATTATCTGTATTAATTTTTTTTCTAAATATTGTAAATAAATTTTTTCTAGTTGTATTATTATTTGAATCATTTTTCCAATTTTTTAAAATATTTTTTATATTTTTCTTTGATTTTTTCTTTTTCTTTGATTTTTTCTTTTTCTTTGATTTTTTCTTTTTATATAAATTAGTTAATAAATTTAATTTTTCCATTTGATATAATTTTAATAAATTACCTTTCCTTCCTGATTTGTTATGTTTAAATAATTTTTTAAAATTTTTTTTCTCTCTCTTTTTACTTTGGTGCGATGGAGTAATTTTATTATCATTTTTACAATCTTCATTTAGATAATTATTTGGTTTATTCAATATATTATCATCATCTAATAGATTATTATTATCATCATCTAATAGATTATTATTATCATCATCTAATAGATTATTATTATCATCATCTAATAGATTATTATTATCATCATCTAATAGATTATTATTATCATCATTTAATAGATCATTATTTAAATAACTTCCTCCAGTAAGGTTCATTTTAGATACTCTTCTTATATTTGAATTAAAATTTTCTAATTTATTTCTTTTTTCTTTTACTTCTCCAAGTGGTATTTTTAATTTAATTTTATCATTTAAATTTTTACCAAATCCAAATTCTTCATGAAGACGGAGATATGATAATAAACCAGATGTTTCCTTGAAATTTTTTAACAAATATTCATAATCGCAAATAGATGACTCATTTCTTTTAGGATTATATAAAGTCCTGAATCTTTCATCAAATAATAACTTTTTCCTTTCAGAATATTTTATATCTGGACGCGAAATAGTAAGCGCAATGCATACTAATATATTATATATTTTAGTATAATGATGACCTATTTCATTACATATATTTTCTTTTCTTATAGTATTTGTACTTTCTGATGATATATGTACTTGTTTTCGTTTATTTACAATTAACCCATTTATAATATTACTTTCGTTATTTAATTGCCAATTAGGTAATTTAGATAATTCATCTTTCAATACTATACTTGTATATTTACATATATCCGGGTCCATCATAATTAATAAATCTCTTAAATATTCATTCTCATAATTTGGAACCCATTTACCGTCTTTATCAAAAAACGCATTTAAATATTCATTTAAAGTACCTTTTATTTTTTCAATTTCCGTAGTCATTGATTCATTATTTGAGCCAATATTACCCATTAATAATATATATAATATTAAAACATATTTATTTAATTTAAATAAAATTTATTCTAAGTTAATATTAATAATGATATTATATTTTTTATTTGTAATGATACCATTATTAATAATATTCATACTTAAAAATAATAACGAAATAGAAAAATTTTGGGGTATTTCACCTTATTCCAATAGATGTTTTAAACCATATAATTTTACTTCTCTTAATAATAATTGTGTTAATAAAATTAAAAACAATACACGTTTAGGTAATAATATTAAGAATAATTATAATTGTGGTTTAAACAAATATTGTAAGTGGAGTAATTAATTATTTAAACATTTTTTCATTGTTTTTTCGCATGTTTCTTTCATAAGCAACATCTTCGTCTATTTCACGTTGCAATTGTGAGTGTTTTAAAAGTGTTTTATCGCTTTCTGCTTCCAATTTATTTAATGATGCTTGAAGTCTATCTATTTTTCTTTCTATTATAATAAGTTTATTAGATACATTAATTACTACACTATCACTTTCTTTTAATTTACTTTCTAAATCGCATTCATTTATACAACTTTCTTGAAATTTTTCTATATTTCTTAAATTTTTTTGTATCAAATATAATGTCAATACAACAAATGCAAAAAATATAAATATATTTTTATTATAATTATTTTTCATATAATATATTTTATATTGATATAATTTTTAAAAATTAAATATTTTATTTAAAATATGATTGAAATTATTTCTGGATTTTGGATATCAACTAAAAATCAGTCGAAAAAAAATAATTTAATTGAAAAACAAAATATTAGATTATTTATAGATTGTGATAAAGATTTACAGATTAATACCAGATTTATTACTCAAACACAGTTAACTAATATATTAAAAAATAAGTGTAGGGAAATCTATAATTCTTTAAATAATTATAAATATGTATTAATTTATTGTAATAATTTAACTAACTCCTTACTATTACTCGTAAGTTATTTTATTATATATGGAAGTTTAAATCTTATAGATTCGGTTAAAATTATTCATAATAAAATAAATACTTCATATTTCCCCAGTAAAGAACATTCGGATATTCTAAAATTATTATACAAAAGTATTAATCAATAAATTAAATTTAGTATTATTAATTAAAAATATTCTAATTATATATTAAATTATGTATTATAAAAATGGAAAGGTTCAAATTATTAATACTATTGATAATATAATAGATAATTGTAAAAATATAAGTAATGATTATCAAATAAAACACAATGAAGTTAAAAAACTTTCAAATAATTATAAAAAAGCTATAATATTTATTAAATATTTAATGTATAATTATAGAAATCAAACAAAAGATATATTAAAATCAATAAAAAATACAAAAATTATTCCAAATAAAGATTTAAATAAAATGAAATTATCCCAAAAAAATATTTTAAATAGATTTGTAAAATTAAAGAAAGAATTAAATCAACATAGTATTAATAAAAAATCTTTAAAAAATATTAAAAATAAAAAATCATTTAAAATGCGAAAAAATAAAGAATCATTTAAAATGCGAAAAAATAAAGAATCATTTAAAATGCGAAAAAATAAAAAATTATTAAAAACTAATAAATTATTGGAAATAAATAATCTTAAACAACAATCTATATTTTAAATTTAGTATCTACCCATTTCATAAAAGATTTCAAACATTTTAATTCTTCGTCTGGTAATATTATATATCCGAATTTATATAGAAAAATTTTTGCCATAAATACTGCGGATATTTCATTTGGATGATAATTTTGTTGAATATTACAAAACCGATTATAATAATTAACTATAGAATTTAAATTTTTAGGTTGTTGATTTTTTCTAACATAATAATTTTCTTTTATTTTTTTAACAGGATATGCTAATTTATTTGGATATCTTAGATCAAAATCTAAATCTGGATTTAATTTTGATATAGGTAAAAACCCATTATTATCATCTGTATGATATACCCATTCTGGATTTATAGCATCCGGGTTTGATCGTTTGTATTTAAATTTATTAATAAATTTCAAATTCTTACTTTTTTTAAATGGCCATATTTTAGTATATAAATCTAAAAATATTTCTGGGTTATTTCTTTGCATAATATGGGTTTGTTCATGAATTAATAAACTACCATATTCCGTTAAAAGAATATGATTATTTTTTTTTTCATAATGATTAGTTATATTATTTACATAACTACTTGGAAGTATTATACAATCTTTTCGCGTATGTGGTAAACCACTTTCAATTCTATCATCTATTTTTATAAATTTCCATTTAGTAAATAAAAATTTAGGATAATGTTCTTTAATATTATAAGATATAGTTTGTACTAAACTATTTATTGCTTCCTTCTCCCTATCAAAAAAATCTAAAACGTTTTTACAATAATTTAATTTACATTCATCTATTAAACGCTGTTGAGAATAATGTTTAGTTTTATAATCATCTTCGTCTAAACAATATTTAGATTTCATTTCTTCTTTCGTAAAATCTGAAATATATCTGTCATTATTTTCATCGGTTAATATATCGCAAGCTTCATTATTTTTTATATAAATTATATTAATGTTTTTTATATTATCTACAGAGTTTTTCTTAATATTAAATAATTCTTTAGGTTTCTGTAGTTTTCTGTAATATTTTAAATATATATACCGAATTAATAATACTAAGAAAAGAATTATCAGAAATTTATAAATCATTTAAATTTAATAAAGATTTTTTTATTTACAACGTCTATAAAATATTGAATTATTATTTCTAATTATTTTAACTATATTATTTATCTTTAATCCATAATATTTAGATATTGGGTCATTTCGCAATATACATGGCAATTTATTTTTAGTTATTTTATAATCATCTAATATTTTCTTCTCTTCTTCTGAATTCATTAATATAAATTTAGGTACATTTTCATGTTTAGTAATATTAATAGCCAAATGTTTTATATGAAATATTTGAGAATATTTGGAAGTTGAATCAAAATATTTATTACAAATATCTTGCAATCCATTTATATATTCATAATCATAATCTTCTCCCAGTTTGCGGTTTGTATTTAATAACTCCGGACCAACAGGATCGGTTGTATTCATAATAAATATAATTTCACTATAAATATCTTTATTATCTATTTTATCGAACTCATTGTAAACCGTTTTTAAAAATGTATTTTTTGATATTTTTTTGTTAAGATATTTAATAATAATCTGTTTAGTACCATCATCATTTTGTATATTTAGATCTAATTGATTATTTTCATTTAATAAATCTAATTCACCCGAAGAAAAAATATCATATTTAGTTATATCATACCCCCGGTCTTTTAATAATTCAAAAATAGTTTTTCTTGAATTTAATAATTCCATATATTTATACAAATATATAAAAATATAATTAATAAACTATAAATATAAATATACACTATAAATATACGCTATAAATATACACTATAAATAAATGGTTTAATAAGTTGTTAAATTATTTTTAAAATGATACGAATACTTAAAATTATTTATAGAATATTATAAAATTTAAGTTCAAATATAATGGATGGTAATATTTATCCTATTGATAAATTTAATAAAAAATATAAAATTTTAGAAACTCTTGGTAAATCATATACTGCTTTAATTAAAAAAGTCAAATGTAATAAAACGAATAATATATATGTAGCTAAAATAATTTATAAAAATAAGATAGGTAATTATATTTATAAGGAATATAATATCTTAAAAAATATAAAGCATATAAAATATACACCTATATTATATAATGCTTACGAAGATGATAAATATTTGGTGTTAATTATACAAATGTATATTAAACCAGATTTGGCAGACTATTTATTTAATAATAATGTATTATCTGAAAATAAAGTAAAATTTATTATATTTGGTACATTAAAAATTTTATATAATTTACATAAGAATAATATTATTCATATGGATATTAAACCAGAGAACATGATGTTCGATTACAATAAAAAATTAAATATAATTGATTTCGGTTTATCATCATTTATAAATTCCATTGATTATAAATGTAATGGAACTTTATATTATCTTTCCCCAGAAATAATAATCAAATTATTAAAAGATAAAAATCAAGAAATAGACTATGTTACTGATATTTGGTCATTGGGTATTACTATGTATGTATTATTATTTAAAAAATATCCTTTTTTTTCAAATAATAAGGATGAACTTCTTAATTTAATAATTAACCATCCATTTAATAATAAGAATAATTCTGAATTAAATAAATTATCCCCCAATGCTCAAAATTTTTTATTTAATTGTTTAATTAAAAATTATAAAAACCGCCCTACCGCATATTCCTTACTAAAACATAAATGGTTTATTTAATATATTTTTTATTTTTAAGTATAACTAATATATGTATTGAATAACTAATTTATGTGTTGAATAACTAATTTATGTGTTGAATAACTAATTTATAGTTAGAATTTATCATATTTTATATAAATTATTTTATATTTAATAATACATATAATATTATTATTAATAATAATATTAATAATATTATTATTAATATTATTATTAATATTATAATTAAATTATAAGTTTTATATAAATAATTATTATATGAAAATTTTTTTTACAAATAAAGTTATTAATATTAGTATTATATGTATTTTAGTAGTATTTTTTTTAAATTTTAATTTTAAAAATAAATTATTTGAAAAATACGTTAACTATGAATTTGAACCCAATTATAAAATTATAGAGAGTAATAATTGCGGTAATAATTTAAAATGTACAAAACCGGTATGTATTATACCGAAGAAGAAAAATTTAAGTTTGTTTAATTATTACATGAAAATTAAAAGTATTTTTATATAAATTTAGAATTAAAAAAAATTATAAATATTTGTTATTTATTAGTATAATGGAAAATAACACAAGGGCAAAAATTTTTAAAATAATTTTTATCTTTTTATTAATACTTATTGCATTTTATATAGCATTTAAAGAATTTTCAGGAACTATGGAAAAAACATTTGGTATAAAACAAGGTTTAGGTTTTTCAACCTCTTTAGGAGATGATATAGTTGATGAAACAGGTGGGAAAATGTTTGATTTAAAACAAAAATATAACAATAATGTTTCGGATAATTCTTTCGTAAATGATGCTTCGGAAAGAAGCGATAGAATAATTGATAGGGAAAATTTTGAAAATTTTCAAAATTATAAAGATTATTCATTAGATCATAAAATAGTTAATGATAATAATTGTAGAAATTGTAATCCAAAATGTAGATGGAAATGCACTGAACCCATTGTTAATAAGCAATGTAAACCGAATTGTAAAAAACCCGATTGCTATGTACATTGTTCAGAACCACGTGACGCAGTATGTAATGTCAATTGTAACACACCGAAATGTGATATAAAATGTCCAAAAAAAGCTGGCAATGTTTGTAGCAAAAATCCATGTAAAATATCGTGTAATGAACCAGAATGTAAAGTAAATTGTAGAAAACCTAAACCGAAATGTAACATTGTTTGTGGCGAACCAAATTGTAAATGGGATTGCTTCCGACCAATTGATACCGTAAAACCGAAATGTAAATTAATTTGTGATAATTAAAACAATAATGTTTCTACAAATGGATTGGAACCAGTTATAATTCGAAATTAGAAATTTAATCACAATTTAATCACAATTTAATCACAATTTTTATAAGAATATTATGCATATTTTTAAATAAATTTTAGCATAATTATTTAAGAATAATAAATGAATATAAATAAAATGTCTTTTAAAGTTTTGTCATTTGATGTAGGAATTAAAAATTTAGCGTATAGTATATTAGAATATGATATTGAAACTAAAAATATAAAATTAATAGAATGGAATTTAATTAATTTTTCTACATTCGAAGAAGTTGAATTAAAATGTCAAAATATAATGAAGACTGGGAAATTATGTAATAAAAAATGTAAAAAATATGTATTAGATCCAAATAATAATGAATGTAAAATAGGATATTGTGGAATGCATATAAAAAAAATAAAATGTGATAAAATATTTACTATAAAAAAACTTAATATTAATAAAATACCTATCGCAACATTAATGAATAATTTGGTTATTGCTTTAGATGATATTAACAAAAAAATTATAGATATAGATGAAGTAATAATTGAAAATCAACCAGCATTAAAAAATCCGAAAATGAAAACAATTCAAACAACAATTTACAACTATTTTTTAATAAGAGAATTAATTGATAATAAGAATACCCGGATTAAAAATATAATACAATTTTCAGCATCTAATAAACTTAAAGCGTATAATGGACCAGAAATAAAATCAAAAAAAAAAGATAAATACAATATTAATAAAGAATTGAGTATTGAATATACTAAATATTTACTTAGAAATGAAGAAGAGCATATGATTAAATTTAACGATAATTCAAAAAAAGATGATTTAGCTGATTCGTATCTTCAAGGTTTATATTATATTAAAAAAAAATTCAAACTATTATAATTTTAATCACGTTTCGGTTTGAGGTATTTATATTTATAATTAAATCCATTAAATATAATTAATAAAAATATATAATTTTATTAATAATTGTGTTAATTATGATGTTATAAAAATTGTTAGTAAAAAAAAAATTGAAATTGTTTATTCAGATTTTCATTCTTTTTTAAATAAACATGACACAACTCGCAGAGACAATTTACAATTCTTACCCATCGGCATTTCGACCACCGATAGAATCTCTCCAACTAGTGAATAGTCCAGATTGGGATACACTCAGTGCACAAGTAAGAGTATTCTATACAGGGGATAATATCGAAGTTATTAAAAAACTGGCAACCGAACGAGACTTGGTGAATATAAGTAATCGCCAAAACTTTGATGTAGAAAAAGTCAACCAAATTCTAGGGTGGTCCGAATCTGGGTATACAAGTTACTTCAAGAAAACCCAACAACTTCCACCTCAAATTGGAATTTATTGTCGAACTCCATTGGTTGGTTCAAAACTGAAGATTCATATTATGAATTCAATTGGTTTAGGATTTGATGCAAAATCTCAACCAGACTTTGAATATTTTAGTAAAATTAATTTCGAATGTGTTGTTGATCATTTGGCAAATTCGTTCCAAATGCTTTTCAAGTGTGCTTCCGAATTAAACCTAAAGAAGGTAGCATTGTGTTATTTGGGTGGCGGATGTTTCGCTTCACATTATCCATTTGACTTTCTAAATGATGCGTATCTTCCTGCGTTGAGATTGGCATTATGTAGATTTACTCATGAAAATTTACCAGAATCCGTGTGGATTATGGGAAACGTCGGCAGAATTATTTCATCAAGTATCCACAATCTAGTGGATGAGTTCGGGATTTGTTTTGGAAATTTAGGATTTGTTCCAGAAATATTGACTTCAGAAGATACTTTGTATCAAAACGCGTGGGACCCCCATTCAATGGTAGGTAATGGAAACAAAGGTGACCATTCTCTTGACGGATTTTTTGGAAGAAGTGTTTCAATGCATTTCTTGTGTTGTCCGATTATTAATAATAACCTCCAGTATATTAATTTATGAATAGTATTTAGTTTAATTAGATAGTTTTTAGTTTAATTAGATAGTTTTTAGTTTAATTAGATAGTTTTTCTATTTTTATATTCTTACTAAATTTATTTACAAATAGTATTAATTTAAAGTTATTTGCGAAAGTATTTATTATTAAAAATGATAATTAATTATAATTTTATAAATAATAAATTAATATATGAATTTATATGCGAAAAAGAATTTGGTGATAAAAAAAATTATACAAATATATCTAATAACCGAGAAATATCATTAAATCAAAATCATTGTTATTTTATTATTCCGGAAATATTAAATAATATCCATCCAGATTTAATTGCATTATCTGGGATATTATTAATATATCCATTTGTAGGTAAAAGAGTTATTTTAAATTTTTCAATAAGTAAAAAATTTTATGATTTATTTAATAGATGTAATATTGAGTTAATATGTAATAATGAATTTTGCGAAGAACGAAAAATAAATAATTCTAAAAGTGTACCTAGCATATCTTATAGTAGTGGTATAGATTCAACCGCATCTTTATTATTTCTACCCAAATCTACAATAATAATATTTATGGATAGAATAGCACCAATCGGAGATAAATCAAATTATAATAGAGATAATATATATCATACTTTAGATAATTTTATTTCAATTGGTTATACAACAGTTTTAGTTAAATCAGATATGGAATTTATTAGAAAACCAATTGGATTTCCTACTGATATTGCTTGTGGTATACCAAATATATTACTTGCCGATTTATATAATATAGATAGTATCGCTTACGGATATTGTAACCATCATGCTGAATTTTTAGAGAATGGAAAGAAAATCGATTACATATGTACAGGCGATTTGCAACTAAAAGTTAATAAAAAAAAAAAAAATAATTTAAATAATTATTATTTTTGGAAAGAATTATTTGAAAGTGTTTCCTTAAATTTAAACTTTAATACTATGGGTATAACTGAAATTTTTACACTAATTTTGATTGATAAATCGCCATTAACTGGTATAATATCGTGTATGCGTGGGAAAACTATAGGTAAACAATGCATGAAATGTTTTAAATGTTTTAAAGCCGAGGCTGTTAGAATTGTGTCAAATAAAAAAAATTTAAATAATTCAGACTTTGAATATTTATTAAATATTATAAAAGAAGAAATAGAAAAACCAAGATATAATAAAAATTTAAATACTATTATGGATATTAAAAAAATAGAGGCAATATTATTATTTATTACTTACTTTCATATAGGAAACCATCCAATAGCAAATATTCTTAGAAAATATTATGAACCATATTTAAAAAAATTTAAAAATCTAAATAAATTCAATGAATATGCACTAGAATTTAGTTATAAAAAATATAAAAATATTATCATAAATAATATGAATCAATTAGATTCAATCATAAATAATTTTAATAATCATAAATAATTTTAATAATCATAAATAAATGTAAAATAATTATATATATTAATTATAATGTACAGTATATATTTTATTATAATAATTTTATTTTTTACTTTGGTATACTATAAAAATTTAAATAATATTCTTATAGATGATAATTTATCTAAAGGATTAGTAAATAATTTAACTTTTTTAAAATATATTCATCCGAATTTTATATCATTAATTAGTATAATCTTGAATTATTTTATACATATATATTTGAATAATTCTTCTCCTTATTTAAATATATATATATTTGGTATTATATTATTCATAAGATGGTTGTCTGATTGTTTAGATGGTGCAATTGCAAGAAAATATAATAAAACTTCCAGGTTTGGTCATTCACTGGATACATTGGGAGATATATTATTATTATTTATATTTATGTATTTTATATTGAATAAACTATTTCATATACCAATTATCCCATCATTTATTATTATTTCAAATATAATGTTGCTATCCAATATTGACACGAATTTTATTGATGACCACGATAAAATAAAAAATAGAGAAAATTCTAAAAATTATTTTAAAAAAATCTTAGGATTTGTAATTAATAATACTTATTTAATATTTATATTTTATATTTTACTCTCTATTGACCTCATATAATTATAGGGTGGGTTTTAAAAATAATTAATAGTTTTTAATTATTTAAAAAATATTTTTTTATTTGTAGATATTATAGATACAATGATTGAACCTTTTTCGAATTATTATCTCAAACAAAATGGTGGTATAACAAAATCAAAAAAGAGTAAAATAGGTAAAAAAATATCAATAGAATTTAAAAAATGTAAAAAAAAAAATTCTAAATGTAAATTAAAAGATATTATTCAAAAAAATATATAATTTGAAATTAAATAAGTATTTTTAACAAAATATAAAAATTAAATAAAAAAATTGAAGATAATAATTTATTTGAAACATTAGAATTAAATGAAGAAATAAAGTTTTCAAAATTATTACAATTATCAAATGAAGAAAAATGATTAGAATTATATAATTTAATATATCATAATACTGTACCCATTGGAACTATTGGTGAAATCATTCATATTAGACATGGATATAGAAATACGCCTAATGGAATTAGATATGATTTCACAACAGAAATTTAAACAAGTATTTTGTAATTCAAATATTTTTGAAATAAGTGTGCTTTCTTAAATATATTAATAAATATAAAAATAATATATATTTAACTAACGATGAGATGTCATATTCATTTGATAATTATAAAATATTAAAATATAGAGTTAAAAAAATTAATCAAAACAAACGCGAGGTAATGTGGGACTTGACCGCGCAGTTGCGGATAATAGATAATATCATCATATATAAAAAATGGTTTTCCCTTCTTTTTAATATTTTTGTTTGTATTCGGTTGCCTCATCATCATCATCATCTCACGACAGCCTATGTTATATTTTCATTTATTTATAATGATTGTTTCCTGTTTGTTATATATATAATTAATTTATAAGAGAATATGAGACAATTATTTTTTTTTTAATTTTGATACTAAAATATGATATAATAAATTTATATCTATTGCTACATATACCATATCATTTATTATAGAGCGAGAGCCCAAAAGGCACATTATAGATATATATATATCTAAACCATTATATTATAAACAGAAATATTACTTTGTAATATAGAGTAAGATTTGATGATTATCCGGAAATGGTAAATCATCAACTAAATAATTTATTTAAAACTAATAAAATTTTAAAGATTAATGATAAAATCTATAATTTAGATGAATAATTTATTATAAATATTTTTAATAATATTAAGATTCTTAATATTATTATTTTTTAAATTATTTAAAAGTTAATTAATTATTAATTATAAATGGATATCGAAGAAGTTTACAATAATTTTTCTACAATAGTTCAGAATCATAATCAAGAAATTATTCAATTATATACACAAGAAAGAAAGAGAATTGGTAATGGATGTTTATTTATTGATACAACCCCTGTAAAAGATAACAAGATTAATATGACATATATTCCTATGAATAAAATACCAGATAAGATAAAAAACGACCTATCAGAAAAATATAGTGCAAACCCAAAAGAAAGTATTATATATTTTTATATTTTTGATATTGACAACTCTTTATTATATGAATTGGATTTAGATAATTGTAATTAATAATATTTAAAGATTTATTAATGAAATATTTATTAATGAATAATTCTGAAAACCAACTTAATAGTGAAAATACTAAAAATAATGAATACGTTTTAGAAAATTATTCGGAATTTGATGATATGGGTATTAAAGAACAACTTTTGCGAGGTATATATGCGTATGGTTTTGAAAAACCTAGTAGTATTCAGCAAAAAGCAATAAAACCAATAATGGATAAAAAGGATGTTATTGGTCAAGCACAATCTGGTACTGGTAAAACTGGGACTTTTTCAATAGCAATGCTACATAATACGAATGAAACTATAAATGAAATACAATCTATAGTTCTTTCCCCTACAAGAGAATTATCTAACCAAATATATAAAATTATTTGTCAACTAAGTCAATATATGAATATTAAAATTATGAAAGCAATCGGTGGCACAAGTTTAAATTCAAATATGGATGAATTTAAGAATATACCACATGTGATTGTAGGAACTCCTGGAAGAATTATTGATATATTTACTAGAAAATCTGATGTTAAATTAAATACTATAAAATTAATAATTATAGATGAATCGGATGAAATGTTATCGAGAGGATTTAAAGACCAAATTGCTGAAATTTTCAATATTATAAATACTACTCCACAGGTTGCTATATTCAGTGCTACACTTAATGATGAAATATTGGATATTACTCAATATTTTATGAATAATCCAATTAAAATATTAGTTAAGAATGACGAATTAACATTAGAAGGTATACGCCAATATTATGTAAATGTCACGAAAGAAGATTGGAAATTTGATACATTGTGTGATATTTATGAAACTATCTCCACATCACAATCTATCATTTATTGTAATTCTAAGAAGAAAGTAGAATGGTTAACAAATCAACTTAAGACTAAAGATTTTACAGTAAATGCAATACACGGTGAAATGGAGCAAGACGAAAGAACAAAAATTATGGAAGATTTTGTATTGGGACACGCGAGAATTCTTATTACTACTAATCTCTTGGCCCGAGGCATTGATGTACAACAAGTTTCTGTTGTAATTAACTATGATATACCTCACCAATTAGATAATTATATTCATAGAATTGGAAGAAGTGGACGTTTTGGAAGAAAAGGTTTAGCCATCAATTTTATAACATATAAAGATACCAGACATATCCGAGATATTGAAAGTTTTTATTCTACACAAATCGAAGAATTACCAACAAACTTCGCTGAATATATGTAATTTTTTTGTTATGTAAATATAATGGAAGAAATAATTGAAATTAATATTAAAGGCAAACATAATGTTAATGCTTTTAATAAATTAAAAAATAAAAAATCTAAAAGAATATCAAATAATGATTTATCTGAAAAGGATAAAGAAGTATTATTTAATTATAATAATTTTTTAGTTTTTTTAGGGAAATTATATTTAAATGATAATGTATTTGAATATAAAAAATATATTTTATCTGAATTTAAAAAGAAAATTTATGGATATAAGGCACAAGACATAAAAAAAAAAAGAGAAATTACAAATGATTTTATTACAATGGATAATTTAATTGAAAAACTTCTTTTATCTAAATTAAAATGTTATTATTGTAAAAAAAATGTTAAATTATTATTTGATGATGTTAGAGATAATGAACAATGGACACTCGACCGTATAAATAACGATATATGTCATACAAATGAAAATACTGTCATTTGCGACCTTCGTTGTAATATTCAAAGAAGGTTAAAAGATGATAAACAATTTTTAAATGATAAACAATTAAAAATTACTTTAATTGAATAATTAATTAAGTTTTTACATTTAAATACTTTTTTAACGCAAATTCATGTAATGCTTGTTGTGTGATAAAGAGTTTTGCTGTGTTGATGGAATGCCATCAGTGTTGGTTTGCTTGTTGTGGGGAGAAGAATTTTCCTGAATATTGTTTTTTTCATTTTTTTTTGATGTAGTATTCTTTTTATCTTCTTGCGTAGAACTATTTAAAAATTTTTTCTTTATTTTTAATTCATTCTCTTTTTTCTTTAATCTATTCTCCGATTGTTTTCTTTCTATTTTCTTTATTGTTGCTACATTTGTCTTTTGACTTTCTACTTTTTCAACTTCAATTAAGTTTAGTTGAGTTTGTTTTAAACGATCTTGATAATGCTGTTTTCTTTCTTTTTCCTTTTCTACATTATTTTTTGCTTTTATCGTAGATTCTATTGCTAATTTCTTTTTATGCTCTATTTTAACTTTATCTTTTTCCATTTTTTTTGATATAACTTTAATTTGTGCATTATCCATTAATATTCTATTTTTCTCTTCCTCAATCTTTATTAATATTTTTTTTATTTTGGAATTTTCTCTCACACACGCCTCCAGATAATTTAAACTTTTTCTAACTCGCTCTTTTAATAATTGGGTTTTGGTTTTTAATTTTAATTTTTTTTTTTTATCTTGTTTTTCATTATATTCATCTAGAATATTTTCAATTAATTTTAGCATATTATAAAATGCTCTGTCTGAATCATTTTTTAATATATAAAGTTCTTCTATTTTTATAAATTTGTTGTCGTTATCACTATAATTATTCTCTATCATTATTTCAAATTCATTATAATACTCCTCAAAATCCTTTATATTCCTAGAATCTAATTTAATTTCTCCAGAAAAAATTTTTTCAATTAAATTATAATCTACCATTTATTAGTATTTAATAATATTTAAATATTTATTGAAATATTTTTTTTGAAAATAAACTAATTATTTATCTACCCCCGTATTGTGAATAACTCGTACTATATTCAATTGAATTATATATACCATATCTCTCTATTAAATCCTTTAATTCTTTATCAGCTTTTAATTCTATAAATTTTTTGAAAAATATTATAATCCCCATAACTTTAAAATAATCATACTTGGAATATTGTCTTAATTGTTTATAAAATTCTTTAATACCATAATTATTTTCACCATTTTCGAAATATCCTTCATTAATCAAATCTGAATTTAAAAGTATTTTATAACATATTATATAATATGGTGCACAATTTAAAAAATTTTTTATATTTTGTTCAATCTCTTGTTTATCTAAATCTTTATTAAAAAGTGCTTCCTTTATATATTTATCAAAACCTTTTTCATATATATTTTTCTTTACTTCTTTACATTTTATTTTTTCATCTGTATTTTTTAAATCTCGAACTAGTTCCAATATTTCTTTAAATTCTTTTTCTAAACTACTTCCACCTTGTTGTTGAATTAAATCTGTTATAAAAAAAAGATCATTATATTCATCCAACTTATTAAAATCTATATTTTTAGAATTTCTATATTTATCTATAAGATATTCTCTGAGTAATGTTTTTGGATCTATCTGATAATGAACTGAATCCTGCGATTTTCTAGTTAATTCTTTATTAATAAATTTTTTTTTTATCATATCTTGATAATTTTTAGGATAATTTTCAAATAAATTATCTTGATTTATATATTTGTATAAACTTTGTTTCAATTTTTCATCTTTTAATATATCTGATATTATGGTGCCAGACATATCCTTAATTTCTTGAATATACAACTTAGTATGACCAACAACATCTTTTATTTCAGCATCAGGTTCAAATATTTTATCTATTTCTGCCTCTACTTTATCTGCCGCTACTTTATCTGCCTCTACTTTATCTGCCGCTGCTTTATCTGCAGTTGCTTTATCTGCTACTTTATCTGCCGCTACTTTATCTGCCTCTACTTTATCTGCCGCTGCTTTATCTGCAGTTGCTTTATCTGCTACTTTATCTGCCTCTACTTTATCTGCCACTGCTTTATCTACCGCTGCTTTATCTGCCGCTGCTTTATCTGCCACTGCTTTATCTACCGCTGCTTTATCTGCCGCTGCTTTATCTGCCGCTGCTTTATCTAATTTATTATTTATTTCCATTTCACGTTTTATAGATTCTTCAATTATACGTTCAGATTTTTCTTGTGATGTTTCTGCTTTATTAATTTTGTTTTCAATATTTCGTTTCATTGATTTCATTTTATTATCTTCATATTTTTTAGAGTCAGCATTATTTTCGGCATTCCTAGCATATCTTTTAGCTTCTCTTTTCGTTGTTTGTGTTTTACTTAAATTATTTTCTAAAACATTCTTTTGAGTTTTGAGTTTTTTATAACTATTAATAATTTCTGATTGCCTATTTCTATTTTCATTTTGAATTTCATATAGTTTTTGATTTAATTCATTAATTCTTATTTTTTGAAATTTACAATATTTATTTTTTTTTTTAAAATCTTGTACCTTCTTTTTGAAATCTTCAGTTTTTTTTTCATCTTTAGTAAAATGCCATTTTTTATGTGCGAGTAAGAATGCATTCTCAATATTTTTTAGTATATTATATACCATCCTTTCATAATCTCTTCTTCGTATAAAAGTGTTATTAATTAATACAAATTCACTATCACCTAGTTGTATTTTTTTTTCAACTTCCCTATAATATACTTTAATTCGTTCTTCATTTTCATCATTTAATACAATTTCATTGGATAAAATACCTTTTAACAATTCAATATTTGAATTATTATCTGATTTTATATTTGAATTATTATCTGATTTAATATTACTTTTTTCATTTGTATTAGTTATACCAGAATTGTCTTTATTAGAATTACTATCATTCTCTACATTACTATTAGAATTCATTTGATTTGTAATTTTTTCTAAAAATTTTGTTTTATCCTTTTTTGTGTTTGTTTTATCCTTTTTTGTGTTTGTTGTCTTTTTTTTATCTTTTTTTGTGTTTTTTGTCTTTTTTTTATCTTTTTTTGTGTTTGTTGTCTTTGTTTTATCTTTTTTTGTGTTTGTTGTCTTTGTTTTATCTTTTTTTGTCTTTTTTTTAGTTTTTTTAGATTTATTGGCACCTGCTATAAAAGGTAATCCAATATCTCTAATATCCACTTCATTAGATTTTATTGAAAGCATAAGATTTTTATATTATTAATATCTAATTATATTAAAAATATATAAAAAAATTAATTATAATTACAATAATAATTCATAATTTGAAATATTATTCATATTATTTTGGATTAATATACATTGAATCTAATGATTTGTGGATACATGTTATTTTAAAAGTGATTGATATATCCGGTGTTTCATAATTTATATTTCCATAATCGTCCTCTTTTTTTAATATTCCAAAATCAAATAATGTTACTTCTTCGCTATAATCTGGAAATTTAACAGGATATGGTTTTTTTATTTTAATATTTAATTTATTTAAACCTATTCTTGGATTATAATATTTTATTATTCGGTTATTTTTATGAAACCTATAATATCTAAAATTGCCTTGTTTTTCACAATATGATAATAATGCAAAAGCATTACATAATTCATTACTTGTACCTTCATATAATCCACCTATTTCTTCGAATTCTAATATAATATATGGGAAATCGTCATAATTATCAGATTTAGCTATTTCGTCGGAAGATAATTTATGATTTATAGTAGATAAATAATTTGTATTATAATTGGGTAAAATAACCTCTAAAAGTTCAATAGATTTTATATTGTTAAAAGACCGGTTTATACATCCTTTGTCATTTGAGTTGTTTGAGTTATTTGAATTATTATTAGTTAAATGTATCACATCGTCTTTATTCATTTTATCCTTTTCTTGATCTAAAATATCCTGAAAATGAATAGTTGAATCTGGTCCAAAAAATATGGTAAAATCGTTTGAATGTTTCCAAATTTGTTTATTTCTATTACCACTATTTATTGTTATTATATATTCTATATCTTTGGTATCTTTTTCATATAATGATTCACTTGTAATATTGTCTGGTGCGATTTTTTTATTTCTATTTACTTTTTTATTTACATTTGACTTGTCATTAATTATCTTTTTCAATTCTTGAGAAAAAATTCTTAACTGTTCATTATTAGTAATATCGAATTTTTCCAATAGGTTGTTAATTATAATTTCGGTAGATTCTGTAATTTTAAAATTTCTAAAAGTTTTTGAAATTGATTGCATTAATAAATTACTAAATTTTCGTTTATCGCCTATTTCTGCTAAATAATAATTTTCCAAGTCTCTATTATCTACTGATAAATTTTTAGGAATAGGTATGGTATTATTTTCGAAACTGATTATATTATTCATTTCTTTATGAGGTTCCGAATTATTAATATTTTCAATTTTTCTCTGATTTAATAATTCACTCAACCCCTTGTCTAATAATGGATCATCTTTTACAATATTTTCAGATGGTTTTGGGTATTCAAAATCACTATTAAACATATTATTAATTCTATCACTATTTATTTTTTCATAGTTATTTTTCATTTTTTGTAGATCGACATCAGTAATATTTGGGTTATTTGAATAGTTATTATTAAAATTACTATTAAAATTACTATTAAAATTACTATTAAAATTACTATTACTATTACCATTACTATTACTATTACCATTAAAATTACTATTACCATTACTATTAAAATTACCATTACTATTACCATTACTATTAAAATTACCATTTGTTAAATTATTTTTTAAAATTTCCATATTACGTTTATTATTTTGATTATAAGTATTTTTTGATGTATTGCGAGTATCTTCGCTATTTATAAAACTATTCATTTAAATAAATAATAATTTTATTTTTATATAAATTATACTTTCCACTTAACTTAATTTTAAACTATTTTAATTAATAACATTTTTTTAATATCAAATATTTCATTTGATAATTTTCTAACATCATTTATACTTACTTTATTTATATATTTAATATAATCTTTATAATCAACAATTTTTTCTTCAAGTGCCAAATAATCACCATAATATCTTGAAATAGACGAATTTCTTTCGGAATATAAATATAAAGTATTTATCAAATTAGTTTTATTATCATTCAATTCTTTTATACTAATATTTCTATTTTTTAATTTATTTAACTCTTTTATTATTAATTCTATTGCTTTATTTATATTAGAATATTTACATGAAAAAGTTATACAAAAATATCCACCCAAATATGTTATTTCAATATTTGAATCAATTGAATATACTAATCCTTTTTTTTCACGAATTTCTAGAAATAATCTGGAACTCATATTACTCCCTAATAAATTTTCTATTATTTCTGCACAATATATTCTATTATCTTTTGAATCAAATAAAGGGAAGGTTAGTGAAACAACTGACTGATTTAGTTTTTTTTTAAGAGTTATTTCAGTTTTTAAAAGTTTTTTAAATTCATATTTAGTAAATTTTTCATAAATATCATTTTTATTTTTTTCATTACCAAAATATTTTTTTATTAAAGAATGTATATTTTTTTTATCATATTTTCCACATATTGACACTACCATATTATTTGGATTATAATATTTACGATAATATTCTAATAAAACCCTCCGTGTACATTTTTTTAAAGTTTTTTTATTACCTATTACTGATTTTGACAAAACATGGTTCGGAAATATATTTTCTTGCACCAAATCCATTATATAACTATCCGAATCATCAATAACTTTATACATTTCCTCAAATATGACATTTCTTTCATTATTAATTTCTTTATAATCAAATACTGAATTAAATAACATATCTGAAAATATATCTAAAACCTTACCAATATATTCATGATATACCTTAAAATGATACACCGTATGGGTTGTATCAGTATAAGCATTATATAAAGTTCCTAATTTATCCAATTCACTAGTTATCGAAAACGCGGTTTTATATTTTTTACCACCTTTAAATACCATATGTTCGATAAAATGTGAAATACCACTTATTTCTTTATTTTCATTTATGCTTCCAACTTTTACATAAATATATATACTACAACTGTTATCGGTTTTTATTGGTATTGTAATATATTTTAACCTATTTTTAAATTTAAATATATTATAATTATCCATTCTATATTTATCTATAATATTTTTTATTTTTCCGATTTTTCTTGTTTTTTATGAATACCACAATAACCCATGTTATTAAATAACGCAAAATGTTTACATTGTTGTCCTTTATTTTTACCACTTTTTAATAATGATTTACAAATTTCTTCGGTTTTTAATGATTTACTAGATTGATTTTTATTATTTAATTTGGTCGTTTTGTTTTGTTTTGTTTTAGTTATAATTAGTTTTTGTTTTTTTAATGTATATTCTTTGTGAATATTTTTTAATGGAATTTGATTATCTAAAAGTTTTATATAACCTCCGTCCATTCGACAATATGGACATTCTCTTAATGTATTAGTATACATTTTATACGCATCTACTATACAATCGTAATGGAATTCGTGACCACATTTAATCTTAATACAAGATTCATCCAATTTATCATAACATATTAGACATTCTTTAGTATCTTCCGAATCCTCATTCTCAACTCCATTATAAATCAAATTTATAATACTTTCTGATGATGTAGTATTTTCCATATTAATAATATTATGTTTAAAACTTTTAAATATTATTAATTTTAAATTATAATGCTTAATTAAATATAATTTATATATTTAGAGTAAATTATATAAATTATAATGCTTAATTAAATATAATTTATATATTTAGAGTAAATTATATAAATTACAATATTACTTTTTTTCCACCTTTTTACTATTTAAACTCAGGTTCGTGAATTAAATATAAGTTTAACACAAGTACATATAATAGTGAAAGGTATAAATATAACATTAAAACAAACAAAGGTAATACTCGTTCCAGTATTAAGATACGGAAACCCAATTAAACCCGATAACCAAATTAAAGATTTTTTATAAAGGATTGATTTAAGATTTTTTATGAATATTTTTTTTTATGAATATTTTTTTTTATGAATATTTTATGAATATTTTGATTTATAAAAAAAGTTAAAAAATTATATATTAGTGCTTATGTTTAATAATATTATTTGTATGTATTTTATATATCAGTACTTATTCATTTAGTTTATAGAATAATCATATTAATTAATAATTACGATTTTTATAATATTATTATATACACCATACTAATAACCTTGGTATAATAATTATATAATGAATATATAAATTTGTAAAAAATAAATTTGAAAATAAAGAATAAATTAATAATTATTATTAAATTTGAAAATATTTAATAATAATTATTAATAAAAAAATTATAAATGGATTTATCTATACTCCGTGAAGTATTGGATGATCTATCAGATAATAAATGTATAGTAAGTAATTTTGATTTCAATGATATGATGGAAGAAATAGATGATTTAGAATATAATAATAAATGTAAAAAATATATACTAGAGAATGTAAGTAATTGGGTTAGTTTAAATAACAATCATACTTTTCCAAAAAAGAAAAAAAAATGGATAAATTTTTTAAAAAATCAGAAAAAATTATGCACAATTGAATTTAAAATTCCTATTAATCAGATAATTAACGATATTAATAAAAGTAAATATATAAATCAAAATTTCAGAAATATTTATAAAAAAATTTTAAATTTTTTAAATAAAAATAAAGATGTAATATTTGATGAGAATAAAATAAATAATTTAGAGAATAACGTAATTGTAAATGATAATAAAAATAATTATATAGATAACCAGAGAATATTAAATAAAATAGATAAATTAACTAAATATAAAATATGTTTTGAACCGATTGATATTTACAATTATTTAACTGAAATGGGTTTAATAACATTACCTAATAAAAAAGGAGAAGTAAATATTATTTTAATTAATAAAAACAGTTTTAATTCTAAAAGATTAAGATACTTAAATGATAATAGTTTATTAGAAAGTAAAAAAATAAAGAAATTTGATATTTAAAAAAAAATTTAATATTTATTTCTTATTCTAACTTTAAATTTTAAAATTTATATGAAAATATTTTAATAATTAACAATATTGAAAATGAAGATAAAATTTTTGAAAATTATTGATATATTATGTTTTATCTAGATTTTATATATATACGGTTTGAGGATATGTTAAAGTGTTTGAATAAACCCGAATATATATTTTGCAATATACTTTTTCAATATTCCGTAAAATGAAATTGATATTTTACGGAATATGGAAAAAGTATTTTTTTTGAGAATATCGTTCCAATTAATAAATAAATATCTTTATCATCTTGTGTGTTATTTAACTTTTCAATTATATCTAATCTATCATCTATTATCTATTATAAATTATACGGATATGTCAAAAGGATATTTATCATACCAATTATGATAAAGTATTATTAGATAATATAAATATATATGATATTCATACAGATATATATGATAATTATACAAATTAACTAAAAGAAAGATACTAGGAATATGATTATAAAAAATTTATTTTTATATTAATATTTCTGAAATATCTGGTTCTAAAAATTTTATTTTTATTTTATTATTAAGATTATCTTCTAAAATTATTGAATTAATACTTATATATATATCTTGATATAGATGTAATATGATTTTTTTATTATTTTGAATATTTTCAATTGTAATTTTTTCATTAGTATTTTTAATTTTGACAATTTCATCTAATTTATATGAAAACAGTTTAAATCTATGACCAATATTATAATCATTTATATATATATCAATAATACCATTCTCTTTTATGTTAATTATATTGCAATATGTTTGAATTTCATTACCATTATTTTTTAGAATATTGATTAACGATAATTTATCATAATCTCTTTTCATTCTTTTGATATTCTTATTAAAACTATTAGCATTATCACAAAACTTAATTAATTTTTCATTTAAGTTAATGTATAAACTTTTATCTTCATTTACAGTATCATTCAATAAATAATAAAGAAATCTATGAACTAATATATCTATATATCTACGTATGGGTGAAGTAAAATGTGTATAATATTTAATATTTAAACCATAGTGGGCAATATTATCACAATTGATAGAATTACCAGTACAATAATTTGCTGATTGTGATTGAATTATTTTTAAATAATTTATAAGATTTTTTTTTTTTTTATTAATAATATCAAAGTTGTTATTAGTATTATTATTTTCATGCACTCGCAATATAGTTAATAAAGGATTTTTACTATACAAGTATTCAGCAACTTTATTATTTGTTAAAACCATAAATGTTTCAACTAAATAATGTGAATCATAATCTTCTTCATCTGATTTATTAACGATATTTATTTTATTAGAAATATTTGATAATTCTTTTAATCTCCAAGAATATATTTCGGATTCTGATTTATCATTTATTATATTCTGGGCATATTCATATGTCATATTATCATTTACATTAATTACGGTTTTACTGAAGTAGTAATCTATTAAATTGTAATCTTTATCAAAATTATATATAATTGAAAATGCATATTTGTCTGTATTTTCTATAAGTGAAAATAAATCATTTGAATATTTTTCAGGTAACATATTTATAATTTTATGGGGTGCATAAATTGTTGAAGTCCTATCATGAAATAAATAATCTTCATCGTCAGTAATGAAATTTGATACATCTGCTATATGAACACCTATTTGGAAACCATCTTTAGTAGAATCTATATGGAACGCATCGTCTATATCTTTACATCCCGGAGGATCGATACTAAATATTATTTTATTTGTAAAATCTTGTCTATTTACTATCGAATTGTCTTTTATATATTCTATAGAATTGTCTTTTATATTCAGTTCTTTTAATTTCTTTTTATATAAATTATTTTTATATAAAATATAATTCAATTCAGATTCCATATCACCAACTGGACCAATAACTGTATCTATTATACCGGATGGATATTTTGAATCTATATCCCATTTATTATATTTAATTGTACAATAAATATTAGAATTAATTAATTTAAATTTTTCTTTTATTTTAGAAGCCACTAAAAAATTGGGATATTTATTATTATTAGGTTTAAATAAATATATTGGAATATTTTTTTTATTTTTTCCATAAATTATTTTTGAATTAATTAATAATATTCCATCTAAATAATTAAAATTAAAATATTTAATTATTTTTATTACTTGAATATTTCTTTCATTAATATCTATTAATACTTTATCATTATTTAATGCTCGATTAACATCAATTACTGATGTGAATTTTAAATTTCCTATATCACTAATTGCATAAATATTATTATCAGTATAATTCTCACAAAATATAGTTGCTTCTAATATATTGGAAGCATTTATATAATAATTTATATAATTTTCATAATATTTCATTATATCTTAATTAAATTAATTAATTATAAATTATTTTAATCAATTTTTATTATTTAAATTCTTTATAATCATTAATATATGGGTTTTTTTAAATCAACACTATCAATAATTTATGGATATATTATAATTCAATTTATCAATAAATCTAAAAATAATAAATTATTTAAGACTTTTTACAACAAATATCCAGACTTAAGATTATATTTGATTATTTTGGCATATTATTTTTTTTTAATTATTTAATAATAAATTAAAAATTCAATAAAAAAATAAAATCTTTTTTATTATTATACAAAAAAATGGGTGATACAAATTATGATTATGAATTATCAAATACAAATCAAGCGAATAATGTGTGGATAGGCAAAGATAATAATACTGATGCTAGATTAAAATTCAGATATAGAGATTCCAATGGTAGTTATACAAGTTGTGTATCATTAGGTTCAAGCAGATTTGATCAAACTAACAGTACTGGGCATAAGTTACACTCATTGGATTTAAAAGTTTTAGATAATTGTTCTGATTCTGGTGCATTAAGTAACGTTTTATTAAGAGGTATTGCTGAACCTCAAAGTTTATATGATGCTACAAATAAAGAATATGTAGACTCACTTGCACAAGGTTTACATTTTACAAAAGCTGTAGATTTTGCTACTCAACCGAATGATTATGATGGTGAAAAAGTAAGTGCGTTCTTTGACCAGGGTACTGATCCAAATATACATTGGGAAGAATATAGTGGTTCTTATCAAGTAAATGCTTCTGGCAATGTCATAAAAGACTTACAAGGATATATGATAGCATATGTAAAGACAGATGATTCTGCAGCAGGTGAAATACCTCTAAAATTAGATGGATCAAAATATGTTTTCGGTGAAAGAGTTGCCCATACTACTAATCATAAGAATGATTTATCTTTAAAATCACTGAATTCTTCAGGTTGTGAATGTACAGTAAAAGTTGGTGAAAGAATCTTGGTTAAAGATGAAGTAAATGCACCAAAAAATGGTATATGGTTCTTAGGTAAAGTCGCTGGAGTTGACAGAGCTAATCCAAGTAATGAATTAACCGTTGAAAGTTTTAATTCTGATACTGGTTATTATGAAGCAGGAAGAGGATTAAATGATGAAGAATGGTATAATTTAGGTGGGTTTAATCCAAATAATAATCAGGCTAGTATTGATCTAGAAGCAGATGGAATTTCAAATAGTAAAGGAGCCGAACTTAGAACATTCCACGGTTCAGATTCTAATTTTAGGTTATGGAAATTTTATTTCTATCGTGACCCTGATGCTGATGGATTACATGAAGTAAGAAGAGGTTCTTATACTTATGTTCACAGTTCAAGATTATATAATTCAATGCTTCCAGATGTTACAAAATATACTTCAAGAGGTAATGAAGGAAGTTCTTGGGTTCAATCAAATACCATTGATTTTGAAAATGATAGTTTATTCCCAACTAATATTGTAGGTAGAACTCATGCTGCACTTAATTATAATAGTTTCTCTACATCCGCTAATCAATTATATGCAATAGGTTCTGGTGGTGTAGTCGTTAATGGTATAGATAAAGGTTTAGGTTTAGAATTAGCTTCTGAAAATACACAAATTAATTCATTAAATCCATCCAGTAATACATTAGAAATTAAGGGAACTGGTAAACTTCATGTACAATCTGTGGATGGTTTGGAAGTTAATAATGCAACAATATTAGGTGGTTCACTTGATGTAACCGGTGTTACGGTATTAGCAAACACACTTAATGTTACAAAAGCTACTTCATTAGTAAGCACACTTAATGTTACAAAAGCTACTTCATTAGTAAGCACACTTAATGTTACAAAAGGAACAATATTAGGTGGTTCACTTGATGTAACTGGTGCTA